>OUWB010003774.1_pt2 | contig 31975 bp, 29 predicted proteins | sample 1779821 | NCBI WGS metagenome assembly OUWB01 (sample SAMEA3914806, study PRJEB12502) | metagenome | biome: forest; material: soil | place: Canada | collected 2011-08-03 | depth 0.1 m
CGCCCACCGGAACGCCGGAAGCGGCGCGCCGCCTGTTCGAAGCGTCCCGGCCGATCGCCGGCAGCGTCGTCGAGGCGTATCTGCGCCAACGCGCCCTTACGGCCCTGCGCGGATACGACGATACGATCCGCTTCCATCCCGCCTGCTACTACCGTCCGTCGGCCGAGGATGCGCCCGGGACCCGGCCTGCCTGGCCGGCGATGATCGCCGCCGTCACCGACCTGGACGGGCGCATCACCGGGGTGCATCGCACCTGGCTGGACAAGGCCACGGCGGACAAGGCGCCGGTCGCCTATCCCCGCCGGGCCATGGGCGCCTTGCTCGGGCACGGCGTCCGGTTCGGCGCCGCGGGTCCGGTGATGGCGGCCGGCGAGGGCGTCGAGACCGTCTGGTCGCTGCGCATGGCCATGCCCCTCATGCCGATGATCGCCGCCCTGTCGTCCGCGCACCTGGCGGCCATCCTGTTCCCGCCGGTTCTGCGCCGGCTCTATGTCGCCCGCGATGACGATCCCGCCGGCGACGCGGCGGCGGCGACTCTGGCCGAGCGGGCCTTGGCGGCCGGGATCGAGCTGATCGTCCTGGCCCCGGCCTTGGACGACTTCAATACCGACCTGCGCCGCTTCGGGCCGGCGCGCCCTCGGGCGGATCTGCGCGCGCAGCTCGCTCCGGAGGACGTGGCCCGGTTCCTCGGGCGCCGCCTGGAGGCGGCGGCCTGGGCCTAGCGCCGGCCCGGATCACGCCCGTCCAGCGACCGGGGGTCACGGGGCCCCTCCCGCAGAGGTCCGCGCCTTGGCCTTCCAGAGGGCGAGGACACAGCAAACGGCCGGGGCGCGCAACGACGGCCAAGGCCGCCGTCCACCGCTTTGCTTTGACCCAGAGGGTGCGCGCGCCGGCCGCCCGCTGTCGCCGCTCGCCGCGAAGGCCGCGAGAGGCGCGGTCCAGCGGAAGGAGTTCCCCATGACTGACGATCTTGATCTCCCGGCCGATGACTCCGAGCCGGCCCTGTCCCCCACCGGCCATCTCCTGCAGGAGCTGGCGCTCTACGGATATCGACCCTTCTCCGACGAGCCGGACCCGCGGCCCCTGCCCGAGGCGCACCAGGTCGACGGCGGCGTGGCCGCCATGTTCGCCGCCATGGCCGACGCCCTCGGCGACACGCGGCTCGAGCCCGACCTGGAGGACCTGCTCTGGGGTCTGGTCAACGTCTTCCACCGCGCCGCCGAGCGAGTCGAGCGCGAGCTGGACGGCAATGAGCGGACGCAGCAGCGGCTGCAGCGCGAGCAGGACGGCTCGGAGGTGCGCTCGGTCGAGCTGGAGCGGGCCCTGGCCGAGGGCCTGACCCTGATCGAGCGCCGCGACGCGATGGAGTATTTCCGGGACACCGCCGCCGACCAGTTCCACCTTCACGTCGGCAAGGCGTGGACGCCGCGCTCCGGCTCCAAGGTCAACCGCAAGGCCCTGACCTCGGCCGTCATCGACAGCCGCGACTTCATCAACGCCCGCCGCTGGGCTGACCAGCATGTGCTCGTCCCGCCCGGCGAGCGGATCGCCTTCACCGGCAGCGTCGACTTCAACGATCACCGCCTGATCTGGGAGGTGCTGGACAAGGTCCATGCCAAGCACCCGCAGATGGTGCTGCTGCATGGCGGCTATCGAATCGGCGCCGACGCGATCGCCGCCTCGTGGGCGAAGACCCGCGGGGTTCCGCATGTCGGGTTCGCGCCGGAGTTCGCCAAGCACAAGAAGGCCGCGCCGTTCAAGCGCAACGACGAGATCCTGGCCGCCCTGCCGATCGGGGTCATCGTCTTTCCCGGCGGGGGCATCCAGGGCAACCTGGCCGACAAGGCCAAGGCGATGGGCATCCGGGTCATGGACTATCGCGGGAGGGGCGGCGCTTAGGCGCCGCTTCCGCGGCGCTCGACCCGCTCAGGCGCCCGCCCGCTTGCCGCGGGCGGGCTTGCCGTACTTCATCCCCTCCAGCTTCATGCCGTCGGGGTCCAGGAAGAACACGGCGTAATAGTCCTCATAATACTCCCCGGCCGGATCGACGATGACCGCCCCGGCCTTCTCCAGCCAGGCCTGCAGCTCGTCGACCTCTTCGCGGCTGCCCAGCTCCCAGGCGTAGTGGTGGAAGCCGACGTCGCGGAACCGATACTTGTAGCGCCGGCCCTGGTCGTCGGCCTGGGCGATCCATAGGCGCGTCTTGCCGTTGGTCCAGCCCATCATGTCGCCGTATTCGCCCATCACCTCGAACCCGAGGAACTTGAGCAGGGGATCGTAGAAGGCCCGCGACCTGTCGAAGTCGCTGACGCTGATGGTCAGATGGTCGACGCCCAGCACCTTCGGCATGGGTCTGCTCCGATGACGCCGCCGCGCCCATTCTGCCGGCCTGCCGTCAATGAGGCCGGTGGCGCTCGCGTTCCATGTCGGATCGCCCTCAGGACAGTGTACGCTTGGTCCTGCATGGCTTTTCCCGATGCCGTCCTACGCGCCAATCCGACGATAGCGTGACGATCCGTCCGCGGCCAGTCGGATCGCCGGGCTGGGCTGAACGTCGATGGGGTTCCAAGCCATCCTGGCCCACCGCTTTCGTCGGCGGGGTGGACGCCGGTCGGGGCGCCGTCTCGGGTCGCTTGCCGTAGGGCCATCCCCTCTTTGTCGTCTTCTACGGTCCTCGGCCGCCTCTTTCCGTCAACCCCTGCAAGGGGTTTCCCTCGCTGTGCTCGGTGACGGCAGCGCCCGGGTCCGTGGCCAGACGCCATCGGGGATGGTCCCCGACAACCGAAGGAGACAACGTCATGACCACCATCGCCACTCTCACTGAAAAGGCCGACGGCACGCTGGAAGGCACGCTCGCCACGCTCAACGTCACCGCCCAGATCGCGGCCGTTCCCAACGCCCGCAAGGCCAAGGACAACGAGCCTGACTATCGCATCATCAGCCGCAAGAACGGCTTCGAGCTGGGCGCCGGCTGGAACCGGATCTCCAAGAGCACGGGCGAGGAATATGTCTCGGTCTCGCTCTCGGCTCCGGAGTTCGGCGGGGTCATCTACGGCAACGTCGCTCCGGCTCCGGGCAATGATCCGTCCAAGAAGGTGATCATCTGGAACCCGCCGGCCTGACACCGGTTCGTCCTGGGCGCCAGCCTCTCTCCAGGGAGGCTGGCGATCCACCGTTTCAGAGCCGCCGGTCGGGGCGCCAGGCGGCTCCTATTGCAACCGAGACGGACTCGACTCTCCGCGCCAGCCGTGGCGTAATGTTCTCTCTTTGTTCACACGGAGGGAGAGATGCGCGTTCACGATCTCATCAGCGCCTTCTACGCCGTCGATGCGTTCCGCGCGAAGGCCCAGGACCTCAGGGATCACTATCCCCCTGGCGCCCAGGCCCGGCTCGCCCTCGACGAGGCCTTGGCTGCGCTCGACCGCTTCGGCGCCGCTACCGGGGCGCCGCAGCGCCTGCAGCAGGAGCCGGCGCTACGCTTGGTGGAGGCCGGCTCATGAGGACCCGCATCTTCAAGCTCAAACGCTCGCGGTTCCTCGAAAACGCCGGCGGGGGCACGGTGTTCTTCACCTCCGATGGCGGCGGCAAGCGCCATCCGACCAAGTTCTGGCATCTTGGCGAGGTTCCGGAGTTCGAGGGCGAGGAGGCTTGCTTCGAGGCGGAGCAGGTCCAGGGCCGCGGCTGGCGAATCGTCCGACGGGTCCATGAGAATGGTCAGTCCTATGAAATCCAGCCGCCCGCCCAGGAAAGCGCCGGCTGATCACCATGCGCGGGGAGCCTGATCACGACAGCAGGCCGGGCGCGGCCTAACCGCTCATCTAAGCTGCTGATATTCTTACGATGGAGGACGCCATGATTATCGCCATTGTCCTTATGATCGCCGCCGTAGCCTTCCTGTGCTGGCTGCTTTTCACCTTGGCGACCTACGCCTTGCCGCTGTTCGTCGGCATCCTGGCCGGCCAGTGGGCCTACGGCCTGGGCGCCGGCGTTCTGGGTGCCCCCTTGGTCGGGCTCATCGCCGCCGCCGCCACCTTTTTCGGGGCGCAATTCCTGCTCGTCACCGTGCGCTCGCCCTTGGTCCGCGCCGCCGTCGCCTTGCTGTTCGTCGTCCCGGCGTCCATCGCCGGCTTCAGCGCCGCCCATGGCCTGGCCAGGATCGGCGTTCCCTCCGAAATCTGGCGGGACATCTTCGGCGTGGTTGGCGGGGTCGCCGTCGGCATCGCGGCCTGGGTCCGGTTGATGTCGATGGGCGCGCTGTCGGCGGAAGCCGTCCGCAAGCCGATGCACATCTCCACGGCGCCGAACTGACGGCCACGCGCCCCTGAAGATCGCCTACGCCGGCGGCGCCTCGTCCTTCGCGGCGGCGGGCGTCAACAATTCGCTGGCGTGAACGTCCAGCGCCTCTGCAATCTGGTGCAGCGTCATCACCGTCGGGTTGCGGCGGCCGTTTTCAACATCGCTGATATAGCCCTGCGTCATGCCGGACTTCTCGGAAAACGCCTCCTGAGTGAGGCCTTTCTCGCTGCGAAGCCGGGCGAGGTTGAGTCCGACCAAGCGCCTGATGTCCATAGGCGCAGGCTGGCCAATATACCTGATGAGGTTTAACCCTTATCAGGTATATTGTCGCCCGCCGGAACCATTAACCTGTCACGGAGACTTCATCGGTGGGGACTAGGGGGACGCGAGACGCCAGTCGCGCGCCAAGGACGAAGGGCGAGGGGCCGCCCATGAAGAAACCGCCACTCGACCCGGCGTGCGCTGATTTCGCGCCCACGGCAGAGACGCTGACGCCCTATGACGAAGAACACCTGATCACCTATCTGCGCCTTCTGGACGCCAAGCGTGACAATGCAGACTGGCGGGAGATCGCCAAGCTCGTCTTGCACATCGACCCCGAGACGGAGCCGGAACAAGCGCGCCAGTCCTTCGAGAGCCACATGGCTCGGGCGCAGTGGATGACCGAGCAGGGATATCGGCATCTGCTCAAGGGCGATTGACCTGCGAAATCGGCGCCAGACTCTCCGCCAATACCGACGGAGGTCCCCCTCAGGTTGCATCGCGCGATCAAGGGCTTTGGTCTAGTCCCGCTCGCGCCTTGCACCAAATGCTCCGCCAGCATCCCCCGCCCGGCGCGTGCAGTGAATTGACGGAGCGGCCGCCATGTATGTGGCAGACTGGCGCTCTGCGGCCGACTACGTGCGCCACCAGCATTACGACCGGGCGGGCTTCGCCTGGGAAATCGTCCGCCGTAATGACGACTACGGGCGGGACTATGAGCGCGTAGGGCGGATGGCGCCGGCCGACGCCGCCGACGCCGATCGATTCGCCCAGCGATGGGGCCTGCGCTTCGGCGCCGATCCAATGCTCGACATCGAACAGCAGCCGATCTTCTGGCTGCCGCGAGCGCTGGCGACCACGCTGCAGGTGCAGCCGGCGCGCCAGGATTTGACGTTCGAGCCGCTTGATCTGGATCAAACTTTCAGCGACGCGGCCAGGGACGGCAATGACGTCATCATCAGCCGCAGAGGCATGCGCCACCACCTGCACCTTGATGGCTATCAGGGCGGCGCCATGGCCATCGTCCTGCCGCTCGACCGGCTGTTCGAGCGCCGGGTTCTCGCGGCGCTTCGCCTGTGGCGCGCGCTGCGGGGCCGCAATCCCGGCGCCGACCCCGCGCCGCTCAGCCGCTATGCGCGCGATCAACTCGTCCTGGTGATTCGCTTGATCGACGCCGAACACAGCGGCGCCAGCGAGCGGGACATGGCCCGCGTCGTGCTGAACACTCTGGCGCGAACTCGCCGTGAATGGATCGCCAGCGAGGTCCGCGCGCGTCTGAAGCGCCTCCTGCGCCGAGGCCACACCCTGCTCGAAGGCGGCTATCTCCGGCTGCTGAACCCGCCGCCGCGACGGCCGAAAATCTAACCCCCCATAAAGTCGACTCTCCCCTGCCTGGGCCTGCCTCCGCGACCCTGCGCGCGTCTAACCGCGGCCGGCCCCGCCGCCCGCCAGCTTCATCGGAGGCGCGCCCCATGCACCCCAACACCGCTCCGCCCGCCCGCGTCACGCCGCGGTTCCTGAAGACCCCGGATGCGGCAATCCACCTGGGTCTATCCCCTCGAACCCTGGAGAAGCACCGCTGCTTCGGCACCGGCCCGATCTTCAGGAAGCTCGGTGGCCGCATCGTCTACGCCATCTCCGACCTCGACGACTGGGCCGCGCGCGGCGCGCGCAACTCCACCAGCGATCCGGGCGTGGGCGTGGTGCATCCCGCCAAGCGCCTGCCGCCCGGCGCGCTGCGTCGCTGATCATCGGGGGAGCGACGCCATGCCCGTCCCAGCGCAGACCATCGATCCGCCGATCGGCGATGTCGGCGTTCTGACAGAGGTCGACATCGCCTGGTACGAGGGGCGGATCGAGCACTGGATCCGCTTCGGCCAGGAGGCGCAGGAGCGGATCATCGACCGCCGCCGGCGCGTCGTCTGCTTTGCGCCGGGCAGCGTATTCGCCGTCGTCCGCTGGACGTCCAACGACTACGGCACGGCGCATTCGGCCATCGCCATCCTGCGCGCTGTCGCCGCCGGCGAGGCCTATTCGACCGAGCCGCTCGTTCGCCCCGGCGCGGAGGTTCTGCTGCGCCTTTCGAGCTGGCGGCGCGTGCAGCGCGTGCTCCAGGCCATCGACGACGTCGAGGCCTTGGGCGTTCGGGCGTATGACGCCGCGCCCGATCATTGGCGCCACGTCCACAACCGCCTGTCGGCCAGCCAGGCGCCGCGCCCCTATACATCCGAGCGCCATCAGGCCTGGCTTCTGCGCAGGGCCTTGCAGCCATGAAGCGGCGGGACCTGCTCATCATGGGCGGCCTGGCGGTCGCCGGACTCCTCGTTCCGGCTGTCATCCGCACGCCGGTGGGCCTTGTCTGGAACGCCAGCGCCAGCGCACCGATCGGCCTCTACGCCGTGCGCCCGATGCGTCTTCCGGTGCGCGGCGTTCTGGCGGTAATCACGCCGCCGGCGCCGCTCGCCCGCTTCGCCGCCGAGCGTCATTACCTTCCCCTCGGCGTGCCGCTGATCAAGCCTGTCGCGGCCACGGCGGGACACACCATCTGCCGCGCCGACCGCACCATCATCATCGACCATCGCGCTGTTGGGCGGGCGCTTGCGCGCGACGGCCACGGCAGGCCGTTGCCCGTCTGGCAGGGCTGCCGGACGCTCGGGCCCGACGAGGTGTTCGTCATGAACCCCACCGTCGGCGACAGCTTTGATGGCCGCTACTTCGGCGCACTGCCGACGTCAGCCGTGCTCGGCCGGGCCCGCCCGCTGTGGACCGAGCCATCACTTCACCCCAGCCCAAGGAGCTAGACCATGAGCCAGATCGGCGAGTTTGCGCGCACCACGGACGGCTACAGCGGCCGCCTCCACACCTTGACGCTCGACGTGGAACTCTACCTCGTCCCGGCTGAGCCCAGCGAGGCGGAGAACGCGCCGGACTATCGCGTCCACATCGGCGCGGAGGGCGACGGTCCGGAGATCGGCGCCGGCTGGAAACGCACCGGCGAGCGCGCCGGCGCCTACGTCTTCCTCGTCCTCGACGACCCCAGCTTCACCCAGCCGATTCGCGCCAACCTGTTCCAATCGAGCCGCGACGACGGCACCTATCACCTGTTGTGGAACCGCCCGTCACGGCGGCGCGGGACGGCGTGAAACGATGCGCCGATCCCCTCAGCCCAGGCGTCTGCGAGCCATCGCCGCGGCCGTGGCGGTGATGGCCTCCTGCGCTCTTGCCGATCCGGCGATGGCGGCGAACCCGCCGGCGGCCGCTGCATCGGCCACCGAACGGATCGCTGAACTCGTGGCGTCGGCCGCCCATCGGTTCGCCATTCCGGAAGCCTGGATCTACGCCGTCATGCACGCCGAAAGCGCCGGCGATGAGCACGCCGTCTCCCGCGCCGGCGCCATGGGCCTGATGCAGATCATGCCGGCAACCTGGGCCTATCTGCGCACTCACTATGGTCTCGGCGCCGATCCCTTCGACGCACGCGACAACATCATGGGCGGCGCGGCCTGGCTTCGCGAGCTGCACGACCGCTACGGCTCGCCGGGGTTCCTCGCCGCCTACAATGCGGGGCCGGCGCGCTATGACGACCACCTCGCCACCGGCCGCGCCCTGCCGTCGGAGACGCGGGCCTATCTGGCTCAGTTGGCCCCGATCATCGGCGATCCGGCCGCGATCAAGCGGCTCATAGATCCCCTCGCCTGGACCCGCGCTGCGCTCTTTCCCACGCAGACAGACGGTTCATCCACCGCTGGCGATCCGGCAGCCGCCGCGCCAGTCGCCGGGGCCCAGAACAGCCTCTTCTCTCCGCTTTCCGGCCAGGCTCCGACGCCATGAACAGCGCCATCGGTCGGCCGATTGTCTGCGCGGGAATAGCCATCGGGCCGTCCGTCCGTGCACCGATCGGCAAGCCCCGGTGGCGTGTCGGACCGCGTACTCGGCGCGAAGGCGCGCCAAACGGTGTGGTCGCTGGTCGCGACCACGGGCCCGCGCGCGACGATCCCCATCGTGTCACGCCACCCTGCCTGTCAACGGCTTCGCCGTTCCCCTCCGCAAGGCGCGAAGAGCGCCTCGCTCCGGTGACAGCCCGGGGCCCGGCGTGGACCCGAAAGGGATCGCCGGACGCGGGGTTCGGCTCTTTTAGGAGTGACGATCATGGCCATCGCCAACCACTTCCACTCGTCTCTGCAACGCCGGTTCGACAGGCTGTCGAGCGTCGAGCAAGCCGCCCAATGGGTGAGCTTCGTGGACGCCATCGACGCTGGGGAGGTGGGCTGGCACCCCTACTACGTGGTGCTGGCGCCGATGTATGCGGCCGGGGTCACGCCCTTCGATCCGGAGCCGCTGGAGTCTCGGGAGATCGACGTCTTCAGCATCGAGGGCGGCGCCTATCTGGAGGCTCTGACGGAGGCCGCAGCCGCTTGACGGCCGGCGTTTCGGTGAGCGGGAGCGGCGTCTTTTGGGCGCCGTTCCTGCGCCCTTTTTGCGTGCGGTCCTGGACTGGCGGGGGCTGCGCGGTCTGGGGTGGATTGGCGTGGGAGGGAGCACGTTCGATAAGGGGATTGACCACTGAACTGCAACGCTTGTTCGGATGGCGAGATAAAGGGAACGCCGGCCCGGCATTCCATGTGGTTGGTTGGATTGATGATTTTCGGCTGGCGCGTCTTCCCCGCTGGCCAGCCGCTTTTCCCGATTCCTCAGCCTTTTCAATCCCTCATCGTCCGGCTCGCCCCTCATCGCTTCGGGAGCCGACCCGATGAGCGCGGAAGACGAGTTCGAGATCCGGCCGGGACGGGTGAGCGACGCGGGGGCGGGACATCTGCTCCGGCCGGGCGGGCGTAAGGCCCAGACCCTGGCGGCCCAAGTCCGCCGGGCTGGCGCCAAGGCGGGATACACGCGCCGAGCGCCCGGCCGAGGGCGGAACCGGGGCACCGGCCATCACGGCCGCGGCCGGGGCGCGGCGCTGCGCGCCCGCTTCCGGCCCGACGGCCGCCGGGTGGTGATCAAGGCCCGGGTGGTCCGCCACAAGGGCGCCCGGTTCCGGGCCGCGCCGCTGGCCCGCCATATTGCCTACCTCAAGCGGGATGGCGTCACCCGCGATGGGCGGGATGCCGACCTGTTCGACGCTGGGTCAGACCGGGCCGATGGCGAGGCCTTCGCCAGCCGCTGCGAGGATGATCGACACCACTTCCGCTTCATCGTCTCGCCCGAGGACGCTGGCGAGATGGCGGACCTCAGAGCCTACACGCGCGAGCTGATGCAGGACGTCGCCCGCGACCTCGAAACCGAACTCGATTGGGTCGCCGTCGACCATTGGAACACCGACAACCCGCATGTCCATGTCCTGGTTCGCGGCCGCCTGCCCGATGGCCAGAACCTCGTCATCGACCAGGACTACATCCGCGAGGGAATGCGCTGGCGCGCCGAAGAGCGCGCGACCCTGGAGCTCGGCCCGCGCAGCGAGCGGGAGATCCGCAACGCCCAGGAGCGTGAGGTCGAGGCCGACCGCTGGACCAGCCTCGATCAGCGCCTGGAGCGCATAGCCGACGAAGGGCTGGGGGTGGTGGACCTGCGGCCCGGCGGACCGGACCCCGATCCGGAGATGCGGCGGCTCCTGCTCGGCCGGGCCGCCAAGCTCGAACGGCTGGGCCTGGCTGATCGGATCGACCCAGCCGCCTGGACCCTGAAGCCAGGGCTGGAGGCGACGCTGCGCGACCTCTCCATCCGCGGCGACATCATCAAGACGATGCACCGGGCGATGAGCCGGGGGGAGCGGTCCGTGGACCTGTCGGGCTTCGCCCTGCACGGCGAAGCGCCCGCCGATCCGATCATCGGCCAGCTGGTCGAGCGCGGGTTGCACGACGAGCTGGAAGGCACAGCCTATGCCGTGATCGCCGGCGCCGATGGGCGGTCCCACCATGTCCGCTTCGCCGACATGGAGATGACCGGCGACGCATCGCCCGGGGCCATCGTCGAGGTGCGCGCCTGGCAGGATGACAAAGGCCAAACCCGTTTGTCCTTGGCGACACGGTCGGACCTCTCGCTTGGACGGCAGGTTACCGCGCCGGGCGCCACCTGGCTCGACCGCCAGCTCCTCGCCCGCGAGCCGATCACCACCGGGGCCGGGTTCGGCCAGGACATCCGCGAGGCCATGGACGCCCGGGCCGAGCACCTGGCCGCCGAAGGTTTGGCCCGCCGCCAGGGCCAAAGGTTCGTGTTCGCCAAGGACCTTTTGAACACCCTTCGGGATCGCGAGCTGGCCGAAGCCGCCGCGGCGATCAGCCAGCGGACCGGCCTCACGCATCAGCCCTCCGCGGCTGGCGAGCACGTCGCTGGCGTCTACCGCGAGCGGGTCACGCTCGCCTCCGGCCGCTTCGCGATGATCGACGACGGTCTGGGCTTCCAGCTCGTGCCTTGGCGCCCGGCGCTCGACCAGCACCTCGGGCGGCAGATCAGCGGCGTGATGGGACCGGGCGGGGTCGACTGGAGCTTTGGCCGCAAGCGGGGGCTCGGCCTGTGATGAATTCTGTTTTCTGGAGTGCATTCGATGTCAGCCGGTAAAGTCCTTTGGGGCACAATCCTCGTCGTCTTCCTGACCGTGCTCGCCGCCATCTGGGGCGCCACCCAGTGGACCGCGACCGCGCTGGCCTTCCAGCCCGAGCTCGGCCATCCCTGGTTCCTGTTCGCCGGCTGGCGGGTCTATCCGCCGGTGGCCTTTTTCTGGTGGTGGCTGAGCTACGACGCCTACGCGCCACGCATCTTCCTCCATGGCGCTGTCATCGCCGCGTCGGGCGGGCTGATCTCCATCGTGATCGCCATCGCCATGTCGATCTGGCGAGCCCGCGAAGCCAAGCTCGCCCAGACCTACGGCACGGCGCGCTGGGCGACCGAGCCGGAGGTGAAGAAGGCCGGCCTGCTCGGCCAGGACGGCGTGGTGCTCGGCAAGTTCGGCCGCCACTATCTGCGCCACGACGGCGCCGAGCATGTGTTGTGCTTTGCGCCGACGAGATCGGGCAAAGGGGTGGGGCTCGTGGTGCCGACGCTCCTGACCTGGCCGGGGTCGGTGATCGTCCACGACATCAAGGGTGAGAACTGGCAGCTCACCGCCGGCTTTCGCGCCCAGCACGGACGGGTGTTGTTGTTCGATCCGACCAATGCGGCGTCCTCGGCCTACAACCCGCTGTTGGAGGTCCGGAAGGGCGAATGGGAAGTGCGCGACGTGCAGAACGTCGCCGACATCCTGGTCGACCCGGAGGGGAGTCTCGAGAAGCGCAACCATTGGGAAAAGACCAGCCACGCCCTCCTGGTCGGCGCGATCCTGCACGTCCTCTACGCCGAGGCCGACAAGACCCTGGCCGGCGTCGCCAACTTCCTCAGCGACCCCCGCCGGCCGATCGAGACCACCTTGCGGGCGATGATGACCACGCCTCACCTTGGCGCCGCCGGCGTCCATCCCGTGGTGGCGTCCGCGGCCCGGGAGTTGCTGAACAAGTCGGACAACGAGCGCTCCGGGGTGCTCTCCACCGCCATGTCCTTTCTCGGCCTTTACCGCGACCCGGTGGTCGCCAAGGTGACGGGCGCCAGCGCCTGGCGCATCGCCGACCTGGTGGAGGGCCCGACGCCGGTCAGCCTCTACCTGGTGGTGCCGCCATCGGATCTGTCGCGCACCCGGCCGCTGGTGCGCCTGATCCTCAACCAGATCGGCCGCCGGCTCACCGAAGAGCTGACCCCCAGAGCCGACCGGCGAAAGCTCCTCATCATGTTCGACGAGTTCCCCTCGGAGGGGCGGCTCGACTTCTTCGAGCAGGACCTGGCGTTCATGGCGGGGTACGGCATCCGGTCGTTCCTGATCGCGCAGAGCTTGAACCAGATCGAGAAGGCCTATGGGCCCAACAACGCCATCCTCGACAACTGCCACGTGCGGGTGAGTTTCGCGAGCAACGACGAGCGGACGGCCAAGCGAATCTCCGACGCACTCGGGACCGCGACCGAGATGCGGGCGATGAAGAATTACGCCGGTCACCGGCTCTCGCCCTGGCTCGGCCACCTGATGGTCTCGCGCACCGAAACCTCCCGTCCCCTGTTGACGCCGGGCGAGGTGATGCAGCTCCCGTCACACGAGGAGATCGTCATGGTCGGCGGCATCTCCCCGATCCGCGGAACCAAGGCGCGGTACTTTGAAGATCCGCGCTTGATGGAGCGCGTCCTGCAGCCGCCAACCCAGGTCTTGCCCGATCCGAACCGGAAGCCGACGGACGACTGGACGGGCTTGCCGCCCATTCCGGCGCCGGCGCCGCGGCAGGGACAGGCCAGGACGGGCGAGCCGACCACACCGGCCGCACCGGCTGACAGTCAGGCTGACGATCCGGCCAACGCCGGGATCCGCCGCGAACCCGAATTGCCCGAGCATGAGGAGATAGCGCCCAAGCCCCAGCCGTTGCCGGGGCGGGAGTTCGATTTCGACGAGCCTGGCTTGGATCAGGAGCAGACCGCGCGAAACCAGCGTCTGCAGGAGCGCCTGGCCGGAACCAGCCGCCAGGCCTCACTCGATCCTGACGATGGGCTTGGCCTATGAAAGCCCGCCCGCGCCTGAAGGAGACGTTCCGCCTATCGCCGGAGGTCTCGCGCCAACTCGCCGACTACGCCCGGTCGCGGCGCAAACCCAAAGTAGCGGTGGTGGAGGCGGCGCTCGCGTCGTTCTTCTCGCCCGATGGCGCTGATCGGCTGGAGGCGGCGGTGAGCCGGCGGCTCGACCGGGTCAACCGTGAGTTGGAGCGGCTGGAGTGGCATGTGGAGTTGTCGAATGAGACGCTCGCCCTGTTCATCCGGTTCTGGCTGACCACAAATGCACCATTGCCGGACACGGCTCTGGCGGCCGCCCAAGCCGTGGGCAAAGAGCGTTGGCAACGGTTCGTGGAATCGCTGAACCGGCGGATGGAGGTTGGGCCGAGGCTTCGTAATGAGCTGACTGAGGACATCCCGGAGGCGGGCAAACCTCAACTTTGATCAGGGGCGACAGGTGTTCGAACCGAACGCCAGGCTCAGAGCCCGATGAGGAATCTCGACTCTTCGCCAGCTTCTAGAACCTCGGCTTTCTCGCCGGTTGGTTGTGCGGAAACCAGCCCTCTGGATCGCGCCCTGCCGCGGTTAGCAATCGATGGCTTCTTGCCTCATGCTGTGAGCATTGCTGCAAGATGCGCAGCTGATTTAGCGAGACTCAGGGTGGGCGGCGGTAATGGTGAAAGGGTTCAGCGGATCCACGATCAAATCGTGGTTCCAGTACCGCTGCGAACGAAAGGTCAGATTCGAGCTTTCCAGCAATGAAGAGTTGCGTGACGCCTCTGTCGAAAAGGATGTTCGACAGGCCAGTTGGGCCGCGCTGGGCAATGCCTTCGAGGATCGTGTCGTTGCCCGCCTTGCGAGGGAGGAGGGCGTCCGACGGCCTCGGCGACCGAAGGAACCCTTAGAAGAAGAGGTCACAGTTGCCTTCCTACGCGGCGACTTGGCGGTTCCTTACATCGCCCAGGCGAACCTCACGCCCCGGGCGATTCCGGCGTTTCTCGCCGGCACGGGCTTGACCCTGAACCGAAACCTGCCGGACCTCATCCGACGCACCCCCGGCGTCGGCGGCGAACCCGATCTGCTAACGATCATCGACGTCAAAGCGACGCGCAATGCGACGGCGTTCCACAAGACCCAGGTGGCTTTTTACGGCCTCGTTCTCGAAGCGTTACTGGCCGAACTGGGCGCCGCCATCCAGCGGCGGGTGCGCCTCGATCCGTTCGGCGAAGTATGGCGCATCCCCGACGACGGCACGGCGGAGGGCGACGCCAAACAAGTCGAACGCTTCGCCTTGCTGCCCTACCGACGGCTGGTGGACGAGTTTTGCGGTGAAATTCTCCCGCGCATCGCCGCGCGCCCCTTAGGTCCGCACCCCAACGAGCCGTTCTTCCACATCTATTTCAAATGCGAGCAATGCGAATATCTTGGCCATTGCGCGCGTGCGATCAGCCCGGACCTCAGACCCGACCAACGCGATGTCTCCGCCGTCCCGGGACTGACCCACGAGGGCAAACGGGCCCTGCTACGGATGAAAATGCCCGCCGTGAGCAACCTGGCGGCCGCCGCAGGCCTGGCGGGCGCTCCGGGCATCGGCTGGTCGCTGAGCCGGAAGGCCACTGTGCTGGCGGAGCGCGCCAAGGCCCTGGTCACGGACCAGGTTCAGCGGACTGAGGAAGAGCACACGTTCCTCATGCCTCGCCGAGCGGACGTGACCTTCCTTGTCTCGGTGGACCACGACCCGGTCGACGATCGCATCGCCGCCATTGGCTACCGCAGGCTTGAGGCCGGGACTGTCAGGGCGGAGCGGATCGTCGTACCCGCCGACGGCACCCTCGCCGCTGAAGCGGATGCGATGATCAGCGTCTTGGGCGACCTGATCCGCGATCTGACCGATGTCGACACGCACAACGCCGGCGAGCCGCCCGGATCGGCGAATGCACTTTTCGCCCACATCTTCTTCTATGAGCCGACCGAGGCTGTGAACCTACAGCGCGCCATCGGCCGACACCTCGATAACGAAGTGATCCGGACGGCGTTGTTGAACCTAGTTCGGTTGTTCCCGCCCGAAGAGATCGTGCCAGAGCCGGAGTTCAGGGGAGTCCACCATCTTCCGGCGACAGCGATTCGCAGCGTGCTGGAGCAGCTCTACGCCTTGCCCGTCATGGTGTCGTTCGATCTCCGCCAGACCAGCCGCTCCCTCATGTTGGCGGGGGGCGGTCCCGCCTACGAACCGACCCCAGCTTTCGCTCGGCCGTTCTCTTCGCTCCTCTCCATCGACGTTATTCGACCTTTCCGGGAGCGCCTTCCGTCAGCGCCGACGACGGCGGACATCACCGCCGATGTCTCTGCGCGGCTCGACGCGCTGGCCGGCATCATCGCGTGGCTGTTTTCTGAGAACCTGAAGGCCGAAGCCTCAGGTCATCCATTGCTGCGGCTCGCCAAGAAGCCATTCGCTTTCCAGGCCACCTTTGACCCGCTCAATGCGGCCGACCTGGACATGCTCTTGGCCTGTGAGTTGCTCGAAAATCGAGCCGGCATGCTCGAGGCGTTGGTGGGCCTTGCCCAACCCGCCGTTCGCCGTCGCGACGCTGGACAGTGTCTGTACGGCTTGACCTACGAGAAGAGTTGGCGTTTCGGCAGAAATCGCGTGCTGCTGTTCAAGGTGCCGCCCGAAAGCCGCGAGAGCGAGCTTGGGCCGGGCGACTTCGACCTCATTCTGACGGACGACTCGCCCGATCTGCGTCTCAATTTCGGGCTTTGGTCCCTGGTGCGATGCCAAATCCGGCCGTCTGGCGCGGGCTACGAGGATCGCCACGACATCGTACAGATCCAGGTTACGGAGCAGGTCTTCCAGGGCCCCGTTTTTCAGAACCTATTGCGCGATACCCCGGCGGGCGGCTTCTGCATTGATCGCGCCTTCTGGGACGTCAATACGCTCAAGGCAGCCGCCTTCCTGGCCAACCTGGCGACCGCCGCGTGACCGCTCGCGACCAAATCGTCGCCTTCCTCAGGAACCCTGGCGCCTTCGCCGCGGTCGCCGCCGATCCCGAGATCTGGCTTGCCGGCCTGGAGGACATCGCCCAGCCCGCCCTCTCCCAGCCGGGCGAATTGCCGCTGATGGAGGCCCAAGTCGCCGCATGGCGTGGCTTGGCTGCCGCGCGGGCCGGGTTGGTGCTGGGGCCGCCGGGCACCGGCAAGACTCACCTGATGTCCTGGTTGATCCTAGGATACGTCCAGGCCCGTCGGGCGGCGGGTCTGCCGGCCCGCGTCTTCGTCAGCGGATTCACGCGCAACGCCATCGGCAACGTCTTGGACAGCGTAGCCAAGCGCGCCGACGCCTACGCCCCCGGCGCGTTCGATACCCACTTCATCGGCCAAGGTCCGGCCGCGGGCCTGTCGCCCCTGGTTCACTACCGGCCCGAAGTCTACGGGGATCATGCCTTAAGCGCCCTTCAGGACCTGCAGCCCGCCGCGGCCGTTATGGGCGGCTCGATCTGGTCGCTGTCTCGACTAATGGCGCGCCCTGAAGCTGGAGGGGACGGTTTTACCGCCGAACTGTTCGATCTGGTCTGCATCGACGAGGCTTCTCAGGTGGTCCTAAGCCACGGTCTGATGGCCCTAGCCGGGCTTAAGCCCTTAGGACGGGTCGTCGTCGCTGGCGATGATCGCCAACTGCCGCCCATCCGCGCGGCGCGCGAGGTCAAGCTCGGCGAGCGCCAACTCGGCGGTTCGCTCTACTCGTTCCTGAAATCGGGTCACGCGCCAGAATTTGCACTCGACACGACGTTTCGTCTCAACGCGCCGCTCAGCGCGTTCCCGGAGCGGAAATTCTACACCGGCCAGTATGCCTCGGCGGCCGACGTCGTCTTGGAGCGACTGGCGCTGGTCGATGCCTGGCGCGAGGGCCTGGAGCCCTGGGAGGCGGCGCTCCTGGACCCCGAATGGCCGGTCGCCATTCTTGTCCACGATGGGCCGCCGGCCGCGACCCGCAACCCATTTGAAGCGACCTTGGCCGCTCGCTTGTGCGAGCGTCTCGCGGATCGCCTGGCTGGCGCAAAAACGGGAACGGGCTACGCACCGGATCTCTGGCGCGACCGTCTCGCTGTCGTCAGCCCGCACCGGGCGCAGAACTCGGCCATTCGAAACGCGCTGTCGCCGGCTCTGGCGGCGGGGGCGTTCGTAGAGACCGTCGACCGCATCCAGGGCAAGGAGCGCGACGCGGTCATCATGTCCTACTGTGTGGCGGACGCAGAGTTTGCCTTGGCGGAAGCAGATTTCATCTTCGCGCCCGAACGCCTGAACGTCGCAACCACCCGCGCAAAGACCAAGCTTGTTGTGCTGCTGAGCCGTCGTCTCCTCGATGCCGTCCCCGGCGATCAGGAGGCCATGGACAAGGCGGAGATCCTTCGTGAGTTTGTGTTCAACGCCGCGCTGGCAGGCGACGTGCTCCTGCGCGACCCGAGCGGGATCGACGTCCGCGCGCAGATTCGGGTGAGCGGCTTCGGCGCCGCGCCTGAAACCCAGGAGTTCGGCGCCGACGATCCCGAGACGACCGAACCTGAAGCGCTGACGCCGCGCTTGCAGGATCTCCTCGACGCCGTCGTTGCCGAGGCGGCCAAGTCTCCGTTCCGAAGCGCCACCTTGGAGTCTCTCGTCGAACCCCTGGCTCGTCGCGATGATCTGCTTCCGGACTTGTCGACGCTCCATGCGATGGGCCATGTAGCCCTTCGTCAGCCGCGTGCCGACTACCCCAAATTTTGGGTGGCAGCCCCGTTTGACCCGTGGAGGCGGGTATTTTCCATCGACCTTGCGACCCTTCGCTTGCGGCTTGAAGAGGTGATCTCTCAAGCGCAGCAGGGTCGCTCCGCGCCCTTCTACTGGCGCGTTCGTGACCGGTTCGCCTGGATGGACGAGCGCGGTCGCGACGTCCTGAGGCCACGGCTTGAGGTCCTCAGGGACGAAGGCCTGATCGCGATCGGCCAGACCAGCGACCACCTGACCGTCGAATGGCTCGGCGCGGGCGTCGACGCCGATGCGGAACCGGAGTCGGTCGCGGAAGCCCTGTCGGCCCTCTCAGACGCCGATTTCCAAGTGCTCAATGTGCTTGAGGATCTGGAGGCCAAACGGATCAATTTCGGCGTGTTCGAAGCCTGGACGTCGTTCGCAGATCTCGCTGCAGGCCAGAGCTTTTCAAGGACGTCCGCCGCTGGGGCTTGCCGGCGGCTTGCCGAGCATGGCTGGCTGATGGTCGCGGATGAGGACCGCGTTCGCAGCCGGATGGCTGAACTGGCTCGAGAGGTCCGGCAGATCAAGCAGAGGTTCGACCGCGACGACGCCGCGCAACGACCCTACCTCGTTCGGAGCCTCAAGGTCGAGCTTCGCAACCGCGACAAGCCCGAACGCACCGCCTTACTTGGCGCGACGTTCGCGAGCGCCGCAGTGGGACGATCTGCGGAACTCCAGGCGGCGCTGGTCGGCCTGCACGCCGCCCTGGCCGAAATGTGGGGTGAAACCGCTGCCCTGGCCGCGTTCCAGGCGCGAAGCCTTGTAGACATTACCCGCGCCTGGGAGGAGGACGAGCCGAATGCGTTTGTCATCGCCGCCGACACTGGGTCTGGCAAGACCGAAGCCGGCGCCCTCCCGCTGATCGCGGCTGCGGCCGCCGATTTGCTAAAGGGCGTGCGCGGGGCTCGGGTCGTCATGACCTACCCCCGCATCCGCCTGGCGACCAACCAGGCCCAACGCCTAGCGCGTTACCTGTCGGCGCTCGCACAGCAGCCCGGGATGCCGACGGTGACGCTCGGGCTCCAGGTCAGCCAGGTGCCTGAAGACCTCGAAAAGTTACGCGATTGGGACAGGGCCGCGGGTTGGGCGGCGCTTGGCGCGGGAGCCTACTCGTTTCCGTTGTTCGGCTGTCCGGCGTGCGGAAGCGAACTTTTGCTGCACGACGGCGCCGGCGTGGACGGGACCGATCGGCTGGTCTGCACGCATTGTCGTTGGGACTATGCGGGGTGGGTCGGCTCCAAGCACAGATTGCGACAGCAACCGCCGGCGATATTCCTCCCGACGACAGACTCGCTGCATCAGTGGCTCCACGATCCCCGCTATGGCCGGCTGTTTGGCGATGACGACGGGTTCGCGCCGCCGCGCGCCGTGCTCGCGGACGAGATCCACCTCTACTCCCATGTCCATGGCGCACAGGTCGGCTACGCCCTGCGTCGCCTCGCGGCGCGCGCCGCGCTGAACGCGCCAGATGCCGCCGCCATGCTCTCCGTCGGGATGAGCGCGACCCTGGGGGATCCAGCGAAAAGCTGGGGCCGGTTGGTAGACCGTAGCCACGTGGCGACTCTCGCGCCTGCGGCGGCCGAGAAGACCCCCAATCCGAGAGGCCGAGAATACTTCTACTTCATCCAGCCGGAGGTGGAGTCCCGCGGCAAGGACGTCGCGGGCAATTCAACGACCATTCAGGCTTTGATGGCTCTGGCCCATGGCATGCGCCGCCGGACCGGCGACGAAGGCGGGTTTCGGACCCTGGCCTTCCTCGATTCGGTCGACAAACTGCGCCGGCTTCATGCCGCCTATGACGATGCGGAATCTCAGAAGGGATTGGCCGCCTATCGCACCCGCCTCTATCCGGACGACCCGGTCACCGGCGCGACGCGGGAAGCCTGTTGCGGCAAGCCCTTCGGTTGCGACCTCTTCGTCGACGGCGAGTGCTGGCTGTTCGCGGCCACCGACCAGAACCAAGTGGGAGCGAAAGGCCGGACCCGTCCGGGCCGACCCCTGCGGGTCGCGCCCCAACCGGTATTTTCCGGATCGGAGGGGCGGGTCGAAGATCTCCTCAAGCAATCGGACATCATCTTTACGACGTCGTCGTTGGAGGTCGGATACGACGATCCCGACATCTCACTGGTCTACCAGCACTATGCGCCGCGCAACCTGGCCAGCTTTATCCAGCGCAAGGGCCGGGGCGGGCGAGGCTCCGACGACCGCCCCATCACCGCGGTCACCCTGTCGCTCTACAACAGCCGCGACACATGGTGGTTTCGCAGACCGGGTGAGATGATCTCGCCGTCCGGCTTCGACACGCCGCTCAACCCTCACAACCATTTCGTCATGCGGGGCCAGTTGGTCACTGTCATCCTTGACGCCTTCGCGCGGCATGGCCGACGCGTCGGTCGAGAGGTCGATCCCGCCACGCCATCACCGAACGCCCTAGCGGACGCCGCCGCCTTGGCCGAGGCCGTCTTCGGGCCGGAGCCTTGGCGCTGGTTCTCGGCCGACACTTTGGTCGCTTTCTGGCGTCAGGCGCACGGCAGCATTAGGTCGGCGACGCCACCATCCAAGCTTCCGCATTTGCGCAAAGCTATGCCGTGGGCGCCTGACGCGCTGTTTGACACCATCAACTTGCCAGTTCTCGAGGTCGCTGCGGGCTCGGAAGCGGCGCGGCCAGAAGACATCGCACTGGCGCTCTTCCTGGCGGCGCCGGGAAACGCGAGCCGACGCTACAATCCTGTCGAGATCTACTGGCGAAAGCCTGTCCAAGGCCGCCACACCTGGCTCGCGGACAGCGATTACGCCGAGGGGCGACGCCGGCGCCCATTCGGGAACGATCCGGAAGCCTGGCTCAGCCGCTTGCCGGACACGGCGCGTCCGCTGCTTGAGAATCTATCGCCCGATTACTTTCGGCCTGCGCGCATGAGCCTCGAGGTTTTGGGTCGCAAGCACGGGGCTGACTGGCAGGCCGACTGGGCGGTGCCAGATCCTCTCATTCCCGTCGTGGAAGCGGTTCGGGGCGACGATCACCGCACCTTGCGGGTCCGGGATGACGCCCGCGGGTTTCTGCGCGGGTTTCCGGTGGTGAAGGCCTCTGAAACGGGGACCGTCACCCTGTCGAACGTCCAAATATCGGCGTGGGTCGCCAGCGTAGACGTCTACCTCGGCGATGGCCTCGGCGGCCGCGAAACAGGCCTCGCTCTTGCCCGGGTATTCTGGGGTGCGGACGCGGAACTGAACCTCGAAGGACCTCCCAGCCAGACGGTGGCGATCACGCAGATCTTCACCGGCCCCGACGATGATCAGCCGATGCTCCATGGCTACCACGTCCAAACCGAAGGCGTCCGCTTCGCTCTTGATCCTCGAACGCTATCGACCTTTGTTGCTGAGGAGGTGAGCCGCCTGGAGCACGATCCGGCTCAACGGGAATGGCGGCTTGGCCAAATGCTCCGCTTCTTGCTGGAAAGCGGGGCGCAGGCGGCGGGCATAAGCACCTTCGAAGCGCGACGAATTTCCGAGTTATTGGTCACCACCCACGCCGAGCCGGACCTTCGCCAGCGATTGGCCCGATTGGCCGCGTTTTGGAGTTCGACAGGCCTCGCGGAACTGCTTGAGGAAACGCGGTCGCGACGGCTCAGCCACCATCCCCTGTTGACGGTCGATCGCGTGCAGCGATTGACAGCGACGCTCGCGCTACCGTCGTTCCGCACCGTGTTTCAGACCGCAATGCGCGCACTCCAGAACCCCGAACGGCTAGAAGCCTATGTGGCGAGTTGTTTGATCCACGGCCTCGGCAATCGCCTGCGCGAGTCCTTCCTACAGGTTGGGTTTGGCGACGAACGACAAGTCGTGATGCATGTTCAGCTTCCGATCCAGTTCGCCACGCCCGGGACGCCGGTCATCACCATCTGTGAGGCCGGCGCCTTTGGCGACGGCACCACACGAGCCTACCTGGATAGGTATGCGCTCGCGGAGTCACACTGGACCGATGGTTTCATCAGCGATTGTCCGAACGCCCGCGAAGATGCGGCCGTCGCAGCGTTGTTGGCTGTCCCGCATCGTCACGCTGCTTGGCAGGCGTTGGATCCCGCCCAACCCGGTGTGCTGGAAGCCCTGGCCGCGGAACTCGGTCTTGCGGACGGGGAAGCGGCGCCGGAGATCATTCTTCGCATCCTCTACGGTGTCGAACGGGTGGGGGTCGAGGCCTTTGCGCTCTACGACATCGCCATGGCGATGGCGGCCATCGACCGCACGCTCTCGGCGGTGTTTGGGCGGCCGCCGAGCGCTTGGGAGTTGACCAGCGCAGTTGTTGAGGCGGCGAAGTCTGACCCCGCATCCGTCGGAGGCAGGCTCCTAGCGGCCTACGCGGCGATTGAGAACTCGATCCAAGACGAGTCGCTCAGCGCCGAGGGACGACTGGCGGACCAAGTCTTCAGATTGCATGGCCGACTGTGCGTCGACGGGTGTCCAGCCTGCGTCCACCGCCCCAGCGACATGATGTCGGACAGCCAGGTCGAGTCCTCGACCAGCCGAGGCATGCTCGCCCGGTTTGTGTGCGTTCCAGGCTAGGTGGTCACTCGAAACCGCTCGAGTCCGCCATTGTCGGCCAACCAGTCCAACACGTCCTTGGTGACCACGGCTAGGGTCGCGTTCTGAGCGCCGATCGCGCTCAGAAACGCACCGACGCCTGGGACCGCCTCCAGCTTCTCGTTGCGCTCGGCCTGCAATTCGTCAGCCAGCCCCTTCAGCCGCGCCACCCTTTGCCGAAGGTCCTGCGGCCGCGAAGGGCTGAGACTTTCCAAGGCCTCGTGACCACAGGCCTGCATCCGTTCACCAAGATCGGCCAAGCTGTCGACGTGGGTCAACAACTCTCCGAACCCGATCAATGGCTTGTAGTCGCGCGTGACGATCGCCCGCCAATGTGAAGAGATTTGCGGGCCCATGCGCCCCATCGCCCTCTGAAAGGCGCCGTATTGATCCTGGGCCGTTCGCAACTCGCTCGGCGTTTGAGCGGATCGCAGGTCGGAGGCCAAGGCTGCAGCGGCGTCCTCAAGTTCCTCGAGCAATTCGCGGCCTGGAAAATTCGTCCAGGCTGCGAGATCAAGTAGCGCATCGAGCCGCTCGAACTCGGCCGAGGCGTCGCGAAGAGCCGTGGTGAGGCTCGTCAGTCGTTCACCGAGCGCCCGCCGCTCTGTCGCCGGCCCCAATTGGGGGATCAGCGCCCGAAGGTCTTCAAGCGTGTCGGTCATTTGCCCTCGCTGACGAGGGGACCGCGGGGTTTGTCGACGACCGCCTGAAGCGCCTCGCCAACGTCGTGGATCTGGGTGAGCGAACCGGCGCCACCGGCGCCGATGACGTCCTGAGCGCCCTTCAATAGAGTCAAGAGCGTCTGGTCGCCCACAGCCGAGAGTTCGCGATAGTCTTCAATGTCTCGCGCTGGCGCCCGCGCGAGCCAGCCCAGACGGGAGGTTTTGTTGCTGGGCGCGGCGCCGTCGCCGCTTATGAGGCTGAACAAGAGACTCTCGCATCGCTCCGGGCTGCCATCATCGAGTCGGAGCTTCACCCGTTCGAGCCGCCGCTTCCAGTCGGCGACCTTCTCGACGGCGACCTCCGGTATTTTCTCCGAGACGCCCGAGATCACCTGGTCGACCTGCTCCAGATGCTCGATAATCCCCCGGCCGCTCAAAAGGTCGATCAGCCGCTGGCCCCGATCGAGGATTTGCTCGTGCTCAATCCTGCCTACCCGGGACAGCTCATCGCGCCAATCCCTGACGATGCGGCGGACCGTGTCGTATTCATTGACGTTGACGTCGCCCGCGTCGGCCGGCGTCGCGTCGAACATCAGCGTATCGCGAAGCCTCAAAACGGCGCCGGCGACCTCACTCAAATCCGCCACCCCTTGCCCATCGCCAAGGGAGAGATCGATCGCGCGGCGCAGTTCCGTCCGGAACCGCTCGTGCCATTGGTTGGTCGCGGAGAGGAAGTCCTGCCATGGTTTTGACCGGGCTCGAGTATCGGCCTCCCCCAGGTCTTCGTCCCTGACCATCGCCTGCAACTGCTCGGACCAGGGCGCGTCGGGCGAGACCACGCCGCGTAACCACGCCCGCGCCAACAGAACCTGCGCCAGACTGCCGACGGGGGACCAACGCCGGCCGTCTCCCAACATGCCAAGGCGGCGATCGGCATAGTCGGACACCACCCCGGCCAGGCGCCGAACCATGGAGGCCAGCTTGCGCCGGTTGTAGTCGGCATCGCTGGAGGTCTTGACTCCGCCAGGCTCTTTGAAGGCCACAAAGGCTTCGAGGCCACTTCGAACCCAGGGCTCAGGGCCGATGCTCAGATAGTTTCGCTGGCGGGAGGTCGTCCCCTCGAGCTTGACCATCTCCAAAGTGACGATCCGGTCGAGCACCGAAGGCGTGAGCCCGATGCTACGAGCATCGATGTTTCGGATCAGCACGTGGAGAGTCTTGTTCCAGTCCGTGAGGTTCGCGATGGGCCTGTCCGGCGTCCAGGTCCGCAACTCCTCGCGCAGCCGCTCCAACTCGGTCCGCGTCGGACCCTTTGGCTTCGGCGGCGCGGAGGGCGACATCGCCCGTGGAGCGGGGGTCAGGCGAAGTGAACTTGCGATCGGCGTCGTTACGGGCGCCGCGGCCGGTTCCGACGTCGGACCGGCTTCCGGTTCCGCGACGAACGTGCTGTCCTCTTGCGCGGGTTGATGGATGTCGATCGCCTCGCTTCGGCCGATCCAAGGCAGATCAAAAGCGGTGAACAGCCGACGACTCGCGCCTGCGAGCGCCAGATCGCCGCCGATTTCGGTAGTGCCCGCCGTCTCCGGATCGCCCCAATAGGCCAGGGTGCGCCGCATGCGCGCCCGCTCCGCTGGGGCGCATTGGACCATCTGCGTTTCGATGATCGCCGAGAGTTGATTAGCCGATAGGACCTGATCGGCGCGCCGATGATCCTGGAACGGCTGCGGCTCGATCCCGACGCCTGGATAGAGACCGTGGTCGAGAAGGTCCGGCTCCGCCAAACTGGGGAGCAAGACCGCCTGAAGCATTCCCCGCGGTGTTTTCCAGGTCAGGCCATTGTCGCTCTCTTTGAGACTGTCATAGAGGCGGTCCAGCGCCTGCGCCGTGAACGGAAACAGGGATATTTCATCCACCTCGCCGAAAGTTCCGACGCAATCATCGCGCCGATTGCAGCCCAGGCATTGATTGGGAGCGGGCAGATCCGGTTCCGCTGCGAGGTGATCGGCCCACTGGTCAAGCCTTTCGGGTCCTGCGCGGACGGCGGCGAGATATCGCGCTGCGAAGGCTAAGCGCGCGGGCCGGTCGCGCAGTGTCGCGACATCCTGCAGTTCGTTGGTGACACGGCCGAGGCGGATTTCGTGGGTAATGCGGCCTCGATAGTTACCCTGCAATTTCACCCGATAGGCTGGAGTGACGCCAACGACGGAGATGAGCGGGCAGACATCCACTTCGGGTTCGTCGCCACGCACCTCCGCATTGAAGGTCAACACGTCGATCAAACTGTCATCGAGGCCCTCCCAACTGGTGATGTCCTCAAGCAGAAGCACGAGGCGCTGACCGCGCTTGGCGAGCGCCTCTCTGACCTGTCGGAACAGCGCCTTAAGCCCGGCGGCCGAGACGCCGAGTACGTTCTGAATCGCGTCGTTTCGTCGCCGGTTCAGGACGTCGAGAAACTCAAGTGACCACGCAACCTTGTTTGGGACCTGCTGAGCGATTTCCTCGGCGCTCCAACCCTGGCCGCGCCATTCCTCAATGATGTGGGCTTCATGGATCAGTCGCCGCGCCAACTCCTCTGTCGCAGGTGGAACGCCCGTGTCGAAAATCGTCACGCAATGGCGCGCGAGGTCCTGGATATCAAAGAGGTTGAAATCGGCGGTTTCCGAGTTTCGCTGCCCGCCGGCCCCTTCCAAAAGGCCTAGGATACGGCTCGGGGCGATCCAGCCTGTGCGAACCATTGCGTAGCGCAGCAAACTCGCCGGCTTTTTTTCCCGACACCAGGTTTCGTCATCGAGCGGAGGATCGAAGTGTCCAATCTCGAGCGTGTCTGCGAGAGTGCTGAGGAAAATGTTCGCTCGGCCCTGCGCCGAAGCGCGATGCTTCTGGCCCAGGTTATCAAACAAGGGCTGGAATTCGGCAGGCAGACGTTCTTTCAACTGGCGCAGCGCACCTTCGAGGCTGCCGTCAGCGCGGCGCAGCAGCAGTTTCACGTCGCGGCCCTTCGGCCATTTCACCGACAGCCAGCGAATAAGATGGGATTTCCCAGAGCCCGGTTCGCCCTGAACCACGCAGAAGGCGTGGTTGCGATCGGCCCGGCTGAGGCCGTCCAAAACCGCTTGTTCGTTGTCGCTCGCGATTTCGGCGCGCAGAGGACCTTCGACATCAAACCCCGTCATCGGTGTATGTGTCGCCAGGAAGATCGCGTCGTCGCCCGCCAACGCCTCGGTCGGGATGACGTCGGTTGCGTTCTTAGCGGTCCAGCAGGCGAAAGCGTGGTTCATCGCGCGGCGTCGGCCGTAACGCGGACACTCAAAAAGCCCTTCGTGAGGTGGGCCGGATCTTCGGCCAGTTCAATGATCCCGCTGGCGTCGCCGAGTTGGGTCATCGCGAGCGAGCCTTCGTCCTCTAGGTCGCGCAAGGCGATGCTCAACATCGGCGATAGGCGCTGGGGAGACGGCGGTCTCCCCAATCGCTCGCACGCCTGAAGAAATAACCGCCCTCGATCGAGATAGGGCAACCGCTCAGCGATCAGCGCCATGAACTCCTGGCCTGCGATGGTCGTCCCCGCCGCGCCGGCCCGGATGAATTCACGCCGAAGGCGGGTCGCAGGCGAAGGTTGCGGCAGCAGCGGCGAAGGCAGGGGCGTTGCAAGTCCAAGGAACACCAGCCAACGGCGCCACGCGACGACCTTCGACTTGTTCATCCTGACGTCGCCATCGTCGTCCACCCCCACCAGGCCCTCTACGGCGGCGTCGGCGAAGGTGTCGGCGTTCATCTCGTGCATCCACGCCATTGAGCCCGCGTGATCGGACCGCGCCGCCAGCCAGGCATAGGTTTCAAGGATGACGGCGTCCTTGTGATCAGGCCCGAGCCCGCAAAGCATGTCGTGCGTCCAGTCCGCCATCTCCACTTGGGTCAGCGCGGTCGCCTGGAGATCCGTCATCGCCGATGCGCGGTCGCCCTCCAGCGCCCCAAGACTCGACGCGGCGCCGATGACCTGGCGGATATTGACGGTCTTGACCGGGTCCAGGCCTGGCTTGAGAAATCCAGGATTGAGCAGGCTTTCCAACTCCAGGCGCGACAGCGCCCCGAAGGTCGCCAAGCCGGCCACAGCTGACCAAACCCGTTCGGGCGATCCTTGTGTGTCGGTTAGCAAGCTCAAGTGGCGTCCCCCCTTTCGAGCGCAAGTTCATCCAGCATCGCCTCGGCGATGGGCGCTCGCGCGGATACAGTCTGATCCAAGCGCCGCCCGTCGAGCGTGCGGTCAGGCCTCGCCACAACGATTAGGGTCTGTTCCGGCCATGCGCGAGAGAGAACCTCGATTCTGGCCAAGGTTCGCCGCGCAAGGCGATCCTGTAGGGGAAGCAAGAAGGCCGTCGTCGTCCGGGCCAGACCCGTCACGGGTCCCTCCCATTCATCATGCGTCAGCACCAGACCGAAGCGAGATGACGAGGCGCCCAGTGTGGCGGTTACCGCTGGCCGCTCTGCGGCGGACAGGACCAATTGTTCAACGCCGGCGCCGACCAGTCTGAGTCCCAGGATATCGAGCCCGGTCTCAAATTCGCTATCGCGCGGCGCCAGCAAGGTGACGCCAGCCGGAAGGTTCGAGCGAGTGTCAGCTACGGGTTGTGGCCACGCGGCTTCCAGACCGCCGCACGGGATCACGCTCGGCGCCGGCAGCCCGCGGGCACGGCAAGAGGGACAACGGCCGCAGGGTTCGGCGAGCGTTTCACCGCCTTCGATCGCTTCGAAGACCGAGCGGGTCAGACACTGGTTCAGCGGATGACGCATCAGGTCGACGAAGCCGTCGAGTTCGGCTTCGCTTACCGCCTGTTCGGCGTCCCGCACCGCAGCGACGTGGTTCCAGACGCCCGCGGTGTCGCCCCCCATCAGCCGGTCGTCGATAATCTCAACAATCCACTGGTCGCCGGCCGTAGCATCCTCGCCGCCCGTCGACACCACCTCCAAGGCGCCGGCGCGTTGGAGCAGGGTCAGCACAGCGCGGTTCCAGGCGCGGTTGTAGTCACTGGACCGATTGGCGAGCCCGTCGCGGACAGCGTCCAAATCGAGGGTAGTCCGGAGGCGCGCGCCTTCCCAGCGTCGGTCAGTCGAACACCCCATCAACGCCCGCCACCGACCGGCCGCCTTGACCCGGCCCAGCCAACTGCGCGTAGATTGTCCGAAGGCGTTTCTTACATCGCTGAGCTCGGCCCCTCCGCGCGGAAAGTCGGTGAACAGACAGGCGGCCAACGCTTGGCGACCGTCCCGCCCGGCGCGTCCAATCTCCTGATACCAGCGCGTGGGACTCTCTGGCAGGCAGGCATGGATCACGCTTCGGACGTCCGTCTTATCAACGCCCATGCCGAAGGCCGTCGTCGCGACGACAAGGTCAAGCTCATCTCGAGACCATTGCTGCACGATCCTGCGTCTCGCGGCCGGATCAGACACCGCGCCTGTGAAGAGCGCGGCGCGGCGATAGCCACGCTCCTTTGTCAGTCGGTCGAAGAGTGCGTCCGCGTGCTCGACGAGGGTCGTATAAATCACCGCTGGGCGGGGTGCGCGGTCGATCACATGATCGAGCGCTGCGCTCCGCTCCAGCGGACTGCTGTAGCTTTGAACTGCAACATCGAACTCGTAGCGGGGGGCGCGGGCGTCCACCTCGAGCCACGGGCTGTCCCCGGTGGCGTAGGCGCGACGAAGTTCCTCCTTGGCGGCGCTCGGCAAAGTCGCAGACAGAAAAATGGATCTTAGGGCCGGATCGGTGCGACGAAGTGTGTCAAGCATCGCCGGCAGGCGCTGAAAGTCGGGCCGAAAGCTGCGCCCCCACTGCTCGATGATGTGGGCCTCATCGACTACAAAGGCGCACAGTCGGGCCTTGAGCTCGCTGGCCTTGCGGCTGGCTGGGGTCGCTGCCTCAATCGTCGCCATGCGGACGTCAGCGCTGAGGAGTTGCTCAGGTGAGAGGAAGAGTACGGGGATTTCGCCGCGTCGGAACGCAAACAGGGCAGCTTCCCTCGCCGGACCTTTGAGGTCGCCGGTCAGCGCTAGGCTCCCTTCGAGCCCTGCCATGGCCGACAGGGTCCGTTCGTGGTCAAGAGCCAACGCGACGGTCGGCGTGATGACGACCACACAGCCGCCAGAATGGCTCCGCCGGCCTTCCAACGCCGCCAGCTGAAACAACAGGCTCTTTCCGGACCCGGTGGGCATGCTGACCATCAAACCCGCTCCAGGCGGCATCGTTACGAGCGCCCGGACCGCGCTCTTCTGCGCTGCGTTTCGATAACTTCCGTGGAGCGTTGAGCGGAGGAGGAGGGCGTCGGCTGACGCTGGTCGAAAGACCTGCCGCTCGGAACTGTCGACGGCGATGCTCGCGCCGAATCCTGGAATCGTCCCATCGACGTCACTGGCGGCCAGACGCAGCATCGACCCGTCGATCGCCAACCCGAAGCGGACCAATTGATCCATCTCTGTTTGGCTCAACGACGTATTTTCCTCCTGAAGATCAACTAACCCGTCGCTTAGACGAACAAGCGACCGCAACAGCGCCAGCCGGTCGGCGGCGCTCGCCGCCTCAGAAAGCGAGTGCCGGCATCGCTCGCGGCCGCGCCTCCGCCAATCTTCGGCTTCAACGCCGGACCCGCCCGCCAGTATTTCATCAGTCCCTGAAATCATTTCCCTCAACACGCCCCAAGGTAGACTAGATCATTCTGGCCGAGGTTCGGCAAACCAACGACCTGCTTTGGCCAGACTTGCGCGTCGCCCAAGACCACCTCTGGAGTTCGCCTTGGCCCCCTCGATCGCTGACGCCTTGCCGGGGTTACACCACAAAGCCTTGGCGACCCTGACGTCTCGCTCGCCGTGCCCGGTCGCAACCTATCTCCTAATCCGCCGGAGTGTGGCGGCTTCAAATTTGCTGGAGCCTGAAGCCGAGCCGGTCCGCCGTCGTTTCAACGCCTACTACGGGGTTCGTCGTAACGCCCTGTGGCGCTCGCAATTTTATGCGCGGTTCGAAGCGGCCAAGACCTCCTCGCTGGCCTCGGCGGCGCTGTTCGAGCAGACCCTATCAGGTCTTCTGGCCGATACCGGCAGGGTCGAAGCGTCCTTTGCCAGCAAGCTGGTCGCCACGCTGCGACCCGATAGTCCGATCATCGACAGCGTTCTGCGGGCGTGGCTCGCACGACATCTCACCGCCCCGCCGTTCGGAGGGGGCGTTGCCGAGGCCGTCGCCTACTATCGCTGGCTTGAAGACGTGTTGGAGCGCGCGGCGGTAAGTCCGCAGGCGAGCGCGTGGGCTAGCATTTTTGCTGGTGCTTTCCCGGTCGAGCCCGGCGAGGCGCCGGTCTCTCCAGCCAAGCAACTCGATTTCCTAATCTGGGCTGGCGCTGATCGTTAGGCTGCGGTCGCCCGCCAGGCGGAATAGCCGCTCGCACGCAGGTCGCAGGCGGGACACACTCCGCAGCCGAAGCCCCAGGGATGCCGATGTTCGCGGTCACCTTGGTAGCAGGTGTGCGAATGTTCGATGATGAGGTCGACGAGCGCCTGGCCGCCGAGCCCATGAGCTAGGGCCCAGGTTTGGGCTTTGTCGATCCACATGAGCGGCGTGTCGATGACAAATCGCTTTTCCATCCCGAGATTCAGGGCCACCTGCAGCGCCTTGATCGTATCGTCGCGGCAGTCGGGATAGCCGGAGAAGTCGGTCTCGCACACCCCCGTCACGAGATGTTTGATCTCGCGTCGATAGCCGATCGCGCCAGCGTAGGTGAGGAAGAGCAGGTTGCGCCCGGGAACGAAAGTGTTGGGCAGACCGCTCTCCGCGAAGGCGATCGCGGCCCCTGTCGTCAGGGCGGTATCGCTAATGCCGCCCAGCGCGGTGAGGTCGATAACATGATCCTCGCCCAGCTTCGCGGCCCATAGCGCTGAGAAGGACCGCAGGAGCTCAAGGAACCTCAGCCTGACATCGAGTTCAACACGATGGCGTTGGCCATAGTCGAACCCGATCGTCTCGACCCGGTCGAACTGATCGAGCGCCCAAGCCAGGCAGGTGGCCGAGTCCTGACCACCGGAAAATAGGACGAGTGCAGTTGAGTCGGACATCAGGCTGCCTCCGCGCCATAGAAACTGCAGGCGCCGTTGTCGCTGTCGCGGCGCACGGTCACCCGCCAGAGGTTGGGGCAGACCGGCTCAAGCTTACGCCAGATCCAAGACGACAGGTTTTCCATTGTTGCGGGTCCCAGGTCGTTGATTTCGTCAAGAAACCGATGGTCGAGCCCGTCGCGGGCGGCTTCCATCGCTTGTTCCAGAAGGCCAAGGTCCACGACCATGCCACTCTCAGGGTCCGGCTGGCCCCGTACGACAACTTCGGCCCTGTAGGAGTGGCCGTGGATCCGACGGCTGGGATCTGCATCGATCGTGCGTTGCAGCGTATGGGCGGCATCAAAGCGAAATTCTTTGCTGAGTTCGTGCATCACCGGATGCCCATGAATTTGTGGGTTTGCAGCGACAAGCGCCAACGGGGGTGCTGGAGGCAGAAGGCGATTGCGGCCTGGGTGTTGGCGTCAGTCTCACCGTTGTCGAGCGGCTGAAGGAGATGATGGGTGAAGGTCAGACCTTCGAACCGGCGCGGATCGACACCCGGCTGGGGGAAAACGAGTTTCAATTCGTCGCCCGAGGTTTGCACGAGGGGTGCTTCACCCTTCGGACTCACCGTGATCCAATCGATCCCGGGAGGCGCGACGAGCGTGCCGTTGGTCTCCAACGCGATTTCAAAACCACGGTCGTGGAGCGCCCCGACGAGCGCGTCATCGACCTGCAGAAGTGGCTCACCGCCGGTCAGCACCACG
>OUWB010000149.1_pt1 | contig 31821 bp, 29 predicted proteins | sample 1779821 | NCBI WGS metagenome assembly OUWB01 (sample SAMEA3914806, study PRJEB12502) | metagenome | biome: forest; material: soil | place: Canada | collected 2011-08-03 | depth 0.1 m
GTCGCCAGGCTGATGAAGAAGATGGGCATCGAAGCGCTGTACAAAAGGCCCAATACCAGCCGGCGCCACGCGGCCCACCCTGTCTACCCATACCTGCTGCGCCATCTCGCGATCACCCGGCCAAACCAAGTCTGGGCCGCCGACATCACCTATATCCCAATGCGGCGCGGCTTCGTGTACCTGTTTGCCGTCATGGACTGGGCCAGCCGGCGGGTCTTGTCCTGGCGCCTGTCGAACACGCTGACGACGGACTTCTGCATCGAGGCGGTGCGAGAGGCGCTGGCGCGCTATGGCATACCTGAAATCTTTAACACCGACCAGGGCAGCCAGTTCACCAGCCTGGAGTTCACCCAACTGCTCAAGGACCATGGTATCGCCATCAGCATGGACGGCAAGGGCTGCTGGCGCGACAACGTGTTCGTCGAACGGCTCTGGAAATCGATCAAGTACGAGGAAGTTTACTTGCGCGCCTACGAGTCGGTCAGCGCGGCCAAGACTGGGATTGGCAACTACTTGGCGTTCTACAACAGCCGGCGGCCACACAGCGCACTTGACGGCAGGACACCGGATGCGTTCTACTTCGCCAATCTTCCCGCGCTCGAACAGGCGGCGTAGATGGCGGGCCGGGTTACCCACCGCGCCGCACGCTCTTGCCCTGCGCATGGGGCGGCGAGCGGCGCCGTGGATAACCCTATATTCGCAAGGCTCCACTTAGCCGCGGTGGTTTACTGTCCAACCAACCGGGGCCGGCTCTGATCCACATCAAGAAAGTGCGCTTCCCCTACCTCAGGTCAGGATGTTGTCACTTTTTAGGACTATCATATCGATTATTGGCAAATTGGCAGGCATAACAATCTTGCATATCATGTGCGCCTGCCGTCGCGCCGCGCGTCTTACCTGAGACGCACGACACCGCTTTCGCAAGCAGTATCTTTTTACGGAGAAGCAAGATGGAAGACGTCGTCATCGTCGGTGCCCTGCGCACTGGAGTCGGTAAATTCGGTGGATCGCTGGCCAAGGTGGCCGCGTCCGACCTTGGTGCCCACGTGATCAAGGGCTTGCTGGCCAAGACCGGCTTGAAACCCGAGCAGATCAGCGAAGTGCTGCTGGGCCAGGTGCTCACTGCCGCCGTGGGCCAGAACCCGGCGCGCCAGGCTGTGATCCGCGCCGGCCTGCCCGACATGGTGCCCGCGATGACGATCAACAAGGTGTGCGGCAGCGGCTTGAAGGCCACGCATCTGGCGGCGCAAGCGATCCGCTGCGGCGACGCCGAAATTATCATCGCCGGCGGCCAGGAAAACATGAGCGCCGCGCCGCACGCGCTGAACAATTCGCGCGACGGCTTCCGCATGGGCGACGCCAAGCTGGTCGACACCATGATCGTCGACGGCCTGTGGGACGTCTACAACCAGTATCACATGGGCCAAACTGCCGAGAACGTGGCCAAGAAGTTCGGCATCTCGCGCCTGGAGCAGGACGAGTTCGCGCTCGCTTCGCAACACAAGGCTGAAGCGGCGCAAAAGGAAGGCAAATTCAAGGACGAAATCCTGCCGCTGGAAATTCCGCAAAAGAAGGGCAGCGTCGTGTTCGACAGCGACGAATTCATCAAAGCCGGCGCCACGCTCGATGGACTCTCTGCACTGCGCCCCGCATTCAACAAGGAAGGCACCGTCACGGCGGGCAATGCATCGGGCATCAACGATGGCGCTGCAGCGGTGGTGATGATGTCGGCCTCCAAGGCGCGCCAGCTCGGCTTGACGCCGATTGCGCGCATCAAGGCCTATTCTTCTGCCGGCGTCGATCCCAGCATCATGGGCATGGGCCCGGTGCCGGCCTCGCAGCTGTGCCTGAAGAAAGCCGGCTGGAGCGCAGCAGACCTCGACCTGATGGAAATCAACGAAGCCTTCGCGGCGCAGGCAATTGCCGTCAACAAGGAAATGGGCTGGGACACCAGCAAGATCAACGTCAACGGCGGGGCGATTGCCATCGGTCATCCGATCGGTGCATCCGGCTGCCGCATCCTCGTCACGCTGTTGCACGAGATGGTGCGCCGCGACGCCAAGCGCGGCTTGGCCAGCCTGTGCATCGGCGGCGGCATGGGCGTGGCGTTGGCGGTGGAACGCGATTGAGCGTTTCGGCGCAAACAGCAGGCAGACAATTACCATTTACCGTAACAACGAGGAAAACATGGCAAGAGTGGCTTTAGTAACGGGCGGCATGGGTGGTTTGGGTGAAGCGGTGTGCATCAAGCTGGCCGCGCTCGGTTATCAGGTCGTGACGACTTACTCGCCCGGCAACACCAAGGCGACCGACTGGCTGGCAACAATGAAGGAAGCGGGCTTTACCTTTCGCGCTTATCCGTGCGACGTGGCAGACTACCAATCCGCCGCCGCGTGCGTGGCGCAGGTGCAGAAGGATGTCGGCCCGATCGACGTGCTGGTCAACAATGCCGGCATCACGCGCGACATGACCTTCAAGAAGATGGACAAGGTCAATTGGGATGAAGTCATGCGCACCAACCTCGACTCGGTCTTCAACATGACCAAGCCGGTGTGCGACGGCATGGTCGAGCGCGGCTGGGGACGCGTCATCAACATCTCCTCGGTCAACGGCCAGAAGGGCGCATTCGGCCAGACCAATTACTCGGCGGCCAAGGCCGGCATGCACGGCTTCACCAAGGCGCTGGCGCTTGAAGTGGCGCGCAAGGGTGTTACCGTCAACACCATCTCGCCCGGCTACATCGGGACCAAGATGGTGATGGCCATCCCGCAGGAAGTGCTCGACAGCAAGATTATCCCGCAGATCCCGATGGCCCGGCTGGGCAAGCCCGAGGAAGTCGCCGGTCTGGTGGCTTATTTGGCGTCCGATGAAGCGGCTTTCGTCACCGGCGCCAACATCGCCATCAACGGCGGTCAGCACATGCACTAAGCAGCGTGCCGGGTGTCGCAAGGTGTCGCGAGGTGTCCACATCGCGCCACATCCGGTTTCTTCATTCACACGCAGCGCCAAATGGGATAGCATGCACGAAGCCGTGTCGGGGCTGTCCCATTTTCTTTCGCGCGCGGCTCTTCTCCACCATCAACGCAAAGGAATCGCCATGAACAAACGTCAAGTCCTGATCGCTTCCGCCCTCGCCACCGTCTGCGTGACCGGCATGAGCGTTGCCCACGCCGCCGACAGCGACAAGGAAAAGTGCTTCGGCATCGCCAAGTCCGGCCAAAACGATTGCTCCAGCGTCATGGGCACGCACTCCTGTGCCGGTCAGGCCAAGAAGGACATGGACCCGACCGAATGGAAATACGTCGCCAAGGGCACTTGCGCCAAAGCCGGCGGTACCACCGCCATGCCCAAGGGCGCCAAGTAATCTCCCGGGCGTGGCGAAAATAATTTCCGCGCATCCGTGTAAGTTCGTTTGACCGTATACGACTTAGTAGGTAACCGGATTCGGTTGCCTACTTCAACTTACTTCAGGAGATTCGCCATGAACCAACGCCACGCCTTGTTTGCCGCCGCCCTCGCTACCATCTGCCTCAGCGCCACCGGCGCTGCGCATGCAGCCGACACACCCAAGGAAAAATGCTTCGGCGTCGCCAAGGCCGGACAAAACGACTGCGCCAATGATGCCGGTGTCCATTCCTGCGCCGGGCAGAGCAAGGTCGACAACGACAAGAAGGAATGGAAGTATGTCGCCAAGGGCACCTGCCAAAAAGCCGGCGGCAGCTTGACCGCCGCGAAGTAATCGACCCGCACCTTCGTCCGCAACCCATGTCCAGCGCACCTGAACCGCGAGCATCAACCAAGCTCGGCGTCGGCGTGGGTTTGCGCGCACCGCACTACCGTGCCTTCCTCGAGCAGCGACCCGTTGTGGATTGGCTCGAAGTGCATAGCGAAAACTATCTCGAACCGGGCGGCTGGGATGCGCACGTGCTTGAGCAATTGCGTGCCGACTATCCCATCAGCCTGCACGGCGTCGGTTTGGGCATCGGCTCGGCCAGCGGGTTTTCGATGGAACACGCGAAGCGGGTGCGCGACCTGGTGCAGCGCGTCGATCCGGTGCTGGTGTCCGAGCATTTGTGCTGGGGCGCCGCCGGCTCGCGCAACTTGAACGACCTGCTGCCCATGCCCTTGACCGAGGAAAGCCTGCAACTGGTTGCCGAGCGCGTGGACCGGATTCAAAACATGCTCGGCCGGCGCATCCTGTTGGAAAACGTCTCGACCTATCTGCGCTTCGCTGCCGATGCGATGAGCGAAGCGGAATTCCTGGCCCAACTGGCGGCGCGCAGCGGCTGCGGTATCCTGCTCGACGTCAACAACCTTTACGTTAACCAGTGCAATCACGGCGAAGACGCGATGGCCGCGCTGCAGGCGATTGCGCCGCACACGGTCGGCGAAATCCACCTGGCCGGCCATCTCGTCACGCCCGAAGCGGTGATCGATCACCACGGCGACCGCGTTGCGCCGCCAGTGTGGGATTTGTACCGTGCCGCATTGCGCTGCTTCGGCGCCGTCCCCAGCCTGATCGAGTGGGATACCGATCTGCCCGAACTCGATGTGCTGCTTGGCGAAGCCGACCGGGCGCGCATCATCATGCAAGATATCCTGCCGCATGCCGAGCAAAGCCAGCTCGAGCAGTCGCAGGCGGCGTTTGCCGACGCCTTGTTCGATGGCGGCAAGGAAGACCAGGCGCTGCCGCTATTCAAGGGCGATAGCGCGCTGGTGGAGCAGCGCTTTGCGCTATACCGGGGCAACCTCAGCGGCACCTGGGACAAGACGCTGGCCAATGCCTACCCCGTGCTGCAAGCGCTGGTCGGCGAGGAATTCTTCGCGGCACTGGCACGCGCCTATGGCAAGGCGCATCCCTCGATCGATGGCGATCTCAACCGTTTCGGCGCCCATTTCGCGGCATTCCTCGACGGCTTCGAGCATGTCGCCCAATACACCTACTTTCCCGATATGGCGCGTTTCGAATGGGCGCTGCATCGGACGCATTATGCCGATGGAGCGCCGGTACTCGATGCGGCTGCGTTGTCGGCCATGGCACCGCAACAGATGGATCGCGCGCGGCTCAAACTGCACCGGGCCTGCACCCTGTTTGCTTCGCCCTGGGCCATCGTCGAGTTGTGGCTGGCGCATCAGCCGGCAACTGGCGCCGGGCACGACTTCCCCAGCGAGCTGGCGCAGGCAAACCATGCCGCGATTGTGCGGCCGCACTGGAAGGCCGAGGTGCTGCCTTTGTCGCGGGCTGCGCATGCAATGTTGAGCCGGCTTGCAGCGGGGCAAACCCTGGGCGAGGCGCTCGATGCCGCGTGCGAGATGGATGCGCAATTCGATTTCGGCGCCTGCCTGCGGCAATGGCTGGAGGCAGGCATCTTTACCAGCTTGGACATAGACTGACAACGACAAAAGGGAGACCAGACATGCAAACAATACTGCGCCTGCACCAAGCCATCTCGCGTTTCGATACGCACATCACCGTGTGGTTCGGATCGCTCCTGTCGCTGGCAATCCGCTTCTCGGTCGGCTGGGACTTCTTCAAGTCCGGCATGGTCAAAGTGAGCGACTGGAGCGCCACGCTGGCCTTGTTCCACGACGAATACCACGTGCCGGTGTTGCCGCCGGACTTGGCGGCCACCATGGGCGCGGCCGGCGAGCTCGGCTTTCCCATCCTGCTGGCACTGGGCATCGTGTCGCGTCCGGCGGCGTTCGGCCTGTTCTTCGTCAATGCGATGGCGGTGATTTCCTACCCGCAGCTATTCTCGTTCGAATGCCCGGCAGGCTTGAAGGATCACTTTTGCTGGGGCTTGATGCTGCTGGTGCTGGTGGCGTATGGGCCGGGCAGGATTTCGCTCGATTACCTGCTGGAACGCATGCGTGGCAAAGAAGCCGCCTGATAGCGGATTACGCAGCTGATTACGGACCGGATTGCAAAGCGAGATGTGAGAAGGCGGGTGCAGAACGCGCTTTTAGCGCCAATCCTGCATTTTGTCAGGATAAATTAAGTTAAACGATATTTTGTATTGATTATTAAGTTTAATGTGATTTAAATTCTGTTTGGTGTAATTCAAGAAGCCAGCACGGCAATGCGTACCTGCCCCAGGCTGACCACCTGCCCCGCGCGTATCTTGCAGGTTTTGCGCAGCTCGGTCTGGCCGTCGACTTTCACCTGGCCGCTGGCCACGATCATCTTGCCGGCGCCGCCGCTGTCGCACAGGCCGGCCAGCTTCAAAAGCTGATTGAGTTCGACGTATTCGCCGTTGAGTTCGAATTCCAGGTTTTCTACCTTTGCCATCACGGCTCCTCATGCTTGGGCTCGAGCCTGGCGCCGGCCTTGCCCAGCCAGTCTTCGAGCGCAGAAAGCAGGTCTTCCTGGCTGTAGGAGCAGCTCTCTTCGGAAAAGGCGCTGCCCGACTCCAGCCGGCCCAGCAAGTCTTCCATCACTTCGCGAAAGCGCGGCGGCAGCGCGTCCTGCAAGCCGTCCTGGCTGCGCCAGAGGATGCAGAATTCGGTGACGTCCGATTGCTTGTTGCGCAAGGCCTGGATGCTGGCCTGGAGGGTGGCGATGCTCGGTATCGGCATGGACGGATAAATCAAAATGAAAAGAAAACGACCGGCCTGCAGCAGCAAGCCGGCCGTTCATTGTAGTGCAGCGATCAAGCCTTTGCCGGCGGCTGGGCCTGCACGCGTTGCGCGATGCGATGGATATTGTTCAGCGACAGCAGGTGGGCGTAGATGCGTCCCAGATCGCCGCTACGGGCCAATTCAAGCAGGGCGGCGTCGCTCAAGGCCATCAGGCGCGCTTCGTCGACGATGTGGAAACCGTCGAGCGAATAGGTTTCGTCTTCGGAACGCTTGAACGCCACTTGCTGCGGCACCAGCAGATCATGCTTTTTCAGGGTGGCGACGAATTGATGCGCGAGATCGCTTTGCCCCGAAAATTCCGACAGGAAGGCCAAGGTCGACTTCAGGTATTCGGTTTCGCTGCCGTCTTCGTTGAACAGGCGTTCGCCGTCCTCGGTTTCGCCCAGGCCGTCATAGGCCCCGTCGAACAGCACGAACGGCGCGTTGCTGGTTGGGTCGACGTTCAGCACGAAGGGATAGCGGCGGATGAAGCCGGGGACGTAGAAACCCTGCCATTCGCCCTTCTCATTGATCATGAGGTTTTCGTTTTGGCGCACGCCGAACAGGCCGATGGGCGTACCCGTGCCTTCGGCATCGATCGCGAACACGATGGGGAATTCCAGCGCGGCATACATGAATTCGAGCGGAGCGATCGGCAGCGCCACGCTCTTGGCGGCAAACTTCAGGCCGGTCGAAGCGGGACGGAAGCGGTAATTGCGATGCCTGTTGCGGTCAAGAACGACGGGCTTTTCGTAAAGGCTGAGGATAGTCATGAAATTATGTCCAAAATATAATAGATCAGGGACCCGCCGCGTTCGCATGCAAGCTTGCCTGGTTATGCTCGCGCATTCTACCAGCAGGAAAAGCGCACCGCGTCCAAAGGGCCCTTGAGCTTATTTGCCCAGCAGGCCGCGCGCCAGCTTGCGTTGCAACGTACCCTTGCGGTCTCCCGTGAATTCCCAGAACATCGCACCGCCCAGTTGGCGCGACTTGATGTAGTTGATCTTGTAGTCCAGCGATTCGGGGTCGTCATAGCTGACGAATTCCCCGGTATCGGTATTGAACAGATAAGGCGCCTTGGCCCGTTCGTTCCAATAGCGTGTGTAACCCTTTTGTCCGGCCAGGTTGGCTTCGATGTCGGCATAGTCGAGCACGCCGTCTTCCCAGGTGCCGCGGCCTTTGCCGTGGCAATCCTGCAATTGTCCGTTGTTCGAGGGGCCGCACTGCTTCCAGCTATAGCCGTAGAACGGCAGTCCCAGCACCAGCTTGTTCGGCGGCACGCCGGCTTTGAGCGTAGCGTTGACGATGAAATCGATGTTGAGCTTGCTGCTGTTTTCCCCGGCGTGGCGGATCATCGGGTCGTCATAGAGCGGCGCGTGATGCCCGGCGTAGGCATTCCAGTGGCCGTTGAAATCGTAGGTCATGATATTGGCCCAATCGAGCACTTGCGCCACCTTGTCCATTTCGGTGTCGGCCAGGAATTGCTCGTTGTTGCCGATCGCGGCGGTCAGCAGATAGTGACGGCCGTCGGCGGCCCCGGCGGCGTCGAGCCGGTCGCGCAGCGCGTGGAACAGCCAGGTGTAATTCTCCTTGTCTTCGGGGCGGCGCGCGTTGTGTTCGTCGCCGCCGTGGACCGGGAATTCCCAATCGATGTCGATACCGTCGAGATGATATTGCTTCACGAAGGCCACGGCGCTATCGGCGAATTTGGCGCGTGAGCCCGGCGTTGCCGCGACATCGGAAAATTCCTGCGAGCCGGCCCAGCCGCCGATGGAAATCAGCACCTTGAGCTTGGGGTTTTGGTGCTTCAGCTTCAGCATGGCGGCGAGATCGGCCTTGCTCTCCTCTTCGGGCACCGTGTCGCTCAACACCACGTTGCCGTCCTTGATGGCGGCAAACGCGTAATTGATATGGGTGACCTTGGAGCCCAGCAGTTTTTTCGGGTCGTAATGGCGCGCCGCGTCGGCGCGGTCCAGGTAATAGCCGACGATCCTGTACTCTTCTGCAGCCTTGTGTGTTTTGTGCGCCGCCAGCGCTGTGTCGCTGGCGCCAGCCGATACCAGCAGCGCCATTGCTGCAAGCAAGATGTTCTTGGTCACGCTCTTCCCCAGTTCAAAATAGGCAGTTGCCGGTATGTTGCAGTTCTTTCCAACCTGCAAGAATAACCGGGTTGTGGTCTCTTGGTGGTATCTTATGAGTCCACTATAATACCAGTTATGGATTTTCTTTTCAAAGCGATGTCCGGTTGCTATGATCGCCCGCTTGGACCACAGGCTACCCGCCGGCGTCCCCAACTACATTGGAACCATGCATGCGAGCTACCCATCTCATGATCGCTGCGGCCGGATTGACCCTGGCTGCGGCTAGCACCCTGGCGCAGGAAAACAAGACCGTGAATCCCGCCGACAAGCCCGCCGCAGCCGCTTCGGCCGCGACCGCAAAGAACCCGTTCTTCGCGCCGTCGCCGCTGCCCTACCACATGCCGCAGTTCGACAAGATCAAGGACCAGGACTACGTGCCGGCCTTCAACGAGGCGATGCGCCAGCAACTGGCCGAGATCAAGGTCATTGCCGACAACAAGGCGGCGCCGACCTTCGAGAACACCATCGTCGCCATCGACCGCTCGGGCCAGATGCTGGACCGCGTCAACAAGACCTTCTCCAACCTGCATAGCTGCAACACCAACGAAGCGCTCGATGCGATCGATAGCGAAATGTCGCCCAAGCTCGCCGCGCACAGCGACACGATCATGCTCAACGAAAAGCTGTACGCGCGCGTCAAGACGCTGTATGCCAAGCGCGACAAGCTGGGGCTGGACCCCGAATCGGCCTATCTGCTGGAACGTTACCACACCGATTTCGTGCGCGCCGGCGCCGAGCTTTCCCCAGCCAACAAGGCCAAGCTCAAGGAGATGAATGCCGAGCTGGCGCAATGGTCTTCCAAGTACCAGCAAAACGTGCTCAAGGAAGTCGATGCTTCGGCTGTCGTGGTCGACAGCAAGGCCGAACTTGACGGCATGCCAGACAGCGAAATCACCGCCGCCGCCGAACGTGCCAAGGCGCGCGGCCTGGCGGGAAAATACGTCATCGCCTTGGTCAACACCACGGGCCAGCCGCCCGAGGCGGAATTGACCAACCGCGCGCTGCGCCAGCGCATCTATGAAGCGTCGGTTGCGCGCGGCAGCCGCGGCGGCGAATTCGACAATCGTGATGTCGTGCTGAAAATGGTCAAGCTGCGCGCCGAACGCGCCAAGCTCCTGGGCTATCCCAGCCACGCGGCCTATCAGCTCGAAGACGAAACGGCGCGCACCGTGCCGGCCGTGAATAAGCTGCTGGGCGACCTGGCCAAGCCGGCCGTCGCCAACGCACGCAAGGAAGCGGCCGCGATGCAGGACATCATCGACAAAGAGCATGGCGACTTCAAGCTCGCCGCCTGGGACTGGGACTTCTATACCGAGAAGGTGCGCAAGGCGCGCTACGATTTCGACGAATCGCAGCTCAAACCTTATTTTGAACTTGAGAGCGTGATGCATAACGGCGTGTTCTACGCCGCCAACAAGCTCTACGGCCTGACCTTCAAGGAACGTCACGACCTGCCGGTCTACAACCCCGACGTGCGCACCTTCGAAGTGTTCGATGCCGATGGCAAGCCGCTGGCCCTGTTCATCTATGACCTCTACGCACGCAGCAACAAGCAGGGCGGCGCCTGGATGAACGAATACGTGAGCCAGTCCGATCTCACCGGCAATCGTCCGGTCGTGGCCAACCACATCAACATCCCCAAGCCGCCGGCAGGCGAGCCGACCTTGTTGACGGTCGATGAAGTGGTCACGATGTTCCACGAGTTCGGCCATGCGCTGCACGGCATGTTCTCCAACGTGCGTTACCCGCGCTTCGCGGGTACTTCAGTGCCGAACGACTTCGTCGAGTATCCCTCGCAGGTCAACGAAATGTGGGCAGTCTGGCCCGATGTGCTGAAGAACTACGCCAAGCATTACAAGACCGGCGAGCCGATCCCGCAGGCGTTGTTGGACAAGGTGATGGCCACGCGCAAGTTCAACCAGGGCTTTGCGACCACCGAATATCTGTCGGCCTCGCTGCTGGACCAACGCTGGCATCAACTGACGCCCGAACAAGTTCCCACCGACGTGCTGGCCTTCGAAGCCGCCGCGCTGAAACAGGCCGGCGTCGATTTCGCACCGGTGCCGCCGCGCTACCGCACCACTTACTTCTCGCATGCGTTCTCGGGCGGCTATTCTGCCGGTTACTATGCCTACATCTGGAGCGAGGAACTGGTGGCCGATTCGATCAACTGGTTCAAGGAAAACGGCGGCTTGCAGCGCAAGAACGGCGACTGGTTCCGTTCGACCCTGCTCTCGCGCGGCGGCAGCGCCGATGCGATGGGGCTGTTCCGCAATTTCCGTGGCCGTGATCCGATACTCGAGCCGCTGCTCGAACGGCGTGGGCTGGACGGATCGGGACAATAAGCCGTCATCCGGTAGCCGGGCCCGTGCTCGATGCGCGGACCCGGCAAGGTATTAAATTTCATTCATGTCTTCTCCTGAGCGGGTATCAGGCCTATGCTGGATAGGTTGAAGTTCGGTTTCTTGGAGAATGATCATGAAAATTATCAAGACCTTGGCGATCTGCGCCGGTCTGTTGCTTGCCGTTACGGCGGATGTCGCTTTGGCGCGGCCTGGAGGCGGGTCCGGTGGCCACGGTGGATTTTCCAGCAGTGCGCACTTCGCCGGGCATGGCGCCTATCGCGGCGGCGGTTGGGGTGGGCCGGGCGGCTGGTATGGCGCAGGATGGGTCGGCGGTCTGTACCTTGACCCTTGGTGGTATGCCGGCGCCTATCCCTATTACGCCTACTCCGGCCCGTCGGGATATGACGCATATCCTGGCACAGTGGTAGCGCCGGCTTCTGCTCCTGTCTATGTCGGGCAGAGCGCAAACGCCAATGCCCCGCCTGCGAGTCCGGCGGGCGATTGGTATTATTGCCGCAGTGCTTCCGGCTACTATCCTTACGTCAGGAGCTGCAGCCAGGCTTGGGAGCGCGTGCCGGCGAAACCGCCGGGAGTGCAGTAGCCTATTGCGCCGAGATTGCCGTGAGCCCGATGTGGGCTTCGCAATCAAAAAGGGCCTGGATCATCCAGGCCCTTTTTTTGCGTACATGGTCGGCTTATTCGATGCCGAGGCGGGTACTCTTAAGCCGTCGTCCCCGCGGAGGCAGGGACCCACAAGCGCCACGTATTTCTGTCTCGATTGTGGATCCCCGCTTTCGCGGGGACGACGGAAGGGGACTGTAGGCTTTACTCCATGCTCCAATGCAAAGGATTGCCCTTGGCATCGGTGATCTGGGTCAGCTCGTTATAGATGCGGGCTTGCACACGGTCGGGCAGGCGCACGAAGTCGATGTTGCTGACCAGCTTGTCGCCCTTCAGGAAAGCCCAGGTGAAGAACTTCAGCGCGGCGATGGTCTTGTCCGGATCATTGGTCGATTGCGGCACGAGGACGAAGGTGCCCATCGTGATCGGCCAGGTGCGCGCACCGGGTTTGTCGGTCAGCATTTCCTCGAAGGTCGCCTGGGTCTTCCACGAACTGTTGTTCAGGGCTGAAGCAAAGGCTTCGCCGGTGGGCGCGACGAACTTGCCGTCGCGGTTTTGCACCTTGGCGTAGCTGAGCTTTTCCTGCACCACGTAGTTGTAGTCGACGTAACCGATGGCGCCCGCTGTCTGCTTGACTGCCGTGACCACGCCGCCGCTGCCCTTGACCGGGGTGGTGTCGACCGGCCACGCGATGGTGAAGTTATGACCGAAGCCATCCTTCCACGTCTTGCTCATCTTGGCGAGGTAGTCGGTGAAGTTGTAGGTCGTGCCCGAACCGTCCTGGCGCACCACGGCGACGATGGGCAGCTTGGGCAGCGCGAGGCCGGGATTGATGGCGGCAATTTCGGGATCGTTCCACTTCGTCACCTTGCGCGCAAAAATGTCGGCCAATACTTCGCCGGTCATCTGCAATTCGCCGGCCTTGATGCCGGGCAGGTTCACCACCGGCACCACACCCGAGATCGCGCTGGGGAAGCAGATCAGCTTGTTGGCCTTGCGGTCTTCAAGCGACATCGCCACGTCGCTGGCGCCGAAATCGACCGCGCGATCCTTGATCTGCTTGATACCGGCCGAGGAGCCTACCGGCTGATAGGCGAGCTTGGGATTGCCGCTCTTGGCATATTCGTCGGCCCACAGATTGTAGAGTGGCTTGGCTGCGGAAGAGCCGGCGCCGGTGATATCGGCATGCGCCGCGAACGTGGCGCCCAGCGTGAGGAGGCCGAGCAGAATCCTGCACTTTGCAAACATGATGAAACCTTTAATAAGAGTGGCGCACTGTTCGGGAGGAGAACCCAAGTTCAGGGCGGTGCCTGCAGATCTACAGGTCTGATATTTGGCGCGTATTGTAATCGAAATTGATGCGCCGCATTATGTCGAATTGTTACAGTAAGTATTTGATTTTTTGTATGAAATTGCGATTTTGATCATGTGCCGCCAGCCCTCAGCCACCTTATGCGGGCACGATCATTTCCGCGTAGTCGTATAGCGCCTCAAGCACTTCCAGGCCGCGCTCGTCCGCGTTTTCCTGCAGGGCATCGATCTCGTCAAACATCTGCTGCGCGCTGCGTGCGCCGCCTGCGCCTTCGATCAGGCGCGCGGCGCGCCAGTCTTCCCAGCGTTGTTGTTCGTCCTGGTTCAAGCTGGAAGGAAAGTTGCGCGCGCGATAACGGAATACGATTTCATCGAGCCGGCCGTCGTCGAACGCGGGCTTGGCCTTGACCAGTTGTTCCGGCGACATCCTGCGCAACTGGGCCAAGAGGCGCTTGTCGCCGTTGCCGATGAAGCCGCCGTACAAGTCTTCGTCGACGTCGGGCGTGGCTTCGTTGGGGCGCTGGAACACCTCGCGCCATAGCGGCGACAGGTCGGAGAGACGCTTTGCGTGTTCGGCATGCTTCATGGCGAGCGCAGTATCGCATTGCCAGCGCTGTTCCAGCACCGGCAGATAAGCCTTGTAGTTGGCGATGGCAATCGGCGACTTGTTCAGGTGCACCGACTTGATCGGCAGCCGCGTCATGCCTTCGGGCAGTTGGTCGAGCTTGGTGAACAGGCGCTGGCGCACGGTTGCCGCGTCGAGGTGCGCGAGTTCGGCCGGATCGAATGCCAGGTCCCAGCACAGGATTTCGTTCTTGTTGGTCGGATGGACCGCCAGCGGCCACATCAAGGCCGCGCAGCCGCGCTCGACCGGAATCATGCCCGAGATATGCAGGAAGGGCCGCTGTCCCGGCATGCCGACTTCCTCGGCCGCCTTGTCCTTCTTGTGCAGGGCGAAGCAGAAATCGAACAGCTTGGGTTGCCGCTGGCGGATCAGGCGCGCCAGGGCGATGGTGGCGCGCACGTCGGACAAGGCATCGTGCGCCGCTTCGTGCGCCAGGCCGTTGGCGGCCGTGAGCTGTTCGAGACGGAAGCTGGCGCGCCCGTCTTCATGCGTCGGCCATTCGATGCCGTCGGGGCGCAGCGCGTAAGCCGTGCGCACCATGTCGAGGATGTCCCAGCGGCCGCAGCCGTTTTGCCATTCGCGCGCGTAGGGATCGATCAGGTTGCGCCAGAACATGAAGCGCGTGACTTCGTCGTCGAAGCGTATCGTGTTGTAGCCCACGCCGATGGTTTCGCCTTGCGCCAGCTCGCGCTCGATTTGCGCGGCGAATTCGGTTTCGACGATGCCGCGTTCGAGGCACATTTGCGGCGTGATGTGGGTGATCAGGCAGGACTGCGGGTCGGGCAGGAAATCGGGAGCCGGCTTGCAATAGATCATCAGCGGCTCGCCGATTTCGTTCAATTCAGCATCGGTGCGGATGCCGGCAAACTGGGCGGGGCGGTCGCGCCTGGCTTGCGCGCCGAAGGTTTCGTAGTCGTGCCAGTAAAAGGTATGAGACATGCCCGGATTATAACCGGGCACTTTCAAATCTTAATTCAAAGCTTCGACCAGACCTGATCCCAGTCCTGCGGCTGGAACGTGCCTTCGCGCTTGAAGATCAATTCGAGATCCTTGTTCAGCACGAAGTGGGTCGGCTGGCGCGAGACCGGGCCGAAGGTGTCGGCGTGATCGGGCGCGTTGCGCCAGACCAGCGGGAAGCGCTGCTCGGCCGGGGTCGTCATCGTAATGAGGTGGGCGTATTCGACGTAGTCGTCCTTCTTCGCGTCGACGTTGACGCCGATCAGCGCGAAATTCTTGTTCCGGTTGTTGAGATAGAATTCGCGCATCAGCTTGAGGTCGTGCGAGCACAAGGTGCAGCCGGCGGTGAAGAAACTGACCAGGGTGACCTTGCCGGCGTAGCCGGCGAGATCGAACGGCCGGCCGTCGGAATCCATGCCGATCATGCTCTGTTTGAGGCCGGTGGCGAAAACGGAGGGAGCGCCGGCGGTCAATGCCACAGCAGCAATGGCTGCGGATTGCAAGAAGTTGCGCCTATCCATTCGACCACTCCTTTTTGCTGTAATCAAACCGTCATTTTAACGGGTAATGCAATAAGGCAACATCTCAAATTTTTGAAATATTGTTAAATCTAGAGCCTGTTATGAGCTCAGATAGGGGGCGCGCAGGCCCGGAAATGGTTCGCATGCTAGGCGTGGCGACGCGTCGTAGCGGCACTACGGCAAGGAGCCGCAACAACGCGCCCCCTACCCGAACTCATAACAGGCTCTAAAATACTTCATTGACTTTCGATACACAATTTCGGCCATTTTCTTTCGATTTATAAAGGCCGGCATCGGCTATCGCCACCAGCGCCGTGGCGTCCATGCCCTGGCGCAAAACCGCGACGCCGAGCGAGGCCGTGATGTGGGGCAGGGGTTTGCGCATGTCGGCAAACACGGCGGCTTCGCGCAGCCGCTCGCACAGGCGCTGCGCCACCAGCATGGCGGCATCGAGGCCGCTGCCGGGCAGGATCACGCTCAGCTCCTCGCCGCCGTAGCGCGCGGCGTAGTCGCTTGGACGCAGGGCGCCGCGCAAGACGCGGGACGCTGCCTTCAAGGCTTCGTCGCCGGCTTGATGGCCGTGGCTGTCGTTGAAGTGCTTGAAGTGATCGAGGTCGAGCATGATCAGCGACAGCTCCCGCCCGTGGCTGTGCGCGTCGGCTACCAGGGCCGGCAGCGTATCGTCGAACCAGGTGCGGTTATGCAAGCCGGTCAAGCCGTCGTGGATCGAAAGCTGGCGGTAGAATTCGCCGACCTTTTGCCGGCGCCGCAATTGCGCGTTCGCCGCGCGCACGCGAAACGACAACAGGCGCAGCAGGTTGCGCGCCACGCCGTTCGATTCCTCGATCATCTTCCACAAGCGGTCGGCATCGATCTGCAGCAGATCGGTCTCCTGCACCGCCGTGACGGTGGACACCGCCGCGTCTTCGTCCAGCACCGACAACTCGCCGACGCATTCGCCGGGCAGCACGCGCGTGGCCGGGCCATCGATTGCCGGGCCATGCAGCGCGATCGGTTCGATATTCAGGGCGCCGCGCAGGACAATGTAGAGCTGGCCGCCGCGATTGTTGGCCTCGAGGATGGCTTCACCGGCCGCAAGCCGCATCACGGGGCAATCGGCGATCAGCGATTGCGCGTCTTCTACGTCGCGCAGCAGGTGCAACAGCGATGCGGGGTAGCCGGATTCGGCGAACGAAGCGAGGCGATCCATGCGCTTCGCTCAGTTCGACGCAGTCAGCAGGTTGAAATGTTCGACGTTGGGCGGCGAGGCAAAGAACGGGCCGACGTGGCTGCGCCACTCGGTGAAGGCGGGCGAGCCGCGGAAGTCGACGGTATGGTTTTCCAGCGTTTGCCAGTGGATCATCAGCACGTAGCGCTCGGGTGTTTCCATGCACTTGTGCACCTGATGCGAGAGATACCCTTTGGCCTTGGTGATGGCGGCTTCAAGGCCCAACTTGATGGCGGCGTCGAATTCGTTTTGCTTGCCGGGATGGATGCGGATGTCGGCGATTTCCAGGATCATCGGTGTTTCCTTCTCAATAGCTCATCAATAACTGACGCGGTAACGGTAACCCTTGTAGTTCAGCACCGCGCCCTTGGGCGTCAACTTTTCCAGTATCAGGTCGGGGGCGACGTTTTCGCCTTCATGCAGCAGCTTCTTGTTGATCAGGGCGGAGCGGTCGGCCGGATTCCTGGCATAGATATAGCCGTTGACCGTCACCTGCGGCAGTTCGCGCTGGATCGAAGCGGGCAGATCTTGCATGGTGCCGACTTCCTCTTCCGGTGCGGCGGGTGTTGCTGCCACAGCGGGGACTGCGGGTTTGGTGTCCTCAGCCTTCGGTTTTTCTGTCACGGCCGGGGCAGGCGGCGAAACATGCGCCGGTTTTTCCGTCGTGACGACGGGGGCCGGGTGCGTCGGAACGCTCGGCGGCTGCACACCCGGTACAGCTTGCGGAAGCGGTGCGGGTTGCGGCGCCGGTGTCGCGGCAACCGGTGGCGGGGCGATGGGTGTCGGCGCCTGCACCGTAATCGCCGGTGTCGCTTCACCGTGAGTCCATGGGCGCGACCACAGCACATAGGCCAACATGATCAGCGCGAGCAAGCCCGTGAGCAGCCAGGGCAGGTGCTTGCGCCAGAATGGCGGCGTGTCCAATTCCGCGGCCGTGCCGGCTGCGCCGGCGTGGATCGACGGCACGTCGCCCAAATGGCGTTCGGCTTCGGCTTTCTTCAGGGCGTCGAGGATGTACGACATGGTGCTAGTTCCCGATTGAATTCGTTGTGCCGCCGGCCAGGCGCGGTTCGCTGCCGTCGGTGGCGCGCGAGAGCAGCATCACGGTCTTGGGGCCGGCCACGCCATCCGCACTCAAGCCTTGCGCCGCCTGGAAGGTGCGCACCTGCTGCATCAGCGTGCCGTCATAGTGTGCACCGGATTGCGCGGCACCGACGCCGTCGAGCCGGGCCAGTTGCGTTGCTATCCAATCGATGTCGCGCCCCTGATCGCCGTTGCGGATTTTCTCGCGGTAGTCCGGCGGCGTGCGCCACACGGTCGAGAACTCGCCGTGGAAGTAAGGCATCAGGCCGAGCAGGTTGGCGCGGTAGCGCGTCGCCCCGATTTGCAGCGTGGCCAGGTTGTCGTTCAAGTCGGTCAGCAAAGCGTAGTACGGATGGTTTTGCGCGTCATGCAGCACCAGGATGGCAGGGCGGTTCAACTGGCGGATTTCGGCGAAGCCCTTGCTGCTCTGGTAGCAGCGCAGGCCGGCCTGTTGCAGCAGCGTGCAGGCATCGCCCTCGGCCAATGTCTGTCCCCAGCGCGCGGCCAGTTCGCGGTAGGCGTGGTCGGCGTCGGCATCCTCGGGAATTGGCGCAGACGGGTCGAATGCCGGCAGCGGCTTGGCTACAGGCTTCGGCGCTGTTGCCGGCGCGGTCTTGGCGATCATTTTGGGCGCGGGCGGCGCCGGTTGCTGCCGCGTACTGACGGCCCAGGCGGCAAGGGCGACGACGCCGACGCATGCGGCCACAGGCAGCAGCAGACGCTGCAATCGGCTGGGCTGTGCCGGCACGTCGCCGAACACTTCGCCGGCGGCCTTCAGCAAGATCTTGCGATTGACCGTGCTCTTGCCCTCGGCATAGGCGCCCAGGAGCGCGCGGTCGCACAGCAGGTTGATGCGCCGCGGCACGCCGCCGGTCAGGCGGTGGATGGTCTTCATCAAGCCGTCAGGTAGGGGCGAGGCGCCTGCGATGCCGGCCACGGCAAGCCGGTGGCCGATGTAGCTGGCGGTCTCGCCGGGCGAGAGCGAATCGAGGTGATAGCGTGCGATCACGCGCTGCGCCAATTGGCGCAGATCGGGTGCCTCAAGCAGTGCGCGCAGTTCGGGCTGGCCGATCAGGATGATCTGCAGCAGCTTGCGCTCGTTGGTTTCGAGATTGGTCAACAGGCGCAATTGTTCGAGCACGGCGGCCGACAAGCCTTGCGCTTCGTCGATGATCAGCACGTTGTGCCTCCCTGCCGCATGTTCCTTCAGCAGGAAGGCATTGAGCGCATCGATGCTGGCCTTGGTTCCCACAACGTCGCCGGCGCCGCTCTCGGGCAAGCCGATGTGGAATTCCTCGCAGATCGACTTCAGCAGTTCGTCGACCGAGAGTTTCGGATTGAAGATGTAGCCGACGTTGCAATTGGCGGGAATCTGTTCCAGGAAGCAGCGGCACACCGTGGTCTTGCCTGCGCCGATTTCGCCGGTCAGGAGGACGAACCCGCCGCCGCCGGAAACCCCATACAGCAGATGCGCCAAGGCTTCGCGATGGCGTTCGCTCATGTAGAGGAAACGCGGATCGGGAGCGATGGAAAACGGGCTGTGGGCTAGCTTGAAGAATTGCGTATACATGTCCGCGCAGAGCTTAGCATATTCAAGACGCTTACCCCACCATGCTGGCGCCGATATTGATCGACATGCCGAGTATGGCAACGTTGAACAGGAAGCTCAATACCGATTGCACCAGTACCACCTTGCGCATGGCGCGCGAGTTGACCGCCACGTCGGAAGTCTGGGCCGCCACGGCGATGGTGAAGGAGAAATACAGGAAGTCCCAATAGTCGGGCTCGCTGTCGTGCTCGCGGTCGGGAAACAGTAGCGGCGGGCGGTCGGCCGGTGCACGGTAAAACATATGGGCGTAATGCAGGGTGAAGATGATGCCCAACAGGAACCACGAACCCATCACCGTCGCGACAGTGAAGGCGACATGGCCGATGAGGAGGCCCGAAGGCAGATTCTTTACAGTGGACAGCTCGACGATGATGGCCGCCACGCTCAGTACGGCGCCGATCGACACCGTGGCCAGGATCAGCGCGGCGCTTTCATCCTCCTGCTCGGCGATCTTGCGTACGCGTCCATGGCTGGCGCGCAACATGAGCCAGCCGATCAGGAACAGGTAAGACCATACGGCGATATTCCAGGCCGTCAATGTACGGGTGATCGCCGGCCAATCCGCCGGAAGGAACAGCGAGAGGATGATGCCGATGCCGGTCGCGACGACAAGGCGCGGCCGGTTGCGGATCAGGCGGCGGACCGGATGGTGTTTGTGCATGGGTTCACTTGTTGCTGTGGCAAGGCCTCATTGTAGCGGTACGGGCCATGCTTTCGGGATCGCCGTTTTGGAAGGCTCATTCAAAATGTGAATATTTCATATTGTCATATGGAAGCGCAGCGCTATCCTGAACAGTTAATAGATTGCAACAAGCGGCGAGCCAATCAAAGCGGGTTGCGGAGGTTGATTATTTGACATGGCGAAGTGCAGCCATGCGTGAGGCGGTATGGGCAAATTAAGTAGTGTCGGGGCAGCGACAGGCAGCGGGCTCCTGGGGAAGCAGGGCATGGCGGCGGACGACGACGTGCGCCGGCTGGTTTTTTTCAAGAAGCTGCAAACCGTCACCAACAAGATCCACGCCACGGACCGCATCAACGACATCGTCCTCGACCTGTCGTCCGATATCTGCGATCTGTTCGGCTGCGAACGCCTGACCATCTACACGGTGGGCGAAGGCCGCACCACGATCGAAACCATGATCAAGACCGGCTTGCATTCGTTCAAGGATTTCTCGCTGCCGATTTCGGACCGCAGCGTGGCCGGTTACGTGGCTTTGTCGAAGAAGATGGTCAACATCGTCGACGCCTACGATGAAGCGGAGATGGCGGCGTTCAATCCGTCGTTCCAGTTTCTCAAGAAAGTGGACAAGCGCACCGGCTTTCGCACGCGCGAAATGCTGGTCGCCCCTGTCGTGCACGAACGCACGCGTGAGTTGCTGGGCGTGCTGCAAATCATCAACAACCGCGCCGGCGGCGCCTTCACCTCGATCATGGAAGAGGGCGCGGTCGAGCTGTGCAATACGCTGGCGATCGCCTTCGCCCAACGCCTGCAGCAACTGCCTGCCGCGCGCTCGAAATATCATGCGCTGGTGGACGATGGCGTCATCGCCATGGCCGAGCTGGAATTGGCCGGGCAGGCCGCACGCCAGCATAATCGGGGCATCGAGGACGTATTGTCTGCGCAGTTTCTGGTCAAGCAGGGCGAAATCGGCAATGCACTGGCGGCGCACTTTGGCGTGTCCTACGAACCTTACCGCCCGGCGCGCACGATTGCGTCCGACGCCACGCGCAATTTCAAGCGCGAGTTCGTCGTGCACAACCAATGGCTGGTGCTGGAGAAAAGCGAGTCCGAACTGGTGGTGCTGACCACCGACCCCGAGCGCGTGCGCAGCTCGCGCATGATCTTCAACCTGTTCCCCCGCTCGGCTATACGCTACCTCGTCACGACCGAGGCGGAGTTTGCGCAAACGGTGGAGCAGGCGTTCGGCGAGGCCTCGACCGAACTCGACCGCAGCTTCGGCAACACCATTCCACCCGATCCCGGCTGCACGCCGGAGGAGGACATCGTGCGGCGCCTCAAGCAAACCATCCTCAACGCGTTCGGCCAGAGCGCGGCCGATATCCAGATCGAGATCGTGCCGGGCAAGGAAAACACCGTCGCCAATTACCGGCGCGACGGCACACCCGCAAGCGTCTCGGGCCAGATCGCCGTCAATTTCCACTTCGAATTTCCGAAGCAGGGTTCGGGTACCGATAAGAACTAGACCGGAATCGTCAATACACGAAGGGGATGAGCCGCTTCGTCTTCTGCATGTATTCGGCATAGCACGCGCCGAATGCTTCCGCCAGGGCGGCTTCTTCGATGCGTATCCGGTACAGGAATGCCACCGTCATCGGCAGTACGAGTAGCGCCAGCGTCAGGATATTCGCCGAACGAATGCCGATGGCGAGAAATTGCAACAGTATGCCGGTGTAGGAAGGATGCCGGAGAAATCGATACGGCCCGCTGTCGATCAGCATGTGCTCGGCCACGATCGAAACCTCGGTCGTAAAGTATCGGCCCAGGTGAATGATCGCATACCAGCGCATGCTCAATCCCGCAGCAAACACCCCGATTGCCGCAGTGGAGAGTTGGTGCGAGATGTCCATTTGCGCCTGTGGAACAAAATGCCAAGCGAGCTTGCCGAGAAGCAGGCTCGCAACACTGACCAATATCAACAAATGCAGGGAACCCTGGTCATGACTGATGGCGTAATCATCCTTGCGTTTATAGCGCTGCACCATGATTTCTGATAAAAAGTAAATTGTCACCAGGGGCGGAAAAATCGTCGCCAGAATCGGCATGGCATCGGCGCTGAATGTCGTCATTTGGCGAAACTCCTTTTCTTGATTGGTCACGGCACTGGGCCGCAGTATCCTGCGAAGATGGAAACGAAGTATTGAACGGAGGCGACATGCCGGCCCGGACGGAATATTCTTCATGCAAGGAATAGTGACTTCATGACCTTAGCGCCACTCGGCGGTCCCGCCACGGGCACGCATACTGCCTTGCATGTGCCGCGCACCGCACTGTGTTCCTGCATCCGCGCCTACGTCACCCGCAGCACGATGGACGCATTGCTGCTATCGGCGGCCCAGCGCGAGAACCATTTTTCGGCGGCGTCGATTTGCAGTGTGGTCTGGTATGTGCAAGGGGAGGGGAGGCTGATACGCATGGGAGACCAGGAGCTCGATGTCGCCATGCCCGGACCGGTGGTGTTTACCGGTCCGCGAACCGAACCGAGCGTGTCGTATAACCCCGGCAAGGTGGACTTGTTCTATCTGGTCTTGCTGCCGGAAGCGGTGCATGCATTGACCGGCATCGATATCGGCGCGCACACCAACCGCAGTACGGCCTTCGACCAAGTCTTCGACGCCGAATGGCAGGCGATGGCGCGCGAGGTGCTGGCGGCCCCCGATCATGCCCGGCGCATAGAAATCATCGAAACGTTTTTGGAGCCGCGCTGGATGGCCGCGAAGAAACGCGAAGGCTTGCGCATGGGCTGGCTGCATGATTACCTGAGCGGCATGGCGGTGCGCTTCGTTGCGTCGGAATGGGGCCGCAGCGTGCGCCAGCTGGAGCGCCGCGTCAAGACCTGGACCGGGCTATCGATGCAAAGGCTGCACAAGATGCGCCGGGATGAACAACGCTACCTCGCCGCGCGCGATGCCATGCGTGCCGGCGATGCCTCATGGGCCGAAGTGGCCGCCGATACCGGCTATGCCGACCAGGCGCACTTCTGCCGCGAGACGCGCAAGGCCAGCGGCCTCACGCCCGCGGAATTGAGGCGGCGCGTGATGCACGAAGAGAGTTACTGGATGTACCGGATCTGGTCGTAAGCGCTGCGGGCCGATTAGCCCGCCTTCTTTTCCCACGTATCCTTCAGCGTCACGATCCGGTTGAACACCGGCTTGCCCGGCTTGCTGTCGATGCGGTCGGCGACGAAATAGCCGTGGCGCTCGAACTGGTAGCGTTGTTCGGGCTGCGCATCCTTCATGCCGGGTTCAAGGTAAGCCGTCACCACCTTCTTGGCGTTCGGATTCAAGGCCAGCTTGTAATCCTTGCCGGCGGCATCGGGATGCGGGTCGAGAAACAGTCGGTCGAACAGGCGCACTTCGGCTTCCAGCGCATGCGCGATGCTGACCCAGTGGATATTGCCCTTGACCTTGTAGTTGGCCGAGCCTTCAGTGCCGCTCTTGCTGTCGGGGAAGTAGTTGCAGTGAACCGCAACGATCTTGCCGTTCTCGTCCTTGTCGCAACCGGTGCATTCGATCACGTAGCCGTAGCGCAGGCGTACCTTGTTGCCGGGGTAGAGGCGGAAATAGCCCTTGGAAGGCGTTTCCATGAAGTCTTCTTCCTCGATCCACAGTTCGCGGCTGATGGGGAAGGTGCGCACGCCGCGTTCGGGGTGATGCGGGTGTACCGGCGAGGCGCATTCGACGGTTTCGCCTTCGGGAAAATTGTCGATGATCAGCTTCAAGGGCTGCAGCACGGCGGTGGCGCGCGGCGCCTTGGGGTCGAGGTCTTCGCGCAGGCAGCCTTCGAAGACGCTCATGTCGATCCAGCCGTCGGACTTGGTTACGCCGGTGCGCTCGCAGAACAGTTGCAACGATTCGGGCGTGAAGCCGCGCCGGCGCATGCCGACGATGGTGGGCATGCGCGGATCGTCCCAGCCGTCGACCACGCCGTCGTCGATCAGGGCGCGCAGCTTGCGCTTGCTGGTGATGACGTAGGTGACGTTCAGGCGCGCGAATTCGTATTGGTGCGGCAGCGGTTTCTTGAGGAAGCCGCCTTCGGCCAGGCGCTCCAGCACCCAGTCGTAGAACGGGCGGTGGTCCTGGAATTCCAGCGTGCAGATCGAGTGCGTGATGTTTTCCAGCGCGTCCGAGATCGGGTGCGTGTAGTCATACATCGGATAGACGCACCACTTGTCGCCGGTGCGGTGATGGTGCGCGTGGCGGATGCGATAGATAGCCGGGTCGCGCAGGTTCATGTTGGGCGACGCCATGTCGATCTTGGCCCGCACCACGTGGGTACCGTCGGGAAATTCGCCGGCCTTCATGCGATGGAACAGATCGAGCGACTCTTCCGCCGGACGCTCGCGGAACGGCGAATTCTTGCCTGCCTCGCCGAAGTTGCCGCGGTTGGCCGACATGTCTTCGGCAGACTGGCTGTCGACGTAGGCATGGCCAGCCTGGATCAGGTATTCGGCCATCTCGTAGAGCTGGTCGAAATAATTGCTGGCGTAATACAGGTGCTCGCGCCCGGCGCTTTCCCAGGTGAAGCCAAGCCACTTGACGCTCTCGATGATGGTGTCGACGAATTCCTGCTCTTCCTTTTCCGGATTGGTGTCGTCGAAGCGCAGATGGGCGCGGCCGGCGTAATCGCGCGCCAGACCGAAATTGAGGCAGATCGACTTGGCGTGGCCGATGTGCAGATAGCCATTCGGCTCCGGCGGGAAGCGCGTGATCACCTCGGGCAAGGGCAGATGCTGAGCGTCGCTGCGCTGGGCGTATTTTCCCGAAGCGAGGTCGCCATCGATGATGGTGCGCAGGAAATTGGCCGGCGGGGCAGTAGGGGTCTGCTTGCTATCGGCTTGCTTGTTGTCAGCGTGCTTGTTATCGGTGTTCATGAATGGAATGGCAAGAATTGCATGGGGAATGGCCTCATTCTACCGTAGGCAGTTGGCCGAAGGGGCGTAAGCGATGTCGAACCGGCAATGCGGGGTGGAAGGCAGGTTTGTAAGGTTCTTCGCGGCAGGCGCGACCAAGCGCAACCTCCTCGACATTTTCGCCATGAAAAAACTCTCCCTTATCCTGCTGGCCTGTCTCACGATTTGGACTCCCGCCATGGCCCAGACTTGCCAAAAACAAAGCCCGGCGCATACCGTCGCGCTCATCGAGCTCTATACCTCCGAGGGTTGCAGCAGTTGCCCGCCGGCCGACCGCGCCATCGCCGGTTTGCGCGACGCCGCGCAAAACGACCTGGTCGTGCCGCTTGCCCTGCACGTCGATTATTGGGACTACATAGGCTGGACCGACCGCTTCGCCAAGCCCGCATTCACGGCCAGGCAATACCAACTGGCGATGGACGCCAATAGCCGCGCGGTCTATACGCCCGAAATGTTCCTGGATACGCGCGAATTGCGCAATTGGCGTGGGCAGCTTGATGGTGCGATCGGCGACGTCAACCGCCAGCCGGCGCGCGCCTCGATTGCTATCGAGACCGGCAAAGCGGTTGCCGGCAAGCTGCCTGTCTCAATCAAGACCACGGCCGGCGAGAATGCCGATTTATATATTGCTCTGTATGAAAATGGCTTGAGCAGCAATATCAAGGCGGGCGAAAACAATGGTGTCGTGTTGCATCATGATTTTGTCGTGCGCGATTGGCTTGGGCCGATTGCGCTGCCGTCGCGTGCCGGCGAAAGCGTCAACGCGCGCGCGCTGACGATTCCCGGGGATTCGGGTTCGCAGTTGGGTGTGGCGGCGTTTTTGCGCAATGGGCGTGGGGAGGTGTTGCAGGCGTTGGCGTTGCCGCTTTGCGGTCGTTGATTTACCTTTTGCGTTACTAGCGAGTGACTGCCGGTCACCCCTCGCCCGCGGGCGGGAGAGGGGAGGGGGAGAGGGGCGTCAGGATTTGACTACGATAGTGAGACGCGACAGGTGGCGCAATTTTCTCATTCGTGTTCAGAATGAGTTGGATCGCCACCTCCCTCACCCCTGCCCCTCTCTCGCTTGCGGGAGAGGGGTTCCAAGCTTCTGCATGCGCTTGTGGGTATGCTCGATGCGTGCCAAGGCAGCATGCGTAAGGAATGCCAAATCAGTTGCGGCGAATCAAGCCGCACGCGACTTGGGCGCAGCAGCTGCCTTCGCCCGCCGCTGCAACACAAAAATCGGCTGCGCCCACTGCGTATCCTTTTTCTTCTTGCTCGTGATCAGCGTCAATTCCGATGGGTCATACACGTCGGTGTTATGCGTCAAGGGCGTCGTCATCAAATATTGCGCCTCGGTGTTCTTGAGGAATTCGCCGACCAACTGGATGTTGCGGATGTCCAGGTGGGCAAACGGCTCGTCGATGAAGACGAAACCGCCGCTGCCGTCTTCCGACTTGAGCAAGCCCACCAGCAGGATCAAGGACTTCATCACCTGTTGCCCACCCGATGCTTCGCCGTCGTTCAAGCCGATCGGGCCCTTGCCGTCGAACTTGAAGCGCACGTGCAGGCCGGCTTGCGAGAGCAGCAGGTCGTCGTTTTCCAGACGCACCGGATCGGCATTGACTTCGATGCCGGCCAGTTCGCCCAATTCCCGGATATTGCGTGTATATGCTTTGACGGTATAGCGCAGCCGCTCGATATACGCGCCGCGCGCATTGGCCGTGGCCTCGATGGCGCGGTTGTTTTGATAGCGCCGCTCTTCGGTTTCGCTTTGGCGCATCGTCAACTGATTGTGCAGGCGCACGTGCTGGTCCACCACGGTGACGTCGGTTTCCCAGTCGTCGCGCTCCAGATCGTGCAACAGGCTCTTGATGCGCAAATCCACCTGGTGCGCGTTCTGGTGCTCGGCCACGAGTTCCTCGCCGCGTGCCGGCTTGCGCCAGCCATAGGGCAGGGCGCGCCAAGTGTGGCGCATCTCGACCAGCGATTTGGCATGACCGCCGCGCTCCTCACGCTGCTTGCGTTCTGTTGCGCGCAGCGAGCTTTCGGCATCGCTCAAGTTGTTCTTGGCGCCATGCCAGGAGGCATCGGCGCGTGTACGCGTTTCGGTCGAGCTCTTCAATAGCGGATACAGCTCGCCCAAGCGCGTGCCCACTTCCAGGCGTTCGGCCTTCAAAGGTACCGAGACGCGTTCGGCTTCGTTGAACTCTTCCTGCCGCGCCATCAATTCCTTGGCCGCATCGACACCGGCCAGGCGCGCCTTCAAACCGCTGACTTCACCGGCCAGTTTGCCGATTTTCAGCGTCAATTGATCTTCCTCGGCTTCCATCGAAGGCAAGCCGCGTTGCAAGGCCGCCAGGCGCTGCGAGCGCCCGGCCTGGCCGAAGCGGTAGCGGGCAACCTCAACGTGCAACGAACGTCCGCCGCGCCGTTCGCGGTGGAAGGCTTCGGGCGTGATCCACTCGTCGTGGTCGCCGTGCATACCATCCTCGACCGAATCGACCAGACGGATGCGCGCCAGTTGCTCGATCAGCCACGCCGGCGCGGGCGCATCAAAGCGCACCACCGACAAGAGCGAGTTCTTCTCCGCCTTCGGCGCATTGACCCGATCCGCCACGACGAAGTGGCCGTAACGTTCCTTTTCACCGACGCGATAGGCCGCCGCCGCATCCTTCGCCTTGTCGAGCAGGATGACGAAGGCCGAGCTGCGCAGCACGCCTTCGACGGCGGCCTGCCAGCGCGCATCGGTCACTTCCACGATGTCGGGCAGCATGACGTGGGCGATGCCGGCATCAGTCAAGGCACGGCGCATGGCGCGCACGTTGTCAGGATCGGGCAGGGTGGTCTTGCCTTGCAGCGCATCGATGGCCTGCTTGTCTGTTGCGATACGTGCCGAGATGCGGTCGCGTTCCTGGCGCAATGCGGCCAGATCGATCTCATTCTTTTCCAGCGCCGCCGTGACTTCGCCGATGTCGGCGCCCGATTCGTCGGCCAGCTTTTGCAGGCGCTGCTTTTGTTCCAGCAGACTTTCCTTGGGCTTGAGCTTGCCGTTGATTTCCTGCAGCTTGGCCTCTAACGTGGTCTTTTCCGCTTCCAATGCGGCTTCGTTGTGCTGCGCCGCTGTCAGCGTGGCAGCGCGCTGCGCCAGATCGGCGCGCTTGTCCGACAATTGCGCATCCTGCTGCTTCAACGAGGTGCGCGCATCGCGCAGGTTCTGCCCCACGCGGGCGGCACGTTCGCGCGCCTCATGGTATTCCAGCGTCGGCAGGATTTCTTCCTGCAAGTCCTGCTTTTCCTTGTTCAAGCCTTCCCAGCGGTGGTAGTTCGCCACGCGCAGGCGCAGTCCTTCCAGATTGGCCCGGGAGGCGTCGAGTTCGGTTTCAAAGCGCTGCAATTCGGACTCGGTGTCGCGCTGATGGCGCTTGGCTTCGTCGTAGGCATCGAGCACTTCCTTGTCGCCGAACACCTGGAACACCAGGTCGAGCAACTGGCGCGGCGCGTATTCGCACAGCTTGTCGGTTTCGCCCTGCTCCAGCGCCAACACCTTGGCCATGGCGGGCGAGAGGCCCGCGTTGGCCAGGCGCTTGCGGTAGGTTTCCACGCCGAGCCAGTCGGCGGCCTCGGCCACGTCTTCGATCTCGACGCAGCCGCCGCGCATCAGGTATTGGCGCTTCCAGTCGCCGCCGTTTTTCTGGATCTGGCAAAACAGCGTGACTTCGTCGTCGCTGAAAAAACCCGAGGAGCGAAATGGACGATTGGAGAGTTGCTGCCCCATCGGCTTGTTGTCCACCACCGCGCGAATCCACGCGGTTTGCTGGCCCGAGTGGCGCGCATAGTGTTTGTAAGTGCGGCCCATCGAACAATCGAGACCGAACAGCGTGCGTAGCGCGTCCAGCAGCGTGGTCTTGCCCGAACCGTTCTGCCCGGCGATGGTGATGATCTTCGCATCGAGCGGGATGTTCTTGATGCGCTGCCAGTAGTCCCAATGGACCATTTCCAGGGATTTGATGTGAAACATGGGCTTATTCCAAACTTGTGTTTGTGTCTTCGGCTACGGCGGCAGCGGGCGCATCTTTTTGTATTGCGTCTTCCAATGATTCTTCTACCGATTCTTCCGCGGCCTCTTCAGCCGGTTCATCCTCGAACTTCGGCACCACCTTGAGCGGGAACGGCTTGCCGAACACGTCGGCCAGCGCGCCGTTGATGATGCGCTCCTTCAAGACGTCGGTATCCATCATAAGATCGAGCAGCGGGCCTTCGGCGATGGCGTCGCCCTTGCGTTCGATGAAGCCGAGCTTGGCGAGCTGGCCCAGGTTCATGTCCATGCGCGTCTTCTTGCCCAGCTTGTCGCCGAAATCGGCCAGCAGGGCGCGGTAGGAAATGCCGAGCGATACGTCTTCCGCACGCGGCAGCGGCTTGTCCTTGCCGAACATATCGTTCTGATCGTCCCGCGCCAATTGATGCGCTTCCTGCCGCTCGCGCTTGGGCAAAATGATCAGCGACCACAGCACCACCAGGAGCGCCACGCCGTCGCGCGCCAGGCCGAAGTTATTGTTCTGCCACACTTCGCGGGCACCGAAAATCTTCGGCTCCACTTCACGCATCAACGCCAGCGTCACGTGGTCGGCATAGACGTTGTCGACGAACTTCATGCCGACGGCTGCCAGCCGCGTATCGATATCGCTGCGGAACTGTTCGTCCGACAGCGCGCGGCGCACCAGCTTGTCTTCGCGGCGCAGCGTCTGGTGCGTCAAGAGGCGCGCGATCAGGATTTGGGTATCGTCGTTCATGTTGCGTCCTGCTTTTCGGTGTTCTTTGCTGCGGGGGCTAATGTTGCCCGCGTGATCGCCGCCACGTGCGGATCGTCCAGCCTGGTCATCTCGTCATGCGTCTCGAATTCGATCGGCAAACGCGCCAGCTTGGCCGTCGCGCCCTGCAAGGCCGATTCGCTCGGGTCGCCCAATAGCGGCAGCAGGGAGGCGCGGTAGGACGCCACGGCGAAGCTGGCCGGCAGCAGCGCTTGCTCCACCGGCGTGGCAGCATCGCCATCGGTCGGCTTGAAGCTGGCCAGGCGATCCAGCCAATCGTCCAGCTCCAGCATCATGGCGCTGGTTTCTTCTTCCGCATGCGGCGCGTCCTGCCCGCTGGGCAAAAGATCGGCAATGCTGGGCTTGGGCGGCGACAGCAATTCGGATTCGGCCACGTCGATCATCTCGGCCGGCGTGATGAACAGCGGCGTAACCGGCCGCGCCAGCATCTCGACGGCCAGGGCGCTGATGTCGTCCAGTTGCAGCAGCCAGGTCTTGATATCGGTGGTGGACAAGCCCGATTGCCCCAGATGCACGCGCTGGCGCTCGATCTGGTTCAAGGCACGCGAAAACATCCCCTGCATATTGAGCAAGGCGCTCTGCGCCCGGCCGATCGCCTGCGCGGCGCGATGTGTCGCGCTGTCGGCGTTCGGGTCGGTCGTGATCGAATGGATGATGTGCGAACCCTTCTCCACCCAATCGCAGGCCATATGCCACTTCGCTTGCGATGCACGCAGGCGGAATTCCGAACCGGAGGCAATCGCATCGCGGAATTCCTCGGTCAACTCGACCAGCCGCCCCAGCAAATGCTGCAACTGTTCCGCCGTGATGCCGCCCACCGCTTGCGCGCCGGCCACCTGCGACAGCAAAAAGCCCATCTCGACTTCATTGTCGTTCTGGTTCAGCAGCAACAGGCTATCGAGCGCAGCCAGCACGTTGCGCGCCGTGGCCGTCACGCGATAGACGCCCTGGCCTTGGTCCCACATCAGCAACTGATGCGAGCGCAGGCGCGACAGCACCGTCTCCAGGCTGTCCGGGTCCATGTAGGCCAGCTTGATATTGATGTCCGAACGCGACCAGGTCGGCATGTTCGGGTCGGAAGCCAGCTCGCGCAAGACCAGCAAGCGCACCAGCACGCCATCGAAGCCGCCATGGAACAGCGCGGTAAAGGCGGAAATCGTCGGCTGCGCGCGCTTCAAACGGAAAACCGCCTCGATGTCGTCAGGTGAGACACCGGGTTTGAAGTAGGCTTGCAGGGAATCGTCTGGTAGATCGGTCGCGGCGGTGCTGATGGAATTCGTATTATTCTGCATCCCGCTATTGTAAGGCAGGGCGGAAAGCTTGCCTTTGAAAACGCCTTGGAAGCGGGTAGGTTGGTGCTGAGCGCAGCGAAGCCCAACATCGACGGTGAAAATAACGCATCCCGCGACTACGGAAACGCAGGATTGTTGGGCTTCGCTGCGCTCAGCGCCAACCTACCAATTCATGCAATTGCGACCGCCTTTGCATGAAAATCGACTACCGTTAATGAAAATTGCCAGCTTTTCGGAATTCTTGCGCCGCAGCAAACGGCAGCGCATCCAAGCAATATATTGCCTTTTGGTATTTGACATGCAGTAATGACATCAGCATCATGCTATGTGGTCCCTATCGCTGTAGCAATTCTTTCCAAAAAGGAATTCATCATGCCCGTGATCGTGGTCGCCAACCCCAAGGGAGGAGTCGGAAAAAGCACGCTTGCCACCAACCTGGCAGGCTATTTCACCCACCAGGGCCACAACGTCATGCTGGGCGACGTGGATGTGCAGCAATCGTCGCGTTCCTGGCTTGAATTGCGCCCTGCATCGCTCCCGCCCATCCAATCCTGGGAAATCGTCGACGGCCACATCGGCAAACCGCCCAAAGGCACCACCCACATGGTGCTCGACACCCCCGCCGGCCTGCACGGCGGCAAATTCGAAAAGGTCATGAAGCTGGCCGACAAAATCATCGTCCCGCTCGGCGCCTCCATGTTCGACATCATGGCCACGCAAGCCTTCCTGCAGGAACTCAAGGAATTCAAAGGCAAATTCGACATCGGCGTGGTCGGCATGCGCATCAACACCCGCACGCGCGCGGCAGAGCAACTGACGCATTACGTCAATGGCCTCGGCCTGCCGGTGCTGGGGTTTATTCGCGATACGCAGAATTATGTGCAACTGGCGGCGCAGGGGGCGACGATTTGGGATGCGGCGCCTTCGCGGGTGGAGAAGGATTTGGAGCAGTGGGGGGAGTTGGTGGGGTGGGTGGGGAAGTAGAAAAATGGGCAAACTATATATACA
>OUWB010000095.1_pt2 | contig 31516 bp, 32 predicted proteins | sample 1779821 | NCBI WGS metagenome assembly OUWB01 (sample SAMEA3914806, study PRJEB12502) | metagenome | biome: forest; material: soil | place: Canada | collected 2011-08-03 | depth 0.1 m
ATCTCGGCGCCGCCCTTGTCGACGATCGCCCAGCCGGCCCGCGACATCGGCATCCGAGCGGCGGCGCGGCTGTTGAGCGCCATTGAGGCGCCCGATCCTGCGGCTGGCGCCACCGAAATCCTGCCGCACCGGTTGGTGGTGCGGGGCTCAACCGCCGCACCACCCAAGTCCTAAGCCCTCAAAGTGTCGACGACACCTTCCACAGGTCGATGCCGCCTTCGGTGGCGTATTGGTCGATTTCGACGATCTCCGCGTCGCTGAAAGCCAGATTGTTCAGCGAGCTCAAGCTGTCGGCCAACTGCGCCACCGTGCGGGCGCCGATCAGGGCCGAGGTGACGCGCGGATCGCGCAGTACCCAGGCAATAGCCATCTGCGACAGGCTCTGGCCGCGGCGTTCGGCGATGGCGTTCAGCGCCTGGACGCGGCGGATATTGTCGTCCGTCAACAGGCCCTGGTCGAATGAGCCGGCTTTTGCTGCCCGAGCATCGGTCGGAACACCGCCCAGATATTTCTTGCTGAGCAGGCCCTGGGCCAGGGGCGAGAAGGCGATACAGCCGGTGCCGAGGTCGCCCAGCAGGTCCAGCAGTTCCTCTTCGATCCATCGGTTGAGCATGGAATAGGACGGTTGGTGGATCAGCAGCGGCACATTATACGACTGCAGGATCTCCGCCGCTTCGGCCGTCAGCTGCGGCGAATAGGACGAGATGCCGACATAGAGCGCCTTGCCCTGCTGGTGCAGGGTGGCCAGAGCGCCCATGGTCTCTTCCAGCGGCGTTTCCGGGTCGACGCGGTGCGAATAGAAGATGTCGACATAGTCGAGACCCATGCGCCTCAGGCTCTGGTCGCAGCTGGCGATCAGGTACTTGCGCGAGCCGCCGACATCACCATAGGGCCCGGGCCACATGTCCCAGCCGGCTTTGGTCGAGATGACCAGCTCGTCGCGGTGGCTCTTAAAGTCGGTCGCCATAACGCGGCCGAAATTCTCCTCGGCCGAGCCGTAGGGGGGGCCGTAATTATTGGCCAGATCGAAATGGGTGACGCCGTGATCGAAGGCGTAACGCAGCATGTCGCGGCCGGTTTCGAAGACATCGTCGCCGCCGAAGTTCTGCCACAGGCCCAGCGAAATGGCCGGCAGTTTGAGGCCCGAGCGGCCGCAACGGCGATAGGGCATGGTTTCGTAGCGCGTCGGCGCGGCGGCATAGGGTACGGGGAAGGCCATGAGTTTAGATCCCTTTGAGAATAGCAGTGGCGCCCGCCTGGGCGAATTCCAGATCTTCTACGCCTGAGAGGCCGCTGACCGCGACCGCGCCGACGCAGGCCCCGTCGATCAGGATTGGCACGCCGCCGTCCCAGCCGACGTAGCGGTCGTCGCCGTGAAAATGCATGTCCCAGCCTTCAGCCTGAGCTGAGCGGCCAACCTCTCCGCTGGGTGCGCGCAGGCGGGCCGAGGTATAGGCTTTGTTCGACGCAATCCCGATGGCGGCTAGCGGCGCGCCGTCCATGCGCCAGGCAGCGATCAGCTCGCCATGAGGATCGCTGACGGCGATGGCAGCGACCTTGCCGCGTGCCCGCAGGGCATCCAGGCAGGCGTCGATAGCCAGTCGGGCCTCGGCCTCGCCAAGGGTTCTCACGGTCAGCATGGGTTCTTCATCTCCCGGGTTTTGTCGTTGTGGAACCGTTATCACGCTGCGCTGCAAAGCGTCAACTTTATGAGCTCTAAAATCTTATTTTTAAACAATAATATCAAATGTAAACGTTGACATTTTTTGGCGCGGATGCCATCCCTGATGGTGCGTCGGTCGGGTCGGCTGCTCCCAACCTCCAGCGTCCCGGCGGGCGTCCAAGAAAGTACAAGCCTCACCAGCTCGACACTGAAGATATGGCCGTTCGCGGTCATATCTTCCGCTCTGGTGACGCAGTGGTAAAACAGAAGAAACAGGCGGCGAAAAGCGGCCGCAGTCCTCCGGGAGGCCCTCATGTCCGACATATTCCAAGCGCCCAAACGTTTCGGTGTCAAGCGTACGGCTTGCGCTATCGCGGCCCTGCTGACCGGCTTGGCCGTCACCGTCACCCCGGCGGTCGCCGCCAAAAAGACAGCGCCGACCGCTGGTGTTCCCGCCGTCCATCCGGCGCTGTGGCCGAAGTCGAAATCGCCGATCGGTCTTGATCCGGCGATGGAAGCGCGCATTACCAAGATCATTGCCGGCATGACGGTTGAGGAAAAGATCGGCCAGGTCATCCAGCCGGAATGGAAGTCGATCAAGCCTGAAGAGGTCGCCGAATATCATATCGGTTCAATCGAAAATGGCGGCGGTTCGGTGCCGGGCGGCAACAAGCACTCGACCGTCAAGGATTGGGTCGACCTGATCGAGCCCTATTACCAGGCCTCGGTACGGCCGGGTCAGAAGACCACGATCCCGCTGATCTGGGCCTCGGACGCCGTGCACGGTCACAACAATGTCTATGGCTCTACCCTGTTTCCGCACAATATCGGTCTAGGCGCCGCCCATGATCCGGCGTTGATCGAGCGCATCGGCCGTGCGACTGCCGAGGAGGTCCGGTCAACCGGAATGGACTGGTCGTTCGCCCCGACCATTGCGGTGGCCCGCGATGACCGCTGGGGCCGCACCTATGAGAGCTATTCCGAAGACCCGAAGATCGTGGCCGCCTATGCCGGCGCCATGGTCTCCGGCCTGGAAGGCAAGGGCGGCGAGTTCCTTGACCAGAACCACGTCATCTCGACGGCCAAGCACTTCCTCGGCGACGGCTCGACCGACGGCGGCCGTGACCAGGGCGACAGTTTGGCCAGCGAGGACGACCTGATCCGCCTTCATGCCCAGGGCTATGCCGCGGCGATCGACGCTGGTACGCAGTCGGTCATGGCATCTTACAATTCCTGGCACGGCGTCAAGATGCATGCCAACAAGGCGCTAATGACCGACGTGCTAAAGGGGCAGATGGGCTTTGACGGCTTCATCATGGGTGATTGGCTGGCCCATGCCCAGATCCCCGGCTGTTCAAACAGCGATTGCCCCACCGCCTTCAATGCCGGCCTCGACATCTATAACGCACCGACTGACTGGAAGGCGCTCTACGCCAACATGGTGCGCGAGGTGAAGGCCGGCGCAATCCCCATGAGCCGGCTCGATGACGCGGTACGACGCATCCTGCGCGTGAAGATGCGCGCTCACGTCTTCGACGAACCGTCGCCCGCCCATCGACCCGATACCTTCAAGGCGATCGGCACGCCCGAGCACCGTGCGATTGCTCGCCAGGCGGTGGCCGAATCGCTTGTCCTGCTCAAGAATAATGGCGGCGTACTGCCGCTGAAGGCCGGGGCGCGGGTGCTGATCGCCGGCGATGGTGCCGACAATATTGCCATGCAGTCGGGCGGCTGGACGTTGAGCTGGCAGGGTGTCGACAATGGTCCCAACGATTTTCCGGGCGCAACTTCGATCTATGAGGGCCTGAAGCAGGCGGTCGAGGCGGCCGGCGGCCAGGCCCTGTTTAGCCCCGACGGCACGACGCCGCAAAAGCCCGACGTGGCCATCGTCGTCTTCGGCGAAACCCCCTATGCCGAATTCATGGGCGACCAGAGCGACGTCGCCCTGCATCACGACAATGTCGAGAGCTTGGAACTGATCAAGAAGCTTAAGGCCCAAGGCATTCCAGTCGTCTCCGTCTTGTTGTCGGGTCGCCCGCTCTACGTCAATCCGCAGATCAATGCGTCGGATGCCTTCGTCGCCGCCTGGTTGCCGGGTTCGGAAGGCGAGGGGATTGCCGATATTCTGACCGGCAAATCGGACTTTAAGGGCAAACTCAGCTTCTCGTGGCCCAAGCGGCCGGACCAAACGCCGCTCAATGTCGGCAGTGCCAATTACGATCCGCAATTCGCTTACGGCTACGGCCTGAGCTATGCGGCGCCGGCCGAGACGCCGGCGCTTGTTGAAACCGCCAGCACCGTGCGGTACGGCGAGCGCAATGTCTATTATAGCAAGGGCACGGCGTGGAACGGGTACAAGGTGTCAATTGCCGACGATGCCGCCCATCACATGGACTATGTCGGCACGAAGGCCTCACTCTACGGTTCGGCTGGCCTGACTGTCGAACCACAGGACGATGGCGCGTTGCACGCCACATGGAATGGCAAGGCGAACGCCTGGATCGAGGTCGGCGCAGATAAGCCGAGCGACATCGCCCGTGAGGCCAATGGGGCCATGATGCTGGCTGTTACGGTGCGCATGAACGCCAAGCCTGACAAGCCTGTGACCTTGGGCATTGGCTCGGCTGACGTGTCGGCGAGCGGCCTGATCGATGGTTTGCCGGTCGGCAGCTACGTGGTCGTGACGGTGCCTTTGTCGTGCTTTGCTAAGCAGGACTTGGCTCATACGCCGACCGTTATGCGGCTTCAGACGGCAGGCACGCTTGACTTATCGATTTCAGACGTGCGTTTGACTGAGGCCAAACTCGGTGCAACTTGTCCTGCAACGTAAGGCGTTCAGGCTCATAACCTGAAGGTCGTAGGTTCAAATCCTGCTCCCGCAACCAAACAAAAAAATAATTAAATCAATTATATGTGGCGAATCTGATCGTCCTTGGCACTTGACGTGGACCCACGCGGCGGGCGAGGTTAGCCAATTGCGCAATCACAATCCTTTGATTTTGTTAAGCTGGAGGGTTAGCACAAAAAGCGCCCAAAAACCTGACGGCTTCCCGATCTGTTCGAGCATCAGTGTCATAGAAGCGGCGTTCCGATTTCATAGCCGAGGTTTCTGTAACCGGACTCGCGCTTCTGGGCCATTCTCGCCAAGACGGCCTCGTTCCCATCTCGATAGTCAAAGATGCGGACGTTGGTCTTACCTGCGTACAGCCGGTGCAGCCGCCCGGCATACTGGGCGAGTGTGCCGCGCCACGAAATCGGCATCGTCAAGAAAAGCGTGTCGAGGCGAGGATCGTCGAAACCTTCGCCGAGATAACGGCCGGTGGCCACTATGATGCGCTCTTCAGAAGGTGCTATGCCAGCGAGCTTCGCAGTTATCGCGCGATGTTGTCGAATGCCCATGCCGCCGTGCAGTACGATGACATTGCTGGCGAATTTCTCGAGACGTTCGGCAAGGTGAAGGAGATGGTCCTTGCGTTCTGTAATGACTACTGGACTGCGCCCGGCCTCCAAAGTCTCCAGGATGTCATTGAATATCAGATCATTTCGTCCTTGGTCGGCCGCGAGCTGTTTGTAGAGCTCCTGGATCGACAGCTTTTCTTCAGGCGCGGCTCGTTCGGCCCTGAATGTCGTATTTCGGAAGGTGACCTGGTGACTGAAGGGGCGTAGGGCGGCCTGTGACTTGGCGTCAACCCGGTGGCGTACCGGCCCGCATTGCATGAATATGATGGGATGGTGGCCGTCCTTTCGAGCGACGGTCGCCGAGAGCCCGACCACGTAGCGGGCCTTGGCTTCGCGCAAAAGCGCCTCGAAGCTTACTGCGGATAGGTGGTGGCACTCGTCGACGATGACCTGGCCATAGCCAGCAATGCAATCCGCAACGACACCATTCCTGACCAGGCTCTGCATCACTGCAATGTCGATCTGGCCGGTCGGCTTTTTCTTGCCGCCGTGAATGACGCCGATCTGCTCTGGGCGCGCATCGAGGAAGGTTTTCAGTCGAGCGACCCATTGGTCCACCAATTGGCGTCGATGCACGAGAACGAGCGTGTTTGTCCCGCGCGCAGCTATGAGGCTTGCGGCGACAACCGTCTTGCCGAATGCTGTGGTTGCGGCGAGCACGCCCGTGTCATTGGCCAACAGTGCTTTGGCGGCCCTGGTCTGTTCGTTTGTGAGATTTCCCACAAACGCGGTCGAGATCGGCGCCCCGTGGTTTCGCTCATCCCTCACGTCCACCTGGACGTCCACGGCAGCAAGGTGACCGAGAACATCGTCAAGGCAGCCTCGCGGAAGCGCGATATGCTTTGGGAAGAGTTCGGCGCAGGAAATGATCCGAGGCTTGCCAAAGGTCGGAAGACGCATCGCCTGGGCCGCATAGAATTCCGAATTTTGGAATGCGGCAATGCGGATCAGTCGATTGACCAGATTGGAAGGAAGGTCATCTCTTGGGATGAAGACCTGGCTGCCGAGCACGATTGTTATGCTCTGGGGCAGCGGGCCTGTGATGACCTCGTCCTTCAGCCGGCGCGACGGGAGCATCGTCCACGGCGTTTCTTCATCATCGACAGGAAGGCTGACGCCCAGAATGTCTCCGGTTGACGCCGCTGCACCGACGAGTTGGCCGACGTGGGCCTCGTCAATGCGCTTGATTGTGGACAGGTAAGCCCACTGGTCGGCATACGGCCTGAACGTCTCGTCAACGAAAACACTGTTGCCGTTTTCACGTGCCTGGTATTGAAGCGGCAAAGCGATCAGATTGCCAAAGCCACCCGCCGGCATTGTATCCTGATTGGGGAAGAGGCGGTCGTAGGATTCAAAGCCCAGATCCGGATAGGCCTTCATCGTAGCGGTAATGAGTAGCGAGCCGAGCCGTCGCGCCTCCGCTGCAGAAGTAGGCGCCGAAAAGAAAATCCAGGCGTGAGCGCCATTGCCTGATCTCGACCGCTCAACGGCCACCGGAACGCCGAGATCTGTGGCCGTGTGGCGGAAAGCGGCCACGTCGGCTTGCCAGGTCTTCTTGTCGAAATCCACAGCCAGAAACCAGCAGGTTTCATCGGGGAGCATGGGATATATGCCCACGACAAAGGCGTCCGATTTGCCAACCGGTTTCCCGGTCAGGTGCCGCAATGCCGCCGCGTCGTCAAAGGCCTTGAAGGCTTGGTTGGAACAGTTCCCGCATTTGACTCGGGGTTTGTCGCAAATCCCTTTGGCCCACTCATTGTGACAGGCCGGAGAATACCCTGACTTGCCCGTTTTAGGATTGTCCCACCGTTGAGCGTAAACATCCGGCCGTCCGCCAAACAGGCTGCGAAACAGCGCGAGCTTATCCGCTGTTTTGGAACTCATCGTAACTGAGGGGGCTTGCGGCGCATGTGCTGGCGTGACCGCGTGGAGGCGGAGAGTTTGAATTTCTTCGACCAGTTGTGCCCGCGCCGTATCGATCTCGGTCAATGCCTTCTCAAGCTTGGCAAGACGCTGTTCGAGATCCTCGACCGACATGGCTATCAAATCCCGCGGCTTTTGCGCCAATTCTTTGCCCAAAACACCGATAACGGCAGGGCAAACAATCGGTCACCGAGACTGACGGGTTGAGATCCAAGATAAATGATGACGCCCGTGGTTTTCCAGCTTTTGCCGGGCCCTTCGGACATGAACCACTTCAGGTTTTTAAGATCCGCCGGCGTGATCGTGGTAGATGCCTTGATCTCAAAGGCGACGAGTTCTCGTCCTGTTTCGAGTAGAATATCTACCTCGCGGCCGGCATCTCCGCGCCAATGCCAGGGCCGCCATTCGGCTTCCTGGTAAGGAAGATTTTTGATCAATTCGTTGAAGACCCATGTTTCCAATATGCCACCCAGGGCCGCGGGATGGGCATCGGCGGCGAAGCTATCGGCGCCCAGGTTTCGTAGCGCTGAAGCAATCCCAGTGTCGAGCATGTGGATTTTGGGGTGACGGATATCGCGGCGCACTTCCCCAGATGCCCAGGCGGCCAGGCGCTTAACCAGGGACAGCCGTTCAAGGACATCGCAATATTGATCCGCCGTCTGACGCTGGATGCCGACATTCGAGCAGAGCTCTTGCATGTTCAGCTCATTTGCGGTCCGTGCGGCCAATTGATCGATCGTTCGACGCAGGGCATCTGTTTTGCGGACTTTCAGAATATCAGCGACGTCGCGATCGACAATGCTGTCGATATAGGCTCGGTACCGGCGTTGCCGAGCGCGCTCGCCAAGCCGGCGGATTTCAGGGTAACCTCCTGTCGTTATGAGGTCGATAGCCTCAGTCCGCGTGAATTCAGGCAGGTTGGGCAAGCCGGCGAGGTCGGCGGAATGTTGCGCCCAGTCCAGGAGAGCAGTCGGGGCTCCACGGTAGATCTCTGCGGCCGATAACGGGTGTAGTACGAGCGTCTGAACGCGTCCGGCGAGCGAATCCATGACCTCGCCGCTCGAAAATATATTCGATGACCCCGTGAGCAGCACTTGGCCCATGCGGCGATGCAGATCGACATGGGCTTTGATTGCCAAGGCCAGGCGTTTTGACCTTTGCGCCTCATCGATGATGAGAGGAGCGGCGCCTTCGGCAATGAGGGCTTCAAGTTGGCCGGCCGGATCATTCTCGAATGCTGTGAGGGTCGCTTCGTGATCGAGCGTTACGAAGCGACCACGCCCATAGAGTTCCCGCACGAGCGTGGTCTTGCCGGCCTGCCGAGGGCCAATGACATTGACGACGCGGGCTGATTGCAAAGCCTCTGTCAACATAGACGTCATGTGCCGGGGGAAAAGATCGTCGTCCATCATCTCATGAGGGTTTATTGAAACTTGCGGTTTGTATATTACAAACTATGCGGAATGTACATTAGAGAATGTGCGAAACTATCATTAGGATGACCGCTGCGTTTGAAAATAAGCCTTTGCGCTCTCGCGAACAATATCAAAATACCCCCACGACTAAGAAGCTCCGTCGGCCCATATCTGGAGACGCAATGGGAGGCCCGGGTGAGGTTTCGAGCCAAACCTTGCTAATGATCTGGGCTGCCAGGGCGGATTTGTCCTTGGACAAGAAGCGGCCGTCGTGCGGGGCGACGGTCTTGGCGGTGCCACGGATGGCGTGGCCGGACCGACTCGAAAGCGACGACTGCGCGCGCTCAAAACCCTGACTCTATCAGCTCAGCCAGGAACATGTGTGCAGGCGTTTTCTTAGCACACAGGCTAACACACCACATTTTTCCACCTGAAAAATAAAAGAAAACTCAAATACTTCACCGAAAACCAGTCAGGCTCATAACCTGAAGGTCGTAGGTTCAAATTCGGCTCGGAGCAAGGTATAAAAGAAACATAATATCAATAACATAGCGTATTCCAATGCCTTGATTCTTCATCTTTGCCCGTGTGGAGTCCCGGCGGGCGCCTGCTTTTTGTTGATGCGAGTTTTAGCACAAAAGCTGCCAAAAAACCTGACAGCCGCAATGGTTGCATGGCCCTATGAAAGGGTCACGGGCAGGAGGGCTTCTCCTTTGCGCCCATTCCGGACATTTCCCTCTCGCACTTGGAAAAAATCGGCATGCTCTCTGCCTGTCGCCTGACTGTGGTCACCGAGGTTTTTCGGCGTCTGGTCGAGCATTTTCTCCGTATCGATGCCACGGGCATCTGGATTGAGATGTCGGTAAGGCTGGCTATAACTTCACTCCGTCAAGTGAGCCTGGCAGACCGCCATGCTCCGTCCGCAGCGTCTTCGAGTGATGCTTGCGCCTGATCCTGTCGATCGTCTCTGGCGTGTTAATCCTGGCCAACTCGGTTTCGCCATCGGCGACCATATTCAGGCCCGCCGCGTGGCACATTGCCGCCAGAGTAACCATGACTCCGCCGACTTCCTGCGACGGCTCGCCCTTGTCGCGGCTCCAGGTATAGGTAACGAGGTCGCGCGCCTGACGTTCGGTCATTCCCAGTGCCTGGCACAGCTCACCTGCCTCTTCGAAGAACCGGAAACAGCGCTCTTCAAGGCTGTTGGTGATATCGGCGCCGAAGCACTTCATCATCCATTCGGCGACCTGGGCTTGGTAGGAAGGGGCGTCAGCCATGGGAACGTCTTGGTTTTTAACGTCTTGGGTCATTTTCCAGTCTCGATAGTGGGCGGAGTCTATGGCGCAGATTTACCCGTCTTCCGTTCGAGGGTACAGGCCAACTTCGCCTGTGCGCCCGAAGCGGTCCTACGTTATCAAGCTAGTAGCCATAACCTGAAGTTTCCCTGCTACACATCTGCCCCCAAACCTGTCATTTGGTGAGCACCAAGAATTGGTGAGTTCGATGGTAACCTGAGCCGATTTGAGATTGCTTCGGCCCCCGTACTGCGGCGCGGGAGCTATTTTCATTTTGCTTGGCGGGATAAGAAAGCGGGTTCGATCGGGTTCTTTACTCAGAACCAGAAAAACCAAAGGCAGCCTCTCGGCTGCCTTGGCATTTAATGCCCCTTGCGGGACAGCAGACACCTATCTCTAGGGCTGCAAGTAGCGTCTATGTAGGTCACGACAGCTAAAAAGTCAATGAATTTCGCTAGGGCAGCTTCGGCAGCCAATCGAACAGAAGCCCGATAATGCCATTAAATTCCGCCTCCGGAAGTCTCACGATCGAACCGTGGGTCGGATACAGGCGACTGACAGCCAGTGTCGTCGGCTTATCGCAAATCGCCCATGCCGCCTTACCATCGATCGTTGTCGTCAGCTTATAAGCCCAGGGATTGCTCTCCTGGTCGCGGGTAGAGCACGGAATGACCGTAACGGCCCCGCTGAGGATGTTGCGGTACGAAATAATGATAACCGGCCGTCGTTTCCAGAACTCCGGCAATTGGGCATCCTTAGGAAAGTCGCACCAGTAAAGCTGGCGAACTTTCGGCGTCCCCTTCAGACGGGGCGGAACTCTTGGGGGCGGTAGGTCGCTCATCGTCCTTCCGGGCTTACCGTGTCCGTTTCGCTGAGACAAGGCTGCCGTTCGAAGACATTATTTTCTAAGCGCGCAATGTACGAATTCCCCACAGTGCTGAACATCCGCTCCTGGGCAGAAGCGGCCTTTGGCGTCGCAACGTTACCAGGCGCGTCGGCCCAATTCCGTATCGGAGCGACCGTCGGAGGTCGACTATAAACACGCCAGGCCGACGGCTAGACTCCATGCCGCGCGGTGATCTTAAACCTGGGCCTTAAAGTTCGCGTGGATAGAGGTCGATCTGACCGTCGACGCCGACCTCTAGGATGCGGTTAATCATGACGTCGTCGGGCTGGCCTTGCTCGGCCAGGAAGGCGAGGGCTCGTAACAACAAGGGAATGGATTGAGCGCGGTCGACCGCCGGCATTAGGATGAGACCCGGGTGAATTTCTTCTCGACCAATGAGTTTGCGAAAGTCGACCGCATTTTCCGTCACGATCGTGCGATCCTCCTCCAAACACTTGGCGACGACGACGTGATCGGGATCGCCTAGCCGGCCGCGGTCGCGCGGATGGATTGCATCGTGTTCGCCGGTCTCATTCAGCGCCGCCGCCAGTCTGGGGGAGAGGCACTCATCGATGAACAGCTTCACGCAGCGCGAGTCCAGGGGCGACCACCAGGGCGCCCGACCATCGGATGGGTGCGAGCGTAGAGTTCCGCCGTCTCAATCGCTTCTCGCGATAGGGTTGGGTAGTCTTCCAGGATTGTTTCGACCGTATCGGTACCGGAGAGGCGCCCCAGGACGGAATAGACTGTTATCCGGGTGCCTTTGATAACCGGCGTTCCGCCCATAATCTCGGGATTGACCTCAATTAGATCCTCCCGTGCCCGGCCATACCGCTCAGCCCGTTCGGCCAAATCCTTTCCGACAAGGGCGGCCACATCAAGCGTCACCGCAGGGGCGAGTTGCAGTGGATCGGCCGTCATTTGTGCGGCCGAACGTTTCCCTAAGGCCTTCGCAATTTGGCGTTTGGTTGCAAGCGATAAGGTCAACGGTAAGCGCGCGACAATCGCCGTATAGGGAATGGCGTGAAGTGGAAGAGAGCGGCGTCGGTCGAGTCGGTCCCCGTTCATGGCGGCCAGCACCTTTTCCTCAACGGCCTTGTCGACCGCGCGGACCGACACATTGGCCAACTCGGCTACTTCACGTGCTGAAAACCCATGGGTCATTTAAATTACTCCCTAACTAGGGAGATATATAATGCACTCGTCCGACACATATAAGGCAACGTTTAGTAGGGCGCTTCGGCCAGTTTCGCTGGTCGCTGGGTCCGTCGTCTGCGTTTGAACTCCAAACGGTCTTCGTCCACTGGGGATCATCTCTAACGCCGCCTTGCTTGGGTGCTTTGCCGGTGGAAAATGTCTTCGTTCGGCGACATTTCCATATGTCATCGAGCGATGACATTTTGTCTTGTCGGCGAACGGCGACATTGTTATGATGTCGCCGAACATTGGCATGGTGTTTTATGCTCATTCGCGCACCTACAGATTTGGGGGCTGTTATAAGAGATCGCCGCAAGCAGCTCGGCATGGGCCAAGCCGTGCTTGCCGCACAGATCGGCGTCAGCCGTCAATGGGTTGTCGCTGTCGAGCGCGGGCATAGTCGCGCTGAGCTCGGCCTCATCCTTCGTGCTTTGGATACGCTCAATATTCAGTTGGATACGAAGTCCGGGCCGGGAAGGGCGAGGCCGCCTGCATCGGGACCTGACATTGACGCCATTATAGCGGCCGCGCGAAAGGCCGACCATGACCGCTGAGCTTATTACCTTATTGGGCGGTAGAGCCGTCGGCCATGTGCGCCAGGAAAAACAGGGGCGGCTGGCTTTCACTTATGACGCCGACTGGCGCGAGGCAGACGAAGCCTATCCGCTTTCGCTTTCCATGCCGATTGCCGCCGCCGAGCATGGGCACGCGGCGATCAACACATTCCTCTGGGGGCTGTTGCCCGACAATGACCGGGTGCTTGAACGCTGGGCCAAGAAGTTTCAGGTTTCAGCGCGGAACGCTTTCGGCTTGATTGCCAATGTTGGCGAAGATTGCGCCGGAGCCGTGCAGTTCGTGCGCCCGGATCGCCTTGACGCTGTGCTTAAGGGTGGAGCAGACGAGATCGAATGGCTCAGTGAGGCTGCCATCGCGGATCGTTTACGTGCGCTGCGCGAAGACAACACGGCTTGGCGTCTACCGCGCGATACGGGACAGTTCAGCTTGGCGGGTGCGCAACCTAAAACAGCACTTCTATATGACGACGGCCAGTGGGGCGTTCCGTCGGGGCGCATCCCGACCACCCACATTCTGAAGCCGCCGATAGGGCATTTTGACGGTCATGCCGAGAACGAACATATCTGTCTCGCCTTGGCGCGGGATCTCGGCATACCAGCGGCATTTTCGCGCGTCATGTGCTTCAAGGATGAGGTCGCGATTGTCGTCGAGCGCTATGACCGCGTGAAGTTTGGAAACGACATTGTCCGCGTCCATCAAGAGGATATCTGTCAGGCTCTTTCGATCCCGCCCATAGCGAAATACCAAAATGAAGGCGGGCCGGGTGCAGCCGATATTGTTGAATTGCTGCGGACCAATTCGAGCGACCGGACGGCGGATGTGGCGACTTTCGTTGATGCGCTGGCGCTCAACTGAATTGGCAATTGACTCAGTCTTGAGGTCGCTCGGCGAACAATTTCACTACGGTGAGCTTTGGGATAGTCTAAGTCCCCTCCAACGGTCAGTTGTACTTGTCCTCGCGGAGCGGCCTGCTCAACTTTATGCGGAAGCCACCCTTAGCCGGCCCCGTAATCTGAAGCATTGCTAGTCACAAATGGACCTCTATTTGCGTGCGTCCCACGGATTTATGACTTTCAATCCTGCGGCGACGAAGGGACTTGTGTCTCGGGTGGCGACCATCAGGCTTCGTGCCGAGGCGGTGGCTGCTATATATCCGTCTGCTGTGCTGATCGCTTTTCCTGCCGCCCTTGCTTGCGACATTAGATTAGCGAACGATTGAGAAGCTAGAAGGTCGAACGCTAGAACCCGTCCGCTAAAAGCGGGAAGCACCTCTTTCTCTAAGCGTGTTTGATAGATCGTACGGCGCTGCCCTGGCGGCATTGTCGCCAAACCAAAACGAAGCTCGGCGACGGTAATAGCTGACAGGTAAAGGGTTTCAACTGACTGCGCGTCGATCCACGCCAGGACATTGGCGTCAGGCACTGCTTTCCATAGTTCAGATATGACGTTTGTATCTAGGACGATCATTCGAACCGCATTGGCTCAGCAGGTGTCGCATCCCTGAGTTGGGCGAAATGCTCGACTTCCTCATCCATCAGTCCGCCCGCTTCGCGCGCTATGGAGCACAGTAACGAGCCGAGCTTTAGCCGACCGTCAGGTTTAGCGGCTTGTTCGAGAATGTCGCGGATTTCGGCCTCAGCGCTTCGGCCATGTTCGGCTGCGCGCACACGCAGCGCTCGATGGACCTCATCGGGTATGTTTCTGATGGTAATGGACGCCATCGCTTTCACCTTATCCGTATGCATGCATTGATATCAAAATTTGAAATCGAAATCAATCGTTTAATGCGCCTGAAAGCCACGTCCTGCGATTTCTTTAAAAGAATCGGAATCTTGATGGGGCAGAACGGAGCTAGCACACCCGATAGCACAGACATTTTTACGTGATTGAATTGTCCCGTAAATTCAATAAGATGAACTGTCTTTCATCAGGCTCATAACCTGAAGGTCGTTGGTTCAAATCCTGCTCCCGCAATCAAACAATAAATATAATAAAATCAGTTATTTGGTAGAAGGTCGGTGTTTTGCCGTCCACCGTGTGACGAAGTACTTGTCCCGGGTTGGTTGTCGAGTAGCCCTAATTCTCTGACATTCGTGAGCCAGACAGGTTAGCACAAAAAACGGACAAAAACCTGAAGGCTTTACGCGCTGCGAATGGAAACGGCGGCCCGCAAACGCCCAGAGCTCTAAGGTCAAAGCAACTTTTCGATCGCATCGATGAGGCAGTGGAGCGTGGTCATGCTGCCCTGGGAACCATTTTGTTCGTAGCGTTCATAAAGCCATTGTGCATGGGCGCGCGCCGTATCGATCAATGCCAACTGCTCGACGGCCCTGGCCTTGTCGTAGTCGGCGATATGATGGCGTCGGATATGATCGATTACCTCGCCGGCCGAGGTGAACGGCTTGTCGGTCCGTTCCAAGTGCAGCAGGATCCAGAGCTCAAATGCGATCTGGGAGACCGCGGCGATAATCGGCACGGGCTTGCGTTTTCGCTCAGCCAGATTTCGGACCTCCGCCACGGCAGCGTCGAAAGTGGAGTGGGTGTCACGGTCGAAGACGCAAGCGACGAGATCGTAATCCTCGTCATAGGAGTGCATGGTCCGTTCGACCAGCCGCAGCGGGTCGAGCCCATTGGTCGATTTTGGGAAGTCGCCACGAATACCGAGCTTCTGGCAAAGAGCCCGCAGATAGGCGACCTCTGTATCGCCTTCGCAACCGAACAGCACGGCGATGCCTCGCTTGCGCCGGCCGGAGTGGCGGGCAAGCGAGGCGTCAGAACGAGTTCGGGAGAGAGGCTGGCGAGACACTAGGCCGCGAATTCCCCCAGCTTGGGAATGGCGCCGAACTTGCCCCGCAGATAGCCACGCTCTAGCACCTCGTCCTTGCGAGGGCTGAAGTCGAGCAGGGAGTAGAGGATCGTGGCACCGACCTCGTCCTTCTCGACGAACCAGACCTGATCGCGTCGGATCAGATCGTGGTCGAGAAGATTGGTGTCGTGCGTGGTGATGATCAGCTGGGCACCGGCGGCGTTAAGCTCCGGATCGTGGAACATCTCCAGCAGTCGCTTGGTCAGGAGCGGGTGAAGGCTCGTTTCGAACTCGTCGATGAGAATGGTCATGCCTTCACTCAGGGCCTTCACCAGGCCACTGCCATAGTGCAGCAGTTTTATCGTGCCCTGGGATTCATCCTTTAGCTCGAACGGCACGAGGGTGCCGTCCGTGGTTTTGTGCAGGGTCATGACCCGCACATTCCGGGGCTGACCGTCTTTGACGTGGAAGAAGTTTGCAGGCGGCGCGCCGGCGACCTGAATCATGAAGGTGGGCTGCTGCGACGGCTCCTCCTCGATCAGGTCGAGGCCGGTTATGCCGACGTCGGCGGCGCGCAGCAGTTTTTCGAGAATGACCTTCGATGAGATCGTGGTCATCGCATCGCCGGTCACAGCCCAGTTCATCGACTGGATCTGGTTGATCACGGCGAACTTGCGGGTAATCCATGCGAACACCGGACGCAGTTGGTCATCATTCAGCTGTACCGCCGTCGCCAGGAACAGGCCATTGGCCCGCGTCACGCGCTTGCTGAGTTGGCGTTGAGCCCGGTCGGATTTGAAGTTGGAGCCGAACTTCCACTCATAGTCGTCGTTGGCCGCCATGTAGTTACGCTCGAACCAGCGTTGCTTGGTGCCATGCGGATAGGCAATCAGCCATTCTCCGGTGACCCGGGCCGGTGTCAGCTTGAGGCCGTACTGATAGCGAATGCCGTCATCTTCGAACATGATCTCCAGAGTCGTGGGTTCGTCCGCGCACTCGGGGCTGAGACGAAACGGGTCTACGGCTATACGTGCGCCCTCCTGGACCAGGTTGGACATGGAGACGAGGTTCTGCAGAGCCTGGACCGCGATCAGTAGATTGCTCTTACCGGCGGCGTTTGCGCCGTAGATAACGGCTGAGCGGACCAGGGACAGGGTAGGGGAAATCGCCACGGTATTGGAGCGACGAAGCTCGTCGCCCTTTCCGGCGACGAGACTGAGGGTCTGCTTTGAGCGGATCGAGCGAAAATTCGATGCGCTGAATTCAATAAGCATATTTGCGCCTCAAAATGAATTTATGTGCCATTTTCGTGGAAAATCCACAAAATGTCAATATAAATTGGTTTTTGGTGGCGGATTTTCAACCGTGTACCAGTTCGGCGACGGGCTAATTCAGCGGGCAGTTCGACCGATCCTTGCCGGGCGGGTCGGTGTCTACGGTGGTGCCCTGTTCGGTCACATCATGCGATCTTCCAATGTACGGCTTAGTGGTCAAGCAGACATTCAAAGCAAAACGACTCGGTGATTGCTCGGTCGAAGGTTATCCATGAAATCAAAATACGAACTCTTTAGGTGCATTCGAAATTGCTTGATCGCACTGGTGATCACCAAGGAAGTCTGCGCCTTCGTTTGGCGGTTCGCGGCGTCAATCGGCGCGCGGCGAAGTGGCTTCAAGCCATGTTGCGCTGTTGTGAAGTTCGGCTTTGGGTGATTTCAGAAGGGCGAGATATTCGTCTAGTAGCAGACTTGGCTTCTTCATCGACAACCGGTGCGCCTTCGCTGACGCAGCCGCTCCTACCGGATCGACAGCGGCTAGCCGACAGAAGAAAGTGTCCGGCTTTAAGGCGGCGATCGCAAACGGTACGAAGACATGGTCCGGAAAGTCTTTTAGGTTATGGGTGACAATGACACTAGCGTCGGCGGTCACCGCGGTCGCAATGACATGCGCATCCTTACGCTCTTTATCGGTGCGGCAATGTAAAAGAACCCGATTCAACACTTCGCTATCACATGGACAGGTGGCGCCTGGGAATGCATCATCCATTTGTTGTCTACGGCGAGCAATTCTCTCGGCCGGTATCTGACCTCGGGCCTCAAGATTTCGCGTCCACTCGTCTGCAATCAACGGAGACCAAATCGGATCGAACAGGCCCTGATCTGCGGCGTTTAGCAGGAAATCCGTGACCACCCCGCGATAGAGTACACAAGCATCAAGCACCGCAGTCGTCATTGTGGAGTCCGTTAGCGGTCAAAATCCTGCGTGAACGCAGCCAGGTCATCGAGTCCTCTTCGGCGAATTGTCGCTTGTTCGGCCTTGAATTTCAAAACCTCGGCTTCAGACAGGCGATGATGGCTTCCGACCTGACGGGCTCCCAATTTGCCTGCCGCGATCAGACGCATCACAGTCGGCCGAGACATTTTTAAAATCTCCGCAGCTTCTTGCGGCGTAAGTTCATTTTCACCGTCGGCGGCGCCAGTCTCCTCAGCAATGCGGCCTATAAGATCGACCATTTGTCCGAGAATGACGGAATCGATTGTCACTGAGCCGTTCGACGCTGCGATCGTAATGCGCTCTTTGGGCGAGCTCTTTAAAAAACCCAATACGCTAGTCGCGGCACGCGCTGCGGCGACGACGCTGTCGTCAACTTCGATTTGGCGGATCATGGTTTGCTCCTTGCGGCCCATATTATCACGATCTGCATAAGTGAAGCAACTGAAACATCTGATCTATATGAACGAAACTCGGGCAGCCCCTTTCACATGACAATCGACTCGCATTTTTGTCTCTCGTATGCCGGAGTATTTTAGCACATCAGCTAGCACTGACATTTTTAATCGGCAGAATTGTTATTTATATTCAATGGGATGTGGCATATCTCGTCAGGCTCATAACCTGAAGGTCGTAGGTTCAAATCCGGCTCGGGGCAAGGTGTGAAAGCAAGATAATATCAATAACATAGCGCATTTCAACGCGGAGCTGCTTCATCTTTCCCCGTGTGAAGTCCCGGCAGGTGCCTGTTTTTTGTTGACGCGAGTTTTAGCACAAAAGCTGCCAAAAAACCTGACAGCTGTAATGTTTGCGTGGGCCTATGAAAGGGTCGTAGGCAGGGGGCGTCCCCTTCGCGCCCATGGCGGACATGTCGGGATGACGGCAAGTCCGATAACCGGAGGTGATAAATCGTCGGCAAATGCGAGCCGTCAGTTTCTTTACAGGAGCTCTTTATATCCCGACAGGAAATCAGCGGTTTCAGGCATGCCGAGCGTTTCAATTTTCAAAATTAAACCCTCGGCGGTGATATCTGGATTGTTGAATCGTTCGCGCATTACCCTCAATGCAGCTACCGCCTCCGGCCCTGCCAAATCGAGGATATCCGCCACGAATTCGTCCAACGTTATGACTTCAACGCCATGAAAACTCAGCTCATGAGCTGGAAAATCCTTGACATTTTCCGTTACGATCACTTGCGCCTTTGCTTTAATTGCCGCCGCAAGTACATGGCAATCATCTGGGTCGGGTAGCTTTAATGCCTTCTCGATATCTTCCAGGCCGGTGACAATAGCTTCTGGAAAAGCTGATTCGATACGCCAGCGCTGCTTCTTGGCGTTTTCAATGCTGCCTGTGCGAACAGTACAATAGCGCTCAAATTCATCGAGAATTCGAGTGGACCAATTGGCGCGGAAGAAACCAGCCTCCGCTAGGCTTAAGATGATATTGCGCGTCAATGCGCCGGCCAAAACGTTGGCATCTACGACAATCGAAAACGGATCCGACCGATCGCTCATAGAAATCCGTTTTCCGAATCGTCGCGAGCCATGTCCGAAAGGATGCGAGCGCGCTCCGAGTCCCGCCTTTCCTTATAAGCGAATAAATCCTGCGCTTTTACCCTGCGATGACGTCCCGTTTTCGTAAAATCGATTTCATTTCTTTCGAGTAATTTCACGAAATAGGGACGAGATACATTTAGCATGTCCGCTGCTTGCTGTGTGGTAAGCTCTGCATTGACAGGCATAATGCTGAAGCTTCTCCCGCTGGATATAAGGCGAGAAATATCCAGAAACGTTTGAGCAAGTAGAGGCGACAAAGTCACCTCCGCTATTTGGCCCTTTTCCAGGGCGAGCTTCATCGATACCGGTGTATCCTCGGAAATTAGCTCCGCCAAAATCTGACGCAGTTGGTTGGCCCGCTCACGATCAATATCCGAAGGCATCCGATCGGCGAAGTTTTCCGCGTGCATACTAGCCATTGTCTATCCCAACTTTTTCTTCTGTCACCGTTATCCAAATAGCGATGCGTGAGACAGATTGCAATATTCGAAATATTCGAAATGAATTTAGAAAATATCCCGACGTCCACGGCGGCTGAATAACGGGCAAATTCGCCTATTTAGGCTGACGTCGATCGGGGCACTTAACGTGTTATTCTCGACGAGCGCGCAATCGCCGCACGGTGGGAGGCAGTCGGAGAAACCGTCTTGTCTAAATTCACAAGAGAATGCGCATCCCCTGCGCCTTGGAACAAGGGCCTCCTCGTCGGCCAGAAGAAGCCTCTTCGGCCACAGCACGTGTGGTCTATCCGAGTCCGACTCGAGCTCGGTAAATCGTCGCGCAATCTTGCCCTGTTCAATCTGGCCATCGATAGCAAGCTGAGAGCTTGCGACCTTGTCCGGTTGCGGGTGAACGACGTTTGTCAGTCAGGCGTTGTCAGGGAACGCGCTTCTGTTATCCAACAAAAAACCGGCCGGCCAGTCCGGTTTGAAATCACTGAGCATACCCGCTCGTCGATTGAACGTCTTTTGGCCGGAAAACCCGACCTTGGTTCGGGATATTTGTTTCCGGGTCGGTCGCGCAAACGCCCTCACATTTCGACACGGCAGTACGCTCGCATTTTGCATAGTTGGGTGGAAAGCATCGGGCTTGAGACCGCCATGTATGGAACGCACTCGATGCGTCGAACGAAAGCAGCCCAAGTCTATCGGAAAACCGGGAATCTACGGGCGGTACAGTTGCTTCTTGGGCATACCAAGCTGGAGAGCACTGTCAGGTACCTCGGCATTGAAGTCGATGATGCCCTCGAAATGGCCGAGCAGATTGAGTTGTAGACGGCCCAGCTGTTTAATTCCAACATGCGTTTTGGGCGGCAGGTCTATCGACGGCCTGGCGCCCAAACCGGACATTGTCATATCGCCGAAAAATCCCTGATCGAGCAAGGAAGCGGCTGGCTCAAAGGCACTCCGGACGTCGAAATACGATTTGCGCTTGCGTCGGAATTGCTTGTCCATCATCGCGAAATTGTGTACACAAACTTCGAATGCATAGCGAGCTGACATGCCCCAGCAGATTGAAAATTCACTTAAGCCACGTCGCGTAGGGATTCGCGAATTTCGCGGAAATCTCAATGCTTTCCTAAAAGACGTTGAGGCTGGGCAGACACTTGTACTGACCTCTCATCACAAGGTGGTGGCGGAAATCCGCCCCCCCTCCCAACGCCTTGCGCAGCGCAAACCCGGCGCTCTTCGCGGAAAGATCAAAATGACTTCGGATTTCGACGTCATGCCCGAAGCCGATCTGAACGCGATGGAGACCGGGGATTGAGGTTACTGCTCGATACCCAGAGCCTTCTTTGGTGGTTAAGCGACGACCCCAAACTTGGAACGAAGGCCCGAGGGCTCATCTCAGACCCTGAAAACGAGATTCTTATCAGCGTCGTGTCGCTATGGGAAATCACCGTTAAATCGCGGATCGGAAAGTTGTGTGACAGTTGAGGAAGTGCTGGCAGTTCTTCCGGATCAAGGCTTTGAGCGAATTGAGATCACCGACGCCCACCTGACGGAGCTTCAACGTCTTCCAATACATCACCGAGATCCGTTCGATCACCTTTTGATTGCGCAGGCCGTAGCTGAGGGGGCATTTTTTCTTTCTGAAGACCAACACGCACCTCAATATACTGTGCCCATAGAGAAGTGTTCAGACTGACTATCGCTGGCGTGCCATTGTAGACGGCTTGGCGCCCGAAGAGGACATATCGGGGACTCTGTTTTACAGTGCGTTGTGCGCGATATTGTCGATGCAAAAACCTCGGAACTCATTAAAGGTATTGGGCTTTGGCCCCCCAATTCGGACTCAACCGGACTTTCATTCACAGCCGCGACCAATTTTGACCGAAATCTACCGTTGAGCTTTAACTGAACGACGCGGCTAATGACAGTCGACAAGGCGCTGGGGGAATATGCTGAAATTCGTTTTGCTAGGGACATTGCTGGCATGCGGTCTGGCCTCTGGTCCGTGCCAAGCGGCCAGTTTTGACTGCCAAAAAGCAAAGACACCGGTCGAACACGTCATTTGTTCAGACCCCGGCGCCACCAACTTGAATTTGGCGTTGAATACCGCCTATCACGCGGCAATGGAGCAATTGTCACCTGAGGGCCAAGCTGAGTTGCGACGAAGCGAGTTCAGCTTTCTGAACGCTCTGGCAATTCAATGCCAGCCGCCAGAGGTCACGCCTGCCACATCTAACTCCACCTCGAAGCCAAGCGAAGAGATTGGAAGGTGCGTCGAGAGGGCTCTGCAAGACCGGGCGGATCTGTTGGTCACAAGTGTGGGGGCGGTTGGTGGGCATCGTTTCTTCACAGTTTCGACTTACCGCGCACGGATTGTTCAAATTGATAAAGGGGACGGCACAACTACGCCCTTCGTTGTCACCGAAGAGGTCGACATCGTGCAAATCGATGCACCTCAAAGCGATGCCGAAGTGACGTGGAACGCTGTGGCGCGAGAGCAGGCCGCCGCCGCCCAGAGCGACGTCTACAAATATACCGATGACTCGGGCGCACATAATTTCAAGACAAATGACGACCGGCGCGTCTGGGTGACTATGAGCCTTGTTAGCGCGTCGCCAGACCTAGTCTCGACCGTTGTGGGAGAGGATACCTATCGCTTTGAGGCCGCGCACCCACAAGAGTGGGCGAACAGTGCCGCCACATGGTCGCTTCGCCTGGGCAGGCCCCTCGGAGCTAACGATATCTTCGACGAGACGAAGCCTTGGGGGAAGGCCTTGCAGCCGATGGTCGAAGCTCACTTGAAGGCTGCCAGTCCGCCACTCGGTAGCGCAAAACCATACGACGTAGACAGGGTCAACCGCTGGCAACTGCGTGCCGACGGATTGGCTGTCGTCTACCGATCCTATGAACTTGGAGGCTATACGTCTGAGGCCGCCGCTTTAATTCCATGGAGTGAGCTAAAGCCCTATTTGCGCCAAGACCTGCCGTTCGATCCCAAAGACATCCAATCAATCGGCGCCGTCATATACTAACGGCTCAGACCAATTTCATCGAGATGGTAGGCCACGGGACCCGTTCCCATGCAATTCTGCGGCGTGAAAGCAATTTAATCGGGCTCGACCGCCCAAGCGATGTTTAATTGGCGTCGAAAAGCAATGGTCGCTCCTGGGCAGTAGCGGCTGACTTTCGTTTATCCTCATATTACGGCTGGCTGGCTTATTATCTCACCACGAGGGTTGTCTAAGATCCAATTTTGAGCGGAATTCATACCCCATTGACTAATAAATCAATGATGGATTTGATCGACGCCTGAATGCGCGAGAAGCTTGCCTCCGTTTTATGAGAAGTGGAGTCTGTAGGTGCCACCTATCTCCCTATTTCTCGGACCGACTTGGGCACTGTAGGGGCGGCTGGATTGCATGTTGCGACGCAACATGTCTAAATCGCGGTAACCATACAACTGTCGCGAAACGATGAAACTCGAAACCCACCGCCTGTTCACCTATTTGTTCAGCCTTCCGGTTGTGGTCGGCCTTATCGGCCTCTTCGTCGGCCTTGGCCATTCGAGCTTCTGGTATGACGAGCTGTTCACCGCCTGGGTGGTTAAATCGGATCACAATGCGGCCCATGTTTTCAGTCGGATATTGACCGATCTTCATCCACCAGTTTATTATTTTTCCACCTATATATATTCGCTGGTCTTTGGTTCCAGCGATGGTGCCTTGCGCAGCTATAGCGCCCTGGCGGTGCTTGGTACGGCACTACTGATTCTGTTCGCCACCCGCCGCGTGCTCAGTCTGAATGCGCGACTCGTTGCCTGCGGGCTGATGCTTGGATCGAAATACGCCTTCTACATGGCCCAAAATGCCCGCTCCTATGCTCTTTGCATGTTGATCGGTGCGGCCATGCTGGTCCTGGCCATCAGCATTATGGGCGATGAGCGCCGGCGTTGGCTCAAAATTTCCGGTCTGCTCGCCCTGGCGACACTGGGTGCTTTTACCCACTATTTCATGACCTTCGAAGCCGTGGCTTTGTGTTTGGTCTTGTCGCTTTATTTGCCGATGAAGCCGCGTGTCGCGCTGATCGCTTTTGCGTTTCTGCTGGTTGGCCTCAATGCACTCTACGTTCGTGCTGTGGTCAATGTCTTCGCCCAGTTCTCGCCGACCCACACCTGGATGGACAATGATTTCGACACCTATGTTAGTGAAATCGGCGATACCCTATCCTTCCTGGGATACAAGGCGGTCGCCGTGTTCGGCGTCTGCGTGTTGGTCTTCGTGTTCGAGATCTATGCGGAACGATTGAAATTACTGGAAGTAAATGGAACGATTTCAGATCGTTTTCGGTTGGGTTTAATGTCAGTTGTGAAGTGGTTACGGGACTTTGCTCCGATAGATGCCATTTGTCTTACGGTACCTTTGCTGGTCATCGTGTTTTCGCTGGCGAGTTCAGTTTTACGCCCCAACTTCGATCCCCAAAACCTGCTGATCGTCGGGCCGTTCATCTGGTGCGGCTGCGCCCGGCTCTACGATCATGCCATGGGGCGCACCCATCCCTATCTGCGCTGGGCCGCCAATGTCGTCATCGCCGTACTGATTCTCGGTACGGCCGGCGTGGTCGCCGGCCGCTTCGTCGAGCGCAACGAGCCGTGGAAAGAATCGGCCCAGGCCGTTCAGACCTATGCCGCCTGCCGCGGCCAAGTGCTTCCAGTGGTCAGCGAGGACGGACCCTATCTGCGCAATCCGAAATTCCCAGATCGATATGCACCCTTTATCTATGGATATTATCTTGGCGGTTTCGCGCCGATCCGCATCTTCGAGTTGACCGACATCAAGCAAGGCAAGCTGCCGGATGATGTCCGCGCCATTATCGCTGAACGCTTGAAGGGCGGCGGCTGTCCCATCGTCGCGTGGAGCGCCCATACGCCGCCCGACCATTTCGCAGATATTTTGATGCCGGAACTGACCAAGGCGGTGGGTAAGGTCGCACCCGGCTATCACCTGCAAAAGGAAGAATACGACTTCTACGACCAGGTCTTAGGCAACGATCCGGCCACCAATCCGGGTTTTATCGTCGTGGTCGCGCCCGGGCCGAAGCCAGCCGGGGCGGAAGATGACGATGATTGAGCCTATTTGAATTGCTCAAATTGCTTAGGGAACGAGAAGGACACAGCAGTTCGGGCCGACTGCTTCTGATTGGATTGGGGGACAAGCCACTAGACATATATTTTGGGCGTCCTTGGCTCGTTGGGGTAATAAGCCCCTTTTGTTAGATCGAACGACCTATCCAATCCGCGTCTTTTTGTTACAGCATATTGATGTTATTAGAAAAATCTAGAAACTTGCCATTGTCGAGCTTCCCACATAAGAAATTGGCGTCTCTTTGGGCGAATTTTACGACTACATAGGCCATGGCGTCCGCGCGAGAAGCAACACACAACTTTTCCACGCTTGTACCTAATGGCTTAGTCGTCACGCGGCATTGGCTTTTATCTAAGGGCGTTAACCGGTCAACAGTCGATCGTTGGGTGCGCCAAGGCAGACTCAAATCGCTACTGCCCGGCATATTTATGCGTGAAGTCCCAGAGAGATTTACCTGGCAAGCGTTGATTTGCTCTCTCCAAAGGATGCCAGAGCAACATGGAATATATCCGGGCGGCTTGACGGTGCTCGAAATGAGCGGCTTCGCCGACTTCCAGTCGCTCCGCGGGCAATCTGCCGTTCACCTCTACGGCCCGCACCAACCGCCATCTTGGGTGTATAAGTTTGCTGCTGAATATCTGCCCAACCTTACATTTGATTGGCACGGTCGGAAGGAACTCGGCGGCGGCCTACTTTCCGGCACGGTCTATTCCGTGGACGCAGTGGGAATTACAGGTGACACATTTGACCGTCTCGCGTGGGGACCAGACGAATGGTCGCTGACCGCATCTAGTGTCGAACGCGCGGCTTTCGAGATGCTGGCAGATATACCGGCCAGCCTATCTTTTGAGCACGCTGACCAGATATTCCGGGGGTTGGAGAGACTATCGCCGGGTCTTATCGAGAAGCTTTTGGCGGCATGTGATAGCGTCAAACTCAAGCGTTTATTTTTATGGTTTTCTGAACGCCACAAGCATCGGTGGCTGAGCCACCTCGATCTTGCCCGGTATAATATGACGACCGGTGCGCTCGGTGTGGGTAAAAGAAAACTAGTCAAGGGTGGGCGCCTCGATCCAAAATATCTGATAACCGTTCCCGCTGAATTCTATAGATAAAGCTGCGCTTATATCTCTGTCGCATTGGTTGGGCTCCAAAGCACCCGGACCGAAGAGTGGTCCCAGATGCAGGCGGATGCCTTTGATTTGGTTACATGGATATCGGGCCTAGGCGGGCGTTTCCATCTCTTGCCGGGGGTGGTTGCTGCGCCGATGTTTGTCACGATGCATTTGCTCAAGTTCAAGCCATTTTCTTTGCAATATCTATGCGGTATTTGTCTGCAGGGTGGAGATCGGCAGAGGCGGTCTGTCGAGGCAGATGTAGGAGATTTGCTATGGGTTTTCTGGATGAAGTCGAAGGCGCGTTCGGCGGGCAGAACGGTGTAGACCAGGGCGCGCTTACCTCAGTGCTCGGCAATGGCGGCCTTGAGTCGCTGGTCGGCAATTTTGAGCAAGGTGGCCTTGGTCATATCGCCCAATCGTGGATTTCAAACGGCGGCAATCTGCCGGTATCTGAGGATCAGCTCGAAGCCGTCCTCGGTTCGGACCAGGTGCAGCAGTTGTCGTCGGCGATGGGAATTGATCCATCGAACCTATCCTCGGCGTTACCCGAACTCATTCATCACCTCACGCCCGATGGCCAAATCCCCGAAGGTGGTATTGAGGGAATGATCGGTCAGGCCGTTAATTCCGGTAGTCTCCAGAATGTCTTGTCGTCGTTCTTGCCTCGGTAAAATGAAAAGGGGCCGGTAAGGATTTCCTCAACCGGCCCCTTAGAGCATCAGCGGTGTGGGTTTTACCTTAGCACTTTATGAACTTGCCCGTCTTGGGATCGCGGCATTGCTTAGGTTTGACTGGTGCGGGTGCGCACTTAATGAATTTGCCATGGGCATCGCGGCATTGGGCCACAATGGGCTTAGGGGGCGGGCAAGTAATGAACTTGCCGTGAGCGTCGCGGCATTGTGCCGGAGCAGCAAGCGCCATTACAGGCGCGCCTAGAAAGAGGCTGGCAGCGAAGAGGGCGGAGACGATCTTGAGGGTCATGGTAGTCCTTTCCAGATGTTTGGTATGAGTTAGGAGTAAAACTGTTTCACGCCGCCGTGGTGAGAGCAGGAGCCGCTATGCTGCTTGCTCATGCTGTAGCTGCCGTCTTTGCATTGCGCGGTGGCGCCGGCGGGCTTGCTGGCTGAGGCACTGGGTGCCGTGGTGGCTGCCGTTTTCGCGAGATTTGCAGCCGGTGTCGGCGCGGCAGGCGTGGTGGCACCAGTAGGCTTTGCCGTGACCAACTGGGTCTGCGGTGTCGCCGCTGCAACGGTTGTCACCTTGCATTGCGCCTTGTTCTTATTTCCGCTCTTCGTGCAGTCGAAAGTCTTAGACTTTGATGGTTGAGCTGTGGCCAGCTTCGATGAGACGGCACTCGACGATACGCTCGATGATGTTTGCGCTTTGCAAGCAGCCTTGGTTTTGTTGCCCGCTTTCGTGCAGTCGTAATGTACCGTTGCAAGCGGTTTGGCGTGGGCAGTGCCGGCTGCGACGATTGGGACGGCAAGCAGCAAGGCGGCCGTGAAAAATGTGGCTTTCATTGAAGGTTTTCCCCGTTTGATAGAGTAAAGTGTTGGCCTTGGCGGCTGATCAGGGCGGCGACGCGGCCGGCTAGTTACGCAATTGAAGCTGACCTCAAAGCATATGTCGTCGTGATCCTCTCGCTCGCCTCCGCCCAACCAGCGGCGACCCCAACCTAGCCATGCCTTAATGAACAAAAGCGGAGACGGGTTTTCAGCCGGCGTTCACAAATAAGCCCGAACGTCATCCTGACTCGAATCACAGATTTTTGTGCCATCACATTTACGTGGATACCGCCTAGGTGGTGTTCTGTGACTCCCACACGCCGACGATTGCGGTATTGTGCTGGATGCGAAATGTCTCGCTTGAAGCTGGTAGGAGATCATCATGGGCATTGTGAACGAAGTGATTGGCGGTATCGTCGCTGAAGAAGCGCTGGACCACGCGGATCCGAACGCCAACCTCATTGAAAAGGGCTTGGCTTTCGTTGGCGGCGCTGTCGGTGAAAACGCAATTCAGGGCGAATTGGGCAGTCTTTTCGGCAAGAAGCCCGAAGGGGATCAAGGCGACGCCGATCAACAGCCGGCTGCGGACGACGACCAGTCGAACAGCTAAATCCGGTTGAGGATCAAGAAGATGAGAAGCCGCGTCCGCAAGGATGCGGCTTCGTGCTATTTGGATGCGTTTGGACGGCCTAGTCTTGCCTAGTTTGATTCCAGCCCACACAGCCGGCCATTTCGATTGAGATGAGATCTGCAATTGATGAGGGATCAAATGGGTTTTGGCGGAATCTGCCATGCTGGCCAATACATTTGCCCTAGCTTGACGGTGACGTCCCAACATTGATAGCTTATGGCTCCAAGTTCCTATTTTCTCATGGAAAAATCTAAATATGGATCGGGATTGGTTTCGGACATTCCCCTGGCCCGGACGAAATCGATACGATGGTATAAGGGTCAGGCTGGTCCCTTCTGCAAGCGAGGCTCTTTACGGGGAGGAAACCCAGGCAGAAATCGGCGATATCCTGCGTGGAATGGAGGCGCGGGGGTTGAAATTTGATCCGCAAGGAACCGCGGGTGTCTTAAGGCACGCCTATGATGGTGAAATCATTTTAAGAGCTTCGAAGGCAATTTCTCCGTCCGTATATAACTTCTTGGGGCTTTGGCTTCAGGCGAAGCCTGGCCGAACTATTCAGATCAAAATCGAAGAGATTGAAGTCCAAGCAGCAACAGTTAGAGAAGCAAAAGCATTATTGAAAAGGCCGTTGCCTTAGGCGAAAGCCGCGACCGGCGGCCCTTTCACACATGCATGCGCTCAATGTCCTAACTCCCTTATTCTGGTGTCGCAGTTGCGTCGTAGAATCCGAGGATGTGTTGGATGAGGAATGAATCAATCGCCGCCAGGACTGAGCGCGCTGCCGAAAAAGTGATCGGCGCGAGAGAGTATTGGAGAGATTTGCGTCGCGCCGATCGAAAAGTTCGTATGCAACCCTGCGGAACTGTCAGGACCGGGGCCCACTCGATATGGGGATTTAAGGTCGGCCTCCAAGGCGCTGATCCAGCTGTAACAGAGAGTTTATCGTCTTTTGGGCGCGCGTTTGAGCACGTGGGGTTGCTTTAGGTCGCGCATTGAGCGGGAAACCCGTTGAGTAGAATCAAACGCGGCTCAGCCTCTGTTTTGCCCGCTAGCTTAGAGTCGTCGGGCAGCGAATACCGCCGCTCAATTGCTGAGACTAGCGCAATTGTAATCTAAAGAGTGGCGCAGTCGATTCGGGCTTAGGCCGAAGCGCTCGTGAGGTAAGGGGCGGCATCGAAGATGGACGGCGATGCTTTTAGCTCGTCGAAAATGGATAGAACTCCAGTCGAAGCTTCATCCAGATCTATGGCGTGGCATTTATAGGCGGCTAAAATGCCTTCGATCCGTCGTTGCAGGCGCCGATCCTCAATGATCCCCGCGCGTGCGATTGTCAGAATGATGGTGTTGAAATCGTTAAGAAGCTCTTCTGCAGTCAAGGTTCCGCGTTCCAAGCACTGCAGCAGAGCTTGGATATAGAGTTTGCGTTCGATCTCTGTCTTCAGGTGGAACATGGTCTTCTCCGCCGTCCAGAAGGCGAGACCATCTGCCTTCAAAATCGCGAGCGCAATCGCATTTTCGGCATCAATGATCACTTTTCAGCGATCTTAACTGGGGTGCGACGCCGATCGGTCGGGGGCGACGCAACCCGTCTATCCGGCTTGGGATGTATCAGGCGTCGAGGGCGGTTTCTGTGTGCGGCGCGTCAATATTCGTGCATTTACCACTAGGATCTCCACTTTGTTTACCGTGTCATGCCAGCATACAACTACAGGCGGTGATCTCATGAATTTCCAGCAGAAGATCGAAGATGTGGTGCGACGTTTGAAGCGGGGAGAGCTTTCCGCTTCGGACGCATCCGCCTCACTCTTTTTGCATGTGGAAGAAGAGCTGGGGCCGTCGGTTGGAGCCGCCAGGCTGGCCGACCTGCGTTCCTATATAGAGACGTCGTGTCATCGTCATTGTGGTGGGGACTTCGACGACGACGCTATGCAAGTTTCCATAGTGAGGCGCGTGAAGCGTTTGGCGTCTGGTCGCGCACGATACCCAGTCCTAGAGGGCGACATCGTCTGGATTTGACAGAGACGCGACAACAGAAATGAGCTCAAAGGCTTTCGAAATTACCTCACCCTTCGATCGCCACGTCCGGCCGATCATCACCCGCTGACAGTTCTTCGTGCCAATGGCCGGACGAGTCCTCAAAAGTGATGCCGACGGCATCACCAGGCACGGCCTGTTCGCGGGCGACGCGGCGGACGGCGGCACAGGCGGCGTCGTGGCTGGGAAAAGTTTCGGAAAAGGTGCCGTTTGACTGATAGGCCCAGCCACCGTCGTGTTCCACGATCTTATAGACAAGCTTCATCGCTGTGCGCTCCTTAATTGCGGTTATGAATGATACTCAAAGGTGAAGTGGGTCAGTGACCAGGTCGAGCACCGCCTCGCCGCGACCGGCGAGAATGCCCTTAACGGAATAGAGCGCGGTGCCGAAAACCATGTCGGGTTCGATTTTCGCCGGAAGCACGAGCTCAAAGCGGTCAGTGACTACATCCAGCAGTGCGGGCCCCGGCGTCGCCAGCCAGTCGGCCACGGCGCCTTCCAGATCATCGGCCTTATCGACCTTGCGGCCCCACATACCGATGGCTTCGGCGACTTTGCCGAAGTCCGGATTGGTCAGGTTGGTATAGGCGTCAAGCAGGCCTTCAACCTTCTGCTCCAGCTCGACGAAACCGAGTGAACTGTTGTTGAAGACAACAACCTTGATGGCTAAGCCCTCTTGAATGGTGGTCAGGAGGTCACCTAGCAGCATCGACAAGCCGCCATCCCCCGACATGGAAATCACCTGGCGGTCGGGAAAGGCCGCCTTGGCGCCCAGCGACTGCGGCATGGCATTGGCCATGGTGCCATGGCTGAGGCTGATCAGGGTGCGGTTGGCGCCGGTCGTTTCGATATGGCGCAGGCACCAGACCATAGGCGAGCCGCCGTCGGCGGTGAAGATGGCATCGCGATCGGCATGACGCGAGATCAGCTCGGTCAGGTACTGCGGATGGATGGCGCCGCTCTTGCCGACCGCCGCGCGCTTTTCCAGGCCGGCCTCAGCCGTCTCGAAGGCCTTTAGCCCCTCATCGAGGAACTTGCGATCCTGACGCGCCCTGATCCTTGGCAGCAGGGCCTCGATCGTCGGGCCGATATCGCCGACGGCGCCGATCTCCACCGGATGGCGGCGGCCGAGGTGGGCGCCGTCGATATCGATTTGGATGATCCGGGCGTGGGTGGGGTAGAACTGTTTCCAGGCGAAGTCGCAGCCGAGCAGCAACAGCGTGTCGCAGCTCATCAGGGCGTGATAGGCGGCCGGCGTGCCGAAGATGCCGGTCATGCCGACGTCGTAGGGGTTTTCATAGCCAAGGAAGTCCTTGGCGCGCGAGGTGCGGGCCAGGGGCGCCAGAAGGCGGCCGGCCAGCTCGACCACGTTGTCGCGGCCGTGCTCGCAACCCGAGCCGCCATAGATGGCGACGCGCTTGCCGGCATTGAGGATATCGGCGATGGCGTCGAGCTCGGCATCGCTGGGCCGGACGACCGGAGAGGTGCGGTGCACCGGATAGGCCGGTTGCTTGTCGATCTTGGCTTTCGACACATCGACCGGCACGATCAGCACGGCGACGCCCTTCTTGGTCAGCGCGGCCTGGGCGGC
>OUWB010138655.1_pt1 | contig 31475 bp, 27 predicted proteins | sample 1779821 | NCBI WGS metagenome assembly OUWB01 (sample SAMEA3914806, study PRJEB12502) | metagenome | biome: forest; material: soil | place: Canada | collected 2011-08-03 | depth 0.1 m
GCAGGCAACACCCTGGTGGAACTGACCGGTACGAGCTACACCTTTGCCCACACCACGGGCGCCGGTGGCGTTGTGCATCTCCTGGGCTGATCCAGTCCTTGGCAAGGGGAGTGGCGCTCGCTGCTTTCCTTCAAACAAAAAGCCGGGTTCGCCCGGCTTTTTTGTCGTTATTGCCCAGGGTATTCGTTCGTTGCGGATCAGGTAAGGGTGAATATCAGCCTGTCGCCGTCGTGCTTCACGCGGACTGCGGCAAGGTCCGGTACCACGGCCTTGATCCGGATATCGAAAGCCTGCTCGCCTCCGACCTGGATCACTGCGCACCCCGCCGCCAAGGCGCTCGCCACGCCGGCAGGCGCATCTTCGAACACCAAGCAGTCGGCAGCGGCAAAACCGATGCGCGCGGCTGCCATGCGATAGATTTCGGGGGCAGGCTTGCCCGCCGTTACGTCGTCCGCACAGACCATGGTGGCTGGAATGGGAATGTCGCAATGCGCAAGCCGCGCCAGCGCCGTCGCGCGTCCGGCCGAGGTGGCGATGGTCCAGCGCGACGCTGGGATCTGCGCCAGTAGCGTGGATGCGCCGCGCACTTCCACGATGCCCGCGCAATCGGCCGCTTCTTGCGCATCCATCCAGGCGCTTTCGGCTGCAATGTCAAGCCGCGGCGCCACTCGCTGCATCGTGTCGGCGGAGCGTGCGCCGTGTTGAATCGCCATCACGCGCGCGGGATCGATGTCGTGCCGCGCACACCACCTGTGCCACACTTGTTCCACTTTCGCGCGGGAGTCGACCAGCGTGCCATCCATGTCGAACAGCACGGCACGGGCGACGATGCCGTCACTCACTGCACAAGGTCCTTTGCGTTGCCTTGCGGCGCGGCGGCGTGGTCGGGGGCCTGTATGCCGGCCTCCACTTTCGCCGGCGCGCTCTCCTGGTCTTGTTCCAGCACGGCCTTGATCCGGGCGAGCAGAATCGGGCCGTATTGCCTGCCGACTCGTTCGCCCGCGCCTTCGATGGCGGCACCGAGATATTGGTTGGCCGCTTCCTGCAAGGCCGGCGTCAGGGTCAGCAGCTTGACGTAGGCCCGGCTGCGCATGTACTTGACCATGTGGTTGAAATTGTCGTTGCCGATCGCCTTGCGCAAATCGTCGTCGGTTGCTTGCGGATTGGCTTTCCTGAGATCGACGATGGCAGGCATGGCGCGGCGATATGCCGGCGCAGCATAGATCGCGCTTAGCTCTTTCAACTCACGCGTTGTGAAGTTCTTGCCGTAGACTTCATAGCCCATGGCGCGATAGAGCGATGGCACATCGATCTTGAGAAATTCCGCTTTCAGGTCTTCCACGATGTGGGGAATCATGTCGTCGATGACCGCATCGACCTTGGCGCGCTTGTCCGCCGGCAGCTTGTCGAGTTCGGCACCTTCGACGATGCCGGCGCGCACCTGATCGACCATCGATTGCTCGGCCAGGTCGATAAATTGCGGCCAGGTGGCTTCCAGTTCGAGGCTTTCGATGAATGCGTCGACGGCGCGCTTTTTCTCCGTCGTCAGCGGGTCGATTTTGGCTTGCGTTTTCGCAATCCCGGTCGTTGCCGCTTGCTGCGCCTGGGCCGGTATGGCCGCGAGTGCGGCAGCGAAAGCGAACGGGACGAGCAGGGTGGGCAGGGTGGGCAGGGTGAGCGAAATATGCCTGGAGAACATGGTTGCCGGTATCGAAGAAAGGGGAAGTCGCATCATATCGGCTGCGCCGCCCGCTCTCAAGCCATTTTTTCCGGAAGGCGTCGGGGTCATCGCCGCCTGGACGAGCGCACTGTGTTTTTACGGCGTGGGTTGCGCCAACTCGAATTTGCCTTCCACGGCACGCATTTCTCCAATACGCACGCGATATGATCCTGCCTCCGCGTCAGCCAGTAGCGCGACGCGCGAACCGAGCGCAATCGGGGCCTTGAATCGGGCCGACATCGTCGTCACGTGCGGTCTTTGCGTCTTTTCTCCCAGCGTCTTTTCGATTTGCGCGCATGCCGCTGCCATCGTATGCATGCCATGGATGATGGGTGAGGACAAGCCGAACAGCTTTGCCGACCAGCGCCACAGGTGGATCGGATTCCAATCGCCCGAGACTGCCGCGTACCGCCTCCCGGCGTCGGCGTCGAGCGTCCAGGCGCCGAACGAGGCCATCGTTTCCGGCTCGCCGGGTTGCGCCGCATGCTTGCGCAGCGGCCGGCCGCGCTGCGCCAGGTAGCGGCTGGTGCAATGGCATACCGGCAGGCCATTCTGCGTGGCGCTGCTATGCAATGTGCAGTAGCGTGCGCCATGTTCCGTCGGCGCTTCGATCTCGACGCGCGTCCGGATGGTCAGCGGCGCATCCAGGTCGGGCCGGCGCTGCTAATGCAAGGCGTTTTCCGTGTGAACCATGCCCAGGAGCCGAAACGGGAACGCAGCATCGAGCATGGTTGCCAGGTGGGCACGTTGCACGATCAAGTAATGGAACGTGAGCGGCAAGGCGTCGCCAGCAAAACCGAACAAGGCGTTATAGCGCGCCAGTTGTGCGGGGTCGATGCGATCCGCTGCAAAAGCCGACTCAAACACGGCGCTGGCCGAACCCGCCGGCTTGCCGCGCTTGAACAGAGCGCGCAGCAATAGTGCCGGGCCGGCAGCCGGCAAAGGAGAGGATGGCGTCATTGGCGTGACGAATGTGGACGTGGGGCCATTGTGCCGCAATTTGCGCGACGGCAGTACGCGGCTACAGCAAACTCTCGCTGATGAAGGGAGAAAGGAACCATATTTCCAACCGGGTTCCCAGACCCACGCCGGGTTCTTCGTCGTACACGATTTCCTTGCCGTCTTCCGAACCTACCCATTGTATATGATCGCCATCGGGCGACATGCGCACACGGAAGCATCCGACCGAACGCACCAAATCCTTCAGGCGCAATACCTCTTCGGCCAATTCGCGCGACTCGACCAGCATGCCCAGCTCGGTATTCAAGCGCGAAGAGCGGAAATCGAGGTTCATCGAGCCGACGAAGGTCAGGTGCCGGTCGATCACAATCAACTTCGAATGGGAACGCCCGATCGAGGCGCGCAATGCGGTGCTGAACAGTTTGTCGTGCTTGAGCTGGCTGGAATCGGTTTCATAGAGCTCGACACCCATCTTCAGCAGCGGTTCGCGATACTGCGCATAGGCGGCGGTGACAAACGGCTCGTCGTTCGATGCCAGGGAATTGGTCAGGATTTCCACATGCACGTTGTTGTCGCGCACTGCGCGCAAGCCTTTCATGCCGCGCTCGCCCGGCACGAAATAGGGCGACGCGGCCACCACCTCGCTTTTCGCTTCGGCAATGGCGCGGATGACGCGCGAGGTTACGGTGGTCGAGTCTTCGATATGCTCGGCGCGGCCGCTGACTTTTTCCGGATCATCGGAAAACACTTCGATGGCGCCGCCCAGCATCTTCAAGGGCGGCGCGGCGATATCGTTGCCCAGGCTGCGGAAGCCGAGCAGATCGACCTTCTCCGGCGCCAGTGGCGGAAAGGCGTCGATGGCATCGGCCGACAATTGATCGAACTCGGCCTGCGCGACATCGGGCTTGTTGCGATCGGGCTCAAGTTGTGTCAATTGATAGACGCGCGGGCTATTCCAATATTTGTCGAAGATCGCCGCCAGCTGCGGCACCGCATCGCCCGCCACGAGCAGGTCGAAGTCGACGAAATTGCCCTCCTTGCTGGAGAAAAAATACTCGTCGGCGATATTGCGTCCGCCGGCCACGGCAAAGACGCCGTCGGCAATCAGGAGCTTGTTGTGCATGCGATGATTGACGCGGGCAAAGTCGGACAGGGCGAACATCCAGCGCGACCAGGCGAACTCGCGGCCGGCGGGAAAGGGATTGAACAGCCGCACTTCGATATTGGGGTAGGCTTCGAGCGAGAGCAGCATGCGGTCGCTTTGCGCGGTGTATAGATCGTCGACCAGGATGCGCACCCGCACGCCGCGTTCTGCGGCATCGCGCACGGCGCGTAGCAGGGTATGGCCGGTCATGTCGTTTTGCAGCAGATAGTATTGCAGATCGAGCGACTGTTTTGCGTGCCGCACCAGCGTCAGCCGCGCGTCCATCGACCAGGCCGACAGCGGCAGCGGACGGAATGCGGAAGGCGAGCCGGCCGGGATGCTTTGCGCGGCCAGATCGGCCAACTCGGTTCCCCGGCTGGCGGGTATGGCGTCGGCCTCCGCGCGTTGCGAGGGCGGCGGCAGGGAGGCGCAACCTTGCAGCAGCATGAGTGCGGCGAAACAGATGAGCCAGCGCTGGATCGGCGAACAGGTATTCATGGTGCGCTCCCGGGTTCGTGGTGCGCCTACTGTAGCAGGAAAGCCGCCCGGCTTTCACGACGCGCCGCAGCAGGGATGCGCTATTGCTCCAGCTGCTTCTTCAAGCTGTGGAGCGCCTTCAGGCGGCCTTTCTCGAACTTGGCAATCCAGCGCTCGTAGATTTCCTGCAGCGGCACCGGATTCAGGTGATGCAGCTTCTCGCGGCCGCGCCAGTCGGTCGCGATCAGATTGGCCGATTCGAGCACGGCGAGGTGCTGCGTCACGGCCTGGCGCGTCATATCCAGGTGCGTGCACAGTTCGCCCAGGGTCTGGGCATCGTTGTCGTTGAGCAGATCGAGGAGCTTGCGCCGGCTCGGGTCGGCTAATGCCTTGAATAGCAGGTCGGTGTCGTCCATATCGGCGTATCTTGCATTGTCTTATAATATGCAAGCAAATACTTGCATGTCAAGATAAGCTTTGCTATGCTTGATCGCAAGCCGTCATCGAAACCACGCAAGGAGACCACCATGTCGCGCGACAATGCAAGCAAGTTTGTCTACGTCAGCTATATCCGCACCACGCCGGAAAAACTCTGGCAGGCGCTCATCACGCCGGAATTCATGGATCAATACTGGTTGGGCGCCCAGTTTCGCGCCGATTGGAAAGTGGGCGGCGCGTGGAAGATCATCTTCGGTGATGGCCGCATCGCCGACACCGGCGAAGTCCTCGAATTCGAGCCGCCGCGCCGCATCGTGCTGAAGTGGCGCAACGAGTTTCGTCCCGAGCTGCATGCGGAAGGATACGGACAATGCGTGTTTGAAATCGAGGCGGCAGGCAATGCCGTCAAGCTGCGCGTCACGCATAGCATCGAGCTGCCGGATTCGAAGCTGATCGAAGCCGTCTCAGGCGGTTGGCCGCAGATTTTGTCCAACCTCAAGTCGCTGCTTGAGACCGGGGAAATCTGCGTCACGCGATAATTGCGCAGGTTGGTTGCGTACGCGGCAGGCATCCGGGCGTCGCCTGAGGGGAATCCAAATGGGTGCCCGATGCTACAATCCTTCGACACAACATCGAAGGGGAGTGGCATGACGTCGTTTTCCGCCTTGCTTGCGACCATGTCGCACAGCGACGGACAGTTTCAGGTGGCGCCGCAGGAAGATTGGGGCCAGGGGCGCACGCTCTATGGCGGCATCACGCTGGCACTGGCCGCGCATGCCGCGCAACTGGCCTTTCCCGGCTTGCCGCCGTTGCGCGGCGCGCAAGCCGCCTTCACCGGGCCGGCATCGGGTCCGCTGACGATCAAGCCGGTAAAAGTCGCGGCGGGCAAGTCGTCGGCCTTCGTGGGGGTCGATATCGTCACCGAAACCGGCACCGCATTGCGCGCGACGTTTTGCTATGGCGTGGCACGCCAGTCGGCGTTTGCCCATAGCGATCTCGCCGCACCGCAGGCGGCATCGCCCGATCAATGCCCACCGTTTTTTCGCAGCCAGTTCGCACCCAGCTTCACCGGCCAGTTCGACGGCCGCCTAGCCGGCAAGGTGGCCATGCTCTCGGGCAGCGACAATCCCGATCTGCTGACGTGGATTCGCCATCGCGACCCGGAAGTGGCCGATAGCGATGCCGGCCTGATCGCGCTGGCCGATGCCTTGCCGCCGGCGGCGATGCTGATGTTCACCGAACCCAGCCCGGTGAGCACCGCCACATGGTCCATGGAATTTCTCACCGAGCGCTATGCCAATCGCGGCTGGCATTTGATGCGTACCCTGGCCGGGCACGTGGGCGAGGGCTACAGCAGCCAGCACATGAACGTGTGGGATGAAGCGGGCAGGCCGCTGATGGTAGGGCGGCAGTTGGTGACGATTTATCGGTAACCCGTTGCCCGAGATCGAACTTTTCTTCGATCGGGCAGGCCGGTATCTGCATCCAAAAAACTAGAGCGAACGTGCCAATGCGCGTTCGCTCGTTCGAGAGGTCACGGTTGTTTGTCTGGCTGTTTGCCTGGTTGTTTCATTACTCGCTCTTGATCTGATTGCTGATGCCATTCTCCTGCTGGTTCAGCGTATGCTGCTCTTGCTTGGTGATGTGGCCGCCATTTTGCGAGGCCATATCGCGTTCTTCCTGGTGAATTTGATGGTCTTCGTGCTTGATTTGCGCGCCCTGGGCCGCCGTCATTTTGCCGCTATCGACCTTTTCATTGACGCGGGCGCGTTGCAGAGCCGTGCGGTCGTTGACTTCGGTGCGGCGCGGGTGGGTCTGCTGCCAGTGCGTTTCAGCATGGGCGCTGGCTGCGAAGCCGGCCACGAGGCCGATGGTGCCGATCAGGCTGACGATCTTGCGGGTAGTCGTGTTCATGGTTGATCTCCTTGGAAACGTGGGTTTGTGTTCAACGTGATTCATCTGGTCACATCTTCATTAACGCACGGTTCACAAGCAAGTCATACTCGGATTCTGTATCCGTCGTAACACTTCGTAAGTAACGAATTGTTAAGCGCTGATGAGTTTGAGAATTGTTGAGCGCTGCCAAGTTCCCGCGTGGATTTCTTTGGGTTACGGCGTGATGGCCAATTTCTCTTGATTTACGATCGGCCGGTTTATATTCGGCAATCAATTCTCGGAAGAAGTCACGCGGCAACCCTGTCCACAGCACTTGAAGCTTGAACGATGGCTTGGTTGCGCCATGTGATCGACAAACGCAGCCGATATGCCTTGAAGGAAAAAAGCCGGACGCGGGCTTCCCGCGTCCGGCTTCCTCCCCGCTTTTTCGTTTTCAATACCGGCCGATCTGGCGGCTCACGCTATTTTCCTGCTGGTTCAGCACGCGCTGTTCGGAACGCGTGATGTGACCGCCATTGGCCGACGCCATGTTGCGCTCTTCCTGACGGATGCCGCGGTCTTCGCGCAGCAGGGTGGCGCCTTCGGCTCTCGACATGGTGCCGCGTGCGACGTCGCGATCGATACGAACGTTCTGGCCGGCCAGGCGTTCGTTGACTTCGGCGCGGCGTGGATGCTGATATTGCCAGGCCGATTCGGCGTGGGCGCTGGCGGCAAAGCCGGCCATCAAACCGACGGTACCGATGATTGCTGCAATCTTGCGGGTTGTGGTGCGCATGGCCGATCTCCCTTGTCTGGTTGGAGGCCTCGCACAATCGGCTGGCCTTGTCTCCATAACGCCGATGCCTCGGCCGGGGACGACGCGTATTTCGGTAGTTTCTGTATCCGGCGTAACAGATCGTAACCGGATGGCGGCGATGCGGGAGTCGGTCGCGCCGCCATGCCGATTGGGGAAGGGGGTTTACAAGCGGTAAATATTAAAATAGTATAGTCCCCTATACTATAAGAAGACACCATGAGCCACACCGCCCAAGACAAGCAAAAGCTGCTCAACCGCGTGCGCCGCATACGCGGCCAGCTCGATGCGATCGAGCGCGCGCTGGTGGAAGAAAAGGGCTGCATGGAGGTGCTGCAGCAGATTACGAGCTGCCGCGGCGCCATGAACGGCTTGCTGGCCGTGGTGCTGGAAGACCATATCCGCACCCATCTGACCGACGTGGCGGCGCATCGCCATGCCGGCGAGGGCGATGCGCGCGAGCAGTTGATCGATGTCGTGCGCAGCTATTTCAAGTGAGCGGCATCATCGCCGTCAGAACCGGGCCGTATCATGAATGACTTTAGCGTATTACTGCAGCATGGCGCATCGAATGCCTGGCTGTTCATCCCGAGCGCCATCCTGCTTGGTGCCTTGCACGGCCTGGAGCCGGGGCATTCCAAGACCATGATGGCGGCCTTCATCGTGGCCGTGCGCGGCACGCTGGGGCAAGCGGTGCTGCTGGGCCTGTCGGCGACGTTATCGCACACTGCCGTGGTGTGGGCCGTCGCGCTGGGCGGCATGTATTTCGGCCGCAATTGGGATCTGGAAACCAATGAAGGGTATTTCCAGTTGGCCTCGGCCTTCATGATTATCTGCATTGCCTCGTGGATGCTGTGGCGCACCTGGCGCCAGCAGCGCGAGCATGCGCATCATCATGATCATCACCATGACGATGCGCATGTTGTCGATACCGGCCACGGCAAGGTGAAGCTGGAAATCGTTGAGGACGGCGTGCCGGCCCGGTTTCGCCTGACTTCGTTGGACCACCATGCGCATCATCACGCTCACCATCACGCCCACGCCTGGGCGGCGCAGCAGATCGCCGTCACGCTCGAGCGCCCTGACGGCACGAGCGAGCGTTATACCTTCGCCGAACGCGGCGGCTACGCCGAATCGGAGCAGGAAATCCCCGAGCCGCATCAATTCACGCTGCGCTTGCATCTGGGTCACGGCAACCACAGCCACGACTACGATCTGGAATTCGTCGAACCCGGGCACGCGCATGAGGCGGAGTCGGCGCTTGAACTCGCCACCGGCGAATATCAGGATGCCCACGAACTGGCGCACGCCAACGATATCCGCCGCCGCTTTGCCAACCGCCATGTCACCACCGGTCAGATCGTGTTGTTCGGTTTGACTGGCGGCCTGGTGCCTTGTCCGGCTTCGATTACCGTGTTGCTGCTTTGCCTTCAGCTCAAGCAATTTACGCTCGGTGCTTCGCTGGTGTTGTGCTTTTCCATCGGCTTGGCCCTGACCATGGTGGCTTCCGGCGCGTTGGCGGCCTTGAGCGTCAAGCATGCGGCCAAACGCTGGAGCGGCTTCGGCGACTTTGCGCGCAAGGCGCCCTATGTGTCTGGCGGATTGATTCTTCTGGTGGGCTGCTACATGGGTTATCAGGGCTTCGCCGCGCTGGGCTGACCGTGCCGAATCAAGCGGTTCAGCCGCGCATCGTTTCCTTGAGGCTGTCGATCTTGCTGCGCACGAGGGGATTGTCCGGCGCCAGCTCTTGCGCCTTGATATAGGCCTCCAGCGCCGCCGGCAAATTTCCGATGCCGCGCAAGGCGTCGCCCAGATTGTGGTGCGCCTGGAATTTTTCCGGTGCGATGTTGATGGCAATCCGGCACTCGTCGGCGGCATAGCTGAATTGCCGCATATCGCACAACACCGCCGCCAGGCCGATGCGCGCCGAGGCATGGTCGGGCTTCATGAGGATGGCTTGCCGGTAATGATGCACGGCTTCGGTCAGACGGCGCAAGCGATGCAGCACGATACCCATGTTGTTATGAACGTTGGTGTCGCGCGGATCGAGCTTCAGTGCTGCGTTGAATGCAACCAGGCTGTGATCGAAATGCAGGAGCTTCATCAGGGCAACGCCCATCTGAAAATAGACGCCCGGCTCGAATTCGCGGCTTTTCAGCGCTTCCTGGCATACCGTGAAGGCCTCCTCGAAGCGGCCGGCTTCCAGCGCGCGCTGTGCCTTGTCGAATGCTTCTATCGAGCGTGCTGTGCTCATGTTTTCCTCCCGGGGCGGCATGGTGGCCGCCAAGTTGCCGGGCGAGGGTGAGGTGGTCACGGTGTGCCCGGCTTATTGTTTTTCGATTCCGCGCGCCTGTCGTGGGGCGAACGCTGGGAACAGTTGAAATTGACGCACGAAGTGGCGCTTCACATCTACAACCGAATTGTTAAAGTGGTTAATGAGTTGTTAATAAAAGGCGTGCAGTATCGTTCAAGGACTGATCTTTTAAGTTTAATAGTGGGTTAATATAACAAAATCAAGTCGTTGGACTGGTTAATAAGAACAGCCTAAAGTAACACCATCCCAAACATGGATGGACATATGGCTACCCAAACCACCACGTATTCCAGGCAAGAGGCCCTGCTGCAATCTTCATCGCCGTTGCTGCCCGGCCTGTTGTTGTGCCTGCTGCTTGCCTTGGCCGCGATCCGGCTCGGCAAATTCCCCTGGCTGGCCGCCCATGGCTTCAGCGCGCTCACTATTGCCATCATCCTCGGCATGGGAATTGGCAACACGGTTTATACCCGCTTCGCCACTGCGGCGGACGTTGGCGTGACCTTCTCGAAGCAGAGATTGTTGCGCGCCGGCATTGTGCTCTATGGCTTGCGCCTGACCCTGCAGGATATCGGCCATGTCGGCGTCACTGGCGTCTTGATCGATGCGCTGATGCTCTCAAGCACCTTCGGCCTCGCCTTGCTGGTCGGGACGCGCGTATTCAAGCTCGACCGCGCGTCGGCCATCCTGATCGGCGCGGGCAGCGCCATTTGCGGCGCGGCAGCGGTCATGGCGACCGAGCCGGTGGTGAAGGCGCATGCCGCCAAGGTTACGGTGGCCATTTCCACCGTCGTCGTGTTCGGCACGCTGGCCATTTTCGTCTATCCCGCGCTGTATGCGGCGAACGTGCATTGGGGCTTCGTGGCACAAGGCAGCACGGCTTTCGGCATCTATGCCGGCTCGACCATCCACGAGGTGGCCCAGGTCGTCGCAGCGGGACATTCGATCAGTGCGGAAACCGCCGACACCGCCGTCATCGCCAAGATGGTGCGGGTGATGATGCTCGCTCCCTTTCTTATCGCGTTGTCGTCCTGGCTTGCCCGCGAAGCCAGGGCGAAGACGGAAACATCGGCCGCACAAGCCAGGCCCACGCTGAATGTGCCATGGTTCGCCTTCATCTTCATCGCCGTGGTGCTGCTCCATTCGGCCATTGCCTTGCCGGGCGCCTGGATCGTGCACGCCAATGATGCCGACACGTTGATACTGGCGATGGCGATGGCTGCACTGGGTTTGACGACGCACGTCTCGGCCATCCGTCAAGCCGGCGTGAAGCCGCTTTTGCTGGGCGCGGTACTGTTTGTATGGCTGATCGCGGGAGGCGCGTGCATTAATCGTGCGGTAACCGCCCTGATTCACTGACATGCCGGCGCGCGCATGCACGCCGACATTGTGAAGAGGAAAATCGCAAACTTCATGTCATCGAGAAATACGCAGCACAACACCGTCAACGCAATCGATAAAAACGGCTTTGTTCCCAGTCGTTTAGCGTGGCATCTCGATACGTTCGATATAGGGTTGTGTACGTAAGGAAATTTTCATTTCTATCTTTATTTCTCACGCTCAAATATTCAGCATAAAAACCGGTCGCCGCGTGTATTTTTCCGCGGCGCGAAATGGCGCCGCCGTGAAAGTTACATCTTGCGTCACTGGCCGGTCACATTTGGTTGGTAGATTCCCACTCCGCGTCACTGGTATCAACCGGAGCGACGCGATATTCGATCAAAGAGAGTAAACCGGCCGGCGAATCCTGCGGGAGATTCGACTGGCCGATTGAGGGCGGCCAGCCACGCATTGCTATCGATAACCGATCGCAAGCGCGGGCATAACGATTGGCCTGACGAACAACTAACTTGTCAACAAGGTGGGGTCATGTCTATAGATGTTTTCCGAAGGGGTGGGATGCGCAAGTTCGGTCTGGGGTTGAGCACCCTGGCCGTTTGCCAGATGCTGGCGGCATGTAGCGGCGGCGGCAGCGGTGCTGCGTCGTCCACGACGACCACCATGGTCTATGCACCGAAGACGGCGATTCAGCACGTCATCGTGATCATCGGCGAAAACCATAGTTTCGATAACGTGTTCGCGACGTATCAGCCGCGTGCCGGTCAAGCCGTATGGAACCTGCTGTCGCAGCAGATCGTCAATCAGGACGGCACGCCGGGCACGAACTTCAGCCAGGCCAACCAATCGGCCGCGACCGATACGTCGTCCAGCGAATTCCTCTTGAGCCCGCCGCAAACGCCGTTTGCCGGCAACGTGCTGCCGGCGCCCTTGACCGGCGGCCCCAAGGTCAGCTATCTCGCTTCGGGTTCCACGCTGACCGACGCGCAAGCGACTGAAAACGGCCTCGATCCGCAGTATTACCAATATCTGCTCTCCGGCGGCACAGGCCAGGCCGGCGACGTGCCCGATGCGCGTATCGCCAACGTCTCGGCGCTGCCCACAGGACCGTTCCAGCTGACCGGCTCGACCTTCAGCTACGACAACTATTCGGCCAGCCCGGTACACCGCTTCTACCAGATGTGGCAACAGCTCGACTGCAACATCAGCCACGCCACGGCTTCCAAGCCCTCGGGCTGTGATGGTGCCTTGTTCTCGTGGGTGGAAACCACGGTGGGTGCCGGCGCAAACGGCATTCCCCAGCCTGCCACGTTCAGCACCAACTACGCGCCGGGTGCCCTCACCACCGGTGAAGGCTCCACCTCGCTGGGCTTCTACAACATGTCCAATGGCGACGTGCCGTACTTCAAGGAGTTGGCCGACCAGTATGCGATAAGCGACAACTTCCACCAATCCGTCGCAGGCGGCACCGGCGCCAACCACATCATGCTGGGCCACGGCGACATGATTTACTTCACCGACGGCAACGGCAATGCGCTGACCCCGCCGCACAATACGGCGGTCGATACCGGTTCGGCCAACGCGGGCACGGTCGATGAAGTCGAGAATCCGAACCCGGCGGCAGGCACCAACAACTGGTATACCGAAGACGGTTACGGCGGCGGCAGCTACGGTTCGGCTTCGTACGGCGGCGGTTCCTACACCAATTGCGCCGACGCGACCCAGCCTGGCGTTGCACCCATCCTGGCGCAATTGAAGGCGCTGCCCACGCCGGTGGCTTCGAACTGCGTGGCCGGCCACTACTACCTGTTGAACAACTACAATCCGGGCTACTTCGGCAACGGCAAGAATGCCTACACCGACACCAGCGCCGACAACACGGTCTTCACCATACCGCCGTCTGCGGTGCCTTCCATCGGCGACACGATGAACACGGCCAACGTGAGCTGGAAGTATTACGGCGACCAATGGAACAACTACGTCAACGATCCCTACCAGTTGAACTACGGCGCGACCGGTGCCAACAGCGATGAATACTGCAACATCTGCAACCCGTTCCAGTACGATACGTCCATCATGGCCAACCCGGCACAGGTGACGGCACATATCCAGGATACGGCCAATCTGTACTCCGATATCGCCAACAACACGCTGCCGGCAGTGTCCTTTGTCAAGCCCAGCGGCTGGGTCGACGGCCATCCGGCATCGTCCAAGCTCGACCTGTTTGAAGGCTTCTCGAAGAAGATCGTCGACGCCGTGCAAGCCAACCCGACCTTGTGGCAAAACACCGCCATCTTCATCACCTTCGACGAAGGCGGCGGGTATTACGATTCGGGCTACGTGGCGCAGTTGGACTACTTCGGCGACGGCACGCGCATCCCCTTCATCGTGGTGTCGCCGCACGTGGTGCCGGGCTACATCTCGCACAGCTATACCGATCACGTCTCGATCCTGAAATTCATCGAACGCAACTGGGGTCTGCCTGTGGTTAGCGGGCGAAGCCGGGACAATTTACCCAATCCGACGACGTCCAGTTCGAACCCCTACGTACCGACCAACGGGGCCGCGATCAACGACTTGTGGGATATGTTCAGTTTCGGATCGTAGTCTTGCATCGGAGGCGGGTGAGACTGCCCGCCTTGGCGACCAGTCCTCTGCCAGATCGGAAGCCGGCGGGCTTCCCGGTTTGGCCGGGTCTGGTCGTTTTTATTGGTTTGTAAGGGTTTTCGATTAAAATTCGCGGCGGCCCTGTGTTTTTGGGGCACAAAGCAGGTTTATCTGATCGCGCACGGTGGCTTTGACGATGCCGATCGCTTGATTTCAGTTCGTTTTTTTGAGGAAGACATGTTGATCCGTTCCCGTAGTGTATTGTTTGGTGTCGCAGCCTGCCTGTTCGTGTCGCTCGCGATTTCGGCCTGTTCCAAGAAGGCTGACAACAACTCGGCCGATGCGGCCGCGCAGGCCAAGGCCAAGGCCGTTCTGACGGTCAATGGCACCGTCATCAGCCAGGGCGAAATGGATATGTTGATGCGCCAGCAGCCGCCGCAGCGCGAGGCGCCCGCGGTACGACAACGGTTGATCGACAATCTCACGTTGCAGATTCTCGCGTCGCAGGAAGCCGCCAAGAAGGGCTTCGACAAGCAGCCTGAAGTGCAAGACCAATTGGAAATGTCGAAGACCTCGATCCTGGCGCAATCCTACGTCAAGGACTTCTTCGCCAATCACAAGGTCACCGACGCCCAATTGCAGGCCGCCTATGACAAGATGAAGGCCGACGCATCGGGCAACCAATACCGCGCCCGCCACATTCTGGTGAAGACGGAAGATGAAGCCAAGGCCATCATCGTCAAGCTGAACAAGGACCCGAATGCGTTCTCCGATATCGCCCATGCGCAATCGCTCGACCCGGTCTCCAAGGCCAAGGGCGGCGATCTGGGCTGGTTCGACACCAAGTCCATGGTGCCGGAATTCAGCGACGCCGTCGTCAAGCTTGGCAAGGGAAAGATCACGCAGGAGCCGGTCAAGTCGCCCTTCGGCTACCACGTGATCGTGGTCGACGACATCCGCCCCGCAGCCGACAGCCTGCCGCCGTTCGAGCAATTGAAGCCGTCGCTGACACAGCGCGTGCAGCAGGAAGACCTGAAAAAGACGCTTGAGGATTTGAAGTCGAAGGCCAAGATCGAAATCAAGTCGTGATCGCTTGCGGACGGCGCGCCTCCGAGGCGCGTTGTCCGCATATCCGATGATGTTCGCCAGGCCGAAAATGGACATGCCCTCGCTTCATTCGATGATTGGACGGTTCGCTCTTTGTCTTGCATTGCTGTGCCCCGCGTTGGCCTGGGGCGCTACAGTGCAGGACAAGGCTGCGACTTCGTTGCCGGACGAGATCTGCCCGCGTCCGGCAGTCGGCAGCCCGGTTGCCGGGCCCGCCGACTTGCGCAGCGAGCACGGCGAACTCAAGCTGGACTTGCAGATACAGAACGTCCGCGAACAGAACGGTTCGATCCGTTATTGCTATAGCATGCCCAATGGCGCCCAAGCGCCGACGCTGCGATTGCATCCGGGCGACCACCTCGTGCTGCGGCTCAAGAACAAGCTGGAAAACATCGACCCGATAGCGGCCGCCGCCGAGAAGGCGATGAGCGAGGCGCTCTGCACCACGAAATCGGCGAAAGCGAAAGTCATCGTCAAAAAGCCGCGCAACGCCTGCGAAAGCGGCGCCATGACGGCAGTTTCGACCAATCTGCATTTCCACGGCTTGACCGTGCCCCCGGTGTGTCATGAGGATGACGTGCTGCATACCTCGATCCAGCCGGAGGACGGCGTGTTCGAATACCGCTTCCAGATTCCGAAGGACGAGCCGCCCGGGCTGTACTGGTACCACCCCCATATCCACGGCTTTTCCGCCAGGCAGGCGCAGGGCGGCGCATCGGGCGCGCTGATCGTCGAAGGGCTGGAACGTGCCATCCCCGAGGTGGCCGGTTTGCCCGAACGCGTGCTGGTGATCCGCGATCAGGAATTGCTGAATCCGAAGGCGCCGCCTTCCAAGTCCGAACCTGTCATTCCCAGGTCGCTGGTCGAAAACGACGGCGACGCGCTTAACAACGGCATGGGTTTCGGCAAGCCGGCCAAGGACCTGTCGCTCAATTTCGTGCCGGTGCCTTATCCGAACTACGACCCGGCCGTCATCCGCATGAAGCCGAACCAGCGCCAGCTCTGGCGCGTGTTGAATGCCTCGTCGGTGACCTATCTGAATCTGGCTGTGCTTTATAAGCGCATGCCGCAACGCCTGGGTATCGTCGCCATCGACGGCGTGCCGATGCGCAAGACCGGCAGCGCCGGCCTGCCCGGGGTGGACCATATCGGCTTGGCGCCGGGTTCGCGCGTCGAATTCATCATGGAAGGCCCGCCGCAAGGCGTGCCGGGGCTGCTGGTGACGCGCACCGTCGATACCGGCCCGGGCGGCGAAAACGACCCGAACCGCGCGCTGGCGCGCATCGAGGCCGACCCGCAGGCAAGCGACCCGGTTGTCGTCTTGCCGCAAGCCTCCGAGCCGTTGCAAGCGTCGAAGCAGCCCTGGCTCAAGGACGTGACGCCGGTGCGCACGCGGCGCTTCTTTTTCTCGGAACAGCCGTCCGATCCGAAAGACCCGAACAGCCCAACCGAGTTCTACATCACCGAAGAAGGCCACAAGCCCAAAGTATTCGACCCGCGCGACGGCATGCCGAATATCGTTGCGCGCCAGGGCGACGTGGAAGACTGGATCATCGAAAACCGCTCGAACGAATTGCATGCCTTCCATATCCACCAGATTCACTTCCTGGTGATGGACTTGAATGGCTTGGCGGTGGACGAACCGTTCCTGCGCGACACGGTCAACGTGCCTTATTCCAAGGGAACGCAGTTGAGCTACCCGAGCGTCAGAATCCGCATGGATTTTCGCGATCCCAACACGGTGGGAACCTTCGTCTATCATTGCCATCTGCTGGAGCACGAGGATGGCGGCATGATGGGCACGGTGAAGGTATTGGCGCGCGGCGCGAAATAACGCGCCGGGTTTGTGGCACGAATAGCTCTCCGGAGAGCGGATTTCCTGTGATGGCGTTCCTGGTTTACCATGCCTGATTCGAGGTACAGTATCGAACCACGGTAACGGCACCTTCATCGCATCTTCATGACTCGCATCGCCATCACGCGCGACACCCTTGCCGATCAGCTCGAGTGCGTGCTCTCGGTCTTGCTCGCCATCGTCTTGGCGCATCTGTGCGGTGCGCGCAACGTCGGCTGGGCCGCATTCAGCGCTTACATGGTGATGCGCTCGCGCTTTTCCGTCAGTGCGACGCGTGGTGGCCTGCGCATCGTCGGCACGGCGGTCGGCGCCGGCCTGGCGCTGTGTTACGGATATGTCCTGCCGTTTTCTCCAGCGGTGCTTTGTGTTGCGCTGGCGCTGGTTGGCAGCGCGACACTGTATTGCGCGCTGCTCTCGCGCCATGGCTATGCCTGGCTCTTCACGGGGCTGACCTTCGCCATGGTGCTGGTCGACGGTATGCAGCACACGGGCGTTGCGATGGAATCGTTTGCCCGCTCGCGGCTCATTGAAGTCCTGGTCGGTACCCTCGCCGCCGTGCTGGTGAGCGGCGCGGCAGCGCTGGCCATGCACCGCACCGCACGTGGCGCGCCGGTTCCGGCTCCCGTGCCCTCCCAGGGTTGGTGGCAGCCGGCCGCCTTGTTTCATGCTGCGCAAGCCGGCATTGCGCTCGGCATCATTCCCTGGGTCTGGCAGCGATTCGACATTCCGTCGCTGAGTCAATCGAGCATCACCATCATGGCGGTGATGATGGCGCCGCTGGCAACGCTGTCGAACTTGCCCGGCGTGCGGCATGCCAAGTCGCTGCAACGCTTCGTCGGCTGTGCCGTGGGCGGCCTTTTTGCCATCGCCATCCTGCTCGCCTGCCACTCGTCGATGTGGATCATGCTGGCGGGCGTTTGCATCGGCGTCCTGGCGGGGCGCTATGTGGAGAACAACGTGACCGATTTCGGCTACGTCGGCACGCAGTTTTCGCTGGCGTTTCTCGTGGTGCTGGTGCCCGATACCTATGGCATGGTCGACACCACGCCGGGCATCGAGCGTCTGTCGGGCATCCTGTTCGGCTTGCTGCTGCTGTTGCCGGTTCGGTTGATCTTCCGTTTTTTGCAGCGCCAGGTGGAGCGGCGGTTGGCCGGCAGGTGAAGGCCGGCTACGGCAGTAGCACTGCTATAGCAGTCAAATCCATTCCTGAATCGCTGCACACACGCGTTCCACGTCTTCGGCGCTCATGCTCGCAAAGAGCGGCAGCGAAACCGTTTCGCGGCTGATGCGTTCGGCGATCGGGAATTGGCCTTCGCGATAGCCGAATTCGCATCCGATCGTCGTGAGATGGCAGGCCTCATAGGACACGCCGGTGGCGATGCCCTGTGCGCGCATGTCTGCGCGGAACTGCTGGCGCGTGCGGCCTAGCCGATCGAACGGGAACAGCACGCAAAACATGTTCCAGCTTTGGTCGGCTGCACCCCGCGGCGGCAAGACGGCGCCGGGAATGCTGGGGAAGACTTCGAAGTAGCGTGCCGCCAGCTCGGTGCGGCGCGCGAGAAAGCGCGGCAATTCGCGCAGCTGATGCCGGCCGATGACTGCCGATACGTCGGACATATTGAACTTCCCGGACGCCACTGCGACGTCGCGCGTGTCGTCGGGCAGGCGCACGATGCCGTGGAAGCGCCGGATATCGACCTGCTTCGCTTCGTCTTCATTGTTGACCACGATAGCGCCGCCTTCGATGGTCGTCATGTTCTTGTTCGGATGGAAGCTGAAGGTGGCGATGTCGCCGAAGCTGCCGACCGGCCGCCCCTTCCACTGCGAGCCCTGCACCAGTGCGGCGTCTTCGATCACGCGCAAGCCGTGCTTGCGCGCCAGCGCCAGCAACGCGTCCATGTCTCCCAGTGCGCCGGGGAAATGCGTCGGCATGATGGCGCGGGTGGCCGGCGTGATCGCAGCTTCGACCTGCGCCAGGTCGATGGCGCGCGACTCCAGTTCGCAGTCGACGAAGACCGGCTTGGCGCCGACCTTGACGATCATGTTCATGGTCGAGAAAAAGCTCTGCGCCGAGGTGATCACTTCGTCGCCCGGGCCGATGCCGCAAATTTGCAGCGCCACTTCCAGTGCGCCCGTGGCCGAGGTCAGCACGCGCGTGGGGCGGTTGCCGAAGCTGGTGGACAATTCCTTTTCAAACGCCAGCACATGCTGGCCGCTGGCGATCCAGTTGGAACGCATGACTTCGGTGACGGCGGCAATGGTGGCGTCGTCGAGTTGGGGCTGGGCGAAATTGAGCGGGGGCTTGGCGGTCATGGGGGCAAAATATCGATTTTATCGCTTTTCCGGCGAGCGCCCGTGGCGCGGACAGCTCGATTATTCGGAGAGAGCGACAACGTGCCGCGTCATGAAGCTGGATCAATCGGCCTGATTTCATATTGTGGAACAAGGTTGGGCAAGGTATCATGTTGTAGCATGCCAAGCCTGCTTCCCTGGCTTGCCGGATTGGCTGTGAAGGCCGGGGATGTCGTTGCACGGAATGCTCCGTGATTCAACAATCAGTAGAGACGCGTCGTTTGAATACATGAAATCGAAAGTAGGGCAGTTTTCGACACCGCGGGCACAACGTACCCGCGCGAAGATGTTCAATGCGACGGAACATATTCTCAGCCACGAAGGCTATGCCGCGTGGAGCGAGGAATATCTCTGCAGGCTATGCGAATGCTCGCGCGGCGCATTGCGCTATCAATTCCCCGACGGGAAATACGACCTGTTTCCGGCCTTCCTGGAAACGGTGATCGCCCAGGACGCGAAGATGGTCGAATCGCTGGGCGAATTGAGCCCGGTGGAGCGCATGTATCTGTTCCTGCTCAGCATGCGCTTTCGTCCGCCTTCGCCGGCCACAAGAGCTTTGCTGGAAATCTCGATGGCCGCGCGCGGCGATGCCAAGCTGTTTCACTTGATCGAACCCGTGATTGAAAGCGCCAACGCGCGCGTGCTCGGCATCACCACCGAAGAGCCGACTCCGGAATTGATTGCCTTGCGCTGCATCTTGCATGGCGCCAGTATGTACAGCTTCCAGAAAGACTTCAGCCCTGAAGGCCTGCATCAGGCGCTGGGCTGGATACTCCATTCGCTGCCGGTTCCGCCGGCCATTGCCGCCCGCGCGGCTGACATGGTTCGCGCGCGGCAGAACGCTTGAGCGCAGCCGGTTCGCCTGGTTTTCTTTCCCCCGCTTTCCCGTTTCTTGTCGCCTCGCTTCGGCGTTGTGCGACATCGCCGGTTGACTCAATCCTGCCCCTACTGACAGTTCTGCCGCAGAATTTTCATTCCCATTTCCACTCCCGCGTCGTGCCAAATAAAACATACACAAATGTTTCTTGTCATTAAAAAGACATATTTGTATGTTTTAATAAATTTCAGCGCGCCAACAAAAAAACGTCATGGCGTCGGAAAATTCTTATTTGCTGCGGGTCGACCATGGGGATTCAGCGATGAATCCGGCGTCACTTTGCGGCCTACCTGGGAGAAGGAAAATGAAGCAAACAAACAGATGGATCTTTACATGCGCGGCCCTGCTGTTCGGTGCGGTGGCCGCCATCATGGCCGGTTGCTCCGGCGGCGGTGATTCGGGCGGTGGCGCCACAACCTCCTATGTGACGCCGGCCCTGGGCATGCCCACAACCGGCGCCAAGAACATCAAGCACGTGTTCGTGATCATGTTGGAGAACCACGGCTACGCCGACACTTTCGGCACCAGCACCCAAGACCCCTATCTGCAAAAAACCCTGGTGCCGCAAGGTGCCTTGCTGACCCAGTATTACGGCACCGGCCACGTCAGCCTGGACAATTACATCTCGCTGATGAGCGGCCAGGCGCCGACGCAAGACACCATCAACGACTGCGTGGTGGGCGGCTTGAGCGCGCTGTTCAATCTCGCCGGCGCCAAGCAGCAATTCGTCGACGTGAACCAGACCGGCACCACCACCGACGGCCAGGTGATCGCCAACGGCGGTTGCGTCTATCCTGCCAGTGTACAGACCCTGCCTGACCAGTTGGCTGCCGCCGGTCTGAGTTGGAAGGGCTACATGGAAGACATGGGCAACGACCCGGCGCGCGAGCCGTCCGGTTCATGCGGCCACCCCACGTCAGCCGCGGTCGGCTCGAGCACGGTGGTGTACGACCCGTCCACCTCTGAAGAAGCGCCCAGCGCGGCGGTGCCGTATGGCGACGCCTATGCCACGCGCCATAATCCCTTCGCCTATTTTCACTCGCTCGATGCCAATTGCCACGTCGCGCAACTGCCGACCTATATTCCGACGGCAACGACCAGCCCCGCCGTGGCTGCAACCACGCCAGCAACCAATTCGCCGTTGACGACCGACCTCGCCAGCGTTGCCACGACACCCAACCTGGTCTTCATCACGCCGAACCTGTGCAATGACGGCCATGATGGCAGCGGCACCGGCGCCGCCGGTACGCTTTGCGCCAACGGCCAGCCCGGCGGTTTGAAATCGGCCGATGCCTTCCTGCAATACTGGATTCCCATCATCCAGGCGTCGCCGGCTTACCAACAGGACGGCATGATCGTGATCACCTTCGATGAAGGCGAATCGTCGCCGGCCACGATGACCAAAAATTCCTCGGGCCAGATCACCAGCCTGACCGTGGATTATCCCGGCGCCATCTGCTGCAACCAGCAACCCGGTCCGAATCTGTCCGGTTCGCGCCCGGATTCGATCACGTCGTCGCTTCCCGCAGCCTATGCTTCCTACTTCGGCATCCCGAGCGCTGCCGTGCCGTCGACCGGTTTCAACCTGACCTTCTCGATGAGCAACTACGGCGGCGACAATGTCGGCGCTGTGATTCTGTCGCCTTTCGTGAAGGCAGGTTCGACTTCGGCGACGCCGTACAACCATTACTCGATGCTGAGAAGCCTGGAACAGATGCTTGGCGCCTCGTCCTATCTCGGCTACGCCAACGACTCCAGCCTGTCGCGCATCGGCGACGACAGCAGCATCTTCAACAACTAGAACGGCTTTTATAGCGTCAACCTCGGGTAGCGAGCTGCCCGGGGTTGTTGCCTTTTGATGCGACGAAGACTCGCTTCTCACGCTTTCCACGTATTTTTGCAAGACCCATGAAATTGAACAATCGAACATCGGCAATCATGCCTTCTCTGCTCAATACCGTCGGCTGCCTGACGCCGCTCTTTGCTGTGCTCCTGTTGGCGCTCAGCGCATGCAGCAAGAGCGATGATGCGAAGCGCCCGGTGGCCGCCACCCATCCGCCGGTTGCGCAGCCCGCGACGCCGGACCGCAAGCTGATGGCGGAACTCGGACGCAACATGTTTTTCGATATGCGCTTGTCGGCATCGGGCAAGCAATCCTGCGCCACCTGCCATGATCCGGCGCATGCCTATGCGCCGGCCAACGACCTGGCAGTGCAATTGGGTGGCGCGCGTTTGGACCAGCAGGGCGCGCGGGCAGTGCCTTCCTTGCGCTACGTGCTCAACCGGACGCCTTCCTGGCACCGGCCTTTCGTGGCGAGCCTGGGAGAGCGCATCCGGGAGGGCGTCGAATCGCCCTCCGGCGGCTTTGCCTGGGATGGACGCTTCAATACGCTGCATGAGCAGGCGGCGTTTCCCTTGCTGGCGCAGAATGAAATGGGCAATAGGTCAGAGCAGGAAGTCAGCGGCAAACTGGCGCATGCCGATTACGCGCCGCAATTCCGCAAAGTGTTCGGCGCGGCCATCTTCAACACGCCGCACGAAGCTTACGAGAAGGCGCTGCTGGCGATCGAGCAATTCGAGATCGACGATGCGAGCTTTCATCCGTATTCGAGCAAATTCGACGCCTATCTCGACGGCAAGGCGAGCCTGACCGTGCCGGAAGCGCGCGGCTTCGCCTTGTTCAACGACCCGAACAAGGGCAATTGCGCGAGTTGCCATATCGACGCCAAGGGTGGCGATGGTTCCCATCCGCTGTTCACCAATTACGAGCATGAGGCGCTCGGCGTGCCGCGCAATCCCGAGATCAAGGCCAATGCCGATCCGAAATACTACGATAAGGGTGTATGCGGCCCGACCAGGACATCGCTGACGGATCAGCCTGACCTGTGCGGGCTATTCAAGGCGCCGACACTGAGAAACGTCGCGAGCCGCGGCGCGTTTTTCCACAACGGCCGCTTCCATACGCTCAAGGCCGCGCTGGAGTTTTACGTGCAGCGCGACGCCAACCCGGAACGCTGGTATCCGCACGGCGGCCAAGGCGTCGTCAAGTTTGACGACCTGCCCGAAGCCGAGCGGGACAACGTCGATGTCGTCGATCTGCCGCTGACCGGCAAGCGCGGCGAAAAGCCGGTATGGAATGCGCAAGATATCGATGACGTGATGGCGTTTCTCAAGACCTTGACCGACGAGGATGTGAAGAATCGTTAAGGCGAAACTTCCCAAGCAACTTGCGGGCGAGCATGCATCGAGCCGGATTGCTTATTCGCTATTTTTTTGAAGCGATACCGTCCAGCGCGTGCAAATCTTCCTCCGAAAGCTTCAGCTTCGCCGCTGCAAGATTTTGCCGCAGATGATCGACCGATGAGGTGCCGGGAATCAGCAGGATATTCGGTGAACGCTGCAGCAGCCATGCCAGCGCGACCTGCATCGGCGTGGCGCCGATGCGCCCGGCAACGTCCGACAAGGCCGACGACTGCAGCGGCGTGAAGCCGCCGAGCGGGAAGTAGGGCACGTAGGCGGTGCCGGCGCGGGCAAGATCGTCGATCAGGGCATCGTCCGCGCGTTGCGCCAGGTTGTAGTGATTCTGCACGCAGACAATAGGTGCGATGCGCCGGCCTTCCTCCACTTGCGTGGGTGTGACGTGGGAGAGGCCGATGTGGCGCACCAATCCCTGCTGCTGCAGTTTGGCCAGTGCGGTGAGCGGGGCCTCGAGCGATCCTTCCGCCGGATGATGCGGATCGATCATGCTGCGCAGGTTGACCACGTCGAGCACGTCGAGGCCGAGGTTGCGCAAGTTGTCGTGCACCGCCTTGGTCAGCTCTTCACCGGAGAACGCGGGCAGCCACGAGGCATCCGTGCTGCGGCGGGCGCCGACCTTGGTTACGATCACGAGGCCGTCGCGATACGGATGCAGGGCTTCGCGGATGATCTCATTGGTGACGTGCGGGCCGTAGAAATCGCTGGTGTCGATATGGTTCACACCGGATTCGACGGCTTCGCGCAGCACGGCCAGTGCCGCTTTGCGGTCCTTGGGTGGGCCGAACACGCCGGGTCCGGCGAGCTGCATGGCGCCGTAGCCGATGCGGCTGACGTTGAAGTTACCGAGCGCGAAGGTGCCGGCTGAATCCTGGCTGGTTTTGGGGGTGTTGGACATGATCAGTTCTCCTGTTGGTATGGACGTATCTTAGGCTCCCCCTACTTGTTCGACAATCTCCTATAATCAGTACGGGCTGTACGAAATTACGCACAATGGACATCGACCTTGCCGATTTGGACGCCTTTGTCGCGGTGGCGCGCGCCAAGGGGTTTCGCGATGGCGCGCGCGCCAGGGGCGGCAGCGCCTCCGGCCTGAGCGAAGCCGTGCGCCGGCTCGAAGCCGGGCTGGGCGTGAGATTGCTCAACCGCACGACGCGCAGCGTGGTCCCGACTGAAGCGGGGCAGCGCTTGCTGGAACGGTTGGCGCCGGCCTTGCATGAAGTCGAGTCTGCGCTCGACGTGGTGAACGCGTTTCGCGACCGCCCAGCCGGCACCTTGCGGCTCAATGTGCCGGTCAGCGCGGCGCGCCTTGTGCTGCCGGCGATCGTGCCGCCCTTCCTCGCGGCTTATTCGGAAATCCGGCTCGAAGTGATTGCCGACGACAGTTTCGTCGATGTGCTTGCTGCAGGCTGCGATGCAGGCATCCGTTTTGAAGAACGCCTCGAACAAGACATGATCGCGGTGCCCATCGGGCCGCGTGCGATGCGTTTCGCGACAGCAGCGTCGCCCGCATATCTGGCGCGCCGCGGCCGTCCTCAGCATCCGCGCGAACTGCTCGACCATGCCTGCCTGCGTGGCCGCTTCGCCAGCGGCGCGATGGCGACGTGGGAGTTCGAGCGCGATGGCGAATTGTTGCGCATCGATCCTTCGGGGCCACTGCTGGTGCAGATCGGCGCGGCGACCGATCTCGCGGTCGATGCGGCGATTGCGGGAACCGGCATCATCCAGTTGTTCGAAGACTGGTTGCGTCCGCACCTCGACAGCGGCGCACTCGAACCCGTGCTCGAACCGTGGTGGCCGCGCTTCCCGGGAACCTTTCTCTACTATCCCGGAAGGCGCCTGGTGCCGGCGCCGCTTCGGGCTTTCATCGATTTCATCAAAGCTTCAGGAGCTGGCTAGTCACCACACCGCATCGGCCAGGCGCAGGAAATTGGCGCCGAGTATCTTGTCGATCACCGAGGCTTTGTGGCCGCGCTGTTGCAGCAGGTCGGCCAGGCGCCAGAATTTGTCGGCGCCTTGCAGATCGGGCAGGAAGGGCACGATGTCGGCGCGTTCGCCGGTCGCGCCGATGCCGGTTGTACGCCGCATCTCGACTTCCTTTTCCAGCTCGGCATAGTAGCGCTGCATATCGTCGATTCTAGGTACGGAGCCGTCGGTGCCGATGGAGACGTGATCTTCGCCGCATACGGCGAGCGCATGCTCGATGTGGGCGATCAAGTCCGTCGCCGTCGGCTGGCGGTCGATTGCCAGGAAGGGCATGAAATAGATGCCGACCACGCCGCCTTTCTCCGCCACCAGCCGCAATTCGCGGTCGCTCTTGTTGCGCGGCAGATCGGCGATGGCGCGGCAGCCGGTGTGGGAAATGACGATGGGCTGTTCCGACGCGACAACCGCGTCGAGGCAGGTCTGTTCGCCACTGTGGCTCAAGTCGACCATGACGCGGTTGCGATTGAGTTCATGCACCACTTGGCGCCCGAATTCGGTCAGGCCCCGGTTTTCTGTAACCATCGAGCCGTCGCCCAACTGGTTGCGGCCGTTGTAGGTCAATTGGATGACCTTGATGCCGAGGTTGGCGAACAAGCCCGCGCGCGTGACGTCGTTGCCCATCATGGCGGCGTTCTGGAAGCCCAGGATCACGCCGACACGCCCGCTGGCGTGGGCTTGGCGGACGTCATCGCCGCTATACACCTTGAGCAAATCCTGCGGCCGGCTGCGGATCAGTTGATCCCACACCCCGATATCCCTGACGCTGGCTTCGAACGGTTCATCCGGTCCGAAGACGTAGCCGATGGTCTGGTTGAAGGCGCACAGGCCCGATGCGTGCGCGTCGGCCAGCGCGCGTGCATCGATGCCGCGGTCGGGCCGTTCGTCTGCGGCAGTGAGGTTGCTGTTCGAGATGCCGCCCAGGCCATCGATGATGATGGGGCGTCGCGCCCGGACGTCGGTGTTCATGTTGGTTGTGTCATTCATGGTCTTGGTTTGTTCGATAGCGAAACCTGTTTGCGGGACGCCGGCCAGCAAGATTGCGCCGGCACCCAGCAGCTTGCGCCGCGCGATGTTGATTGATTCGGCCGCCATGCATCAGGCCGGATCGGGCTTACGGCCGGGTGCCGCCGCGATGCATTCGATCTCGACCCGCGCGCCGAGCGCGAGGCCGCTGGTGCCGAAGGCGCTGCGTGCCGGCAGGGCTGTGTCGCCGAAAAACTCGCGATAAGCCTCGTTGAATTGCGCCCACTCGCCGATATCGGCCAGCATGACGGTACAACGTACCAGATGCTGCAGATCGAGCCCCTGCGCGCGCAGGGCGGTGCGAATGTTCTGCAAGGTCTGCAGCGTTTCGGCGCGAATGCCACCCTCGACCAGCTTCAGGGTGCCGGGCTGGTTGCCCAGTTGGCCCGACAGAAAATACAGCTCGCCGACACGGGCACCTTCAGGGAAGGGGACCTGCGCCGGCAAAACCTGGCCGGAATTGAATGCCTGCACCGGGCTGGCAGAAGTTATGTTGAACTTGTCGTCGCTGGAATGTGACATGGCTGATCCTTACCGAGAAAACCCCAGCGCCTGTTCGAGCGCTGCGGGGTCGACGATCTTGCCGCCTTTGATGGTGCGGTAGACGTGGCGTATGTCGGCGATGTTGCGTGTCGGGTCGCCGTCGATCAAGACCATGTCGGCCAGCTTGCCGGCGGCAATCACGCCGCGATCCTTGTTCACGCCCATCACCAGCGCGGGCGTCAGTGTCGCCATGCGCAATACTTCGGCGGGAGGGATGCCGGCCTGCGCATACAATTCCAATTCATGATGCAGATTGTAGCCGGCGAACGAATCGGTGCCGGGCACGATGGAGACGCCCGCATCGTACAACGCCTTGAACAGTTTCAGCATCGCGGGGAAGGCTTCGCGGTATGCCTCTTCGTGGCCTGCCGGTGCCTGCAGTGCGCCCGACTTCAGAGTGCGCCGGATCTGCGCGGGGAAGCGCGGTGCTACCGGTATCAAGCCCGGTGCAACCATGGTCGGATCGCCGGCGAACAATTCCTCGAGTATGCCCATGGTGGGATCGAGCACCGTGTGATGGTCGCGCAGGAAGGCGATGAATTCGTCGACGCGCGGATTGCCGGGCGGGAAATCGCGCGCGCCTTCGGCCACCATGGCGTAGCGGTCCTTGGTGCGCGTATCCTGGAATTGCGGATAGAGGAAGTTCAAGACGATGAAATTCAGGTGCTGGATTTCGTCGGCGCCATCCATCACGAATTGGCGCGCGTTGGTGAACGCCGGCACGTGGCCGCTGACGCGCAAGCCATGCTCGTGCGCACGCGCGGCCACCACCGGCACCAGCTTGGGGGCGAGCGAGGAATACATCTTCACTTGCGCATAGCCATGCGCGGCATACCAATCGACGGCGTCGATCGCCTGCTGCGGCGTTTCGACGCGCACATCGGTCGGCCCGGCCAATGGCCCGACGCCTTCGATGATGCCGGCCATTGAAACGCGGGGCCCGAGTTCCGTGCCTTGATCGAAGCGCGCCACGCGCGCCATCAGCGGCAGGTTGTCGTTGGCCATGTCGCGCGCGCTGGTCACGCCGGCCGCCATGTCGAACACGCCTTCGAGTTCGCTGAAATGCTGGTGGCAATCCCACAGGCCGGGCATGAGGAAACGCCCGCCGGCATCGAGCACTTCGGCGTCGTGCGGCGCGGCCATGTCGGCGTCGCGATCGATCTTCACGATGCGCTCGCCGATGACCAATACGCTCATGCCGGGCTTGACGGTCAAGTCACGCGGATCGAACAGGCGCGCGTGCTGGATCAGCAAGGGGCCGCGCGGTTGATGCAACATGCTGTCGGCCAGTTGTTTGTGCCACGCGCGCAGGGCCTCTTCCTGCGCGGTATTGAGGGTATCGATGGCGGCGGCATAGTCCGGCGCGATGGTCGTGAGCCAATCGGTCAGCACGCCCGCCGTGGCGCCGCGCTGATCGAGCCAGACCGGCGTCGGCATGAAATTCAGGCCGTAGATGCGGTATTGCGTGAGCGAGCTTTTTCCATGTGCGCCACTGACTTCGAGCGTGTTCCCGGTTTCAAGTCGCGCTTCGCCCTCGGGCAGCAGGGCCAACCGATGATCGGGTGCCTGCAGCAACGCGCGCACCAGCACCGCCTGCATTTCCGGCGCCGGATTGGCGGGCAGGTAAAACGCGGCGGCCGTCAGCGTCTTTTCGCCGGACTCGGCAGTGCTTTTCCACACTGCCTTGCCATTTCGCAGCTCGAATTTTTCGGTGAACGGCACTTTCCAGTAATCGTTGCCGCTGGCTTCGTAGGTCACGGGAATGCCGTGCGCATCGAGCGTCCAGCTCGCGACGACGTGATCGCCGCGGCCGCGGTCGGCATAGGAATAATCGGCGTGCGCAACGCGGGATGAATCGGTATAAACCGTCTGCGCGCCGCTGGCAACGCCATGAATCTGCACCCGGTATTCCACGCGGTTCGAATCGGCCGAAGCCGCTCCGGCCATGAGGCTCAGCACAATGGCGAGCAATATTTTCATTGTTCCGTCTCCCTGAAGAACGTAAAGCGGCCTATGGAAAAGCCGCAGGACTTTTGTTTTTACGCCAGTATAAATGTTGATTGCCTCAGGTTGATATGGCAAATCGCGCTTGGTCACTGCCGACTGCAATATTGATCACTTGCGCCAAGCCAAGTGGGTGAATTAATGTAATGGCAATTAAAGGCGGCGGAAGCAGGTTTGAAGGGATTGACGTCGACACGGGGGGAAGCGGGCAATCGTTCCGCTCTCAAAGCGGCTTGGCGCAATCCAGCCTGAAACTATTGCTCGTTTGCATCTTCCAGAATCCGAAAGATTTGGTCGCATTCCCCTGGAAACTCTTCGTTCCTGCGCCTATGCTTGATGCACGTGCCACTCGTTGCAGCGAGGCGCGATATGCAGTCAGGGAGAATAAAATGAAAATCTCGTTGATGGCGGCGGTCGCTGCCTGTTCACTGGCGTTGTCGGCGTGTGGTGGTGGTTCCGGCACAACGGCGGACGCGCAGACGCAACAGCCAGCCATGCAGCAGTCCACGATGCAGCAGGCGTCCAAGGCCGTTGCGCAGGTCGAGCCGAGGCGTAAGGCGACCACCGCAGCCGATTATCAACAGGCGGTGGAGCAATTGTACGTCGCCTACTTCGGCCGTCCGGCCGATCCCAACGGTTTGACCAATTTCGAGAATGCCTTGCTTGCGGCGGGCGCGCCGCCCGACATCCAGGACTTGACTGCCGCCTATGCCACCAATCCCGCCGTGCAGACGCTGATCGACAGCTTCGGCAAGAGCACCGAGTCGCAAAACCTGTATGGCAGCGGTTCCGCCAGTTCATTCGTCACGGCAGTGTTCGAAAACGTTCTGGGCCGCGCGCCGCTAAGCGCCGGACTGACCTATTGGAGCAACGCGATCTCAAGCGGCTCACTGAGTGAAGGCGATGCGGCGCTCTCCATCATGGCCGGTGCAATGGTCAATCCCACGCCGCAAGGCTTGCTCGACGCGCAGCTGGTCGCCAACCGTCTGACCGTGGCGACCTATTTCACGAGCCAGGTGGCAGCGCAAAACGCTGCCGGTGACTACGTCGGCTCGGTGGCCGCCGCCAGTGCGCGCAGTATGCTCGGGCAGGTCGGCTCGAGCACGAATACCACGGCCTTCGAGACGACTGCACTGGGCACCATACAGACCATGGTGGCTTCGGCCGTGCTGGTCACGGGCACCGTCGCCACCGGAGAACCGTTGGCCGGCGCAGGCGTCGTGCTGAGCGATTCGACCGGCGCTTCGCGCAGCACCACCGCCGCATCCAACGGCAGCTATACGATCAATGTCGTGGGCATGACGGCGCCGTTCGTCTTGACGGCCACCGGTCCGCAGCCGAACAATACCGCGTCGTATGCCGGCAATTTCTCAGGTACCTATTCGGGCGGCGCAAGCGGCAGCTACAGCCTGACCCTGCTCGCGCAGGGTTTGACGTCGTCATGCAGCATCACGTTCATGGGTTCCTCTTATTCCTGCAAGGGCGTCATCACGTCTTCCGGCAATCTGAGCGTCGAACAAGTCGATGCCGGCGGCAGCCCCAGCGGCGTGGTGATGCAAGGCACCGTGACGGGCAGTTGCGCCAACCTGTCCGGCACCTGGAACGTCAGCGCGCTTGGCTTGAGCGGCAATTTCAGCGGCAGCGGCGCCTGCGGCAAGCCGGTGCAGGTCAAGATGGTGTCCGCGCTCGCCAGCGTCAGCGCATCGGGCAGCAACGTGGTCAACATCACGCCATTGACGACGGCAATTGCGGCGCAACTGACATCCTCGGGCGTTGCCGCCGATCTGTCGGCAGTCAGCGACGGCTCTGCAATCGTGAGCAATCTCGCCGGCATCGACAGCGCGACGCAGGCCTCGGCCGCCACATTGATGGCCCAGTTCAGCGCGAGCGGATCACCCATCTCGACGCCCTTCGATGCTGACGGCCAAGGCTACGACGCGTTTTACGACAACACCGTCGTCGGCACCTCTCCGAAGACGTCGTCGGGAGTCAACGTCTTCATTGGTCCGATCGCGACGCAAAACATTTGCTGGGTCAACGCCGCCGGCACCGGCTGCACGACCTATTCGGACCCTGGGACCCAGTCCGCCACCTTCCCCAATTTGTGCGGTTCCGACATTGCGACTGGCGCACCTATCGCCTGCGATCCAAGTCAGCCGGTCACGTCCCAGCCTTCAGTGGCGCTGCCGGCAATCAATAGCGATGGCGGCATCTCCATTGCCGGGCCGGGCGTGCAGTTCGGCGCGCCTGCATCCACGACCTTGACATCGGCCCAATGCAGCGCCCTATCGGCCGAGCTTGCCGCCTTGCTGGGCTCGGTGCCGTCGTCCGATACGGCATCCTGGGGCACACTGATCAGCTTGCTGCAAACCGACCAGGCACAGGCCGACGCCGCGTGCGCGCTGGCCGGCATCAGTTGCGCCGCCGTTGATGCAGCGACCGGCCAGGCAATCGCCGAGATCAAGAGTTACGAGGCGACCTACGGCAATCAATTCTGGGGTAATCAATGTCCGGGGCAGTAACATTGCGCGCGCCTGCCAGTTGATCCATTCCACAATTGATGGGTTACGCGGCGTTTGCATGAACGCTTATGGAATCAAACAGGGCGCTTGGCGCTCCGGCCGGCTCACTGGCTTTTGAGCGCGTGGTGCCAGCGCTTGGCAAAACGGGCTGAAGACGCGCTTCGCGGCACAGGGCAAGAAATGAAAAGGGCTGCACCGAAGTGCAACCCTTTGATAACGTTGGTAGGCCGTGTAGGGATCGAACCTACGACAAACGGATTAAGAGTC
>OUWB010000217.1_pt2 | contig 31395 bp, 29 predicted proteins | sample 1779821 | NCBI WGS metagenome assembly OUWB01 (sample SAMEA3914806, study PRJEB12502) | metagenome | biome: forest; material: soil | place: Canada | collected 2011-08-03 | depth 0.1 m
GATGTCGAAGAAGCTGTCGGTACCGTTGACGGCAAAGCCGTAAGGCGCAACGCGTTGACCGTCGACCAGCACCAAGGTGTATTTTTCGCTGAGCCCGCGCAATGCGATGCCGGCACCGCCGGGCGCGAACCCAGGCGTATTTTCTCCCACGCTGTTGGCCGAGTTGGCCGACACGTCTCGCAGGAAATCCGCCACCGTGGTCGCACCGCTGCTCTGGATCTCCTTGGCCGTGATGGTCTGCACCTGGTTGTAGCCCACCTTGTCGGCGCTTTTGATCAGCGACCCCGTCACCTCCACCTTGTCGAGCTTGGCGACGGCGCCGCCGCCTGAGGCACTTGACACGCTTGCGGCGCTTGGGGCGCTTGTAGCGCTCGACGCCAGTACCGGGGCCGCGGCGGGCGGTGCACTTTGGGCATGGGCCGCGCTGATACACGCGGCGGAAAATACAATCTCGACGCCGAGTGCTTTACCGGCTGTGTATGCGAATTTCTTATGTCTCACTGAGCCCTCTTATGTGCGCATGTTGTGGCTATGGCTTGCGTATCGCTCTCCGGTAGCGGTCGGCAAGACGAGGGCCCGACATTGGCGTCGGGCACGCGCACTGTACGATTCGGGGGACGAAGGCTGGAGCGCCTGACGCAAATTCGGACCAGATCACCGATCGGTACGGAGTCAGTGGGCCGCGACGGCATGGGTGGGTCGGTTCAGGTCCTGCGGCGCTATCCAGAATGCCGCAGCAGGACAGACCCGACACCGTGTCGCGGCACGGGAATGACCATGGTTCATACTGAGGTCCGAATCCAGCCAGTTTTTTGTGGATGGACGGCTTATAGTGAGCCCATGAATTCCGAACGCGATGCCTATTATCAAGCCCTGCTCGCGCGCGACCGGCGCTTCGACGGCTGGTTCTACGTCGGCGTCTCCTCGACCGGCATCTATTGCCGGCCGGTGTGCGCGGTGCGCACGCCCAAGTTCGAGAACTGCCATTTTTTCGGCAGCGCGGCGGCCGCCGAAAAGCAGGGCTTTCGACCGTGCCTGCGCTGCCGCCCCGAGCTGGCGCCCGGGCAGGGCGTGCTCGATATTTCGGCGACGCTGGCCCGCACCGCGGCTGGCCTGATCGACGCCGGTTTTCTGAACGAAGTCGGCGTGCCGGCACTGGCCGCGCGCATCGGGATTACCGAGCGGCACCTGCGCCGCATCTTTGCGGCCGAGTTCGGCGTCAGCGTGATCGAATATGCGCAAACCCAGCGCCTGTTGCTGGCCAAGCGCCTGCTCACCGACAGTGCGCTGCCGATCGGCGAGATCGCCTATGCAGCGGGCTTTGCCAGCCTGCGCCGCTTCAACGATGTGTTCCAACAGCATTACCGGCTCAGTCCGCGCGCGCTGCGCAAGCATGTCGCGAGCGATGTCGCGGCTCCGCCATGGCTGTCGTTCGAACTCGCGTATCGTCCGCCCTACGCCTGGGACGCGCTGCTCGATTTTTTAGGCCGCCGCGCGATTGCCGGGGTCGAATATGTGACGGACGGGATCTATTGGCGCACGGTCGGATTCGACCTCGGCACCCAGACCCTGAACGGATGGATCAAGGTCGAGCACAGGCCCGCGCGGCATGGCGTGCAGCTCAGTTTCCCGCCGTCGCTGGCGCATGCGGTAGCGCCGCTGCTGCATCGGGTGCGCCATCTGTTCGATCTGGCCTGCCGGCCGGATCTGGTCGATGCACATCTAGGCGAACTGGCGGCAGGCATGCCGGGCTTACGCGTGCCGGGCGCCTTCGATGGCTTCGAAGTGGCGGTGCGCGCAATCGTCGGCCAGCAGATTTCGGTGGCCGGTGCACGCACCATCCTGGGCCGCATCGCGGCCCGCTTCGGTCAGCCGTTGGTGTCGCCCGAAGGTGCAGCGGCCGCCGAATTGCCGCCGCCGCAATTGCAAAACCTGTTTCCGACTGCCGCCGCTATCGCCGCGCTGCCGCCCGACGCGCTGCGCGGCGTCGGCATGGTGCATGCGCGCTCGGCAACCATCCACGCGCTGGCGGTCGAAATCGCCGCCGGCCGTTTGACCCTGACGCCGCTCGTGCCGATCGAGGAGACGCTCGCGGCCATGAAGCGCATCAAGGGCATAGGCGACTGGACCGCGCAATATATTGCGATGCGCGCCCTGGCCTGGCCTAATGCATTCCCGGCGGGCGACCTGATACTCAAACAGCAATTGGGTCTGCCCGACGCACGCGCGGTGGAGCGCCACGCGCAACCCTGGGCTCCCTGGCGCGCCTACGCGGCGCTCCATCTTTGGCGGCTTGCCGCGGAGGCATGAATGATCTATTACGACACTTGGCACAGCCCGTTGGGCGAAATCGTCCTGCGCGCCAACGACACCGCGCTGACCGGGGTGTTCTTTCGCGGCCAGAAGTATTTTCCAGCGACGACCGACGCTTGGCGCCAGCGCTCGGAGCACGCGCCGCTGCGGCGGGCGCGCGTGCAGTTGGCCGGCTTTTTCGCGGGAGAGATCTTGCGCTTCGATCTGCCCTTGCAGTTGGACGGCACCGCGTTCCAGCAGCACGTATGGCAGGCGCTCGGGCGCATTCCCTACGGCCACGTGGTGTCCTACGGCGATATCGCGGTCGAGCTGGGCATGGGCCGCGAGCATGCGCGCGCGGTCGGCAGCGCGACCGGCCGCAATCCGATCTCCATCATCGTGCCCTGCCACCGGGTCCTGGCGGGCAACGGTGCGTTGACGGGCTATGCGGGCGGCCTGGAGCGCAAGCAGGCGTTACTGGCGTTGGAAGGGGCGGCACCGCTCAGTGCGCGCGCCTGAGGTTGGGCAGGAACACGGCGGCCAGTCCCAGCAAGGGCAGGAACGAGCAAACCTTGTAGACGAACTGGATGCTGGTGACGTCGGCCAGATCGCCGAGTGCCGCGGCGCCGATGCCGCCCATGCCGAAGGCGAAGCCGAAGAACAGGCCCGACACCGTGCCGATCTTGCCCGGGATCAGCTCCTGCGCAAACACCAGGATGGCCGAAAAGGCCGATGCCAGCACCAGGCCGATGATAACCACCAGCACGCTGGTCCAGAACAGCGTCGCGTAGGGCAACAGCAGCGTGAATGGCGCGACGCCGAGAATCGAGGCCCAGATCACGTACTTGCGGCCGATCTTGTCGCCGATCGGGCCGCCGATCAGTGTGCCCACGGCCACCGCGAACAGGAACACGAACAGATGCACCTGCGCGCTTTGCACCGAAAGCTGGAATTTGCTGATCAGGTAGAAGGTGAAATAGCTGCTGATGCTCGCCAGATAGAAATACTTGGAGAAGATCAGCAGCAGCAGGATGCCGACGGCCGACGTCACCCGCGCGCGCGACAGCGACTGCGCGGTGCCGCCACGGGCGGCCTTGGCGCGCGAGCCCAGGCGGTGACGCGCATACCACTTGCCGACCGCCGTCAACACGCAGATCGCCAACAAGGCAGCGAGCGAAAACCAGGCGATGCTGCCCTGGCCGTAGGGAACGATGATCGCGGCGGCCAGCAGGGGACCGAACGAGCTGCCAAGATTGCCGCCCACCTGGAACAGCGACTGCGCGAGCCCGTGCCGACCGCCGGAGGCCATGCGCGCGACGCGCGACGATTCCGGATGGAAAACCGATGAACCGGTGCCGACCAGCGCCGCCGCCAGCAGCAGGGTCGGGAAATTCGGTGCGACCGACAGCAGCAGCAAACCGCACAGCGTGAAGCCCATGCCGATCGGCAACGAATACGGCTGCGGCTTGCGGTCGGTATACAAGCCCACCACGGGCTGTAGCAGCGAGGCGGTGATCTGGAACACCAGCGTGATTAGACCGATCTGTCCGAAACTCAGATGAAAGCCGCTTTTCAGGATCGGATAGATGGCCAGGATCAACGACTGGATCATGTCGTTGAGCATGTGCGAGAAGCTGATCGCGCCGAGCACCTTGAAGGCGGTACCGTCCGTGCGGTCCGGTCGGTCTGGGCCGGCGAGTCCGGTCGCGCCGGGCAGGGTCTGAGTCGAGGATTTCATCGCGTTCGTTGATGGTTGGTTTGTCGTTCGCTTACTGGTGGGAGTCCGGAGTCCTGATCTTGATTTGTGAGCGCTGCGCACCCTCACAGCCTTTATCGTGCCACAGAATGGTACGAATATCCGCGTGCAGCCCCGTTTGCCACGCAACGTTTGGCTCAATTTGTCTGGAATTTCACGGATAAGCCGATATTACGAGCTATATCCCCCTATTTCAGGACTAACGGCAAGTCGCCGTTGCCGGAATGCCGGCTTTTTTCCACTACAATCGCACCCTGCTTCCTCAGTGTGCCGCCCATGTCGTCCCCCCCCGCCAAACCTTTCTTCGCCACGCTCGACGCGATGCGCGGCATTGCCGCCTTCCTCGTCATGCTGCGCCACGTGACCTTCTTTCCCGATTTCGGTTTCCAGGAAAGTTATCTGGCGGTGGATTTGTTCTTTCTGCTGAGCGGTGTCGTCATCGCCAATGCCTACGAGACGCGCCTGCAGGGCGATATGTCGCTCGCGGGTTTTTGCTGGACCCGTGCGCTGCGTGTATTTCCGCTTTATTGGATGGGCTGCGCGCTGATGCTGGTCGCGCTCGTGCGCGTCCATGCGCTCAAGTGGGGCCTGCAGCCCGGCGTGCTGCTGCCGGCACTGCTGATGGTGCCCCGGCATCTTGGCGATCCGCCTTTTCCCTTGAATCATCCTGCCTGGTCGCTGTTCTTCGAACTACTGATCAATCTGCTGTATGCGCTGCTGGTCCGTTGGCTCAGCTGGCCGCGCCTGCTGCTGCTGACCGCCGTGTTCGGCATCGGCCTCGTCCATGTGCTGGGCGTTCAGGCCAACCTGGATTTCGGCTGGTCGCACGACACCTTGTCGATTGCGCCCTGGCGGGTCGGCTTTCCGTTTTTCCTCGGCGTGCTGCTGTATCGCGCCCATCGCCACTTCGGCCGGGCGCTCACCGCCAGGCTGGCACAACAGCGCCTCGCGCGCGATGTGCTGCCGTGGGTGCTGGTCGCCGCGGCCACGCTGATCCTGACCGCAGCCCCCGACAGCGGCAACCAGGCCAACTTCGACCTCGCTGCCGTCGCGTTAGGGTTCCCCATCGTGATCGCGCTGGCACTATGTGTGCCGGCCGGCGGCATGGGCCACGGACTCGCGCGCTGGCTGGGCCTGATATCCTATCCGCTGTACATGCTGCATGTACCGTTCAGTGTCCTGTTGCGTCCGGTGATTCCCGATCATGCCGGGCTCGCGGCCGCGCCGTTCGCCGCCGGCCTGGTACTTGTCTGCTGGCTGATGGGGGCATATGTCGATGCACCGCTACGACGCGGGCTGACGCGTAGTGCGCGCACCGGCTATGCGCGGATGGTGGCTTACGTCAGGCGCGCCGCGTCCTGAATGCGGGCCTGCCGCGCCCTTCGGCGCGGGCATGAGGCAATGCCCAGGCACGCTGGTGACGATGGCCGCCAGCCTCTTGCCGAGTGAGCGTATCCGGTGCAGGATGCCGTATGCTTAAATCTCTGACCACCTTCTGGAAAAAGTGGCGTACCTCGCGTGCCGCCGGCCAGCAGATCGATGCGCTACTGGCCCACGCCGACCCGCAAGCGCCGCTCGCGCAGCGCAATCAATGGCTGATCGAGATCGCGCACTGGCTGCATCGCGGCGGCGCGTCGCTGCCGGTCGACGGCGGTGTGACCGACGGCAGCCCCAAGTTTGCGCCTCACACCCGCTTGCGCTACCTGCTGCAGCTGCTGGAACGTAATCCGGCGTGGCGCACGCGCTGCGCCGCCACCTTGCGTCTCACCCTGGCTGAAAGCGACACCATTTCGCTGCTGTGCGAAAGCGGCATGCCGGTCCATTCCGGCTTGATCGGCGCGCTGGTCGAACGCGTGCAACGCAATCTGATCCCCCCGGCGCCGAACAGCACCGACCTGGCTGTGCTGTTCGCGCTGATGTTCACCTCGGCCGACGATGCGCATTGGGTCGCGGCCTTGCCGGCCGCGCTGCTTGATCAACTCGGCGCGTTCTACGAGGACGGCGCCGCGCCGGATACGCCGGATACGCAGACACAGGGTACGCAGGGGCCGCCGGGCGGACTTGCGCGCGACCTGCTCACCTCGATCCACAATCTGGTCTGCCAGATCAGCGCAACCGGCCTGTCGAGTGCGATCCGCACGCGCCTCGCGCCACATCGCCCGGACGAATCGCCGTTCTTTCGCCTGGGACGGGCAATGGAGGAGGTTGAGCGCGCCCACGGCGACTGGAGCGATGCACGCGCCGCCGCGGTTACAGACCCGACGCTGCTGCGCCAGCGCCTGCTGCAGCAGGTCAATTTTCTGCGCGCGCTGCTCGACGAATGCCGCGCCGCATCGCGCGCGGTCTACTCGCACCTGGACGAGAACGGCGTCAGCGTGGAGATCGTGTTCCAGATCGAGCGCGTGCAGGCGCGCCTGACCCGCGTCGAGCATCTGCTCGAGGCGTGGCTCAGCGACGATGTGCTCGCTGCGCGCGTGCGCCTGGTCGCCGAATTGATCGCCTGCAGCCAGGCCAGCCGCAGCGTCTCGGTCCTGCTGCGCGGCAGCTTCGGCATGCTGGCACGCAAAGTGGTCGAGCGTAGCGCGGAAACCGGCGAACACTACATCGCTCGCGACCGCGCCGAGTACATGAGCATGCTGAAGATGGCGGCAGGCGGCGGCCTGGTGACAGCGGCCACCGTCTATATCAAATTCGGCGTCACCAGCGCGCATATGCATCCGATGGTGGAAGGCTTTTTTGTCGGTCTGAACTATGCGCTCAGCTTCTTGTTGATGTACTTCCTGCATTTCACGCTGGCGACCAAGCAGCCCGCGATGACCGCGCCCGCCATCGCGCATAAGCTAGACGGTGTCGGCACGCCGCACGGCATGGACGAATTCGTCACCTCGGTAATCGCCCTGGTGCGTACTCAATCTGCCGCCATCTTCGGCAATCTGGTGCTGGTGTTCCCGGCCTGCTGGCTGCTGCAGCTTGCATTCGCCGCGGTGTTCCATGGCGACCTGATTTCGCCAGCCAAGGCCCAGTACACGCTGCATTCGTTTTCGCTGCTTGGACCGACGCCGGTGTTCGCCGCCTTGACCGGCGTGCTGCTATGGTCGTCCAGCCTGCTTTCGGGCTGGGCCGACAACTGGTTCGCATTGCATGGGATCGGCGACGTGCTGACTTATCATAGGCGCCTGCGCCTTGTATTTGGCGAGCAGGGCGCCGCGCGCATCGCCGGGTTCTGGCACAAAAATCTCTCGGGCATCGTCGGCAATGTGGCGCTGGGCATGATGTTGGGCTTGGTGCCGGCGATTCTCACTGCCTTTGCAATTCCGTTCGAAGTGCGCCATGTGACGCTCAGTACCGGTTCGATCGCCGCGGCCCTCGGTGTGCTCGGGCCCGAGGTGCTGGAAAGCGCCGATTTCTGGTGGGCGGTGGCCGGTATCGCCAGCATGGGCCTGCTCAATGTGCTGGTCAGCTTTGCCCTGGCCTTCCAGATGGCTGTGCGTTCGCGCCAGCTGCCGAGCACCGACCGCCGCGCGCTGAACCGCGCGATCTGGCAACGCATCTTTGCCAACCCGCTGTGCCTGCTGTTCCCGCTCGACGGCGACGCACACGCAGCCGATGCCTGAGTTTGATCATGTCGAACGCCCACGCGACACATTCCCAAGTCCGTTCCGCTAACGCGGCCGATGCCGACCGTGGCGTACAGCCGGTCGGTCTGCTGCTGGCAGGCGGGCTCGGCTCCCGTTTCGATCCGAGCGGGCGCAGCAATAAATTGCTCGCGCCGCTCGTGCGCGGCCCGCATGCCGGGCAGCCGGTAGCCTGGGCCGCGGCCTGCACGCTGAAAGCGGTGTTGCCACGAGTGATCGCGGTGTTGCGTCCCGATGGGGTCGGAGTCCAGGAATTGGCAGCCTTGTTCGAGCGCGCCGGCTGCGACCTTGTGTTGAGCATGGATGCCGCGCGGGGCATGGGCGCAAGCCTTGCCGCCGGAGTCGCGGCCAGCCTCGATGCGCCGGGCTGGGTGGTGGCGCTGGCCGACATGCCGTGGCTGCAGGCGTCCACCGTCGCCGCGGTCGCCGCCGCGATCGATACCGATGCCGCGCTGGCGGCGCCCCGCTTTCGCGGCAACCGGGGCCATCCGGTCGGCTTCGGCCGAGGCCATCGCGCGGCGCTGATGGGGCTGGACGGCGACGTTGGTGCTCGCACCTTGCTCGCCCGTGGTACGCTGTGCTGGATCGATACCAACGATAGCGGCGTGCTCGACGATGTCGATACGCCCGCGGCGCTGTAGAAGCAACACGCCGCAGCCGGGGCTGCCGCCTCGGCCACCCAACCTTGCTGCTGAAAGATCCAACGATATGGATAGCGTCGATTTGGAAGTACTACAAGCCGCGGTCGCCTGGCATCGCGCCGGGCATCCCACGCTGCTGGGCACCGTGGTCAAAACCTGGGGTTCCGCGCCACGCCCGCCCGGTTCGATGATGGCGATCCGCGACGACGGCCACATCATGGGCTCGATCTCCGGTGGCTGCATCGAGGACGCCTTGATCGATCAGGTGCGCGACGGCTCGCTGCGTCCAAGCCGACCGCAAATTCTTACCTTCGGCATCAGTGCCGACGAAGCGCATCGCTTCGGCCTGCCCTGCGGCGGCACGCTGCAGATCGTGCTGGAGCCGGTCGCCGATCATGCCCAACTGGATACCTTGCTGGACGCGATGCAAAAGAGACAGATCGTCACGCGCACCGTCGCGCTTGACACCGGGATTGCGCAATTGGATTCCGGCGCGCTTGCATCACTACCATTCTGCGACGGCCAGCGCATGATCACCAGCCACGGTCCGCAGCGCCGGCTGGTGATCATCGGCGCGGCCCAGGTCTCGCGCTATTTGGCCAACATGGCGCTGGCGCTCGACTATCGAGTCATCATCTGCGATCCGCGCAGCGAATATATGGACGAATGGAATATCGACGGCGTCGAACTGTCGCGCGAAATGCCGGACGACCTGATCCTGCGCCTGAATCTGGATCCGCATAGTGCGGTGGTCGCGCTCACGCACGATCCCAAGCTGGACGACATGGCCTTGCTGGAAGCGCTGAAGTCGCCCGCCTTCTACGTCGGTGCGCTGGGCTCGCGCCTGAACAATGCGCGCCGCCGCGAGCGGCTTGCGCTATTCGATTTGTCGCACGAGGAAATCGCCCGCCTGCACGGGCCGGTCGGACTCGATCTGGGCGCGCGCACGCCGCCCGAGATCGCGGTGGCGATCCTGGCCGAAATCACCGCCATCAAAAACGGGGTCCGCATTGCCGGCAGCGCGCGTGCGCGCCTGCCCGATACGCACCATGCGGCGTCGGGCGCGGCCGATGCCGGCGGCAGTGTGTGCGGGCTGAACTAAGCACCGCGCCGGCAGCGTGAAAAAGTAAGAATTTGTTGCGACGCAATATTTTCCACTTGCTTTACCTAGTGTTAACCCTATACTAATGACTAGGTATTTACCCAAGTTCGCTGGGTCGATAGGATTTAGCTCAAAAAGCAGGTGTGGCAATGAATTTTCATACGAGAAAGTGGGTCAAGCCCGAAGATCTGAACCCCAACGGAACCTTGTTCGGTGGCAGCCTGTTGTGCTGGATCGACGAAGAAGCCGCGATTTATGCGATGTGTCAGCTCGGTAACGAGAAGATCGTGACCAAGTTCATGTCCGAAATCAATTTCGTCAGTTCCGCGCGTCTGGGCGACGTGATCGAACTCGGTATGACCGCGACCCATTTCGGCCGCACCTCGATCACGATGCGCTGCGAAGTCCGCAACAAAATCACGCGCAAGAGCATCCTGACGGTCGAGAAGCTGGTTTTCGTGAATCTGGACGAACACGGCCAACCGGCCCCGCACGGCAAGACCGAACTCACGCCGGCACAAAACACGTCGCCCGAAATCGTTGGCGAGCGCATCGAAGCGGCCCCGGCCGCGCTTGCCGCTAGCGTCTTTGCCAGCGCCGTCCCGGCGCTCGCCGAAGCGACGGCTTGAGAAGTTCGACCGCCCACAAAAGCACAGCCGCGTTTCGCGGCTGTGCGGGTTCCGGCCAAATGCCGGGATAGTGCGCGTTCATAACGCGCGGGTGAAACTGTCTGGTAATGAACCACCCCGGCCACAGTAGCCGAGGTGCGCGAACCGAGGGGTTCAGCGCGTCAAATCAATAAAGGCAGGCCTTCGACCAGCACCACCGCACACAGCATGCCGAGCAGCGCGCCCAGCACCCGCAGTACGTTCAGGGTTAATTTCGACGCCACGGGTATCGCGCCGAAGAAAAGCGCACCGGCGAGCGCCATCGGAATCAGCAGTATCAAATCCGTCAATGTCAGCGAATCCATGACATGTCTCCCGCCTTGTTATAAGTCCAGTATAGAAGACGGTCCGTCAAATGAAAGTCGATTTTCAGCGGATGACCCGCGCAGCGGCTGTTCGCGCAGACATTAGCCAACGCGGCGGACTTGCCCGGCTACAATATGGGACGCTCGAACTGACTACTGGAAGTGCAATGCAGGACACGCTCACCGAACAACACATCGCCACACTGCGCGAGCAGGGTTTTGTCGTCGTACCCGGCATGATCGAAGCAACCCGTATCGCGGCGCTGCGCCATCTGGTCGAGCAGCAACTGGCCGAGCGCGCGCGCCCCCTCGAGTACGAAGCCGACTTGCGATATCCGGGTGCGCCCGCGTCGCGCGATGCGCATGGCGGCGATACGGTGCGGCGCCTGCTCGACGCCTACGCGCGCGACCCGCAATTTGCCGCCTGGGCCACCGCGCCCGAGGTCGGCGACTGGTTGCGCGAGTATTTCGGGACGCCGGCATGGCTGTCGCGCGCCCATCACAATTGCGTGATGACCAAGCATCCGACCTTTGGCAGCTTGACCGGCTGGCATCGCGATTTCCGCTATTGGGCATTCGAGCGCGACGATCTGGTTTCGAGCTGGCTTGCGCTCGGCCCCGAGCACGCCGACAACGGCGGGTTGTGGTTCGTGCCGGGTTCGCACCGGATGAACTTCCCGCCCGAAGCCTTCGACGAGGCGAAATTCTTTCGCGCCGACCGGCCGGAAAATGCGGCGCTGATCGAGCGCGCCCATGCGCCTACCCTGGCACCGGGCGACGTGGTGTTCTTCCATTGCAATACGCTGCATTCGGCCGGCCAGAATACGAGCGACGCGGTCAAGTTCTCGATGGTCTTCACCTACCACGGCGCATCCAATGCGCCGCTGCCCGGCACCCGTTCTGCCGCCAAGCCCGAGGTCGCGCTCTAAAGTCGCCCGCTTTAAAGCCGCCTTCAGTAACGCGGCACCGGCTCGACCCGCTTGCCCCGGTATTTCGCCCGACTTGCCGCGGACCGGTTCGCCTTGTGGCATCATGCAGTCCCGTCGGCATGCGTCGGCTTGGCTTTTGCCAGCAAGCGCCGGCTTACCTTTTGCCACGGTGCCGACGCCGTGGCGCGGATCCCTTTCAAGTACTGCACGCATGGCCCTCAAATCGACCATCTTCAAAGCGGAACTGCAAATCGCCGACATGGACCGCCACTATTATGCGGACCATGCGCTGACGATCGCCCGTCACCCGTCTGAGACCGACGAGCGGATGATGGTGCGTCTGGCCGCCTTCGCCCTCTATGCCGACGAACGGCTGGAACTCTGCAAGGGCTTGAGCGACGTCGACGAACCCGATCTCTGGCGTACCGACCTGACCGGCCGCATCCTCGAATGGATCGATGTCGGCCAACCCGACGATAGGCGGCTGCTGAAAGCCTGCGGCCGAGCCGATCTGGTGCGCGTCTGCGTCTACTCGGGCCGCGCCGCCGAACTCTGGTGGCAGCCGATCCGGGGCAAGCTCGAACGCGCCCGCAACCTTTCCGTGATCAGCCTGGCCGACGGCACGGCAACCGCGCTGGCGCAGCTCGCGCAACGGACCATGCGGCTGCAATGCACGATACAGGAAGGGCAGATGTGGATAGGCGCGGCCGATACCGATCCGATACCGGTCGAATGGACCGTGCTCAAAGAGGCGAGCGTGCGCTGAGGACGCAGTCCCAGGCGTTGGGGCAAAAAAAACCCGCTCACGAGGAGCGGGTTAAATCCATATCAGGAGGAGACATGGAGGAGACGAGTTCAATATAACTCAATCCATGGTGCATTGCAACAGCTAACTAAGGGTTTTCCTTTGTGTTGCAATTAAGCAACGCTTAAGCTGCTTCTCAATTTTTCATTTTCCGCCATTTACCGGATACCGCTTGCCTTGAGGGGTGCCAAGCACGGGTTTGGAGGTGGTGATAAAGTGCGCGTCTGACTGATAGATAGCGGAACGCGCAGGGCCCTTCAAGCCATCGCGTCCCGTAGCCGAAGATGCCGAAGCCGAATACGACCACCGATGATGTAGCAGAACTCGAACGACGCCTGGCGCTGTTCGACGACGACGCGCGCCGCGCTTTGTTGCGCCAGGGCCTGCGCGGTATCGAAAAGGAAAGTCTGCGTGTCGGCCTCAACGGCAAGCTCGCCCTCACCCCGCATCCGCTTGCGCTCGGCGCCGCCCTGACGCACCCGCAGCTGACCACCGACTATTCGGAAGCCCTGCTGGAAATCATCACGCCAGCCGAAACCGATGCCGCACTCACGCTGAAGTCGCTCGACACGTTGCATCGCCACGTCTATGCCAAGCTGGACGACGAGATTCTTTGGAACGAGTCGATGCCTGGCATCCTGCCGCAGGACGACGAGATTCCGATCGCCGAGTACGGCCGCTCGAACATCGGCCGGCTCAAGCATGTATATCGCCAGGGTCTGGCTTTGCGCTACGGACGCGCGATGCAATGCATTGCCGGCATCCATTACAACTATTCGCTATCCGAGGACGTGTGGCGCGTGCTGCGCGAGGCGGAAGGCGTGCGCGACGACGAGGCCACGGCCGATCAATCGCGCCGCTACCTGGACCAGATCCGCAATTTCCGGCGCTATAGCTGGCTGCTGATGCTGCTGTTCGGCGCCTCGCCAGCGGTGGGCGCGAATTTCCTCGGCGACAAGCCGCACCGTCTGGAACATCTGGACCACGACACCCTGTATCTGCCCTATGCGACCAGTTTGCGCATGAGCGATCTGGGGTACCAGAACAATCCGGCCCAGGCCGGCATGTCGCCCAGCTACGATACGCTGACCGGCTATCTGCAAGGTCTCGTGCAAGCGGTCAGCCAGCCCCATCCAGCCTACGAGCAAATTGGCACGCATCGTAACGGCGCCTGGATTCAGATCAATACCCATGTGCTGCAGATCGAAAACGAGTTCTATTCGACCATCCGCCCGAAGCGTGTCACGCGTTCGGGCGAGCGTCCGATTCAAGCCTTGGCGCAGCGCGGCGTGCAATATATCGAAGTACGTTGCCTGGACATCGACCCGTTCGAGCCGACCGGACTGAACCTCAGTACAGCGCGCTTTATCGATGCATTCCTGCTGTTCTGCGCGCTGCAGCCGAGTCCGAGCTTGCCGCCCGCGGCATTGGACGAAGCCAATGCGAACTTCGCGCAAGTGGTCAGCTTCGGTCGCCGCCCGGGCTTGGCGCTACAGCGCGAGGGTGTAGCGATAGGGTTGGTGGAGTGGGCCGCGCAGCTGTTCGATCAGATCGAGGCGGTGGCACGCGTGCTCGATGCGGCACAACCCGCTCACACCGCAACCGGCAGTCCTGACGATACCCACTTGGCAGCCCTGGCCGTGCAGCGCGCGAAGTTGGCGGATCTTTCGCTGACGCCGTCGGCCCGCGTGTTGCAGACGATGCGCGAGCAAGGACTCAGCTTCGAGCAGTTCGCACTGAAGCTGAGCCTGCAGCACGCGAGTGACTTCAAGGCGCGACCGCTAGCTGCCGCTCAGAGCGCGTCCCTTGAGCTATTGGCCCAAACGTCGCTTGCCGAACAGGCACGGCTTGAACAGGAAGACTCGCGTGTAGGCGCCCAGGATTTCGATGCTTTCGTCGACGCGTATCAGCAGCTCGACCTGCCTGCGCCTTTCGACAAGCTGATGTTGGGCGCGGCAACCGCGGAATAAAGCGCGGCATGTCACCAAGACCTGGCCTCAGCGACCTGAGCCGGGTTCAGTGTTTCAGCAGCAGCCTGGATGCGACCGTCAGCACGATACCGATCGCGCCCAGCAGCAGCATCAAGCGCAACAAGGTCATTCCGCGTTGTCGATGCGCGGGTGCCGTGGTCGGCACAGTGTAGGAAGTTTGCATGATTCTGTTGTTTGGTAAGCACCGGATAAAAAAAAACCCGCCTGCGGCGGGCATCAACCAAGCGAGTATTTAACTCACTTACTGTTGACGGCGTCCTTGAACGCTTTGCCGGCAGTGAACTTGACGGTCTTGGCAGCGGCAATCTTGATCGCTTCGCCGGTCTTGGGGTTGCGGCCCGTACGGGCGGCACGCTTGCCCGAACCAAAGCTGCCGAAGCCGATCAGCTGAACCGTATCTCCGGTAGCAACCGATTTCTTCACCACTTCCAGCAGCGTGTCCAGCGTTTCGCCGGTAAGAGCCTTGCTCGCGCCAGTCTGAGCGGCGACGGCATCGATCAGTTCCTGTTTATTCATAAGGTTCCTTTCTCAGTTTGGGTTGAAACAACGGCATGGTCGCGACGATTATACGTGCTGGAACAATGCCGTCGAGGGGTTAAGGTATTTGGCGAAAGCCAGCCGACAGCTTGCGCCGAGCGATTCGATACCAACGCACGCCCGTACGTTACCACGACAGGCTTGCTATGATAACCACCTACGGAGCCATATTCGACGGGGGGTTCAACAATTTGGGTCGATTTTGGTCAGTTTTCGCCCCGAATCCCAAAAATGGGCCCGTCATGCGCGACGGAAGCGCTCACAAAACGGCGGCGGCGTTGGATTTTGCCAACGCCGCTAGTGCTCCGCATGGCGTTTGACGCGATGCACCGTGCTCTTTTCTTTCGGAATTCTTTCAAATCTTCCACGAACCCTGGCACGTCAGCGCACTCTCGATCGCCGACGATACCCCCTCCATCACCTGTAATCCGACCCGGTACCGATGGCCGCAATCCTGACGCCCGCACGTTTGCAATTGCAAGAGGACGGTGTGCCGTTCTCGGCAGACTATGACGATGTCTATCACAGCAAAGCCGGCGGCATCGGCCAGGCGCGCCATGTCTTCCTGCTCGGCAACGATTTGCCGCGACGCTGGGCCAAACGTGAGCACTTCACGATACTTGAAACCGGCTACGGCCTGGGCCTGAATTTCCTCGCCACCTGGGCAAGCTGGCAACGGGATGCGCAGGCCTGCTCCCGTTTGCATTTCGTCTCGATCGAAAAGCATCCTTTCTCGCGCGAGGATCTTGCACGCTACTGGCTGGGCGACCGCAACGGCGCAATGCGTGGCGAGGACGTCACGACTATCGCGCGATCGAAAGTAGCCGACGCTGTCGACGACGGAACGGCATCGCTTGACGCACATATGCATACGCTGGCCAAGACCTTGATCGATGCGTGGCCGCCGCTGTTGCCCGGTACCCATCGGCTGAATTTCGACGACGGGCGCGTGATATTAACGCTGGTGTTCGGCGATGCGTTGGACGTGCTGCCCAATCTTGTGCTGCGCGCGGATGCGTTCTATCTCGACGGATTCGCCCCTGGGAAAAACCCGGACTTGTGGAGCACGCCTGTCTACAAGGGCTTGACGCGGCTTGCCGCCCACGGGGCGTCGCTTGCAACCTACACGGTGTCGGCCGCGGTTCGGCAAGGCCTGAGCGATGCAGGCTTTCGCGTCGACCGCGCCGAAGGCTACCAATACAAACGCGACATGTTGATCGGTCGCTTCGTGCCGCGCTATCGGATGCGCCGGCATGAGCCGCCGGCACCCTATGCCGAACGATATCCGCATGCCGCGCGCGATGCGATCGTGATCGGTGCCGGACTGGCCGGGTGCGCCGCGGTGTCCGCGCTGGCTGCGCGCGGTTGGCGCATCACCTTGCTCGAACGGGGCACGGCACCGGCGAGCGCGGCATCGGGTAATCCCGCCGGCGTGTTCCATCCCATCGTCACGCGCGACGACAGTTTTGCCGCACGTCTATCGCGCAGCGGTTTCCTCTTCGCCCTGCAAAACTGGACAGAATTGCGTCGCCGCGGCCACCTCATAGCCGGGCAAGGCGATGGCGTTTTCGTCTGCGCGCAAAGCGACGAGGAATGGTCGGCCATGCAGTCGCTGCAGGAAGTGGCGCCTTTGCCGCCGGAATATGGGCAATTGATGGATAGTAAGCAAGCCGAATCAGTGCTCGGTGCACTGCCTGTGCGGGGCGGTTGGTATTTTCCGCAAGGCGGGTGGATTGCCCCCGGCGCATTGTGTCGCGCGCAACTCGATAGCGCCGGCACGGCCTTGCATGCGCGCTATGGCTGTGTAGCGGATCGCCTGCTGCAACGCGACGGCAATTGGCAGGTCCTCGATCGCGACGGCAATACGCTTGCCGCTGCATCGATAGTGATACTCGCCAATGCGCACGATGCGGCGCGCTTGAGCGGACTGGATCAGATACGCACCGGCTCGATACGCGGCCAGTTGAACCTGGTGCCGGCGGCCACCGCGCTCAAGCATCCGCTGATAGGCGACGGCTACGTGATACCGCTAGCCGCACAGACCTGGTTGACCGGTGCCAGTTACGACGTCGACGATACCGATGCGAGCACGCGAGCATCGAGCAGGACAGACAATCTCGTACGTCTGCGCGGCCTGCTTCCGGAACAGGCCGCTTACTTCGATCGCTGCGATGCCGATCTCGGTGCGCGCACCGCATTTCGCTGTGTGGTTTCGGATCGCATGCCGATGATAGGCGCATTGGCCGATGAAGGCCGGGCCTGGGCCTCCGTGCAATCGTTGCGTGGTGCGCATTGCGCGGATTTGCCGCGTCTGCCCGGCCTGTACGGCGCCTTTGCCTACGGTTCGCGCGGCTTGATCTGGGCTGCGCTGGGCGCCGAAATCCTGGCGGCCTTGATAGAAGGCGAGCCGCTACCGATCGATCGGCGCCTGCTCGACGGCATCGATCCCGGTCGCTTCTTGTTGCGTGCGTTGCGACAAGCCTAAGACTCATTCTCGAAACACACCCTCAAGACCTACCCTCGACGCCGGCGTGAGCATACCCTTCGTGCGGCCTTCGCAAAGGAGTGGAAAAGCTGTGTATAAGCCCTGCGCCAGCGCGGGATGAATTCTGCATAACTTGCTGCACTGCAGATATACCACCGAAGTTATCCCGGTCAGTCGATCTTCGCGCAGTCCTTGTGCGCGAGGTTATCCGTTTTGCAAATAATTGATTCGAATCGCCTAATTTGGCTTATGCACAGAAACCGAGGAAGCTTGTTAACTACTACGATGTATACATATAAAAAATAAATCAAACTTAACGACCCTACTATCGGTCGAACGCCGGTTGGGATAAATCGGGTCTCCGCGCGCCCAATTCTTGCTCGCGTTGAGTACATGCCGTGCCTCTTGATCGGATCGATCCTGCAATTCGCATGTATCGTCCCAGGACCGAGCCATGCGGGCATGATCCTATCCACACCACCGATTGCCGTTCGACGCTGCAGCAACCATAAGACCGTCGTCGAACACGATCGAATCGCAAGCATCTTGCTGCGTGCTGCGTGCTGCCTCAACGGCGGCATTGGAACTGCCGAGTTCCATCGAACCACAGACCAAAGGAGCTGCCTCATGACGTCGGCATTTTCGTTTTTGCCGGATTGGCCATTGGTACCGGACTCGATCTTCTGGGCCGGTCTTGCCTTGCTATGTGCCGGGCTGTTCAGTGAATTGGCATGGCGTGCCTGGCGCTTGCCGCGCATTACCGGCTATGCGCTGGTCGGCCTGGCGGCTGGACCCGCAGGCCTTGACGTGATCAGCACCGGCATAGGCATCGATATGCGCCTGGCACTCGATGTCGGGCTGGGCCTGTTGCTGTTCGAATTGGGCAGTCGACTGAATTTGAAATGGATGCGCAAGAATCCGTGGTTGATTGCGACCAGTCTGGCCGAGGCCACACTGACCTTCGCCGCGGTCGGATTGGGCATGCGCGCGCTGGGCTTGCCGTGGATGACCGCGCTGCTCATCGCCTCGATCGCGATCTCGACTTCGCCGGCGATGGTGATCCAACTCAAGGTCGAATTGAAAGCCGAAGGCCAGGTTACCCAGCGGCTGATCGCCTTGACGGCATTGAACAGCATTTATGCCGTGATACTCACCAAACTGATTTCCGGCTGGGTACACCAGACCTTCTACGGCAACGTTTTCGCCACCCTGCTCGAACCGCTTTATTTGATCGGCGGGTCGTTGCTGCTGGCCTATGGTCTTGCACGCGGCTGCAATCTGTTCTATCAGCGCATGGGTTGGCAGGACGAACATTCGTTCGTCGCCTTGATCGGCTTTGTCCTGCTGGCAATCGCGCTCGCGCAGATGTTCCACTTGCAGATCGCCTTGGTGATGCTGGCTGCCGGCATTCTGTTCAAGAACTTCGACGAACGGCCGCAATTGTGGCCGGAACATTTCGGTACCGCCGGGCGCTTGATGACCGTGATCCTGTTCGTGCTGACCTTGAGCAGTTTCAAGTGGGAGTACCTCGGCTACGGCGGTATTGCGGCTTTGGCGCTGGTGCTGATACGTCTGCTCACCAAATGGCTGGGCGTGCTGATCTTCGCACGGCCGAGCGGTATCAGTCTGCGCCAGGGCACCGCGTTGGGTCTGTCCTTGGCGCCAATGTCGGCGCTGGCCTTTTTGCTGGTCGACGATACCTACCGGTTCTATCCGGGTTTCGATCCCGATCTTCGTGCCGTGATCCTGTGCGCGGTCGCATTGCTGCAACTGGTCGGACCGTTGATCGTGTCGCGCATGCTCGGTTGGGTCGGCGAACGTCAAGCCTGAAGTTAGGCCCTAGTTTTCAACACATGTTTGCGGGAGGAATGCCATGCCGCTGGATCCGTTTCAACCATCGGCCTCGTTCACCTTCGGGGTCGAGCTCGAGCTGCAAATCGTCAACACACACGACTACGATCTGACGCGCGCGTCGTCCGACCTGTTGCGCCTCGTCGACAACAAGCCCAAGCCGGGCGATATCAAGCCGGAGATGACGGAAAGCATGATCGAACTGTCGACCGGCATCTGCACCAGTCACGCGCAGGCCCTGGCCGAATTGCGGGCTTTGCGCGATATATTGGTCGAGGCTGCGGATCGGCTCGACGTCGGCTTGTGCGGTGGCGGCACCCATGCGTTCCAGAAATGGAACGAGCGGCAGATCTACGATTCGCCGCGCTTTCAGTACCTGTCCGAACTCTACGGCTATCTGGCCAAGCAATTCACGGTGTTCGGCCAGCATGTCCATGTCGGTTGTCCCGACGCTGACAGCGCGCTGTATCTGCTGCATGCGATGTCGCGCTACATACCGCATTTCATCGCATTGTCCGCGTCGTCGCCCTATGTGCAGGCGATCGATACCGGATTTCATTCGGCCCGCTTGAATTCGGTGTTCGCCTTTCCGCTTTCGGGGCGTGCGCCGTTCGTACTCGACTGGGAGTCGTTCAAGGTCTACTTCGAGAAGATGGTGGCAACCGGCGTTGTCGAAGGGATGAAGGATTTCTACTGGGACATCCGCCCCAAGCCGGAATTCGGCACCATCGAGGTCCGCGTGATGGACACGCCGCTGTCGGTCGAGCGCGCCGCGGCGATTGCCGCCTACATCCAGACTCTGGCACGCTATCTGTTGACCGACCGGCCGGTACAACCCCATGAAGACGATTACCTGGTCTACACCTTCAATCGCTTCGAAGCGTGCCGCTACGGGCTGGCGGGACGTTGTGCCAATGCCCACGACAGCGAGCGAGTGGTGATCGGCGACGATATCCTGCGCACCCTGGACCTGCTCGAACCGCATGCGAAGGTATTGCAGTCGGAGCAGGCCCTCGAGGAAATCCGTCAAATCGTGCTCGACGACGCGAATGATGCCACCTGGCTGCGTCAGGTCAACGACGATGCGCATTCCCTGCACGAGGCGGTGCGGCAGCAGTGTCTGCGTTGGCGCAGCTGAAGATGCAGCGGGCGGATCGGTGTATCGGGGAAAACGCGGCAGGAAGGCGCAGGCCGGGTTGGGGCGGTAAAACGTGTCCCCCTGGATTGGCTGTGATGCCCCAAGCCCGTCAGAGGGGTTCAAAACGCTTCGGCGCATGGTCGGCTGGTCGGGTCGGTCCTCGATCGGGCTACGTTGTCTCCAACTGGCGGCTCGGCCGTTCTTTCGGTACTCAGGCAAAACTCACCACATACATTAAATAAGTTAACAAATTCTTTTTTAAAAATAATACTGGTTAACAATGTTCGCTATTTTTTGTGAATAACCGGCTATTATCATTTGCAATCATATGTTTGGCGTTTGTATAACTTCGGAACCATGGCGCGGCAAGCGGGGGGCAACCGGGAACAACTATGGCGCGCCTCGCCACTGGGGACAGGTTGTCCAGAATCCATCCACCGCGGATCAGCAAGTTTTTAACACCTTACCCACAGGCAGGAGGGGGTCCCCGTAGGCGGCGATAATCGAATACCGATTTTTTAGCGAGATAGAGTGGGTGTTCGCCGGTTTAGTTTTACCTTGCCTGAGAAAAATGCGAAACTTTGAGATACTGTCGGTTGGTTGAACGTTTGCGCTTACGCGAACGTACTGGACGACAGACGACATTCAGGCGGCATCGTGGTGATGCTGCCCATCAACATACGACTATGAGCTACGGTGTATACGGTGACCAGGTGATGGGACGCATCACCCACGGTCTGCTGCGCTTGAGCACAGCGATGCGCAGCGAAGCATGGAATTGGGCCGAACAAGTTGGTTTGACCCCGACTCAAGGCGAAATTCTCGTCTTGTTATTGCAGCGCAAGGGTGCCTTGCGTTTAGGTGAGATCGCGCGCGAAACCGCGTTGACCGCGGCCACGACCAGCGATGCGGTTAGTACGCTCGAGGTCAAGGGCCTGGTCGAGAAGCGGCGTGCGCTCGACGATGGCCGTGCCCTGGCGGTACGCTTGACGAGCCGTGGCCGTACCGCGGCCAAGCGCGCGGTGCAATGGCCCGGTTTCCTGACAAGCGCAGTGAGCAAGCTTGGTGGTACCGAACAGGGCAAGCTGTATCGTTCGCTGGTCAAGATGATCTACGAACTCGAAGCGAGCGATACGATGCCGGCGCACCGCATGTGCATCTCCTGCAAGTATTTCGAACCGGGCCAGGGTAGCGCGCGCAAGGCGGCGACGCACCGTTGCTCGCTGTTGGGCGAGTCGTTCGACGACACCGGTGTGCGACTCGACTGTTCGACCTACGAACTGGCGGATGCGGTCCAGCGCCGCAAGACCTGGAAGGTGTTCGCGGTCAATTGACCTGGTCGATCGAATGGTGTCTGGCGCAGCCGGCGCCGTTTCGATCCGTCCACGCGGCAAGCTACGCCTGCATCACGCCTGCACCCTGCAGCGGCTTTGTGCTGCCTGCAAGGTCGGGATCGCCGTGCTATTCTCGAAAACACTTTCGAATCCAACTCCTGCACGGTCCGACTTCACCATGAGCGCTCTCTTTTCTCCCTACGCATTGCGCGATCTGCACCTGCCTAACCGTATCGTCGTTTCTCCGATGTGCCAGTACTCGGCCGAAGACGGCAAGGCGACCGACTGGCACATGATGCACCTCGGTCAATTGGCCTTGTCGGGCGCGGGCCTGCTGCTTATCGAAGCCACCGCGGTCGAGCCGATCGGGCGCATCACGCCGGGCGATCTGGGTTTGTGGTGCGATGCGACGGAACAGGCATTGGACCGGGTGATACGGGCCATCCGCCACCACGCCGGCATCCCGGTCGGAATCCAGCTGTCGCACGCGGGTCGCAAGGCATCGAGCCACGCACCGTGGGAAGGCGGCCAGTTGATACCGGTGTCGGAAGGCGGCTGGCATCCCTGCGCGCCGTCGGCAATCGCGCATCGCGACGACGAGGCGGCACCGCTCGCGCTCGATCACGCCGGGCTGAACCGCATCCGCGATGCCTTCGTCGCCTCGGCACAGCGCGCGGTGCGTATCGGCATCGAAGCCATCGAGCTGCATGCGGCGCACGGCTATCTGCTACATCAATTTCTCTCGCCGCTTGCCAATCGGCGCGACGACGAATATGGCGGCAGCCTCGAAAACCGCATGCGTTTTCCGCTCGAGGTGTTTGACGCGGTGCGCGCGGCCGTGCCGGTGTCGGTGCCGGTCGGCATGCGGGTGTCGGCGACGGACTGGGTCGACGGCGGCTGGGATCCGGAACAGACTGTTCAGCTTGGCCGGGCTTTGAAGACGCGCGGCTGCGACTGGCTGGACGTGTCGAGCGGCGGGGTTTCGCCGCTGCAGAAAATCGCGCTTGGCCCGGCATATCAGGTGCCGTTCGCGCAGAAAATGAAGGCCGAAGTGGGACTGCCCACCATTGCGGTTGGACTGATTACCGATGCGCAACAGGCCGAAGATATTGTCGCCGGCGGCCAAGCTGATATGATCGCGCTCGGGCGGGGCATTCTGTATGATCCGCGCTGGCCGTGGCATGCCGCCGCTCAATTAGGTGCGCAGGTGGCCGCGCCCAAGCAGTATTGGCGTTCGAACCCGCACCAGCACAAGCAGTTATTCGGTGACATCCGGTTCGGGCAACGCTGACCTCAACCGCGCTTTGAAGGATCATCGATGAGTTCTCGCAGGATAGCCGTGCGGCGTTCCGGGGTGCACGGCCGCGGCGTATTTGCCGCGGTAAGCTTGCCCGCCGGGGTACGCCTGATCGAATACAAAGGCGAGCGCATTTCGTGGAAGGAAGCGCTCAAGCGTCATCCGCACGATCCCGCGCACCCGAACCACACCTTCTATTTCGCGCTGGACGGCGGTGACGTGATCGACGGCAAGATAGGCGGCAACCAGGCGCGCTGGATCAATCATTCCTGCGTGCCCAATTGCGAGGCGGACGAAATCGACGGGCGTGTCTATATTTCGACTTTGCGCGAGATCGAGACGGACGAGGAATTGTTCTATGACTACGGCCTCGTCATCGACGGCCGGCAGACCAAGAAGCTGAAGCAGGAATACGCGTGTTATTGCGGTCATACCGCATGCCGCGGCACGATGCTTGCGCCTAAGCGCTGACGCTAGCCTGCGGATGCGGCAGCTGTTCGCGCGGCACCGGGCGCGAGCTGTCGGTCCGCGTTTCTTCTGCCTTCTTCGCCTGAGCAATCTGCACGGCATTCAGCAACGGCAGGCGGATGACGAAACGCGAACCGCCACCGCTCGCCGATTCGTAGAATATTTCCCCGCCATGCAGGACCGCGATATTGCGTACGATCGCAAGACCCAGGCCCGCGCCTTGGGATGAACCGCCGGCAAGATTGCGCGAGATATCGCCGCGAAAAAAGCGCTTGAACAAATCGCGCTGCAGTTCGGTCGACACACCTGGTCCATTATCCTCGATGATCAGGTCGATATGACGCTCGGTGCCGGGACGCAAATCCGGCTCGGCGGCAAGCGGGGTGCGACCGATGCTCAAGGTGATGCGTACGGCTTCGCCGCTTCGCGGTGTCGCATACTTGAGTGCATTATCGATCAGATTGGTTACCGCTTCGCGTAACAGCACCGGATGGCCGTTCACGTAGAGCGGGCTGCCGCTGCCCTGTTCGTAGTCTTCCGTGTCGGCCTCGGTCCAGGCGGTTTCGTCCTCGTCGTCCACTTCCACCGGGTGCGTGAAACCCAGATCGAGTTCCAGCTCGCTGTCCTGTTCGATCAGATGACGGCCCGAGATCAAGGTCAGCACGTCGTGACGCTGAAAACCCATGTCAACGCCCTTGGACAGCGCGCGCGGCACCCATTCCGCGCCGGTCTCGAAGACCAGAGCTGCGACGTCGACGCAGACAAAATTGGCTACGTGTTCGCCCGGTTCGGCCCGGGCCAGCGAAAGCAGCTGGTTCGACAGTCGCACCGCACGATCGGCTGCCAAGCGGACTTCCAGCACAGCGGCCTCGATCGCCTTGGGGTCGCGCGCGTTGGCGGCCTGTTCGGCATGCAGTTTGACTGCGGTCAGCGGCGTACGCAATTGATGAGCGGCATCGGCGATAAAGGTGCGCTGGCTTTCCAGTGCGGTCTTCAGGCGACCGAGCAAGGCGTTCAGCGCGCTCGTCAGCGGCCGGATTTCCGCCGGAACTTGCGATTCGTCGACCGGTTCGAGCGAGTTATGGGTTTGCTGGTTCAGCGCGTCGGCCATTTTGACGAGCGGGTTGATCTGCTGGATGATCGCCCGCACGGCGACGATCCAGCCTACGACCAGCAGCAGCAGCATCGGCACCATCAGAGATAGCAGGAATTCGGAGGCGATGGCGTAGCGGTGCGAGGTGAGTTGGCCGACTTCCACCATCAGATGCGAGCCGTTCGGACGCAATAGTTCGACCTGGGCGATGCGCGCGCTGGCGCCGTCGACGGTGGTAGTGAACAAGAGCGCGTGCCGCGAGCTGGACATCGCGCTGCCTGAAAGCGGAATGTCGGAACGGCCGGCGATATCGTCGGCGTTGGAGATGACGCGATACAAGAAGCCGTCGGCCGGGTCGGACAGCATCGAGTCGCCCAACTCGTGGGCCACGTCGTGTGCGGCGGGGCCGGCAAAGCGAATTTGCTCGGCGATCGCGTACGCGTTCTGGATCAGCGTGTGATCGACGTTGCGCTGCGTGTAATTCCAGGCCAGCCAGAACGCAGTACAGCCGCTCGTCAGCGCCAGCATGACGAGCGGTACGACCAGCCTGCGCAGCAACGAGCGGCGCAGGCTCAGCATGGAAGCAGAAGTTTCCATCTCCGCCCCGAATTACCCACGGTTACCCGTTCCGGCGGCGTTGCACGACGCGTGGCGCAAGATTGCGCGCTTTGCGTCGATGCGTACCGCCAGGCCAGTTGTCAGTTCGGGTTGATTTCCTGAAGCAGATAGCCAAAGCCCCTTACGGTGACGATTTCGACCCGGCACTGCTCGAGTTTCTTGCGGACCCGGTGCACATAGACTTCGATCGCGGTATCACCGAGGTCGCCGCCGAAGTGAGTGAGATGATCCTGCAACTGCGCTTTGCTGACGACGCGGCCGTGGCGCTGCAAGAGGATTTCCAGCACCGCGAATTCGCGCGGCGATAGTTCGAGCGGCTTGTCGTGATTGAAGATACGGCGGTCGACACCCGACAGGCGTACGCCACCCACGCTGACTTCCGGCCGGGATACCGCGGCGCGCGACCCGCTGCGACGCAGGACCGCGCGGATGCGCGCTTCCAGTTCGGACGGCTCGAACGGCTTGGGAATGTAGTCGTCGGCGCCGCTGTTCAGGCCTTGCAATCTATCGTTCAGATCGTCGCGGGCGGTCAGGATGATGACGGGTGTGTGCCGATTGTTCTGGCGCAGCCGCGACAACAGCGCCATCCCGTCCACGCCGGGCAGGCCGAGGTCGAGGATGATGAGGTCGTGTCGGTTCTGCGAGAACGCCTGTTCGGCAAATATGCCGTCATGCACCATATCGACCGTGAAGCCGGCGTGTTCGAGGCTGCTTTGAATACCGCGCGCGATCGGGCGGTCATCTTCGATCAACAGGAGTCGCATATCCATCGCTCAAGTACAATTTGAATGGGCGCACAGACAAGGGACCGTCGCTCGGTCCGAGCGGGAAGTGTTCTTTGCCGGCGGTATGTACTGCACGTCGTTCGCAAATCGCGCACAGGATACGCTGGCGCCGACGGCCCATCCATCAGCAGCGGGTGCGCCACCATCGTTTCGTCGTCCAACGGAGCAGGCCGAACGTATGACAGAAATCCCGATCACCCTGCTGGAAGCCGCGATCAACTACTGGCGCGCACAGTCGCCGTCCGTGGGAGACGAATTGCGGTTGTGCGCGCAAGCCAGCGCGTTGTCCAAACCCTATGCGCTAATGATTGTACAGCGCAGAAGTACGCTAACGTTAGGCGAACTTGAGCCTTTTGCACTCGAAGCGCTTGAAACTTACGAAAGGCTTAATGGAACCTGTGCTTGACGCACCGATTCGAAAGCTTTCGATCGACCAGCGCTTTGAGTCCGCATTGAGTCTGCGTGGAGTCGATCCCGAGCGCGCCGGTTCAAAGCACGGGGACTTCAGCGATGCGCGGCCGCGCTTTCGATAAAGCGCGCCAGTTCCACGTCGAGCAGCGTCAAGCCGCCGGCATCGTGGGTCGATAGCGTGATATCCACCTTGTTCCAGACGTTGGCCCATTCCGGATGATGATTCATCTGTTCGGCCTTGAGTGCGATCCGCGTCATGAATGCGAACGCGTTGTTGAAATCGGGGAAGACGAACTGCTTGTGGATCGCGTCGCGGCCCTGGGCGATAAGCCAGCCAGGTAGCGTGGGGAGCAGTGTCGATCTTTGTTCGGGTGAGAGTGTGCTTGCCATGATGATGTCACCTTGACGGCGAAATGCGGGTTGGGCGGACGGATCGATGCGCGCGCGGGGGGGTGTATCCTGCCGGCGACGTGTTGCTGCGACCCGCATCCCGATTCTGGCACATTTGCCCGCCGCGCACAGACGCGTGCCGAACCGCCGCCAGTGCCGATGCCGATGCTAGGTGCGCTGGATGCCGCGCGTCAGCACGCGATCCTCGGCCAGCAAGGTGCCGGCCGAATGGCTGGGCTGTGCGCGCAACTGCGCCAGCAGGCCGGGCACATCGCTACGCACGGCTTCGATGATCGCGTCGAAGGAGTCGATCACGAAATAAATGGTCTGGAAGCTGTCGATCTTGTATTCGGTGCGCATCACGCGAGCCAGATCGAAGGCGACCCGGTGCGGCGCAGGGCTTTCCAGGCTGTACAGCGATTCGCCCTTGCTCGATACGATGCCGGCGCCGAAGATGCGTAGCGCGCCGTGCGCCGGATCGTGGATGAGGCCGAATTCGACCGTGTACCAATAGAGCCGTGCGAGCAGGGCCAGGTCGTCCGCGCATGCGGCGCCGGCCAGTTCGCCATAGCGCTGGATAAAGTCGGCGAACTCCGGGTTGAGCAGCAGCGGCACGTGGCCAAACAAATCGTGGAAGCAGTCCGGCTCTTCCAGGTAGTCGAGCTGATCGGCACGCCGCATCCACCAGGTGACGGGAAAGCGCCGATGTGCCAGATGCTCGAAGAACACGGCGTCCGGCAGCAACCCCGGTACGGCGACGATTTGCCAGCCGGTGGCGGCGTGCAACTGGCGGTTGAGGTCTGCGAAGGCGGGTATCCGATCGGAGGAGAGGCGCAAGGTGTCCAGACCATCGAGAAAGGGGCGGCAGGCGCGCGTTGCCAGCAGCGCGCGCTGGCGTTCGAACAGTTGGCGCCACACCGCGTGGTCGGCCGCGGTATACGCGTGCAGCGGCTGGTCCATGGTGTAGTCGGCCCGAACAGGCAGATCGAATAGCAGGACGCTGGGGACGTTGGCGGCGAGGGCGGTGGACATGATGCGGGGTGCCTGGTTTGCAATATGCGGGTTGCGGTATATAGGCAATTTTAGAGCGGGGAGCATGCATAAAGGGCGCATTATTGGACTGAAATTCGCCTTGTATGCAATAATTGCGCATATAAACTAAAAATATGCGGGAGATATTCATGATTGAGCTCGATCATTTCGATTTGGCGCTGCTTGATGTGTTGCAGCGTTTCGGCCGTGCCACCCATCAGCAATTGGGCGAACATGTGCCGCTGTCGCCGTCCCAGATCGGGCGGCGCCTGCAGCGTCTGGAGGCGGACGGCGTGATCGAGGGCTATCGCGTGATGCTGCGCCCGGAAAAGCTCGGCCTGGGTGTGACCGCCTTCACCAGCCTCAAGCTCAAGCACCACGGGGATTCGATCATCGAGCAGTTCCAGCAGCAGATCGACGTGCTGCCGGAAGTGCTTGAATGCCATGCGGTGGTGGGGGATGCCGACTATATGTTGCGCATCGTCGCGGCCGACCTGAATGCGCTGTCGACTTTCGTGATGAAGAAATTGATGCGGGTGCCGGGGGTGGACAGCGTGCGCTCGAACATCGTGCTGACGACCTTCAAGCGCAACGCGGCCTATCCGTTGACTCAGCTTGAGCCGGGCACCCACGCCAGCTAAAGGCGCAAAGGCGTGGGGCGCTTAGTCGGGGTCAGGCGCCTTTCAGCAAATCGATATAGGCGACGGGCACATAGTCGTTGCTGGATACGCCCAGTTTTTCCAGCCAGCGATGCGCTTCGGCCTCGCCTTGTGCTTCGTCGTCCTCTTGGCCCAGCACCACTTCGATCTCGATAAAGTCGCCCAGACCGTCGACGCGATCCAGTTGGATCCGGGTGCGGCCCACCAGGTAGACCAGCCGTTCCTTCGAGACGTTGCCGCGTGTGCCAAGCGCTGCGCTCAGTACCGCATGGGTCGCGTCGGCATCGGAGACCGGGCTGCGCATATAGAACGACACCTTGGGACCGTCGGTGTCGTCGCGCTGGTAGTGGATCAGTTCGGCGGGAGTGCCGTCGTCGAAGCGGCGTAGTTTAAGGCGGCCATGGGCGACATGGTAGAACGAGTCTAGCTGCCGATACGACAGCGGTGCCTGGTCGGATAGCGCTGCGGCGCGCTCGCGCAGGGTTTCGTAGTCTTTTGCGTATGCCTTGAGTTCGATATTTCGAGCCATGTGTACCTCTGCGGTTTCGTTAAAGAGGAAGGGGTTTGAACCCGCAATCAGTCTAAGGTTCACGAAATGACAGGTAGATGTTTGAGTCTGGAATCAGTCCAAGATTCAAGCCATTTCACGCGATGGCGTGCAGATAAGGGCGGCCGGGCTCAGGCGCCCCACTGCAGGGCGATCAGTTTCATCGCGGCGGCAATCGCCGGCTCGTCGCAGCGGTCCGCCCGTGCGATAAAGGTCAGTTCGGTCGGCACGGTCACCGCGTCGGCAATCGCAAGACCGTGGGCGTGGGCTTCGCGCAAGGCGACCGAATCGCGCGCAAGCGACAACCCGATGCCCGATTTCACCAGATCGAGCATCGAGATCTCCTGATCCACCTCGGCAACTTTCACCGGATCCAGCTTGAGCGCACCGAAGATGGCCGTCAGCAGGCGATGATGTGCGGATGCGGGCGGCGTCCAGATCCAGGGCAGCGCAGCGAGTTCGGCCCAGCCGCTGCGCGCGAGCCGCTCCTTCCATCCGGCCGGCGCCAGTACCCGGTATTGAAACGGTGTCAGGACGATGCAGACGTAACCGCCGTCCCGCGTAGCGGCGGCGGGAGTGGCGACGGGGTTGCCTATGTAATAGCCGACGTCAAGCTCACCGGCTGCGATCTGGTCGAACACCAAACCGGAGATGCCGTGTCTCAGGACCGGTTCGATCTGCGGGTAATGTTCCACCAGGTGCTTGAGAAAGCCGCCCAGGCGCAGAAATTCAGGATCGAGGATGGTGCCGATGCGCAGTTGACCGTGCACTGTGTCGCGCATCGCGATGGCGGCGCGCTCGACGTCCGCGGCGCTCGCCAAGGCCCGCTCGGCGAGCGGCAGCAGCGCCTGGCCGTCGCGGGTCAGGGTTAAGCCATGCGCGGTCCGCGAGAATAGCGTCAGGTTCAGATTCCCCTGTAGATGCTTCAGGCGCAGGCTGACGGCCGGTTGCGTCAGATGCAGTTGTGCGGCGGCGCGGGTCAGGTTGCCGGTATGAGCAACCGCGACGAAGGCACGCAAGAGCGTCAGGTCCATGACTATGATATTAGTCGAACTTATATCTGGCTTGAAAAGAAATTATTGGCTTGTGCGCTGCGCTGCGCCGTATTCTGTAACCGGAAGCACTTTCACGCGGCTCCAGGGGTTTTCCCGAACCCATATGGAGCGGGCCAGTGTCGAATTCGTGGCGACGCGGTACACAGGTTTCCGAGCGATAGGCCCAGCGCCATCGTGCGCGGGAAGCCAGGCCGGGTCATGCATCCTCCCGTCAATTCTTAGAGAATCAATATGAGCGAGTCTAATATCCCTGTTCTGCCTCACATGATAGGCGGCTGTCCTGCCGCCGGCAGCGGCGAGCGTTACGGCGAGGTGTACAACCCGGCGCAGGGCGCGGTGGCGGCACGCGTGGCGCTGGCCTCGAAGGCCGACGTCGGACTCGCGGTCGCGGCCGCCAAGGCCGCGTTCGTGCCATGGAGCGAGACCGCGCCGCTTAAGCGCGCCCGCATCCTGTTCAAGTTCAAGCAACTGCTCGACGCGCACCAGGAAGAGCTGGCCGCGCTGATCACGCGCGAACACGGCAAGGTGTTCTCCGATGCGCTGGGCGAAGTCACGCGCGGCATTGAAGTGGTCGAGTTCGCCTGCGGCATTCCGCATCTGCTCAAGGGCCAGTACACCGAGCAGATCGGCGGCGGGATCGACAACTGGAGCGTGCGCCAGGCCCTGGGGGTGGTGGCCGGGGTGACGCCGTTCAATTTTCCGATGATGGTGCCGTGCTGGATGTTCCCGGTCGCGCTCGCCTGCGGCAACACCTTCGTACTCAAGCCGTCCGAGCGCGATCCCTCGGTGCCACTGCGGCTGGCCGAACTGCTGAAGGAAGCCGGCTTGCCGGATGGAGTGTTCAATGTGGTGAACGGCGACAAGGAAGCGGTCGATGCGCTGATCGAGCACCCGGACGTGGCGGCGCTGTCCTTTGTCGGTTCGACCCCGATTGCCGAATACATCTATACGCAAGGGACGGCGCGCGGCAAGCGGGTGCAGGCGCTGGGCGGGGCCAAGAACCATCTGGTGGTGATGCCGGATGCGGATCTGGAGCAGGCCGTCGATGCGCTGATGGGCGCAGCCTACGGGTCGGCCGGCGAGCGCTGCATGGCGATCTCGGTGGCGGTGGCGGTGGGGCAGGTGGCCGACACGCTGATCGAAAAGCTGATCCCGCGGGTACGGGCACTGAAGATCAAGAACGGGATGGCAGCGGATGCGGAGATGGGGCCGCTGGTGACGGCAGCGCACCTGGCCAAGGTGACGGGCTATATCGACGAAGGGGTGCGGGCCGGGGCCAAGCTGATGGTGGACGGACGCGGCCATCGTGTGGCGGGCCATGAGCAGGGTTTCTTTATCGGCGGCACGCTGTTCGATCAGGTGACGCCGGAGATGAAGATCTACCGCGAAGAGATCTTCGGGCCGGTGCTTGCGGTGGTGCGGGTGCCGGACTTCGCCAGCGCGGTCGATCTGATCAACGCGCATGAGTTCGCCAACGGCGTGTCGTGCTTCACCTCGGACGGCGGAGTGGCGCGTGCGTTTGCGCGGCAGATCCAGGTGGGGATGGTGGGCATCAACGTGCCGATCCCGGT
>OUWB011209566.1_pt1 | contig 31165 bp, 36 predicted proteins | sample 1779821 | NCBI WGS metagenome assembly OUWB01 (sample SAMEA3914806, study PRJEB12502) | metagenome | biome: forest; material: soil | place: Canada | collected 2011-08-03 | depth 0.1 m
TTGGCAATCTCCGGGTTCACTTCATCTGGCAAAGCCAGATCAAGATGCGCCACCACTTCCGGGATCGATTGATGACGGTACAAAGCAAGCGCTATGACCAACCAGACCACCTGTTCCGCCGGAAGCTTGCGACGACGGATACTGGCTTTGCCCGTAACCGCTAAGGCCTGGGATATCCAAGCCGCGTCAAGAGAACGAGAAAGTGCCGATAAATCAGCATGATGTCCAATACGGGATGACATAAGACAAAGCCAGAATGATGAGCGAATCACCATCCTGGCTGATAAATTTTACTTAAACCTGCTTAACTGAACCGCATTACCCGCCGTCCGCCCCTCTTTCAATCCTTTTTCCACGGTATCCGCGCGGGCGCTAACGCCCAGTATTTCAGTATTTCGGGGACAGGTTATGAAATGCATCCCTCTGCTTTTGTAGCGCAGCCTCCGAGACGTGGATTACGGTGACAGGTTATGAAATGCACAAATAGCCGTGCCGCCCGACGTACAACAAAGCCGCTGCATCCGTTGCCGTCGCCCTACATTTGTGCCTTCATCGCTGAATGCTTCCCGCCCTCCTCCTCACCGCGCTGTTGGCCGCCAAGACGCCAGTCACCTATCCGAAAACCTACCTGGCCTCGATTACTGGGATCAAGCTGGGCCCCAATGAGTTTGTCGATGAATTCTCCATCGACACCTGGGGTGTGAGGCATCGAGCGGTATGCCACTTCCCGCCTGGCTGGTTCATCAATGCCGGGAGCAGCGCCAATCCGACCGGAGAGATCAAGGGGCAGGCCACCATGGGCGTGACCTATCTTGACCGCAAACGGTTGTCCGAACTCAATGGGCTGGCGCTGATCACGCTCGACGGACCGATCCAGCAAAAAGACGCCGGCCACGACGGCGGCCCTGTGTTCGTTCCCGCGACCTTCAAGGGCTATGTCAGCATCGGCCACTATGGCACCGATGAAACGAAGCGGAAGGTCCGGCTGACCAACCGCAACATAAAGCTAATTCCCGCCAGCCGGTGCCCCGCACCGCGCGATTAGTAATTACGGCGGCAGACGAAATACGACTTCAGACGAATTGGCCGCGTTCCTGCGTTCCGGTGACAGAATTCCGGTGACAGGTTACCAAATGTATAAATAGCTCAGAAAATGAAATAGGTAAGCCGCCACTGAATACCTTGACCATCCGACCTTCATGCCAGGCGCTCCAGAAACGCCATAATAACCCTGACTGAGTTTTCCGCAGCCAGATGCATGAACACGTCCATTTCATTGACCAGATCGTCGGCGCCGGCGAGATCCGAAGCGCTCCTGAACGCAATAAACGGCACGCTGTTCGCCAATGCCACCTGAGCGACCGCCGCGCTCTCCATGTCGGCGATCCGCGCTTCGAAGGTCTGAAACAGGTATTGGCGATAGTCGAGATTGTCGACGAAGGCGCTGGCCGACACGGCGGCACCGCCCACATGCAGGCGCGGATGATGACTTAAGGCCCGCCCCTCCGCCGTCCGGTCGGCCAGTGGCAAGGCTTCGAGCGATCTGGCCATCTCCAACAAAGCCTCGTCGACCGGAAACCATAGACGCGGCGACGCCGGCCGGTCCCTGGCGCCGACCACGACCGTATTCGGCAGCATCATGCCGAAGGCCGGCAAGGGCGCCGCCCAGGTCAACCAGTCCGGCTTTTCAAAGCCCGCCGGCGTCGCGCGTCCGAAATCACCTCAAGGGACTGCGCCCAACGATCGGGCACAATCACGTCGCCGACGTGGACCTCCGGATCGATCGCCCCGGCGATCCCGGTATAGACCAGATGCTCGACAACGAAATGGTCGATGACGGCCTGGGCCGTCATGGCGGCATTGATCATGCTCATGCCGCTCATGGCGATGACGACCGCGCGTCCCGCGAGGTCTCCACAGAGACATGGCCGGCCGGCGATCTCGAAGGTCGCGCGATGGTCGATGCGCCGGACAAGGACGTCCCATTCGGGCGCAAAGGCCGTCAGCAGAGCGCTGCGGGGAACGGTGTCAAGCTTCACGGGGCATCCTCATCCAGATCCAATTCGACATTATGCCGCCGCCATACAACCCGCTATATTGGGACGGCGCTGCCCGGCCAACAAGGTCGCAACGGGAGACGAACCTATATGGCACCCACCGACCCTCTCATCCCACAAATGCAGAATATAGATACGCAGATCGAAGCCTATATCGCCGCCCAGCCCGAGCCCAAGCGCAGCGACATGAAGCGGTTGCACGGCATCATTCTGGGCCTGATGCCGGGGTGCCGGCTATGGTTCCTGGACGGCAAGGACAGCGACGGCAAAATCGTTTCCAATCCCAATATCGGATACGGGCTTCACACGATAAACTATGCCGACGGCAAGACCCGCGATTTTTACAAGATCGGCCTGAGCGCCAACACCAGCGGCCTCTCCGTCTACATCATGGGCATCGAAGACAAGACCTACCTGGCCAAAACCTACGGGCCCTCGCTGGGCAAGGCGAGCGTGACCGGCTATTGCATCAAGTTCAAAGCCCTGAAGGATATAGACATCGACGTCCTTCAAGCGGCCATAGGCGCCGCATCAAACGCCTGATCGGAACGACGGTGACGCACAATTAGACAAGGATTTAGCGACAGGTCATCAAACGGGCCGGCGGCGAATTGACGCCCGTGGACGACATGGTATGCCTTGCAACCATCGCCCTTCGGGCAGGTCAATTCGCGGCGCGGCCCAGTGAGACATGTGACACACAAAGCATTGCTGATTTTTGCCGCGCTCGGCGTGTGCTGGACCGCGCCGGCGCGGGCCGAGACGCCCGGGCCGGTCACCATTCCCCTGTCGCCCTATCTCGGCGTGATCTGGTCGTTTCAGGCCACGATAAAGGACAAGCCCGAGACCTTCCTGCTCGATACGGCGGGCGGCGTGACCGTCATTACGCCGCAAACGGCGGCGGAACTGGGATGCGAGCCGTGGGGTCAGATCACCGGCTTTCGCATGCGCGGCGACCGCGTCGACATGCAGCGCTGCGATCATGTCGGCTTCGCCGTCGGTGATGCGCGGCTTGTCGCGCCGACCGCCGGCGTATGGGATTTCAGCCATATCCTGCCGAAGAATGCGCCGCCATTGGCCGGCTCGATCGCGCTGGACAGCTTTGCCGGTCAAGTCGTCACCCTCGATCTCGCCCACCGCCAATTGGTGATCGAAACGCCGCAAAGCCTGAAACAGCGGATCGCCGGCGCCACGGCGGTGGAGATGCGCATCAGCCGCGACGCGCAGGGCTTGGCCCTGACGCCGCTGCTCGCGGTGGAGACGAAGAAGGGCAAGATCTGGATGGAACTGGATTCGGGCAGCGACGCCAGCGTCATGGTGGCGCAATCCAACGCCGCCCTGTTGGGCATGGATCCCGACGTCAAATCGCCGCAGCCGCTGCACGCGACCCTGGCGGGCGGCGTCAGGCTCGATACGGACAGCGCGGCGGAGATGCCGTTGATCCTCGATGGCAATATCGGCGCACCGACCCTGGCGAAGTGGGTGGTTACCCTCGACCTCGCCGCCGGCCGCGCCTGGATATCGCCCGCGGCGAAATAGATTTCCGGCCGGATTAGCAAACGCACAATGTCCCAGGAGCGAATGGCGCAATCGGTCCGACGTTACGAGCGCTCACGAAACAGGAGAACGCCATGAAACTGCTGCTCACCTCGTCTGGAATCGCCAATCCCTCCATAGAAAACGCCCTGGTCGATCTCCTGGGCAAGCCCGTCACCGAGTCCAAGGCTCTGTTCGTTCCGACGGGCATATATCCGTTCCGCGGCGGCCCCTACCATGCCTGGAACCCGATCGCCGGAACGAGCGCGTCGCGCATGTGCGACCTGGGCTGGAAAGCCCTGGGCCTGCTGGAGCTGACGGCGCTGACCAGCATTGTCCGGGAAAATTGGGTGTCGGCCGTCGAGGAGGCCGACGCGATCCTGGTCTGGGGCGGCGATCCCCTGTTCCTCGCCTACTAGATGGCGGAATCCGGACTGACCGACCTGTGGCCGACCTTGTCGAACGACCTCGTCTATGTGGGCGTCAGCGCCGGCGCCATGGCGACGGCCTCGACCTTTGCCGAAGCCTATACGGAATTGCCCGGCGCCGCCGGCCGGCCCCTGACCTCGGAAGAGATCGTCCTGCCCGACGGCGGCGTCAAAAGAACACTCGTCACCGCCCGTGGCATGGGCCTGACCGAGTTCGCCATCATCCCGCACTTTGAAAACAGGAACCACCCGGATGCGTCCCTGGCCAATGCCGAACAATGGGCCGCCAAGCTTCCCGTCCCGGTCTACGCGATCGACGACCAGACCGCGATAAAGGTCGACAAGGGCGTCGTCGAAGTGGTGTCCGAAGGCCAGTGGAAGCTGTTTACGCCGACGCTCGAAAGCTGAGCGATCAGGCAGCGGCGCCAAAGGCTGTCAGGTGCCGAGCGTGACCTGAACCGATTTTCCATCGGCCAGGGCGATACGCAAGGCCACGGCTTGAAAGCCGGGCACCAGATTGAAGATGCGATGCGCCGGCAAGGGTTCGAAGCCGGTCGCGGCGTCGGTGACGATTTTCAAACGGCCACCCGCTTTATTGACCACGACGGCGCCGGCACCGGCCGGTGACATCGTCTCGCCGTCCCCCACAATGACCGGCAGGACGAGCACGCCCTGCCCGCCCGACACCTGAGCCGATATCGTAACCGCGTCACCCAGCCTATAGCCCAGCCTGTAGACCGCCCCCGACGCCTGGTGGCCGACCGTCTGCAACGACCCCTGCACATCGAAGGCCACCCTCGACGCATCGCCCGTCGCCATTATTTTGGCGGCGAAGTCGTTGAGACTGGTTACGCGTTCGTCGCCCGCCGCTTCGATGCGCGGGCTCAGCACCTGGTGCTCGTCGCCCTTGGGCACCTGCTGATTGGCGACTTCGACCACCTTGTACTTTGTCAGGCTGGCGGCGAATATCGGCCCGAGCGTCTGGTGGAACAGCAGGGACAATGCCCCGCCCGAGGCATGGCCTCCCCCGTCGGGGGCCAGGTAATCCCAGTCATAGCCGGTCACCGTGGCGCGCCAGGCGCCAGTTGCCGCCAGGTGCGTGGCGATCTCGTCGAAACTTTTCAGGCCGTAGGCGCCGTCGCGCGGCAGGACTTGCGGCGCGGCCGCCGCATCCAGCCCGGCATCGATGACGGTGGCCAGCGACTTGGCGTGACTTAAGCTATGGTGGATGCACGACGCGTAGCCCGCCGCCGCATAGCCCGGACCGCCCATGAGCAGGCCGTCACGCGTGCAGCGCTGCATCAGGGCCAGATTGCGCGTGGCGACTTCGGCGAAGCGCGGGTCCCGCCCGGCCAACAGGCGATAGGCGCTATGACAGCCGTCGCTGGTCCGGCTGCCCCACCACGTCCATTTGTAGTTGCGCGTGCCCCAGCTATTGTCCCAGGCCCCGTCGGGCAGCATGAATTCCATATGGGCGCGCATCATGACGACGGTCTGGTCGAGCACGCGGTCGTCCTTGGCCCGCAGGCCGTAGAGCGCCAGGGCCGGCAGGGATTCCTCGACATTGTAGCCGAGATCGACCGCACGGCCGCCCCTGGCCGTCGTGCCGCGTTGCGGATGCCCCTCGCCGAACAGCAAACCGTTCGGCGTCATATAGTCGAGCGCCTGATGCGCCAGGGTGCGCGCCCGGTCGGTATAGTCAGGCCGGTCCAGGACCTCCGCGCCCAGCGCATAGGCATAGGCCGAGGCGATGGGATAGTTGATATTGCCGGCGTCCATGGTGATGAAGCCGTCGAGAAAGCCGTAGGCGCGCCGCAGGCGGTCCCGCCACGCCCGGCGGGTCGCGGCATCCAACAGATCGCCATGACGCAGCAGGCTTTCGCACAGGGTCACGCAGCGAAAGACCGTAATGCCCTTCCAGTCGCTCAGCACCGGCTCGTTGACCCAGCTGCCGTCGTCGCGGCTGACATTGCGCTCGCTCCAGTCATGGACGGCCTTGGCGGCGCGGACATAGGTGTCACGGCCGGTCAGCTTGGCCGCACACAACAGCGGATAGACGGCGTCGGCGCTGCGCCCATGCACGATGCCGCAGCCCGGGCACAAAAAGCCGCCGTCGACCGCGCGGTCGGCGAGGTCGCGCACCTGGTGCGCCACCAGGGCATCGCACCAGGTCAGGAGCAAGCGTTGGTAATTCGTGCGCGGCTTTGCGGCGCTTGGCCCGGCCATCGCCCGGGACGCCATCGCGGCGAGACCGGTGCCGGCCGCGCCGGCCATGACGCCGCGACGATGCGGGCCGGCGCTAAAGGGATGTCGCATGAAGCTTCCTCGAAGTGGCCTTACCACATCCGGCCATTTCTTTCCGCCGCCGGGCGACTTGTCAAGCCTCTGTCGCCCTCTATACATGGACCGGCTGAATTACAGTGCCAGGTTATCAAATGTAATATCGGCCAGGGATGCCGAAGTTGCCAAGCCAAGGGCGTGCTATGCCCGTAAGTCTCGATCCCAGCGGTCGCGAAAAGCAATGACGCCGGCGCCCACGGCGGCTGCGTCCTGCGTAACCTTTCCAGGCCGTACAGCATTTTCCAACCGGTCCAATCCCAGATTCAAGGAGAGGCGCTTGGTTATTTCGAGCGCGAGTTGCTGGGTGACGGGCCGTGGCAAATGGCCGCCGATGAAGATGGCATCCGGATCAACGAAGCACATTGTCGAAAGCAGGGGCAAATAGAGCAGATCCGCGGCCGACTGAAGCCACGCGTTCAAAATCGCATGAACGCTCGGATCTTGGAGATCGACGTCGCGCACCCGCTTGACTGACAGACCGTTGGAGCGAAATGCGTCGAGAAATCCCTCGATGGATACAACGTCCTCGATGGATTTGGCGAGCGCGGTTTTGCTGGATTTGAAAGGGTTGATCTTCGGAAGGTAGCTCAGCTCGCCACTGCGTCCATGACGACCGCGGACATAATGTCGGTTGATGACGAGACCGCCACCCAGGCCAACGCTGATATATAGATAGAAGAAGGTATTGACCTCAAGGCCGGCGCCGAAAACCATTTCGCCAATAGTCGCGGCCGCGGCGTCGTTTTCCAGGATCATCGGCAGGGGGGTAATGTCCGAAAACAGGCCTTCCAACGAAACGGCTCGCCAGAGAATGCCCAGATTGGGGTCCGAATTCTTGGCGAAGTCGTCGGGAATTGAAAGTCCGATGCCTACAAAGTCGTTTTTCCGCGTAGAATATTTGCGCAGGCTTGCCTTGTAGAACTTCGCGAGCAGCTCCTTGACGTCCGTAGGGGAGGGATAAGGGATTTCCTGGCGGAAGGATTCTCGGATATTGCCGCCAAAATCGATGACGACATAAGCTATATGGTCCCGATCGACATTCAGGCCGATTGAAAATGCGGCGTCTGGATTTATCGAAAGAAGGGAGAGCGGCTGTCCCCTCGAGCCGTCGCGGACAACGGTGTGGTTGACCCACCCTTCCTGAAGAAGGTCCTTCGCGATCTTGAACACCGCAGGCTGAGTCAGGCCGGTGAGGCCTGCGAGGTCCGGCCTGGAGATCGCTCCCTTGGCGCGAATATGGTGCAGCAGGAGTTGCCGATTATGCGCCCCCGCGCTCGTGATGTTCTGCCCGCGGATCGGCTCGTCCGGCGCGTCGTCATCGCGCCAGAGATCGGCAACTTGCCTGAATTGAACCTGTCGTAAGTCAATATGAGACGCGCTCATCAGTTCCCCCCGGGAAACGCGCATGTAAAAATTGAATTCACACTAAATATAAAACGCCTGTGGCGATCCTATGTGAATAATTTCAGCGCACAAGCCGAATCGTATGAATAGGGGGGCGAAATCCATATGTTACCGGTAACGTCTATTGAGTGGATAATATTCGGCCATGACTGCACCAGACGTAGAGTCGGCTGAGCATGTTCTAGGCGTCGTGCGTTTGGACGCAGCTGACACACTTTTATCTCTTTCAGCTTAAAGGAGCGGTTCAATAATCTACAAGGATTAAAGGCGAGACGCTCTGGGTGGCCTCCGAGCATTAAAAGGGGCACAGATTTACGGTAAAGGAATTATGGCGGCGATCGCTATCTTGCCATTGCGCCCGCTAGTTCAATTCACCGGAACGCCTTTGGACCAGGCGGCCCAGTCTTTGACAATGGCGTGGGCCAGGACGGCGCCGACGCGATAGCCATTGGTCAGGGCGATCGCAAACCCACCGGAGTCGGATGCCAGGGAATCCGCGGCCGTCTGCCCCTTGCCTTCGCGATCGAAGTTCGAGGCCGAGCGTATAAGGGCCACGCGGTTGAAATCCACCAGACCGGCGTCAGCCCCGCGCTTCAGGGCGGTCAGAGTGGCATTGTCCTCCATCTGCGAGGTGCAATAGTTGGCTTTTCCGTCGCTGAGCAGGGCGCTCCAGGCCTCGACCTGTAGGGCCATGACCGAGCCGTGCCAGTAGAGATCGGCGGAGGCTGTATCGCAGATACTGACGGTGGGCGCACCGGTGGCGACGGCCCCGTCATAGTGCTGGCGATAGGCCCGAGCCTGGGGCGAATCCACCAAGGGCGTATCACGACTTAAGCCATAGGCCTTTTGCAGCAGGGTCTCGTTAAGCTGGTAGACCTCCGTGCCGGCCAGATGGCTCGGCTTTTGACCGGGCGTCACGGCCCCCAGGGCGACGAAGCTGGTGGTCCAGCCGGTGGGCATCTGACGCGGGTCGATTTCATGGCGCAGGGTGGCGTCCACCGCATAGCGCGCCCAATGTACCGAACCCAGCGTGCCGTCCTTGGGATCGACGCCGGCTATGCCATCGATGATAAAATAGGTCCGGCGCAAATCGAATTTCCGGCTGTAGATGAGGGCCGACATCGAGCTGGCGGCATTGGCAAAGCCCATGCCCGTTGTGATCGTGCACAGGCCCTGCGCATTGCAACTGACATCCGGGACGTCCACATCCATGCCGGCGACGGGTATTTTTAGCGTCAGGTGCTCACCCTCCAGCCAGGGTTTGGTCTCCGGCGGGAACATGGTGATGACCAGAACCTTGGGTGCTATTTGGGTGGTCTTCGGGCGCGCTTGCGCCGTCAGGCTGAAGCCCGCGATGACCAGGCAGAGGACGGCAAGGCAGGTGCGCATAGGATCAGCCCCCAAATTGATGGGTAAGCCTAACAGCAGATGTTGCGCCGCACAACGGATGACGGGGACGGAGTGCTAGAGCGCTTTCCGCAAAGTGTGACGCACTTTTGGCTACGCCGAACTTCGTTTCGGATTAAAAAGCGCGTAAAAGCAAAGAACTAGAGCGCCGATCTGATGCAATCAGATCGGGATACGCTCTAGAATTTCGGCTTGGATGTATAAATATCGCATTTGTAATGCACGCCATTTACGAACATGCTGGACACGGCGAACTTGTGAATTAAATTCATCACGCCCGTAGTCCTGAATACAATATAAGTATAGTCTTTTTTGTTGAACTGATATTTAAACTGATATTTCGTGTCGTCTTCTGAAAAAACGGCTTTATTGACCCCGTTTCCGTCGGTAACCGACCCGTCCCCTGTGTTCAAAAGCACATTTTGAAAAGCGCCGTTATTGTCCGGATAATATTGATTGACGTCCATGTTGCACGTCAAGATCGGCTTTGCCGGTTGAGCGCCGGCCGCCTGCACGGCGTGCGAACTCGAAAGGGTAAGTAAAAAGGCCGCGGAAAAAGTCATCGCGACTTTTAAGAAAGCTCGTTCATTCAGCGCCGTCATGTCGACTTGCTCCTGGGATAGTGGGTTGTCAGTGGCCGTGATCGTCCGGCACCGCCCCATTGACGGGGCAGCCGCGGACTTCGGTTTGATTGTTTTGGAAAATCGGCTTTGCAGCCAGCCCGGCAAGACGGTTCGACAGTACGACGGTCATGCAATCCCCCCCGGGCGCCTCGGGCCAACGTCTTGCCCGCGCATTAATAAATTAATGCGGCACTATGCCACCCTGAGTCAAGTTCGATAAAACTTCGCTTTTCAGGCGCTTTTACTCGGAAGACGCCGCTTACGATCCCGACATGGCGCCGCAGACGCGCGACTGCTTGATCAAGCCGAAAGCATCGCGCGGCAGCGTCGTATCCTGACTTAGCGAAACATGGGTGCCGGACGCCGTGCGCGCGAATTCAAGCACCGCCTGGACGCTAGATGCGCCCGTGACGGTGATCGCCATGCCGCCGGCATGATCGTCGCCGATCGTGATCGCCGGTTTGCCCTTATAGACCTGGTAGACGCATTCGGCGATATGATCCGGCGTCTGGGCCGTATCCGCCTGGAAGACGACGGCCAGCGAAGGCGCCGCGGCCTGCGGCGCTTCGGCACAACCGGCCAGAAGGATCGCGCTCAGCGCGAACAGGGCAATGCGTGTTTTCATGACCAGACCCTAGAGCAAAATGCGTTCAGACGGCAACGCGCACTCAGCGCATTTTGCGGAAAAACGTAAAATGTAGAGCGGGTTGCGTTCCCTATGGCGATTCCATCTGAACGCAGCCCGCTCTAGCCGGAAATTGTGACGGGTTAAGCACGCTCAACGGGGCCCAGTCAGACACACAACCGATCGGGTATCAATACACAAAAGGGCGCGAAACGCCTCACGCCGCCTTCGCCCACGTCCGGCATTTCGCCGCCGCCTCGCCCTGCCGGGCGCAGACGCCCTTCATGTCCTTGTCGATCCGCGCCAGCACCGCGCCGCCATGATGGTCGTGGCTCCATTTGCGCAGCAGCTCGCCCCAGGCCGTGACCTTGACGCGCGTACGCTGATAATAGCTGCCGGAATTCTTGCCGAGTTCGTCCATCACCGCCTGGGCGCTGGCCTGCACCGCCGCGGTGTCGCCCGGCGCCTGGCGCAGCACCGTCTTGGAGTATTCAATCGCCCACTGAACGCGCGTCGCCTGGCCGTCCGACGTCTCATAGGCTTGGCGCGCCCAGGCAATCGCGCCCGGACCGTCCTTTTCGTCCTCCGCGATACCCGCCAGGTCGAGCATATAGTAATAGGGCGCGGCCGAACGTTTGAGTTCGGCCTGCAGCAAGGTCTTGGCGCCGGCATCGTCCCCCGCCTGGTGAAGCAGGTCCGCCGCGTCCGAAATGACCGACTGCCGCACCATCGCTTCCTTGGCGCTTTGGTCCGCCCAGGCGACGCGGGCGCGTACCTTGGCCAGCACGGCCGGCGAGACCTGGCCCAGGCTGGCCTTGTCGAGGACGATGTCGGCGTCGACCGTGCCGAGGCGATCCGGCAGAGGCAGGCTCTGGTTGTTATAGATGTCGTCCAATGCCTTGATCAGGGCGGCCCCAAGCGTCGCGCGGCCTTCGGATGCGGGCAGCGAAGCCACCAGGGCCGGGATCGAATAGCTCAGGTCCTGACGATCGGCGACAACCTCGTCGGGATGGGCCAAAACCTGCGGCAGGACCTGCTCGATCTGCGTCCGTTGCGCCGCCGTCAGCGCATATTTGCCGTCCGGCCCGGACTGGGCGCCGACGGACAGCGACAGCAACTGGAAATGCCGCTTGATCGCGCCGTCGGGCGCCGCGCCGGCCAGCCGGTCGAGCAGGTTCGTCAAGCGTGCGTGATCGCTGAAATGCTTTTGATCGTTGCGCCAATCGAACGCGGCGAGCAACTGCCACTCCGCCGGCGTCAGGGCCGCCGGAGTCTTGTCCGCCTTGTCGAACAGGGCGTCGATCGAGGTCGTGCGTCCGGCGGCGACGCGCAGCACATCGGCCAGGCGCGGCGTCGCGCCCGACAGCCGGGCGATCTCCGACCCGTCGGCGCGCAGCACGATGACGGTCGGATAGCCGCTGATGCCGAAGCGTTCGCCCCACTTCTGCGCGCCCGTCGTGTCGCCGTCGAGATGGACGGGCACGAAGTTGCGCGTCTCGGCGATAAAGGCCGGGTCGCGGAACAGGGTGGACTTGAGCTGGTTGCACGGCGGGCACCATTTGGCGCCCCAATACAGCAGGACCGGCTTGCCGCTTTCCTTGGCCTCGGCGAGCGCGTCGTCGACATCGCCGTCGCGCCAGGCGATTTCGACACCCGGCGGGGCGACCTGCGCGGCGGCCGAAACGCTGGAATGGGCGCCCTGCGGCGCGGACGGGGTTCGCTGACAACCCACGACGCTTGCCGCCATCGCAGTCACCAACAGTATCGACATCCACCGCATCGCACATTCCCTTTCAGTACTTTGGCCCTTTCAGTACTTTGGCCCTTTCCGTACTTTGGCCCTTTCCGTACTTGGGCCGACTATAGGCAAGCTTGCGGTCGATTGTCTACCAAGTCAGTGGGGTATGCCGTCAACGGTCGCGGCGCGCGACGCGGCGAGATAGGGCTTGCATCCGCTCCACAAGGCCCTGGGAAGCCTTGTGGAGCGGGCCTGACGCCGGGGCCGGAGTCTGCAAACGGCCACGGCGTCAGAACGGCAAGCCTGCGGGCCTTGCGAAGCCCGGGTTCGGGGCAATCGACACGGAAAGATCATGCTTCCAGGAAGGACCGGCGCCAGACTAGTCGGGCAACCGGTCCCACCGCGATCTGGCGACCAGCAGAGACGCCAAATGCCCATGTGAAAGCGCACCTCTCCCCTGCTCCAAAGACCTTGGCCGACCGAAACATACCGTCACCAAGGGGGTGTTTCGGCCGGCCAACCCAACGAACCCGCCGCCGATCCGAGCGCCCGCCCCTCCCTGTTCACCGCAAGCGTAACGGCGACAGCCAGACGCGGAATGCCGGATCGGCGAGAGCCGTCAGTAGCGGAAGCTCAGATCGATGCCCGCCGTCAGAGGCTGGTTGGTGATGATCCGATTGAAGGCCGGACTGCCCAGGTTTTCCGGGTACAGGCTCTCCAGTTGGGCGTGCTTGTTGAACACGTTGTCGATGAAGAACGACGCGGTCCAGGCGTCACGGAACTTCACGCCCATGCGGAAATTGGTCAGGTCATAGGCGGCCATCGGCACGTAGGCGCCGATCGACGTAAGCGGCTCCGGGAAGGCCAGGGAATAACGGCGGCCCGTATAGGTGTTTACCAACTTGGCCGTGAAGGTGAAATCGTTGTCGATCGGCTTGGTATAGCTGAGAACCGCCGTCCCGGTCTCCGGCGCGACTTCCGGCAACTGGTTGACGGGCGTGATCACCCAGTGCGGGCTGCCGTCGAGCCAGTCGTGGACGTAACCGCCCGAGAGCTGAAGGTCGAAGCCCGCGCCCAACCTGGCGAAGACGTCGAGTTCGGCGCCGTAGATGGTGGCCTTGTTGCCGTTGATGTTCAGCGCCCAGTCGTCGGGATAGGCTTCGAGCTGAATATCGCGCCAATCCTCGTAATAGACGCTGGCGTTCACGGTCAGCCGACGGTCGAGGAAGCGCGCCTTTTCGCCGATTTCGTAGCTCAGCACGCGATCGGGCTTGTAGGTGGCGGGCCACTTGTCGCCGGTATAGCCCATGGCGGCGAAAGCCGCGCCCCAAACGGCGCCCGTGGTCGGATACAGCGCATTGGCTCCACCCGGCCGGAAGCCGCTCGCCACGGACCCGTAGGCCATCAGGTCGGGACTGAAGGTGTAGGACAAGGTGACTTTCGGATTGAAGCTGTCGCTCGAAAGCTTGACCAGGCCGGTGCACGACGGCGTCGCCGCGCCGAGCGCCGATCCCCAGCCGCTGATGCATGACGAAAAGCGGTAGTCGGTGTGGTTGAAGCGGCTCCCGGCCTCGATCTTCAGATGGTCGTTAAAGGCGTAGGTCGCGTCGCCATAGATCGCGTACTGGGCGCTTGTGGTCGGCTCGTTGGCGTCGAACCAGTTGGGCGTGGTCGCCGGCTGCAGGGTGCCGAGGTCCATGTATGACGAGAAGTTGGGCGTCGTACCGTTGAAGGTCCAGGTCGACTGGAAGCGGCTGTAATATAGCCCGGTGACCCAGGTGAGCTGGTCGTCGCCCTTCGACGTCAGGTGCAGTTCCTCGCTGAATTGCTTGGACGGATCGTTTTCCTTGCCGCTTTCGGGCCCCGAGCCGGTGGCGCCATAATATCCGGAATCGAAAGGCGGACCGTCGTTGGAGAACAGGGTCACTCCCGTATTCTTGTTATTGAAGGCTTCGCTCGCCTCTTCGACCTGCGTCGACCGCCGCGACCAATAGGCGGTGCTCGACGTCAGGTCGGCCCATTTGAAATCGTAGTTCACATCGAGGCTGTAGGCGGCAAGCCGGTCGGTGAGCGGTTCGGCGATGTCGAACGGCTGATAGTGCGCCATACCGCCGCCGGGCGCATTGTTCGTGGCGCTGACGCTGTCATAGGCGCTGGGGCCGTCCTGCTTGCTCGATTCATAGAAGATCGACGGCGTAATCGACAGGTCGGGCGTCGGCTGCCAAAGCAGGGTCGCGCGTGCGGTGTATGTTTGGTAGGCGTTCGAGCCCGGATGCTGCGCCGAGATCGGCGATGCCGCGACGTCACCGCGAACCGTGCCGGTCGAGTCCGTTGCCGGAAACGCGTTCAGCACGTCGCGAGCGATCCAGCCGCTGGTGTCGTTTTCGCTGCCGACGACGCGCAAGGCCAGCTTGTCCTTTACGAGCGGTATGTTGACCATCAGGTTGTCGTTGTGATTGAGCGAGCCGCCGTCCGTATTCGACACGGCGCTCTCGAAGGATCCATGGTATCCGGTCGGATCCGGCTGATTGGTGATCAACCTCACCGTCCCGCCCATTGCCCCCGAACCGAACAGGGTCCCCTGAGGCCCGCGCAACATTTCGATGCGGCTCAGATCATAGAGGTCGGGGTCGATGACGACGTGGCCGTTCTGAGCATTGGCCGGTCCGGTCAGGGGAATGTTGTCGAGGTAGAAGCCGACCGTCGCGGAGTTGCCGCCGCTCGACGTCATGCCGCGCATCTCGATTTCGGTCTGGCTCGGTCCCTGGCTCTTCAGCGAAACACCGGGCGTCCCCTGGGCCAGAGCGGCCAGGCTGGTGACGCCGCGCGCCTGCAAATCGACGCCGGTGACCACGTCGACGCTGGCCGTGGTCTTTTGCACCGTGGACGCCCGCTTTTGCGCGGTAATGGTGACTTCGGTGATCGTCTCCGGCTTACCGGAAGTTGGGGCCGGCTCCGCCTGGGCGTACAGAGCAAACGATAGTGGCGCGCTGCTCAACAGCGTCGCCAACATAAGTTTGGTATGAGATTTCATGTCTAAATCCGTTCTTTTTGTAATTTTGAGTTGTCATCGCAAAGCCCGGCCCAAAGCCCGGCCCAAAGTCCGGTGAAGAGGCGGCGATCGGCTCCCAGGCGCCGCTCTTCCGCCATCAGGCTTTGCTCCAAAGCCATCGGATCCAATGTATTCGTCGATTTCACCGCGAGTATTACGGCACTCGGCGGGGCCTACATCGAGGATGAGGACGTGCCCGATGAAGACGATGCCGAATACGATGCGTCCGAGGAGGACGATTCCGAAGAAGAAGATGAAGAAGAGGACGACGAACTCGAAGACGACGACGTTGCGGACGTGTTCGTCGACGGCATGAAGAACTGGTGCGGCATGGGCGGCCCATCGAAGGCCAGCGCTATTTCGCCGCTATCTGACGGCTGACCGGCAACCGTTCGCGCGCCGGCACCCCATGCGGCACATGCCAGTCCGAGCCCCAGGACCAAAAGTCCCGACCTGTGCAGTAGTGATTTCTGTTTCATACGAATGCCCCATCCAAGACATCAAAAAATACCGCGAGAGGTGCGGCGAGGCCTGTCCTAACAGCAAGGCCATATGGTGGATGTAAAATTTCATCTGAAACTTGTATGATTATCGTAAATATAGTTGAGTCTATTTTTTATTGCAGACCCTATATGAATCTATACTTTTAGTATGAGTATCCTAAATTTTGACGAGTGAGTCGAAATTATTTTAAACGCACCCATAAATTACTATGTTGTTACATAAATACGCGAGTCTATAAAATAAGCGTAACAATTAAATGTAACGCGTTATAAAATTATACAAGAAAAATACGAAACTCTGGCGAATTCAACATGCGGCATAGAATAAGGCCGGCGCCAAGGCGCCGGCCATTCCGGTGAGACATCATCACATGTGAAATGAAGTCGGGGCAAATTGGGCTTTTTAACACCCCTTCGCCGCCTCGGTCCCTGCCCGCCTATGCGTTGACGGCCCCGTCCGGGTTTACCCCCGCGCCCATCAGGAAGCGTACGCCCGTAAGCGCCTCACAGGCCGCCCATAGCCGGGCGGCGACGGCGGTATCGCGGGCCTGAGGGGCGATCCTGGCCGGCCCCACGCGCCTGCCGCGCGCTTCGAAGAGGCCTTGCGGACCGTAATAGCCGCCGCTCTCGACCGTATCGCTGGTGGCCGCATAAAGCGTCGGCAGGGCGCCGGCGGTGTCGGAATTCAGCGCCAGGCCGACCAAGGGACCGAAGGCGTCACGCGCGACCCTTTCGACGCCGTGATAGTCGCCGGCCCGAAACAGGTTGGTCGCGGCGATGCCCGGATGCACGGCGAGGGACGCGACGGGCGACCCCGCCGCGCGCAGGCGCCGGTCGAGTTCCAGGGCGAACATCAGGTCCGCGAGCTTCGATTGGGCATAGGATCCCATGGGCGAATAATGCTTCAGTGACTGCGGATCGTCGAAATCGATCCGGCCGCGCTGGTGCGCGATCGAGGCGACGGTCACGACCCGGGCGCCTTGCGTGGCGGCGTGTTCGAGCGCCGGCATCAACCTGGCGGTCAAGGCGAAATGGCCGAGCACATTGGTGCCGAACTGCAATTCGAAGCCGTCTTCGGTTTCAAGCCGGCGCGGCGGGGCCATGACCCCGGCATTGTTGATGAGGCCATGCAGCGGTTGGCCCTGCGCCAGCACCTCGTCGGCAAAGCGATGCACCGAGGCGAGTGACGCCAGATCGAGCACGGCCAGGGTGACGTAGGCGTGCGGCACGTCGCGCATGATGGACGCGACGGCATCCTCCCCTCGCCCCGGATCGCGGCACGCCAGCGTGACGTGCGCGCCCTTGGCGGCCAGGGCTGCCGCCGCCCGATAGCCGATGCCGCTATTGGCGCCCGTTATGACGACGTTTCGGCCATGCAGCGACGGTATGGCGGCCGCCGTCCAGTTCGTCGTCGCCATACCCGCTGTCATGGTCTGTCCTTAGGCCGGCGCCTTGTCATGAACCGGATAGTCGGTATAGCCCTTTTCGCCGGGCGTATAGAAGGTCGCCATGTCGGGGGCGTTCACATCCGTACCGGCCTGCCAGCGTTGCACCAGGTCGGGATTGGCGAGCAGCGGACGCCCGACGGCGATCAGGTCGCCCTTTCCGGCCGCCAGATCGCTTTCGGCGCGCGCCGCGTCGTAGCCGCCCGACAGGATCAGCGTCCGCGTGAAGGCCTTGCGGAAGACGTCCTTGATGGCCTGCGGCACCACAGGCGCGCCGATGGCCGCATGGTCGACCAGGTGAACATAGATGAGGCCCGACGCCTCGAGCTTTTCGGCGATATAGGCATAGTCGGCGCCCAGGTCCGGATAGTCCGGCATATCGTTGAAGACACCGTAGGGCGACAGGCGCACGCCGACGCGGTCCTTGCCGATGGCGTCGGTCGTCGCCGCGACGACGTCCAGCAGGAAGCGCGCGCGGTTTTCGATCGAACCGCCATAGCTATCCGTGCGCACGTTCGAATTCGGACGGATGAATTGCTCGATGAGATAGCCATTGGCGCCGTGCAGCTCGATGCCGTCGAAACCGGCGGCAATGGCGTTGCGCGCCGCCTGGGCATATTCCCCAATCGCCGCCTTGACCTCGTCCGCCGTCATGGCTTCCGGCGTCGGCTGCGGCTGCATGCCCTCGGCATCGGTCCACATCTCGCCCGCCGCGGCCACCGCCGAAGGCCCGAGGACGCGCGCGCCGGCCGGCAGGTTGAGCGCGTGGCCGACCCGGCCCGTGTGCATCAACTGCACGAATATCTTGCCACCCGCCGCGTGGACGGCATCGGCCACCTTTTTCCAGCCGGCGATCTGTTCCTCGGAAAACAGGCCGGGAATGCGCGCATAGCCCAGGCCGTTGGGCGACGGCGAGGTGCCCTCGGTGACGATCAGGCCGGCGGAGGCGCGCTGTGCATAATAGGTGGCCATGAGGTCGTTCGGCACATTGCCGATGGCGCGGCTGCGCGTCATCGGCGCCATGACGACGCGGTTTGCCAGGTCAAGCGCGCCGAGTGACGTCTTTGAAAAAAGTAAGGACATAGGGGAATCCCGAGGATGAGAAAACGGACGCGCTTTGGCGTGGCGGGCGAAGGGCGCGGCTTAACTGTCACCGCGACGCTTACATAGTGACGCCCTGTCGTCTTCGCCACCCGTTGCCGGCGTTATCGCTCGCCGCCGGACATGGCGAACGACATCTGGACCTCGAGCCAGTTATCGATGCGCGCATACATGTCGGCCACGGTCCGGTTTCCCGCCTGGCTGTTCGCCTCGATCAATTTGCGCGCCCGGTCGCGAAGGCGGTGCAAGAGGATGATTTGACGGCACGTCTCAATCGGCATGGAGAACTCCTGTGCCGCAAGCCTACACGATCAGGCTTAAAATTTATCGACCGCCGAGCAAAGGGATAAGTTGCTGTCCCAGGCTTGAATTCGAGCTGGACCGCGGCTAATATAGTCAGCATGACTAGAAATGCACGACCATCTGCTCCAAAGCCACCGCGCTCGCCGGGCGTCTGGCTGCTGCAGGACGCGAAGGCTCGTTTCAGCGAGCTGGTCCGGCGGGTCCGTAGCGAAGGCCCGCAGCACGTCACGGTACATGGCCGTGACGAGGTCGTTGTCGTCGCCGCCGAAGAGTTTCGGCGGCTCAAGGGCGACCAGACCGGCGAAGCCTTGATCGCCGCCTTGCAGGCCTCGCCCTATCGCGACATCGATATCGCGCCGGCGCGCCAGGCCATGCCGGTCCGCGACATAGACCTGTAACAGGCTGGGATCTATGACAGGCTGGCTCCTCGACACCAATATTCTCTCTGAATTGCGCCGCCCGAAACCTGAGGCCAAGATCCTTGCCTTCATCGCCGCCCAGCCTCTGGACCTGCTGTACGTCAGCTCGGTCACCTTCGCGGAAATCCGCTTCGGTATCGAAATGGTCGACGATGCGACGCGCCGGGCGGAATTGAGCGATTGGCTGACCCACAAAGTCCGGCCGATGTTCGTTCAACGCACCTTGCCGGTCAGCGAAGACGTAATGTTCAAATGGCGCCTGCTGGTCGAGGACGGCCGCAAGGCCCGACACACCTATTCTCAGCCCGATCTCATTATCGCGGCGACCGCGCTTCATCACGGCCTGACCGTCGTGACGCGAGATACCAGCGACTACCAACGTGCGCGCGTTCCCGTCCACAATCCGTGGAATTGAGTCCGCGAACGCGAATTGAATTTCGTCATGTCACTGAACCAATTCATTCCAGATCAAAGGCAGTTGCTAGAGCGCTTTCCGAAAAGTGTGACGCACTTTTCGGAAAGCGCTCTAGGGTTTGCACGCGGTGAGTATATTCCAATCGGCTCGTCTGACGTTAGCTTAGAGGTACTTTTACTCATCTCGCCAAACGCCAACAACTTTCCGGGTGCTGTTATTTGGTTTGTGAATCAAGAGATAGATCGATTTCGGTCCTTCAGCGAGTTCTTTTCGTCTATGACTGGCTATAACGCGCGCATCGCCAATAAGATGAAGAACGAGAATAGTTCTATCGGGTAAATTGCCTCAGATCGACGGCGGCGCTCATTGTTGAAATTGCGGTGACCTAACCGTCTTGCGCGATCGTCTCCTCCATATGGTCCAATATCTGTCCCCAGCCCTTGGTATGGCCTTCGTGCATGGGGCCTGGTCGGCAGGCGCTCATGGGTCGGCACAAGCTCGGTTTCATCGCCCAGGGGCGTCAGTTCGACGGTGACCAGAGTCTCCACATGGTTCGTCGCGGGCCCATCCACGTGAAGACCAGCCTGTGCGGCCGCTCGATCTGGACATAGGTGCCGGAAACGTCGCGGCTGGCGTCCTTCGACGTCATAACCAGGCTGTAGGCGCCGCCGGGGCGCGGGTCACAGCTTGCCTGGCAATCGACCGCGCCCGCAAAGGGGCTCATCCAGCGCACCATCAGATCGGGCCGGGTCCACAGGTCGAAGATCTCCTCCGCCCCCGCCTTCGGGCGCCGGCGCACCTGTACGACCGGGCCCGTCGTCTCACCGCTCGCCATGCGCGTCCCCTTTCGGTCCCGCCGTCTTGAGCTCCCGCAACAGGCTCTCCATGGCGTCCAGCCGCGTCTCGCAGAAGCGGCGCGTCCCGTCGATCCAGCCATCGATCTCGTCCAGCGAATGGGTATTGATGGTGAGAATGTGGTCGCGGCCGCGCCTGTGCCGCGCGATCACGCCGCTCAATTCCAGCACGCGAATGTGTTTCGACACCGCGTTCAACGACATGGCGAAGGGTTCGGCGACCTCGGTCACGCGCGCCTCGCGACTTCGCCGCCGACGTCGCCAAACCCCAGGTGACATTCATGGCTCATTCCCAGATGATGCTGGCCAAGGCCACCGGCGGCGCGCCGGTGACGACGGCCGCGTGGCATCGGAAGAAGAGCTGGGCGCTGGTCGCCAGCCGCGACCACACTATCAATCCCGATCTCGAGCGCCGCATGGCCAAGCGCGCCGGCAGCGTAACGATCGAAGTCCCGGCCAGCCATGCGGTATATATGTCCAAGCCCAAGGACGCGGCGCGCCTGATCGAACGGGCGGCCAAGGCGTCGGCCCAGTAACGCGCCTCCAATGATGACCGGGGTCTCGTCTGATCCAGCCGGGTCAGGCGAGACCCCGGCTTCCCTAGCGGCGCGCCCAAGCGCACGATCCGACTTCGCATCAACGAGCACTGGAAAATGTAACCGCGTTATGCGATGACTCCTTCGTCAGCCTGCCGACCACGGCCGACTGACCGATCCGGGCTTCGCTCCAGATCGTGTAACGCCGGAGTACCAATGACTCCACGGCGGAGAACGCGATCAAAAACGGGGGGATCGAAATGGCCGAAGAGTCCGACATAAGCGCCGCGCGCGTCACACCAATTGCGCTCTCGACAGGCCACTGGAAGAAACACGACCGCTTCGATGCGTGGCAGGAAGAAGTGTCGCGCTGCATTACCGGGATGGAAGTTCGCTCCGAAGATCGGCCGAATTTTCAGTCCGATATTCTGGCGATGCCGCTGCCCAATCTCATGATCAGCCGGTCGCGTTTTTCGAAGTCCCGCCTGAGCCGGACCCCCACGCATATGCGCGACGGCGACGACAGTGTCGTCCTGGCGATAAATCTCGAGGATGAGAGCTTCTTCGGGTCAGGTGACCGTCAGATGCGCATGACCCGCAACTGCGGCATACTGGTGACCTCGGACCTGAAGGGCGGCTTCAGTACGGATGTCAACGGCAATGCCTGTTCGCTGCGCCTCTCGCGGGACATGCTGCGCCTTATCGCCCCGGACTGGGAACGCGCCTTGCTCCGGGAAATCACCGCCGACAATACGGCGCTCAACCTGTTGCGAACCTATATGCTGTCGATCCTGGCGGAAAAGGACATTTCGGCGCCGGTGGCGCAACTGGCCGATCAGCAGCTTCGCGAACTGTTGGCCTTTGTTCTCAATCCATCCGGCGATCTGACGCGCGCGGCCGTCTATGGCGGCGTCAAGGCCGCGCGCCTTCGCACCATCCAGGACGATATCGCCCGGCACTTTTCCCATCCCGGCCTGAGCGCGGCGGAGGTCGGCGCGCGCCTCGGCATTTCCGGCCGCTATGTGCAACAGCTGCTCGAAGGCGCCGGCACCTCGTTCTCGCACTATGTCCGCACGGTCCGCCTGGACTATGCCCGGCAACTGCTGCGGGATCCCTTGATGGCGCACAAACGGATCAGCGATATTTGCGAAATGGCGGGTTTCGCGGACCTGTCCTATTTCAACCACGCCTTTCGCGCCGGCTTCGGGCATACGCCCAAGGACGAACGCCGCGGCACCGCGCGCCATTCATAAAAAGCACGTCAGTGCATACCCGCACAATTCCAGATCGCCATGTTCCAAGTCTCTTGACCTCGGGGCGTGTATATGTGGCCGGGCAATTATTAACGATTTGTTAATATTGGTTAACAATCCGTTACAAACACCCGCACATCGCTTTTGGAAAGAAGATGACCATGCTCAAGACGCTGCTGCTCACATCGACCATTGCCCTCGCGTTCGCCGCCCCGGCCTTTGCCGATCCCAATACGACCAACATATTGAACATCACCCAGGTTAACGGCAGCAATGACGTCGTCAACGCCACCCAGATCGGCGGCCTGACCGCGACCCAGCTCGGGGGTCCGGGGTCCACGGTCAGCGCGCCGAATACGGCCACAATCACCCAGACCAACAGCAACAATACCGTCACGCTCATTCAAGACAGCACGAATACCGTTGGCGGCACCGGTAACAACGCCGGCAGCGTCGTCACCATTTCGCAGAACAATACGGGCCAAGGGACCGGCGAAACCGCCTGGGTTACCCAGACTCCGGGTGAAGGCTTCGGCAATATCAACACGGGTTCCGTCAAGCAGGTCGGACAAGGCGACCAGGCGACGCTGACCCAGGGCGCCCCGACGGTGACCGTCTCGGCGACCATCAACCAGGGCGGCGGCAATTCGTCGTCATGGTCCACGGGCAATAAGGCGACCATCCTCCAAGGAACGGCGGAAGGCGACGACAACCTCGTCGGCTTCGATACGGCGACCATCAATCAGGGCGTCAACAGCTCCGCGACCAGCGACACCGCCTATATCAGCCAGGACGGCAACTACGACAACGCGACGATCAACCAGGGCGGAAATACCCAACAGTCGAGCGCGACGATCGTTCAAGGGCAGATGAGCGATATGGTCACTGCTCACATTACCCAGAGCCAGGGCTATTACAGCATGGCCGAGATCCAGCAGAACGGCAACACGGACACGGCCTCGGCGACGCAGATCGGGCAGTACGACAATATCTCGATCAACCAGACCGCGGGCAGCGTGAACGGCAACGCCGCCGTCACGCAGAACGGCTCCAACGATACGGTCACGGTCTCCCAGCAAGGCAGCGGGGACAACGTGAATATCAGCCAGAACGGCAGCAATCACTCGATTTCCGTCACTCAGAAATAAGCGCGCGTGACAGGGAGGAAGGGCCGACCGGGCGCTTCCTCCCTGCCTGCGCGACGGTTCCGGGAGGGGGTTAGATTGCTGCGTTTTATCGCCATAGGCCTGGTTCTGCTGGCTGTTGAAGCCCAGGCTCAAGACAAGCCGGCAAACGCGGTCGATATCCGTCAACTGCAATGCGACGCCGTGTCCGCGTCCGCGGCGCCGCCTTTAGTGAGCTCGGACAATTCAAGCGAAAGCCAGGACTTCCAGGCCGCCATTCTGTCCGACACCACGATAAACGGACCGGCCCGGGCCAATGCCGCGGCGGCTGGAACCTCGGCCAATGACGACAGCGCAAGCTCTACCCTATCGGCCGGACAGACGGCATCCAGCGGGACAGGCGGCGTAAGCCATGATCAAAGCCGCCCGGCCGGAACCATCGCCGGCCATTGCGGACGCACGCTGACGGTCGATGACGGCGACAAAAGCAAGGACGTGAAGATCCTGCAGGTCTCGCCGCAAGACGCTCACCCGTAGACCACAGGGATTGGACATAAGATGACAAAATCAGACACTTCGGCGCTTTGCCTGGCCGCGCTCCTTGCGGCGGCCGTCGGTATCGCCGGGCCGGCCGCCGCGGCCCCGCTGGTCTTCCAGGGCCAGAACGCGGCCCTGTTCGCCAGTGCAAACCCCAATGATACGACCCTGCTCCTGGCCGGGATTCCCAAGCCGGCCGCGCCCACGCCCGCCGCGCCGCAGATCGACGTTTCGCAACTGATCCAGGAATCGGTCGTCAGCCAGATCAGCAACAATATCTATTCGCAGATCACCGGCACGCCCAGCGGCAAGGCGACCCTGGGCGACGGCAGCAGCTTCAGCTGGTCCACCAACGCAGGCAGCAAATCCATCGTGTATACGGCGCCGGACGGGACGACGACGACCATCGTCATCCCCGGCCTATGAGGACCGGCGTTTCGATGTTCAGCAAATTGGCTCAAAAACTGTTCCCGCTGATCGGCTCGATGGCCCTGCTTTCGGGATGCGTGTCCACCGGCCCGCACGGCAACGTCCTGTTCGACCGGGCGCACGTCACGGATCAGACGCCCTCCAGCACGATTTTGGAGACCCTGCCCGAGCCGGATCAGAAACTACCCGTCGTCGTCTACGATTTCAGCGACCAGACCGGACAGTTCAAAAACAACGGCAGCTATACCGACTATTCGAGCGCGGTCACCAAGGGCGGCTACGCCATACTGATCAATGCGATGCTCGACGCCGGCAACAAGAAATGGTTCACCGTCATCGAACGCGGCGGCCTGAAAGATCTGCTGCAGGAGCGTCAGATCGTCAATACCACGCGCCTGCAGTACAAGACGAAATCCGGCGACACGCTCGAGCCGCTACCGCCCATGCTCTATGGGGGCATGCTGATCGAAGGCGGCATTATCTCCTACGATTCCAATGTCGAAACCGGCGGCGCCGGCGCGTCTTACCTCAGCCTGAGCAGCAGCGTGCAGTATCACCGCGACCTCGTCTCGGTCTATCTGCGGGCGGTGAATGTCCAGACGGGCGAGGTCATCGAGTCGGTGACCAGTTCGAAGACCGTATTCTCCGTCATGCTCGACACCAACTATATTAAATACGTGACCGTCAGCAAACTGTTCCAGGCCGAGGCGGGGGTCAGCGCCAACGAACCCACGCAACTGGCCGTCCGCCAGGCCATAGAAACCGGCCTTTATTCGCTGATCATGGAAGGCGCCGTCGACGGTCTGTGGAAGTTCAAGGACGAGACAGCCGGTCGCAAAGCCGTTGCCGACTATTTGCGGCGCAAACAATCGGGGGGGTGACGGCGCCTACCCTCTGAACACCGGCACAGCGCCCGGCGCGTTCGGATCGACGGTCAATTTCGCCTTCAGCCGCTCGATGCCGGCTTCGCCGATCGCCAGCGCCTCGGGCGTGGTGTGCACCGAATAATAGCCGGTCACCAGGTCGTGGGGATGCGGCACGGCCGAGGCCAGAACGAAGGTCGCCGGCCCGTCTTTTCCGGCGGTCAGCGCGATCGGCTCGAGGCCCGGCTTGAACACCGCCATTTCGCCCTCTTCGGTACTACCGACGCGGCCACGGCTGACCGCCAGCCACGCCACCTCGTGACCTGCCGGCGGCACATAGGTCCAGCTCTCATTGGCCGCGAGCGTCACCAGCAGATAGTTGAGTCCGTCCGGCGCCCGCACCGGGCTTTGCGCGCCTTCGTACCGGCCGACGACGACCCGGGCCGGGCCGGCCTGCGGAACATGCCGGCTTTCGACATATTGGCTGTCGACCGGGCCGTTTTCCAGCTCGGGCGGCAAAGCGATCCACAACTGGAATCCCTTGATCGACGTCGCCTTGCCCGCGCTCATCTCCTTGCCGTGCCAGACGCCGCCGCCGGCGCGCATCCACTCGACGCCGCCATAGTCGATCGTGCCCGAGCCGGACACGGGATCGTCGAAGCGCACATCGCCTTCGGTAATGACGGTGATGGTGGCGATACCGGAATGCGGATGCAGCGGCATCGAGCCCATGAACTCCGCCCTGGCCGAGAACAGGTCGAGGAAAACGAACGGCTTCAGCGCCGCGCCCAAGTCGCCCGGACTCATCAGCCGGACGATCGGTCCATGGCCGCGCCCCCTGGTTTTGTAGACGATGGGACGGGACGGGGTTGCGATGGTCGAGTGCAGGGTCATAACGGACTCCGAAACAGTTACAGTTCGGATGTAGGCGCGCGGCGCTCCGCAATCAAGGGGCATGGTCCGCGTCGATCCGCATTGAATGGAAATATCAGGCAGGCAAAGATGCGCCCACCGATTCCGGCCAAAAGGATTCCCCATGCCAGCCATAACCCGCATCGACAACGGCCACCTCAGCGCGGAGATTTCCTCGCTCGGCGCGGAACTGCAGACCTTGACGACATCGGACGGCAGGGCCTGGCTGTGGAGCGGCGAGGCGGCCTGGTGGAACGGGCGGGCGCCGATCCTGTTTCCGATGGTCGGCAAGGCGCCGCACAACCGCATCACCATCGACGGGCAATCCTACGACATGCATCAGCACGGCTTCGCCCGCCGCAGCGAATTCGCCCTCGCCGCCTCGGACGACGCCACGTGCCGCTTCGAACTCGTGGCGTCGGACGCCACCCGCGCCGTCTATCCCTTCGCATTCCGGCTGTCCCTGACCTACGCGCTGCACGATCAAGCGCTGACCGTCACCGCCGAGGTCGAGAACCGGGACGCGCGGTCGATGCCCTTCGGCTTCGGCTTTCATCCGGCCTTCCTCTGGCCGCTGCCGGGCGCGGCGGGCCTTGCCCATACGGTGACGCTCGACAATGGCGCCGAACCCCCGCTGACCCGGTTGAAGGACGGCCTGGTGAACCCGGAAAAGCTGCCGTCGCCGTTCAAGGCCGGCAAAATCACCCTCGACCCGGCCCTGTTCGAGGCGGACGCGATGATGTTTCCCCAAGGCGCCGGAACGGGCCTCACCTATGCGGTGGACGGCGGACCGGCGCTCAAATTTTCCTTCGACAACCTGCCCAACCTCGCCATCTGGCAGAAGCCGGGCGCGCCGTTCATCTGCATCGAACCCTGGCACGGCACGGCGGCCGAGTTCGGCGGCTCCGACGACCTGGCGAAACGCCCGTACAGCGTCATCCTGCCGCCGGGCGAAATCGCGCGCTTCGCCTTTACAGTGGAATGGCCGGCCTGAAAGCGGCTCAGTCTTCGGCGATCGAGCGAATGACCCGCGCCGGGTTGCCGCCGACCAGGCTGTTGGCCGGGACGTCCTTGGTCACCACCGACCCCGCCGCGACGACCGAGTTCTCGCCTATGGTCACGCCGCCGATGACCGTCACCCCGGCGGCGATCCAGACGTTGCGCTCGATCACGATCGGCTTGGCGATGACGCCGTCGCGACGCAGCGACGGTTCAAGCGGATGGCTTGAGGTGATGAGGCTGACATTGGGCCCGATCAGCACATCGTCGCCGATATCGAGCCCGCCAAGATCGTAAAAGGTGCAGTTCTGATTGACGAAGACATTGCGCCCGATGCGGGTATCGGCGCCGCCCGTCGCATAGAAGGGCGGGATCAGGAAAAAGCTGTCGTCGACCGCCTTGCCGATCAGCTCGCGGAACAGGGCCCGGACCTCGGCGGCGTCGGCATGGGTCAGCCGGTTGATCCGGGCGGTGATCCCCATGGCGCGCCCGACATCGGCCGCCATGGCGGCCGATTCCGGCGTCCGCCGGTGAATTCTCAAGGTACGGTCATTGTTTGGCATGCGTCGTTGTCCCGAAGCGAAAGGGGCCGACTCTATAGCGTGATGCCGAGCACGGCGCCAAGGCGAGACTGGGGCGGACCTGACGCAATTCGGCCCCCGTCCTTGGCGAGGACGGGGGCCGGATGGACTAAGCTGTCGCGCGCTTAGCGGTAGGTGCGGCGCGACGAGCCGGCGAGGAACATGCCGACCAATACGCCGACGCCCACCAGGATGGCGGCCGCGGCGCCGGGATTGCCGGAAATCTGGTCCTTGGCGCGTTCGGTCGCGGTGCGGGCCTGATCGACGGCGCGGTCGGTGAAGTGACGGACCCGGGCCTGGGCGTCTTCGGCATAGTCGGCCGCGTCGTCGGTGACGTCCTTGAACAGCTTTTGCGCGGTCGCGGTGGCGGCGGTAACGTTGGACTTTGCGTCATTGATGGCCGACTTCGCGTCGTTGAAAGCGGACTTGGCGTCGTGTTCGGCCGACTTTTCGGTAAGGTCGGCGGCGGTCTTGGTGGCGGCGGAAAACATGATCGGGCTCCTTTTGCGGTGGCGTGTGTAAGGCGGTCGATCGCGAAGGATCGTGACCTCCATGTGCAACGTCTTTCGCCGTAAAAGCGATGAGCGGGAACCCTCGATAAAATAAAAGGCGCGTGAACCCGCCTAACCGACCACGCGCCAGAAGATGCCGACGACCGCGACCCAGCCGAGGACGAAAATCAGCGTGCGGACATAGGGCACGGCGAACCAGTAGACGATGGCATGGGCGACGCGCAGCCAGAAAAAGGCGGCGATAAGGATGAGCGTCAGGCCCTGGGCCTTGCCGGCGAGATGGGCGACGATCACCAGGGCGGCGAACGGCGCGAAGGTTTCGACCGCATTGATATAGACGCGATCGGCGCGCTTGCCCCAGTCCGGCAAGGGACGCGAAGTCGGGTCGACATAGTTTTCCGGCTTGAGAAAGCCGTTGGTCTTCACCTGGGCGACGACATAGGGGATCCACAAACTCGCCGTCAGCGCGGCCGTCAAGGCCAGGTACATCAGGTCCGGAGTCATGTCTGCCTCACCCGCGCGCGCTTGTTCTTTAATTTACGCGCCAACCTAACACGTCCGGCGCCGGCGGTACAGGTTTGCCGAACGTCGGCTTATGCCTTGAAAAACGTCTTCAGCTTTTCCAGCGCCGCCTGGGCCGCCACCGGATCGGGGGTTTCATTGTCGTCGCCGAAGCCGAAATTGTCGTCCGGGCCGAACTCCTGGACGACGATGCCGTCGCGCCGCGCCACGATCCCCATGCCGTGGAAATAGACGCCGTAATGCACGCCCTCCTGCGGCGTCAGCCAGACGATCTGGCCGCGCACGGGGGTGATGCTGTCGTCCTTCCACAGCGCCCGTGCGCCATAGCCGGTGCAATTGATGATGACATGTTCCTTCAGCTTCAACAGGTCGGCCGGCGTCTGGAAGTCGGCGACCTCGAAACGGCCGCCGGCGGCCAGGAAATCGCTCTCGAGCTGACGGGCATAGTCGGCGACATTGAAGGTCATCTGCACGCCGCGCCGCACCCGTGCCGCGTTGAACGGCAAGGCGGCGGGGTCGGCGTCGGCCCAGTCCGGCAGGGTCGCGGACAGACGGTCGCCCAGCTCGATAAAGCCGGGATCGGGCACGGCGGCGGGGGCCTGAGCCGGGGTTGCGTCGTGCAGACTGTAAAAATCGAGCCATTCGACGGGATTATTGGCCATGCCGACGAAGGACTCATGCATGGCCAGGGAGGTGCGCGCCATACGCTCCCAGAAATCGCCGAAGCCCGGCGCGACCGATGCCGTCTTGGCGACGCGCGAGTCGGGCGTCCAACTGCCGGTCGCCCGCGCCGAACGCACGAAGGGAAAGCGCTCGCGGGCATGGATGGTGACCTCGGCCCCCGCGCGCTGGGCGGTGATGGCGGCGGTCAGGCCCAAGGCGCCTGCGCCGACCACGGCGATCTTTTTCGGCGAGGACTGCCTGTCAGGGTAGGATTCCAGGGCCAGGCGCACGGCCTCGGCCGCCGAGCCCCACGACAATGACCAGCCGCTGCCGCCGTGGCCATAATTGTGCACCACCGTCTTGCGGCCCAGCGCTTCGGTCTCGATGCGCGGCCCCTGGGCGCGGAACGGGCGCAGGCAAACCGTGGTGCGGAAGACTTCGGGCGGATCGACGCGAATGGGGATCAGGGCGGGTTCGGCGGCGCGGGCACGGCCCGCCAGGGGCAAGATCCCGGCGGCCATACCGGCTTGGATGAGCCTGCGTCTGTCCATTGCGATTCTCCGTCCGCGCGCTAAACCTGCCACCGTTGTATGGCGTTCGCGACGCCGGCAAAAGCGCAATAAATCTATGGCGAACTCCAAATTTAATCTATTGCCAAATCCATATTGACCTGACCATTATGGATAATAGGTCAGGCCAACTGACGATGCCACAGAAAGAGGGAAACGATGGTGAAGGATAGTCCAGCGGCGTCCGGCCGGCGCGAATTCCTTATGGCCGCGGGCTTAAGCTCCGCGATGCTGGCGTTCACACCCGGCGATGTCGTCGCCGAAACTCTGGCGCCCCCGCCCGACGAAAAGCCGAAATACCACGTCAAATTCGCCGTCGTCGGCATGAGCCACGACCATATTCACGGCATGATCGGCGCCATGCAGCGCGGCGGCGGCGAACTGGTCGCCTATTGGGGCGCAGAGCCCGACAAGCTGGCGGTCTTCGCCCAGCGCTATCCCGGCGTGAAGATGGCCAAAACCCAGGACGAGATCATCAACGATCCGTCCATCCAGCTGGTCATCAGCTCGCAGATCGCCAGCGAACGCGCCGGCATCGGTGTGCGCGTCATGAAAGCCGGCAAGGACTTCCTGGCCGACAAGCCGGGGATCACCACGCTGGAAGACCTCGCCCACGTGCGCCGGACGATCAACGAGACCGGGCGCCTCTACGGCATCATGTATTCCGAGCGCCTCGAGGTGCGCGCGGCGGTCCACGCCGGCGTGCTGGTCCAGCAAGGCGCCATCGGCAAGGTCATCCAGACGATCAATATCGCCCCGCACCAGATCTTCCAGCCGGGCGGCGGCGACAATGGCGGCGCCTCGTCCCGGCCCGACTGGTTCTGGAACGACGCCCAATTCGGCGGCATATTGTGCGACATCGGCTCGCATCAGATCGACCAGTTCCTCTACTATACCGGCTCGACCGAGGCGCAGGTCGTGGCGTCCCAGGTCGCCAATCTGCGCCATCCGCAGCATCCGCACTTCCAGGACTTCGGCGACATGATGCTGCGCGGCAATGACGGCTTCGGCTATGTCCGGCTCGACTGGTTCACGCCGAACGGGCTCGGCACCTGGGGCGACGGGCGGTTGTTCATCCTGGGCACCGACGGCTATATCGAGGTGCGCAAATACGCCAATGTCGCGGTCAGCAAACAGGGCAACAACCTGTTCGTCGTCGACGGCAAACAGGCGCGCTACATCGACTGTTCCAACGGCCCGCTGCCGTTCGGACCGCAATTCATCGCCGACATCGTCAACCGCACCCACATCGCCCAGGACCAGGCGCAATGCCTGCTGGCGGCGGAGCTGTCGATCCAGGCGCAAGCCAATGCCGTCCATGCGACGGTCCTTTAGAAGGAAAGCAAGAGACCCCTCCACCACCGGCCATTCATGACCTGACTTCTGCAACGCCGGCCGGCGGTCCCCGGCGCCGG
>OUWB010003791.1_pt1 | contig 31116 bp, 26 predicted proteins | sample 1779821 | NCBI WGS metagenome assembly OUWB01 (sample SAMEA3914806, study PRJEB12502) | metagenome | biome: forest; material: soil | place: Canada | collected 2011-08-03 | depth 0.1 m
AAAAAGCCGGGTTCGCCCGGCTTTTTTGTTGCCTACACCCACCCATTGTTAACCGCCAAAACCACGCCTATAATTCACCGACTATCGCAACAAGCCTTCGCATTCATTACGTGACGAGGGACTGCGTCACGCAATCATCGGAGCCTGGTTATGATCCCGACCATTACCGCGTTTGAACAGTCGCCCGACCGTGGCAGAGGGTTGGCGCGTGACATGCGCGTTCGGTGGGCGCTTGAAGAAACAGGCCAGCCTTACCACGTACGCCTCGTTTCGTTCGGCGCAATGAAGGAACCCGCACACCGGGCGCTTCATCCTTTCGGGCAGATTCCGACCTATGAAGAAGGCGATCTCGCGTTGTTCGAGTCGGGGGCGATCGTGTTCCATATCGCGGAGCGCCATGCGGGATTGTTGTCACACGACGTCAATGCCCGGGCGCGGGCGATCTCGTGGATGTTTGCGGCGCTCGACAGCTTGGAGCCGCCGATCCGGGAATTCAGCATGGCCAAGATACTGGAGAGCGACAAGCCCTGGTTCGAGGAACGTCAGCTTCTCCTCAAGGACCGCCTCCGTGTTCGACTGGGCGAACTTTCCGTTCGGCTTGGCGATGCCGAATGGCTCGACGATGCATTCAGCGCCGGCGACCTCCTGATGGTGACGGTGCTGCGCAGGTTGAACGTGTCGGGCATGCTGGCCGAATTTCCGAATCTCTTCGCCTATGTCGCTCGCGGTGAAGCGCGGCCCGCCTTCAAGCGTGCCTTCGAGGCGCAATTGGCGGTATTCACCGGCAAGCCGTCGGGTCCGTAGACTGGGCCAATAGGCTGGCCAACCGGAAATAGCCGTTACTTTATTTCGCCGATTCCCGCATGCCGTGATTTTCGCAGCGGCGTCTTACCGCATCGCTATCCGCGCCTTGCAGATCGAAGCCGGGAAGCAACAGGGCATGCCCCACCCGGTCTGAGCGGCTCGTCCGCCAATTTTCTGCAAAAAACGAAGAATCGCCCACCCTGCTATGATGAGCGCCGAACCGGAGCGGCATGCCGCTCGCATCTCGTCAACCGCATTCGCCAGGAGGCCGCATGAACGCACAATGGATCACCGTTCCCACTTCCGACCACGCCGAATATTCCGGCTATCTTTCGCTGCCGCCCACCGGCACCGGGCCGGGCATCGTCCTGATCCAGGAAATCTGGGGCGTCAATGAGCATATCCGTACCGTGGCGGATCAGTTTGCCTTGGCCGGTTACGTGGTGCTGGCGCCCGATATTTTCTGGCGCCTGGCGCCGCGCGTCGATCTGCCCTACACCGAGGCGGGCAACGCCAAGGCATTCGAGTATTACGGCAAGGTCGATACGGCCAAGGCGGTGTCCGATCTCGCCGATGCGGCTGCGGTCTTGCGCAAGCATCCGGCGGTGACGGGCAAGGTTGCCGCGCTGGGCTATTGCCTGGGCGGGCAACTGGCTTACCGCACCGGCGCCCTTGGCGCCGTCGATGCGGTGGTCAGCTTCTATGGCGGCGGCATCGACGCGCACCTGGACGTGGCCGGCAAGCTGACCCAGCCAATCCTGTTCCACCACGGCGACGACGACAGCCATATCACGCCGGACAAGGTCAATGCGATCAAGGCTGCGTTTGCCGGCAAGCCTAATGCGACCTTCTTCGACTATCCCGGCGTGGGCCACGCGTTCAATTCCTGGGGCCGGCCGGCAATGTATAACCAGCGCGCTGCGGCCCTGGCGCACGGGCGTTCGCTGGTGTTCCTGGCCGAGCATCTATAAGGCGGGTGGGCGGCGTTCAGGGGCGATAGCGCAAGGCATCGACCAGCAAGCCGAATGCCGGCGAAGCCTGGCGCCGGCTTGGGTAATAGAGGTGATATCCCGCAAAGGTCGGCGCCCAGTCTTCCAGCACGGGCAATAGCCGGCCTTTGGCGATATGCTCCCGCACCGCGTCCTCAAGCATGAAGCCCAGGCCGATTCCGGCCAGTGTCGCACTGAGCACCTGCGCCATGCCATTGACGATGAACTGGCCATCCACGCGGACGTTCAATTCGCGCTTGCCTTTCTTCAATTCCCAGGCGTACAGGCCGCCCAAGGTCGGCAGGCGCAGATTGATGCACAGGTGATCGGTCAGGTCTTGCGGCGTCTTCGGCGCTGTTCGCCTGGCGAAATAGGATGGCGCACCGACGACGATCATGCGCACGTCCGGACTGATGCGCACCGCAATCATGTCCTTGGCCACCTGCTCGCCCAGGCGCACGCCGGCATCGTAGCGCTGTTCCACGATGTCGACCAAACGGCTGTCCGAATTGATCTCGACCTTGATGTCCGGGTATTGCGGCAGCAGTTGCGCCAGCTTTGGGCAGAGGATGGTGTTGGCGGCATGCTCGGAGGCGGTGATGCGGATCGTGCCGGCGGGCTTGTCGCGCAGCTCGCTCAAGGCGGCGAGTTCGGTTTCGATTTCCTCGAATCTTGGCGCCACGGTGCGCAGCAGACGTTCACCGGCTTCGGTCGGCGATACGCGGCGCGTGGTGCGCGTCAAGAGGCGTATGCCCAGCCTTTCTTCCAGCGCGCGGATGGTCTGGCTCAAGGCCGACTGCGACACGCCCAGCCGGGCGGCGGCGCGCGTGAAACTGCCTTCCTGGGCGACGGCGATGAAGGCGGCGAGATCGCTGAAGTTCTCTCTCATTATTCATTAGCCAAGCTAATAAGAACATGCGAATTATAGCGCCTAATCAAATGACCGCATCGCGCGTAAAGTAAGGCCATGAGGTGAAGCCATGCGGCTCCGCTACACCGCCCGCAATAATCCGTTCGATATCAGGAGATGAACATGCAACAACGCAAACTTGGCAATACCGGTCTGGAAGTGTCCGTCATCGGGCTGGGCTGCATGGGCTTGAGCTTCGGCTACGGCCCGGCAACCGAGCGGCACGATGCAATCAAACTGATCCGCACCGCCTTTGAGCACGGCGTGACTTTCTTTGATACTGCCGAAGCCTACGGCCCGTTCGTCAACGAGGAAGTCGTCGGCGAAGCGCTGGCGCCGATGCGCGAGCAAGTGGTGATCGCCACCAAGTTCGGCTTTCGCAACGGTAAAGTTGCCGATGGCCTGGACAGCCGCCCGGAGCACATCAGGGAGGTGGCCGAGCAATCGCTCAAGCGGCTCAAGACCGATTACCTCGATTTGTTTTACCAGCACCGCGTCGATCCTGAAGTGCCGATCGAAGACGTGGCCGGCGCCGTCAAGGATTTGATCCAACAGGGCAAGGTGCGGCATTTCGGTTTGTCCGAAGCCGGGGCGGTGACGATACGCCGGGCGCATGCCGTGCAGCCCGTCGCGGCGCTGCAAAGCGAATACTCACTGTGGTGGCGCGAGCCCGAGCAGGAGATCCTGCCCACGCTGGAGGAATTGCAGATCGGCTTCGTACCCTTCAGCCCCTTGGGCAAGGGTTTTTTGACGGGCGCGATCAACGAACACACCCAATTCGATCAAAGCGATTTCCGCAATACCGTGCCCCGCTTCGCTGCCGAGGCGCGCAAGGCAAACCAGGCGCTGGTGGATTTGCTGGGCAGGATCGCGGCGGAAAAAGGCGTGACGCCGGCGCAAATCGCGCTGGCCTGGCTGCTGGCGCAGAAACCCTGGATCGCGCCGATTCCCGGCACCACCAAGCTGCATCGCCTGGAGGAAAATATCAAGGCGGCCGACGTCGCCCTGACGCCGGGCGATCTGGCGGACATCACCGGCGCGATCGCCGGTATCGAAGTGCAAGGCGAACGTTATGCGCCGGCCTGGCAAAAGATGGTAGGCCGCTGATCGCCAAATCCTGCATCACCGGCACGAGCAGCGGCCTCGGTGAAGCGGCCGCGCTGCGTCCTGCTGCGGCGCGGCCCGCATGACTCGCTTGAATCACGGGGCAAGTGTCGGCGCTCGCTTTGCCTTGTGGTCCGGCACATGGATATAGCCGCCGGCAGCGTCGCCGTAGGTGCGCGTTTTTCCGCGCAGCAGAAACTGCGCCGCCACCGCGCATAACGTAGCGTCGCGCGCATCGACTGACTTCAGGACCGAGGTATCGATCTTGAGCGTGTCAAGCAGCGCCTTGCGCTGTACGCTTTTCAGCTTGGCGCTGGCGACCTCGATGCCCAGCAAGGCGCACGTGATGGCGTGGGGGAAGGTTTCAATGCAAACCTGCCCGCCAACATGGCGCGGCGTAGCCAGCACCGGATAGTCGTGCGCCAGCGCCGCATAGACGCGCATGCCGAAAAACATCCAGTCGAAGAAGCCGGATTCGCTGCGTTCGGCTTGCGCCTGGGTAGGGGTGGAGAATGACGACACCCCCGCCCTGGCCATGTCTCTCTCAGCCTGGCGTGCCGGCTCGCCTGCGCGCCATCGGCTCGGGGCATCGACTGCGACAACCAGCACGCCATGGCCGCGGCAAATTGCCGGCACCTCTTCAGGCGCGACGCGAACGAGGCTCGCCACGACCGATGTGCCGCGCAGGATGACGAGATTGCAGAGCTTCTTGTCCGCGCCGACATCGATGCCGGCAACCGCAGGGGCCTGTGCCATGCTGATTCCTGTTGTGTCCGCCATTGGTACGCGCCGCTGTATTGCGAGGGCGGCCTTATCCAAACGAACGGGCGTTTGCCGTCTAGGGCGACGTCGTCCGGCCATGACAGGACTGCGCAGCGCACAGGCCGCCATTCACTCGCTCTCGTACTCCAGAAACGAGCGCTGCAAGGCTGAATGATAACGCCCCAGTCGGCGCGCGGCAGCGGCGTCGAGCTTCAATTCCCTGCGCCTTCCGTCGTGCCGCGACACGATCTGCCGCACGGCGCCATCGGCGATCAGCCGCGCCATGGCGCGCTCTATGGTGGCGTGCGAGGCAATCTCGAAGCTTTTCAGATCCTTGAGCGTGATGCTGGCACCGCGTTCGTTGTACAGACCGATGGCAAGGCAGATGTCGCGCTCCGCCAGGGACTGCGTGTTGGGAAAACAGAATCGTTCGATTTCCCTTACCTTGGACAAATATTCAAACACTTTCATCGTATCTTCTCCGCCTGAGGTGCCACCAAGGTGCGCCGGGGGCACATCGGACAGAAAGCCGACATGCAACCGACCGCGCAGATGGCGCATCGCAAGTTGAATCATGTGAAAGCGGCGGGATTGGGCCGTACGGGGTGCCGAGTGCGTTGGGAAACTTGCGCTTCCCAGGATTGCATGTTCAGCCTGGAAGATTCAACGACGGGGGTTGGGTCATTGAATGAGATTGAAAAAAATCTCAACCTCACGGTGAAGGTTAACCGGCAAATGCGACGCTGTCAATTCCTGTCTTGGCGTGATATCAAATATTCAAGTTCAGAGCCGCTCTTCGCGCATGCCTGCGCATTGTGTATCTGGCGGCGAAGCGACTGGCCCAATGCACGCCCTCCTCGCCTATCAACGCTGTGCGCGTTTGTTCCAGCGCACGCGCGACAGCACAAATGCAAGCGCGACCAGTTCCAGCCAGGCAAACCAGTCGCCCAGGCGAGCATAGATCGTATGCGTCCGATAGAGCGGCAGATCGGCGACGAGTTCCGCATCGCCGGCGTCGTCGGACGCTTCGGCAACCACGCGTCCGCGGTCGTCGCTCAGGGTCAGGCGTCCGTTTCTCGCACTACGGGCAATCGCAAACCCGCTTTCGATGCCGCGCATAATGGCCATGCGACCGTGCAGCCAGCCGTCGGCGACAAAATCCCAGGCCGGCACCAGCAGCAATTGCGCGCCGCGCGCGGAATAGGCATCGCCGACGTCGTGGAAATCCATGTCCTTGCAGATCGCCAGCCCGGTATTGGCCATGCCGGGCGCCATGGCGTAATCGGCGCCGGGTCGGTAGCGGCTTTCGAATCCCGGGATCAGATGGTGCTTGGCATAGGCTGCGGGTTGCACGACCCCATGCGCCTCGGGCGAAAATGCCAGCGCCATATTGCGCTCGCCATGCGCGGCGTCGCCCACGGCCGCGCCGACATCGATCGCCACGCCATGGCGCGCTGCGCTATCGGCCAATTCCGGTATCGTGTTTTGGTCGACCGCGAAAACCGTTTCGGGCAGCACGATGGCCTTCGCACCCTGCGCCGCAAGCAGGTCGATCGCGGCAAGATAGCGCTTGAGCATAGCCTGCCCTTCGCTTGACGCCAACGCCGGCCGCACCGGTCCCTTGAGCGACGCCAGGCCGATGCGCACGCTTTCCGATACCGGTTCCTGCAGGCGCGCGTAGCCGTAACCGAAGGCGGCGACAACGAGCAGCAAGGCTGCACCGCCCACCAGAACGCGGCGGCGCAGGCTCGGCCCCGGCAATAACGTGACGGCCAAGGCCGAAGGCAAAAGCAGCATCAGGAAAGCCACGCCCCAGAGGCCGGTCAGCGCCGCGACCTGGATCAGCGGCAGCGCATCCATCTGGGTGTAGGCCAGGCTGCCGTAGGTTCCATGCGGCGAGCCGAGCGAACCGAGATAATCGAGCGCGCCCCACAGCACCGGCGGCGCGAGTGCGGCGGCGGCGATGCGTCCGTCCAGCCACAGCTTGCGAAACAGCAGCACACACAGCGCAAAGGCGATGGCCGGTGCAATGACGGTAAGCAGATCGACCGCCAGCGGCAGCCGGATCACGTCGTGCAGGTAATGCCAGGAACTGCCACCGATGCATCCGCCGGCAAGCAGCGCAGCGGCAAGGGCGCACTGCCAGCGCACCCGCGGCGCCAGCAGCAACAACGGCAGCGGCGCTGCCCACGTCATCCAGTGCGACGGCGCCAGCCCCGTGCCGCACCACCACGCCGCGCCGGAGAGCAGCGTCGCCAGCAGGCCCAGCGCCAGCCATTTGTAATCAAGCCTTGATGCCATCGAACAATACTCCTATGGATTGCAGATAAAACCTGCGGAATTGCGCCTCGTCGTAATTGAAGCGGCCGGCGCGGTAAAGCACGATCAAGCCGTGCCCCTGCGCCCACAGCGTCATGGCGACGTCCCACGGATCGCCCGCACGCAATGTACCCTGGCGCATTGCTTCGGCCAGCAGGTCGGCCACCACGTTCAAGGTCGGCGACAGGCGTGCACGGAAATCATCGGGAAAACGCCGCGCATCGTCGCGCGCAACCGAAAAACTGTAGTCGAACATATGCGGATGGCGCAGCGCATAGTCGAGATAATTCAGCATGGCGTGGCGCAAGCCCTGCATCAAATCCGTCGTTTGCGCATGCTGTTGCCATTGATCGGCCACGGCGGTGAAGGCGTCGTCCGAGATGCGCTTCATCAAGGCGTCGCGATTGGCGAAATGGCGATAGATCGCCATCGGCGTAATGCCCACCGCCTCGGCCACGCGCCGCATCGACACGGCGGCCGCGCCCTCTTTTTCAAGCAGCTTGTGCGCTGCGCGGAGGATTTTTTCCTGAGTAGTCAATTGCGCCATGTATACACTGTATACATGATTGATTCGCCTGTCAAACGGTGACTATCCAGCCTTCCCATGGCAGTTTTGCCGGCGATTCTGTCCGATTGCGGCACGCAGGATTGGCGCATCTCCATTAAGATGACCGGCATACCTATCCAACTGCCCGGAGTCTCCATGAGCGCCGACCATTTTTCCCTTTTCAAGCAACTCCATCACAACGCCGCGCCGCTCTTGCTGGCCAACGTCTGGGACCCGGCCAGCGCGGTGCTGGTGCAATCGACCGGCGCACCGGCGCTGGCAACCTCGAGCGCCGCGTTTGCCTGGGCATTGGGTTATGCCGATGGCGGCCACCTGCCGCGCGCCGAATTGATGGCAGCGATCCGACGCATCGTGCGCGTGATCAAGGTACCCCTGACGGTGGACATGGAGCAAGGCTACAGCGACGACCCGGAAGCCGTTGCCGACCTGGTGGCTGAAGCTGCCGAGTGCGGCGCATGCGGCATCAACCTGGAAGACGGCGGGCAGGCCAGCGAAGCGCTGGCGCGCAAAATAGAAGCAATCAAGCGCAAGCCGCAAGGCCGGCGCGTGTTCGTCAATGCGCGCACCGACGTCTACCTGCACAGCTTGGCAGAGGGCGACGCCGCCGTGGCAATGAGCCTGGAACGCCTGCGCCGGTATGCCGATGCAGGGGCCGATGGCGCCTTCGTGCCGGGTGTGCGCGATGCCGCAGCGACGGCGCGCCTCGCTCAAGGCACGGCGCTGCCGTTGAACCTGATGCTGGTTGACGGCATGCCGCCGATCGCACAATTGCATGCGGCCGGGGCGCGCCGCTTTTCGGCCGGACCGGGCTTGTTCAAGGCGGCCTACGCCCGTGCGCATGCATTGGCGCAGCAATTGCTCGATGGCCGGACCGACGGCGGCCTGTTCGACTTCGGCGCTGTGACCTACGCCGCGATGAATGCGGCGATGTCCTAGTTTCGCAACACGATTTCGTGGCCAAGATGCGTGTCAAGGGCCGAGGTGAACGGCGCGCACGAGGCATACCCGTTTCTTGCATCGCCGATGTAGTCGAGATAGCCGGCGGCACCGCCCATGTCGGTATTGTCGCTGACGATCAGTGCATTCTTCTTCAGCGCGGGCGCGAGAAAATCGATGAAAATCGGTGCGCTCATCAATGGCTCCCGGTTGTTAATCAAAAACATTATCGGTGTCGATGAGCGGAAGACTCCGTCAAATTTTATCGCCCTTTGTTACAAAATAAATTGTCAGCCAAGCCATTTCTGTAACGTTTTAGCCTTGCCCCGCAACTACAATGCGATCCAGCAACACCCGCAGCAACATTCCGTTAACAAATCACACACTGGAGATAAATGTGATCAAGCTCAAGACCCTTTTGCTGCCCCTGGCGCTGGCCGCACTGATTCCTTCGCTGGCTTCGGCCCAGCAACTGCCGGGCCGCCATCCCGGTTACCTGCATGCGCTGTCCGATCTGCGTGCCGCCCGCTGGTTCCTGAACCACCAGGCCGGTGACGGCAAGGTCTATGCCGAGGAAGACATCGCCATCACGGAAATCGATGCCGCCATCCGCGAAATCAAGCACGCTTCGCTCGACGATGGCAAGGATCTCGGCGACCATCCGAATGTCGATGTGCACGAGCACGGCAGCCGCCTGCTCAAGGCCATCGAGACCCTGAAGCGCGCCCGTGGCGACCTCGACCACGAAGAAGACAATCCGGAAGTCCGTGGCTTGCGTGACCGCGCCTGGGATCACATCGACCATGCCATCCACGCGGCCGACAAGGCGCACCATGCGTGGCTGCGCGACAAGGGCATGTAAAGCAGGGGATGTAAAAGTGCAGGCAATTTCCGGCTGATTTTGCCCTGATACCTGCACCGGCAGTAGGGCGCGGCGCGCGACGAGGTTCGCGTCCCGCGCCTTTTTCTTTGCCGCTACCGTTGGGCCAATGCCGCAGCAAGCCCTTCGATGCCGGCCAGCGCGCGCGCCGCCACGCTAACGTCGTCGGCCTTGGGCACGTCGCAATCGGTCGGGTTGATGCGGATGAGCGGGCAATTGAGCCGCTCGCTGAAGGCGCGGACCGTCGCCACCGCCGTTCCCGCCCCGAGTTCGATCACGACCAGGCGCGTCACCTTGTCGATCCAGGCCTGCAGGTTGGCAAGCTGGCCCCGCGCGCGCGATTCGTCCCAATCCCAGTCGCCGAACATCAGGATGTTGGGTCGCGCCAGCGCGCCGCAGTTGGGGCAGCGCGGCGGCCCGGACGTGAGACGGCACTTGGCGTGGTCGATCTCGGGCGCGAAGGCGTCGGCTTGCCAGATCGGCTGGCCGCATTTTTCCATGCATTGCAGATGGTGGATCGAGCCGTGGCATTCGACGATGCGCTCGGCGGCAAAGCCGGCCTTCTGGAAATGGCCGTCGACGTTGCTGGTGAAGACGAAAGCACCGTGCTCAAGCCGCGCGGCGAATTCCTGCAGCCGCGCGAAACCGGCGTGCGGAGGGGTAGCGCGGTAAAGCTGCAGGCGATGTCCGTAAAAGCCCCAGCCGATGGCCGGGTCGGAAGCGAAATGCCGGGGGTTGGCCATTTCGGCAAAGCTGATGCCGAGTTCGCCCAACATCGGATAGGCTTTCCAGAACCCCTCGTCGCCGCGAAAATCGGGCAGGCCGGAATCGACGCCCATGCCGGCGCCGGCCGTGATCATCAAACCATCGGCCTGCGAGAGCAGGTGCGCGGCGGCACGGCAGGCGGATTCAAGATCGTTCATCTGGCACTCATCATCACAGAACTTGCTTTACGATAACATGATGTCCTATTGCATACAATCTGGCGCTACAATCCGCATCAATCATGCCCGCATCCCCACCGCCCACGTCCGTACGCGCCCTGCTGGAGCAGGCCGTCGCCCACCATCGGGCGGGACGCCTGACCGAGGCGGAACAGTTGTACCGGCAGGTACTGAAAAACACCCCGCTCGAGCCCGACGCCAACCACAACCTGGGCTTGATCGCGCTGGCCAACGGACGGCGCGACGACGCGTTGCCCTTGTTTCAGGCCGCGCTGGCGGCCAACCCCATGCAGCCGCAATTCCTTGCCTCGTTCGCCGGCACGCTGCTGGCAATGGGGCGCGACGACGACGCGTACGCCGTGCTGCAACAGGGGCTTGAGCGCGGCGCGCGCCATCCCGACCTGGAAGCCCTGCTGCAGCGTGCCGGCAGTGCGCGCGGCACAAAGCGGCCGCAGCACGACGACGAGATCGCGCTATTCAAATTGTTCCAGCTCGGCTTGCACAGCGACGTGCAGCAGGAAGCGCGGCGCCTGCTGGCGCAATTTCCCGATTCGGGCTTTCTGTGGAAAATTCTTGGCGCCAGCCTGCAAGTGCAGGGCAAGGAGGTGCCCGAGACGCTGGAAGCGCTGAGGAAGGCGGCGGCGCTTCTACCCCACGAAGCCGATGCGCAAAACAATCTCGCTGTGGCACTGCGCCAGCGCGGCGAATTTGCCGAGGCGGCGCAGTATTCGCGCCGCGCCTTGCAGGTGGCGCCGCAATTCGGCGAGGCATTGCGCAACCTGGGCAGCGCGCTGTACGGCTTGCAGGACTATGCCGGCGCCGCCGCGAACTTTCGTCAGGCGCTGGCCTTGAAGGCCACCGCCGACACCCGCATCAATCTGGGATTGAGCCTGCGCGAACTCGGACACCACGAAGACGCGCTGGCGCAACTGCGTGAAGCGGCACACATGGAGCCGGACAAGGCCGTCGTGCACAATCACATCGGCGCAACGTTGGCGGCGCTGGGCCGGCCTGACGAAGCAATACCGGCCTACCGCCGCGCCATCGAACTCGATCCGCATGCAGCCACTGTCTTGAACAATCTCGGCAACCTGCTGCACGACCGGCGCCAGATCGACGAAGCGCTATCCTATTACCGCCGCGCGCTGCAAGCGCAGCCCGACTACGCCGACGCGCACAACAATCTGGGCGTGGCACTGCGCGAACTGGGGCGGCGCGACGAGGCCGTGGCGAGTTTCCATGCCGCCCTCGCCTGCCGGCCGGATTTCGTCGAAGCGCACAGCAACCTCGGCAGCCTGCTGCAGGAGATGAACCGCATCGAGGAAGCCGTGGCCCACTGCCTCAAAGCGGTCGAGATCAACCCCCAATTTGCCGCGGCGCACAGCAACCTGGGCCACGTCCTGCACGCGGCGCGGCGCTATGGCGAGGCGCTGGAAAGCTTCCGGCGCGCGTTGGACTTGACGCCCGGCTTTGCCGACGCGCACAGCAACCTCGGCGCTCTGTACCGCGACATGGGGCAGCTCGATCTGGCGGTGCAATCCTGCATGGCAGCGCTGCAAAGCGATCCGGATCATCTCGACGCGCATTCGGGGCTGCTGTTTTCCTGCAACTACCTGGCCCACGAATCCGGCGCCGCCCTAGTCGGGCACGCGCGCCGCTATGGGGCTGCGGCGGCCAGACGCGCGCGGCGCGCCACCACCTGGGCCAATCTTCCCGATCCGGCGCGGCGGCTGCGCATCGGCTTCGTTTCGGCCGATCTGCACCGGCACCCGGTCGGCTATTTTCTCGACAGCGTGATCGCAGCGCTGCATGCGCGGCACGGCACGAGCCTGGAATTGCACGCCTACGCCAACAACCCCAAGCGCGACGAGCTGACCGAACGATTGCAGGCACATTGCGCCGGTTGGCGCACCGTCCTGGGCATGTCCGACGAAAAGCTGGCGCGACAGATTCAGGAAGACCGCATCGACATCCTGATCGACCTTTCAGGCCATACCACCGGCACGCGATTATCCATGTTCGCCTGGAAGCCCGCGCCGGTGCAGGCAAGCTGGCTCGGTTACTTCGCCACCACCGGCCTGGATGCGATGGATTACCTGGTGGCCGACCCGTGGACGCTGCCATCCAGGGAAGAGGCTCACTTCAGCGAGCGCATCCGGCGCCTGCCCGAAACCCGCCTGTGCTTCAGCGCGCCCGATGCGGACATTCCCGTCGGCACGCTGCCGGCATCGACCAACGGTTATGTCACCTTCGGCTGCTGCAACAACCTGAGCAAACTCGGCGGGACCGTGCTCGCGCTGTGGGCGCGCATCCTGCATGCGCAGCCGGATAGCCGGCTGCTGTTGAAGAACAAGCAGTTCAGCGACACCGCCACGCAGGAAGACATGGTGCGCCGCTTCGCCGCCCATGGCATAGGCCGCGAACGCCTGATCCTCGAAGGCCCGGCGTCACGCCACGACTACCTGCGCACGCACCGGAACATCGACATTGCGCTCGATCCCTTCCCCTATACCGGCGGCACCACCACGGCCGAAGCGCTGTGGATGGGCGTGCCGGTATTGACGCTGGCCGGCGAGCGCTTCATCGCACGCCAGGGAGTCGGCTTGCTTGCCAATGCCGGGCTGGCCGGCTGGATCGCGGCCGACGCCGAAGACTATCTTGCCAAGGCCATGGCGTTTGCCGGCGATCTGCCCGCATTGGCGCATCTGCGCGAAGGCCTGCGCGAGCAAGTGCTGGCTTCGCCGCTATTCGATGCGGAGCGCTTCGCCGGGCATTTCGAGGCGATGTTGCGGGGCATGTGGAACACATGGTGCAGTCGTCAGACAAAACCTGTATCACAGACGAGGTAAACAAGTGCGTCAAGGTATAAAAATCGTCAAAATTCTGGGTTAAAATGACCCGATACTCGACCCACTGCACAGGATTTACCGAACATGCCTTCTTTTGACGTCGTTTGCGAAGCCAACATCGTGGAAGTGAAGAACGCCACAGAACAGGCCAACAAGGAAATTTCCACCCGTTTCGATTTCAAGGGCACGGATGCCCGCGTCGAGCAAAAGGAGCGCGAGCTGACGGCCTATGCCGATTCCGATTTCCAGCTCGGCCAGGTACGCGACGTGCTGACCAACAAGATGGTCAAGCGCAACGTGGACGTGCGCTTCCTCGACATCGGCAAGATCGAAAAGATCGGCGGCGACAAGGTCAAGCAGGTGATCAAGGTCAAGAACGGCATCGAGTCGGAAGACGCGAAGAAAATCGTGCGCATCGTCAAGGACAGCAAGATGAAGGTGCAGGCCAGCATCCAGGGCGACGCCGTGCGCATCACCGGTGCCAAGCGCGACGATTTGCAGGCGGCGATTGCGCTGTTGAAGAAGGACGTCGACATGCCGCTCGATTTCAATAATTTCCGCGACTAACCCGCACCAACGTCTACGACTGAGGCTCTTTATGCCCCGCTACCAATTCGTCGCCGGCCATCCGCACCTGACCGAACTGATGACCGGCAACACGCGCACCATGTTCGCCGAGGATGACGAATACAAGTCGTATCTCGAAGTAGGCTTCCCGCGCGTGCTGCAGGCGATCGAAGCGCTGTGGGGCTTCAGGGAGTTGAACGACTATTTCCGCAAGCTGATGATCGACGAACGCGGCGACCGCGACGGCTTCCCGGCCGAGGCGTGGGAAGAGATCGATCTGTTGCAGCATATTCACGAAGAACTCTTCCCCGACCGGGAGTTTTGAGTAGATATTCTTATCTCAGTCAAATGCCGCACAAGTTAAATTTCCTCTATACCTCGGTAAATCCGTCATCCCCGTGAAAACGGGGACCCACAGCGCTGCGGCTTGAGGTTGTAATGTGAATCCCCGTTTTCACGGGGATGACTGTTCAAGAAAACGAAGTTAGAGGTTGAGCCGGGCCTCGCTGCGCGCAGCACCAATCTACCCGGCGCATCTGGCCAACTACGGAAAAGCCGGAATATGCGGCTCCATGCCGCCGAACTTCGCACTGGGATTGTTGCGTTCGATCAGCTCTTCGATGTCGCCGACCTTGCGCAAAGGCACGTCTATCATCAACAGCACCTGCCCACGCTCTATGCCTTCCTGGAATTGCCGAAGGCGCGAATTGGGAATCGCCGCCGCAACCATGCCCGACGCCCAGGTGCCAAACAAGCCGCCACCGAAGGCCGTGGCGAGGATGGCGACCACTTCCAGGCGCAAGCCTTCGGGCGGAAACAGCACTAGCAAGATACCGCCCAACAGGCCAGCGCCGGCACCGATCACCATGCCCGATTCCATGCCGTGGATCAGGTCGGTCTTTTGCACGTAGCTCGCCTCGGGCATGTCGGGCAAGAGCGTGCCGTCCTTGGCGTGGAAATGCATATAACGTTCTTCGATGCGCGCCAGTAGCAGCGTGTCAAGCATCTTGCGTGCGCTAGGCACGTCGGGCAGCATGAAATACAGTCTACGGCGCATGGTGGTCTCCTTGCATGCGAATGAAACGACGTCTTTTATTGACATCCATGCATTCTTTATAGCAGGAGCGCACCAATGCGCAATGCCGCAAGGAAATTCAGGCGTCCGGATCCTTGACGTGACGCCGCTGCTTCACTGCTGCCGCCAAGCCTTCAAGCACGCCGAGGCTGGTCTCCCAATCGATGCAGCCGTCGGTCACCGATTGACCATAGGTCAATTCCTTGCCTGGGATCAAATCCTGCCGCCCCGCAATCAAATTCGATTCGACCATCACGCCGACGATGCGCGTGTCGCCCGCCGCAATCTGGGAACCGATGTCGGCACAGACCGGCACCTGGTTTTCCGGCTTCTTCGAACTGTTGGCATGCGAAGCATCGATCATCAGGCGTGCAGCCAGGCCCGACACGGCGATGTCCTTGCAGGCGGATTCAACGCTGGCGGCATCGTAGTTCGGCGTCTTGCCGCCACGCAAAATGATGTGGCAATCCTCGTTGCCGCCGGTCGAAACGATGGCCGAGTGGCCGCCCTTGGTGACGGAGAGGAAATGATGCGGCTGCGATGCCGCCTTGATCGCATCGACTGCGATCTTGATGTTGCCGTCGGTGCCGTTCTTGAAGCCGACCGGACACGACAAACCCGAAGCCAGTTCGCGGTGCACCTGCGATTCGGTGGTGCGCGCGCCGATGGCGCCCCAGCTGATCAGGTCGGCGATGTATTGGGGGCTGATCACGTCGAGGAATTCGGTGCCGGCCGGCAGGCCCAGTTCATTGATGTTCAACAGCAGTTCGCGCGCGATACGCAGGCCGTCGTTGATGCGAAAGCTGTCGTCCATGTAGGGATCGTTGATCAAACCCTTCCAGCCGACCGTGGTGCGCGGCTTTTCGAAATACACGCGCATGACGATTTCGAGTTCGCTCTTGAAGCGCTCGCGTTCCTTGACCAGGCGAGCTGCGTATTCCATGGCGGCCTTGGTGTCGTGGATCGAGCATGGGCCGATGACCACCATCAGGCGGTCGTCCTGGCCGTGCAGGATGCGATGCAAGGCGTTGCGCGAACCGGCCGCCACGCTGGCGGCTGTCTCGGTGCAGGCAAATTCGCGGATCAGGTGCGAAGGCGGCGTCAGTTCCTTCAGTTCCCGGATTCGCAGGTCGTCGGTACGCGGCATGTTCTCTCCAAATAATAAATTGTGATAAATCTGGCCATAAAAAACAAAAAACCGCCATTTCTGGCGGTTTTGCTGGATTTCGGTCTGGTTTTATCGACTTGCTTTTGCGCGAACCATCCGCTTTTCCACCGCCATTGGGCTGGAATAGCTAAAATAAAAAAACGTAAAGTAATGGCGCAAAAACGACACGATTATTCCCAAAAAGGAAACTTGTTGAAATTGATTGTGCAGGAATTGGACAGGCTTGGCAAGTGGTATTTTGCGCGATGCAACATACCGCTTGCTTCAGCTTACGCTGTACCGCCCACCGTCATGCCGTCAATGCGCAAGGTAGGCTGTCCAACACCAACCGGTACGCTCTGCCCTTCCTTGCCACAGACACCCACGCCCGAGTCAAGCCGCATATCGTTGCCGATCATCGACACGCGATTGAGCACGTCGGGGCCGTTGCCGATCAAGGTGGCGCCCTTGACCGGGTACGTCACCTTGCCGTCTTCGATCATGTAGGCTTCGCTGGCCGAGAACACGAACTTGCCGCTGGTGATGTCGACCTGGCCGCCGCCGAAGTTCACCGCATACAAACCGTTCTTGACCGAAGCGAGAATTTCCGCCGGGTCGCGGTCGCCGGCGAGCATGTAGGTGTTGGTCATGCGCGGCATCGGCAGGTGGGCGAAGGACTCGCGCCGCGCATTGCCGGTCACGCCCATCTTCATCAGGCGCGCATTCATCGTGTCCTGGATGTAGCCCTTCAGGATGCCGTCTTCGATCAGCGTGGTGCATTGCGTGGCGTTGCCCTCATCGTCGATGTTGAGCGAGCCGCGACGGTCCTGCAGCGTGCCGTCGTCCACCACGGTCACGCCCTTGGCCGCGACGCGTTCGCCGATGCGGCCGGAGAAGGTGGAAGAACCCTTGCGGTTGAAGTCGCCCTCCAGGCCATGGCCGATCGCTTCGTGCAGCAGCACGCCGGGCCAGCCCGGGCCGAGCACCACGGTCATCGCGCCGGCCGGTGCGGGGCGCGAATCGAGATTGACCAGGGCCGCGTCGACGGCCTCGGTCGCGTATTTCTCCAGCATCGCATCGCTGAAATAGCTGTAGTCGTAACGCCCGCCGCCGCCGCCCGAACCCATTTCGCGGCGGCCATCCTGCTCGGCAATCACGGTGACCGAGACGCGCACCAGCGGGCGGATGTCGGCTGCCAGCACGCCATCGCTGCGCACCACCAGCACCACGTCGTATTCCCCGGCCAGGCCAGCCATCACCTGCACCACACGCGGGTCCTTGGCGCGCGCGATGCGCTCGACACGCTCGAGCAATTTGACCTTGGCCGTGGCATCGAGCGATGCCAGCGGATCGTGCGGCAGATACAGCGAACGGCCACCCGAGGCTTGCGCGCCGGCCGCTACCTTGACCTTGCCCGCGCCCTGGCGCGCAATCGTGCGCGTGGCCGCGGCCGCCTCGAGCAAGGCCTTTTCGGAGATTTCATCGGAATAGGAAAACGCGGTCTTGTCGCCCGACACCGCGCGTACCCCCACGCCCTGGTCGATCGAAAAGGTGCCGGTCTTGACGATGCCTTCTTCCAGGTTCCAGCCCTCGCTCTTGGTGAACTGGAAATACAGATCGGCATAGTCCACCTTGTGCGTGAACATGGTCCCCAGCGCATTGATCAGCTTGGATTCGTCGAGGCCGAAGGGGGTGAGGAGGATGTCGCGCGCCACGGCGAGCGCCTGGAGATTCGGTTCAAATGCTTTCATGACAAGTCTTTCACAGGCGCCCGCGCGCCGTATGACTCAAGGATAGCGGATTGCGGGCAGGTGTGCATCCTGGAGGCGGTTTGGCCCTCGTATATTGCTCGCAATACACGCAACAGGGATGCTACCGGACCTGTGAACTGCTTCCGGCGTTATTGACTTGGATTTTTGCAGTCTCGACAAGCAACGCGCTCCCGCAAGAACTGATCGGTACCCACCGGTCGTAGCGCTGCTAACTCCGCTTGTCCAGCCGGGAAGGGTGGGCTGGACGGCGGGCCGGCGATTGCGGTCTGCCTAGGTCTATTTAACACAGCCAGATCGCGATGCCCCTCACCCCTGCCCCTCTCCCGCCTGCGGGCGAGGGGTTCCAGGCTCCTGCATGGAGTCATGGAATGCCGTGCGCGAAAGTATTTCTCAATGCGACGCGGCAGCCTCGCTGACAATCAGCCACTTCCCGCCGGCATTCTCCCACTGCAGCGTCTTTTCCACTTCGTCGTTATAGCCGCCGCTGTGATAGCTCTGATGGAAAGTAGTCGTGGCGTGCGTGGCGTCGCGCATTGTCGTCTTGAGATTGGTCAGGTCAACCGACACGTCCTTGGCCGCACCGATGCGCGCGCTGCGCTTGGCCGCCCAGTCGGCATGGCTGGTTTCCTTATTGGGCTGGAACCCCGTCGCGTAGAAGCCGAGATAAGCATTCACGTCGCGCGCAGCCCAGGCACGGCCCCAGCCGTTCAGCGCGGCGACCACTGCTTGTTGTTGTGCCGTGGCAGGGACCGCAGGCGCTGCCCCTGGCAGGGCGATTCCCGGGGCGCTGGCGGCGATCGTGTCCTTTGACACGGTTGCCGGCTTCTCCGTCGACAGCGGCGCCGATTCGCGCATCAATTGCGCGGCGCGATCGTTCAATTCGCTCTTGTCGGCGACATAGGTTTCGGGCGCTTCGACTTCGCAATGCGTCGCTTCGGTCTCGTCGCTGCGCGCGCCGAAGTCGGGCAGCGGGCCGGCATCCTGGCGCGTCAGGCCCAGGCTTTTGAACAGGTTGCCCACACCGGCCTGCACGCGCGCAAAGGCCAGCATCTGGTCGTATTGCGCTTCGATGTAGGAGCGCTTGGCTTCGAACAATTCGTTTTCGCTGTCGAGCAAATCGAGCAGGGTGCGCTGGCCGATGTCGAATTGCTGGTGATAGGCGTCGCGCGCCTTCTCGGTCGACAATTGGTGCTGGTCGAGGTAGCGCATCAATTCGGTGATCTTGCGCACGTCGTTGTAGGCGATCTCCAGGTTTTGCCGGATATCGCGGCACGCCTTGTCGCGCATGTCGCGCCCGACGTTGATCTGCTCGGCCAACTGGTGCAGCCTGGCGCGGTCGGAGAAGCCGTTGAACAGGTTCCAGGTCAGGACGATCTGCGCGGTCTTGTCGTTGGTCTCGCCGATTTCACTGTTGATGTTGCTGCCGTGTTCGGCCGTCAGGCGCAAATCGAGGCGCGGCTGGAACGAACTGTTGTGTGTCTTGCGCTCGGAGTCCGCCGCGCGGATGGCCTCGATTGCGGCCAGCACGGCCGGATGGTTCTTGTTCGATTCGCGCAGCGCCGACAACACGTCGGGCGGCATGCCGCGTTCAAAGCCGGCCGGCTCTTCCAGATCCTTGGCCGGCTTCTCGCCGACTAAGCGCTGGTAGCGCGCGCTGACGTCGTGCAGGTTGGAGGTTTCGGTCAAGAGATTGGCTTCGGCCAGCGCGAGGCGGCCCGCCGATTGCTCGAGGTCGACCCGGCGGCCCACGCCGGCCTTGGCCTTGGCCTGGATCTGGTCATATACGGCGCGGTGCTGCACGTAATTGTCTTCGGCCAGCGCGACGAGCTTGCGGTAACGCAACACATCGAGGTGCGCGTGCACCACGTCGAGCACGGTGCTCTCCGACGTGTCATAGAGTTCGTAAAGCCGCTCGAGCCGGTTGTGATCGAGCCGTGCCACGTCGTTGCTGGTGGCGAAGCCGTCGTAGAGCATCTGGGTCAGCGTCAAACCCGTCGAATGCGAGTTGTAGTTGTCGACCAGGAGCGGCTCGTTGTGGTTTTCACGCGCGACATTGGCTTGCGCATCAAGATGCGGCAGATAGTTGCCCGCAGCCACGTCGCGCTCGCCATTGGCGGCCAGAAAGGCATGCCACTTGGCTTGCACTTCAGGGTTGGAATTGATCGCTTCCTGGGCCGCATCCTTGAGGGTGTGGACCTGGGCGTGGGCAAAGACCGGCAATAATGCCAGCAACAAGGCGGTTTTCTTGAGCATGGTTTGGCAGAACGGCGCCGAGGCTCTTGGCCATGCACCGCGACAATTTAAAGATGCGACAACATAACAGGAAACAATACGTCATGTGAAACAATTAACAATATTTGACGAATGTTGTTTGTTATTCATGACGACCGCCCGCATTTTACCGGGTTTTGCCGATTTTCGAAGCGGCAAACAATCGTCAAAGAGTGGCCCTATTCTGTTTCGAAGGCAATACAATAGCGCCATCCTCTCCCCTACCGCGGACCTTGAAGCGCTTCCAACACACGCGCCGGCATTTGCAAAGACTCGGCATGCTTGCTGTGGTCGCGGCAACGCTCGTCAGCTATTTGCTGACCCAGCCGCTCGCATTCGCGCTCGACATGAACCAGGTACAGGCCACGTTCCAGAAGATGGGTGGCAATCCGCAGGCGCTGGCCGATTGGCAGAAGCTGCTCAAGGACGCCAAGGATTTGCCGATCGCGGACAAGCTCAAGCGGGTCAACGAATTCTTCAACCGCCACATCCACTACGCGACCGATTGGGAAGTCTGGAATCAGGAAGACTATTGGGCCACGCCGATGGAGTCGCTGTCCAAGGGACGCGGCGATTGCGAAGATTACGTGATCGCCAAATATTACGTGCTGCGCGAGCTTGGCGTGCCGGACAAACAGATGCGCCTGATCTACGTCAAGGCGCGCATCGGCGGGCCGGACAGCACGACGCAGGAAGCGCACATGGTGCTGGCCTACTATGCCACGCCGGATGCGGAGCCGCTGGTATTGGATAGCCTGATCAACGACATCCGTCCGGCTTCGCGCCGCACCGACCTGACGCCGATATTCAGCTTCAACGCCGAAGGCGTCTATGCCGGCGTGGCCGGCGACGCGCAAGCCGGCCCGGGCGGCGTGGGCCGCCTGTCGCGCTGGGCCGACCTGCTGCAACGCGCGCGTGCAGAGGGATTCACCGAATGAAAAAGCCGTAAAAAGGAGCATATCCATGTCCATGTACCGCCAAATCTGGCTGGCCCTGATCCTCACCACGCTCCTGAGCGCGGCCGGGGGCTTGTTGGCTTCGACCCTATCCGCCCGAGGTTACGTCGAGGAGCAGTTGCGCATGAAAAATGCCGACAACGCCGCCACGCTGGCGCTCACGCTTGGCCAGAAGACCGACCCGATTGAAATGGAACTGACGGTCGCCGCCATGTTCGACAACGGCCACTACGAATTGGTCAAGGTGGTCGATCCGCACGGCAGGGAATTGGTCAACAAGACCGCGATCTCCTTCGGCTACGATGCGCCGCTCTGGTTCGTCCGGCTGTTCCCGCTCAACTCCGCACCGGGCCAGGCGCAGATCAGCAACGGCTGGAACCAGGTCGGCACGGTCACCGTAATCAGCAGCAACCGCTTCGCCTACGGCACCTTGTGGCAATCGACCCTGCAAATGGTCGGCGCCATCGGCTTCGCCGGCCTCCTGGGCGGTTGGCTCGGCACACTGGTGCTGCGCCGCCTCAGAAAGCCCCTGAACGACGTGATCGCCCAGGCCCAGGCGATTGCCCAGCGCCACTTCGTCACTATTGACGAACCCAAGGTGCCCGAATTGCGCCAGCTTACTTCGGCGATGAACTCCTCAGTGCTGCTGCTGAAAAAAATGTTTGCCGATGAAGCCCAGCGCCTGGAAGCCGTGCGCAAGGAAGCCAATTCCGATCCCTTGACCGGCCTGTCCAACCGCAGCTACTTCATGGCGCGCCTGTTGGCCGCCGTGGAAATCGAAGAGTCGCAGCAAGGCACCTTGCTGCTGGTGCGTATCGCCAACCTGGCCGAAGTCAACAAGCGCCTGGGCCGCGCCGAGACCGACAACTTCCTGAAGGCGATCGCCGGCGTGCTCAGCGGCGCCGCGCAAACTGTGCCAAACGCTCTCGCTGCCCGCTTGAACGGCGCCGACTTCGGCATGCTGCTGCCCTTCACCGAAGCCCAGCCGCTGGCGGGCGACTTGCTCAAGGCGCTGGTCACCGCCACGTCGGCTTACGTGCCCGAGGGGCCGGTCGCCTTCATCGGCGTCGGCGCCTACCGCTTCGGCCTGAACCTCGGCACCTTGATGACCCAGGTCGATGCGGCCATCGTCGGCGCCGAGGCCGATGGCATCAATGCCGTGCGCGATGCTGCCAGCCTCGACATCGACAACGCGCCGCGCAGCAACGACCAATGGCTCAAGCTGATCCAGCAAGCCGTGGAGCAGCGCGACACCAAGCTCGGCTTCTTCCCGGTGGCGGACTTCTCGCAAAAACTGATCCACAACGAATGCCCGCTGCGCCTGATGTTCGGCCACGACTGGCTGCCCGCCGGCCGCTTCCTGCCGGTGGCCGAACGACTGGGCCTGTCGAGCACGCTCGACGCCATCGCCGTTGCGCTCGGTGTCGAAGAACTGAACGCCAATCCGAACCTGGCTGGCTTGGCCATCAATCTCTCGGCCCGCTCACTCGAAGACGTGACCTTCCGCCACAACCTGCGCGAACTATTGCAAGCCAACCCGGCCGCAGCCAAGCGCTTGTGGCTCGAGGTGCCGGAAAACGGCGCCTATTCGCACTTCGAAGCATTCACCCAATTCTGCAAACAGCTATCCGACACCGGCTGCCGCCTCGGCCTGGAACACTTCGGCCGGCAATTCTCGCAGGTGGGCCTGCTGCACGACTTGAAGCTCGACTATCTCAAGGTCGACGCCAGCTTCGTGCGCGACATCCACAACAACAGCGGCAATCAGGCTTTCCTGAAAGGCTTGATCGGGATTGCGCACAATATCGGCTTGAAGATTTTTGCCGAGGGGGTGCGGGAGAAGGCGGAGCTTGATGCCTTGGCGGTGATCGGGTTCGATGGTGCTACCGGGCCGGGAGTCGTCGTGCAAAGCTGATCACGGCAACTGTATTCGCAACACGGCATTGGCCGTTGTGACAAATAGCGTGTTTGTACCCGCGACAGTCAGATACTGAGGCCGGTATACGCCGCCGGGAAGCGTACTGAGCACCGTGGCCGACGTCGATGCCGAACCGGCCACCGTGCTTACCACGCCGGCTGACGTCACTTTGCGGACCGCATTGTTCCAACTGTCGGCGACATACAGATTGCCCGCAACGTCGAACGCAATCCCTTTAGGGAAATAAAAGCGCGCGGCGGTACCTGTGCCGTCGGTGAATCACGTCGAACCGGCCGCCCCTGCAATGGTGGTGACGTTGCCCCCGGCATCGATCTTCCGTATCGTTGAATTTCCCGTGTCGGCGACGTAAATGTTGTCCAGTCCATCGAGCGCCAAAGCGGTCGGCCCGGAAAAGCGCGCGGCGGCACCTGCACCGGCCGACGAACCGCTCTGCCCTCTCGCCCCTGCGACCAGCGACAAGACACCCGCAGGGGTAATCTTCAAAATATCGTTGTTATAGTTATCGCATACATACATATTTCCAGAACTGTCCACGGCGACATCCGTGCCATAGGTAATGTTTTGCGCGGCGGGACGTGATAGCCACGGGGCTGGTGGCTCCTGACGGGGAGACGATGCGTACCTTGCTGGCAAAGCCATCCATGGCGTAAATATTTCCATTAGCATCGATCGCTAGGCCGATAGGATTGTCGAAAAGCGCTGCGCTCCCGATTCCGTCCTGCTCCGTGCCGTCACCGAGAGTGCCGGCGAGCGTTGTCACCTGTCCCAAGGCCGTAACCTCTCGAATGGTGTCGTTGAGTTGGTCCGCCACATACAGGTTCCCCGCGCTGTCGGCCACGATCCCTTGTGGCTTGTCAAACCACGCGGCCGCCCCGGTACTACCATCGATCAAGCCAGTGACGCCATACAGGCAGGCATAAATGTTCACGGTACCCGATGTTGAAACCTCCCATATCGAACCATTGGTGTAGTCGGCCGCAAAAATGTTTCCGCTTGCATCGGCGGCCAAGCCCACCAAACCGCCGAACACCGAGGTCGCCGGCGTCCGGCCGGCGAAGGCCGCGCCATTGTTGCCCGCGATCGTCGTAACGACGCCCGCAGGAGTGACCTTGCGAATCGCCGGATTGCTCACGCCATAGCAACCCTGATCGGAAACGAGCAGGTTCCCCGCGTTGTCGAATGTAAAGCCGACCGGGGCACAAAATTGCGCCGCCGAGCCCGTTCCGTCCTGCAAACTCTTGTAGTTAACATTGCCCGCAAGCGTCGACACGATGCCGCCCGGCGCAATTTTCCGTATCGTGCGATAGGTCGAATCGGTGACATAGACGTTCCCCGCACTGTCCACGACCAGGGAGATGGGATTGCAGAACTGAGCCGCATTGCCTACGCCGTCGGCATATCCGCACTTGCCGGCCTGTCCCGCATAGGTGCTGACGCTGCCACCGGGCGCGATTTTTCTGATCGTTTCATTCTTGGTATCGGCGACGTAAAGATTACCGCTCGCATCCACGGCCACGCCTTGGGGGTTGTAGAATTTTGCGGATGCCCCCGTGCCATCGGAAGAGCCAACTACGCCGGCCTGGCCGGCCACCGTACTGACGCCCCCTTCCGGCATCACCATGCGGATGATGCCATTGGCAGTATCGGCGACGTACAAGTTGCCTTTACTGTCGATCGCAAGATCATACGGATAGTAGAAACTGGCCGACGCGCCGGCACCGTCGGCGGAACCGAACGTTCCAGCCGATCCGGCCAGGTAAGTGAAGGTGCCGTCCGGTGCGACCTTATCCAACACGTTCGCGACTTGATCGAGGAAATACAGATTGCCTGAGGAATCCCGGACCATACCGGTCGGCGCATTCAACGGTATGCCGGCTGTGGTATTGCCCGCAACCAGGCTGATGCCCGGCACGCTTTGCAGCAGCGTCACGATGGTCGACGAAATCGTCGCCGCGAAAGCGCTGAGATCGGTGGTCGAATCGACCGTACTCAACATATTGCGTGCGGCTGCGGCCGCCGCCCCACTGTAGAAGCTGGTGCTGCCCTGGCTCGCTACCTGGGCGGTAAAGCTCGCCGCGACGGCCAGCCGGTTGTCGATCAATTGCGTATCGATGAGCCCCTGCGCCGTGGTATTGGATAGCTCACCGGACATGATGGCCAGCGCCGCATCGCCCTTGCTCAGCGAACCGCTGTCGATGGCATTGGACCAGTATGCCAGTCCGGATGCCAGCGGCGCGCGCCCCAAAACATTATTGAATATTGCCGTAACGAAGTCCTGCGTGCTGCCGCTGCCATAAAGGGTTTGCGATTCCGCGCTCGTGCCGAAACTGTCGATCAGCGCTTGCACGGCCTTGTTGGTCGAATAGGCGGAGACCAGGCCAGGAATATTCTTCGGTGCACCGGCAGCGGCCAGCATGTTCTCAAAGTTTGTCAATCCGGTCGGGTCCGCCGGGCGGCCGAAATACGCAACGTACAGTTGCTCCACGGCCGATGCATAGGGTGAACTCGCCTGCTTCGCACTGCGAACCGATTGCTTGTCTTGCGCAACGGGCTGACCGGCCTGGTTGCCACCACAGCCGCCGACGGCGAGCGCCACAAACACTGCTGCTACGGCACGCAAAGCGATCATCCACATGAGGTGCCTTCTTGACTTGAGAAATGCCGATATTACTTCAAGCCGCATTGGAATTGCGCACCTCGGCAAGAAAACTACCTATTATTCAGGCCAATCGTGGAGCGCCAAAATGCAAAGGAACGGCCCATCCTGGTGCAAGACTAAGGCAACTGGATGCGCAACACGGCGTTGTCCGACGTCACGTACAAGGTTTTGTCGCCAACCAGCGTCAGGTACTGCGGCTGGTTTACCGCTCCCGGCAAAGCACCAAGCACGGTCGCAGCGCCTGAAACCGAACCTGCCACCGTGGTCACTACACCAGCCGGTGTCACCTTGCGGATCGCGCTATTCGAGCTGTCGGCGATATACATGTTGGCGGCGGAATCCAAAGCGATCCCCGTTGGATAATAAAAACGCGCCGCGGCACCGACACCGTCGACGAACCCTGTTGATCCGGCCGACCCGGCGATGGTAGTGACGTTGCCAAAAGCGTCGATCTTGCGGATCGTTGAATTCCACGTATCGACGACGTAAATGTTGTCCATCGCATCGATTGCCAGAGCGGATGGCGAATTAAAGCGGGCGGCCGAGCCCAAACCATCCACCGAACCGGGCTGCCCTATCGAACCGGCAACCACCGACAAGACTCCTGCAGGCGTGATCTTCAAAATCTCGGAGCTTCCGGAATCGGATACATATACGTTTCCGGAACTGTCCAGAGCGACATCCGTCGCCTCGACAATGCGTTGCGGACCAGCAGTGATAGTCAAGGTGCTTGTGACCCCCGATGGCGTAATGACTCGTATCCCGCTAAATGCATCCGCAGCGTAAATGTTTCCCTTTGCATCGATCGCCAAGCCGGTAGGATAACTGAAATGCGCGGTGCTACCTGTCCCGTCCTGGTCTGCTCCGTATGCCGCAGGAGTCCCTGCGAACGTCGTCACCTGGCCGGAAGCACCGACCTCACGGATTGTGCCGTTAAATTGATCTGCCACATACAGGTGCCCCTCACTGTCAGCCACGATACCCCGCGGCCGATCGAACCAGGCGGACGCGCCAGTTCCGTCAATCGAACCGGTGACACCGAAATCGCTCGCATAGACTGTCACGACACCTGACGACGACACTTCCCATATCGAACTGTTAAGTTGATCGGCCACAAAAATATTGCCGCTTCCATCGACGGCCAAGCCTTGCGGGACGCCAAAGAAAGCAGTCGCAGGCGTCTGATCGACGAAGGCCGCAGTATTGTTGCCAGCGACCGTCGTAACGAGGCCCGTAAGGGTGACTCGGCGGATTGTCGGATTCACAGGATTGGTATTGCTATAGCACCCCCGATCGGAGACAAGCAAATTTCCTGAATTGTCGAATGCCAAGCCGACAGGGTTACAAAATTGCGCCGCGGCACCCGTCCCATCCTGGAATCCCACGACACTGCCGGCCAGCGTCGATGCGGTGCCGTCCGACGTAATTTTTCGAATCATTCGATTGCCGGCATCGACGACGTACAAGTTCCCTACGCCATCCACGACTACAGAAACAGGATTGCAAAACTGTGCCGCTGAGCCCACTCCATCCTTTTGTCCACACCCACCCTGGCCGGCAAGCGTGCTGACGACGCCGCCCGGTGCAATTTTTCTGATGGTTGAGGCCATGGAATCTGCAACGTAAAGATTGCCATTCACATCCACCGCCACCCCTTGGGGATTGGAAAATAGTGCAGATGAACCGATACCGTCCGAAATGCCTACTGTCCCAGCCTTGCCTGCCACAGTGCTAACAATTCCCTCCTGGGTCACCATGCGGATCGTGCTATTACCTGTATCGGCAACATAGATATTGCCTTGGCTGTCGATCGCCAGACCACTTGGCGAATTGAACCTGGCTGAAGCGCCGACACCGTCGGCAGAGCCGGCGGCGAACGCCCCTGCCAGCAAGGTACTGGTGCCGTCCGGCGCGAGTTTGATCAACTCATTCCCTGTTTGATTCGTGAAATATAGGTTGCCGGCCGAATCCCGGACCATGCCGCTTGGTGAACTTATCGGTTCCCACGGCGCGGTATTTCCCGCAACCAGACTGATGCTCGGCAAACTTTCCAACGCTGTAATCGTCGATGAGATCGTCGACGCGAACGCGCTGACATCGGTGGTCGAATCGACCGTGCCCAACATGTTGCGTACAGTCGAGGCGGCCGCCGACCCGCTGTAGAGGCTTGTCTCTCCCTGGCTCGCCACCTGCGCGGTAAAGCTCGCCGCCACCGCCAGCCGATTGTCGACCAGTTGCCCGTCGATGGTCCCCTGTGCCGAGGAATTGGTCAGCGCACCGTCCATGATCGCCAATGCCGCATCACCCTTGCTCAATGAGCCGCTGTCGATCGCATTCGACCAGTAAGCCAGCCCGGCGGACTGCGGCGCGCGGCCAAGCACATTCTGGAACACAGCGGTGACGAAATCCTGCGTGCCGCCGCCGTATAGCGCCTGCGATTCCTTGCTAGTCCCGAAACTGTCGATCAAAGCTTGCACCGCCGGATTGCTGGCATAGGCCGAAGTCAAGCCTTGAATGTCGGGCGGCGCACCGGCCGTCGCCAAGGCGCTCTCGAAATTGGCCAGCCCGGCCGGATCGGCCGGACGGCCGAAATAGGCGACGTACAGCGCCTGCACAGCACTCGCATAGGGCGACGATGCCTCCTTGGCGATGCGACTCAACTGCTTGTCTTGCACATCGGCCTGCCCACTGGAGGCACCGCCGCAGCCACCGATGGCAAACAGCACGACCAACATCGAGAAAACACGCAAGGAAGTCCGCAGCATGAGAATGGTCCAAATCCAGAAAATGACCATATTAAGCAAAAAAACGCGTCTTGTGGGCGCCTCGGGGCAAACAGACTACTTGTAAAGGCAACCAATGAAAAATCTGCTGGAGCGAAATGTAGGCACAAAAAAAGCCCTGCTTTCGCAGGGCCAGTGCTTCCCCCTCAGGATCTCTTGCCGGGAACGGCTGAACCGTTCCCGGCCATCTCTTCTCTTACTCGACCAGCTTGCCCTTGGTGAGCAGCGACTGGATGATCGCCGCATCGGTCAGGGTCGAACCGCCGCTATGCACCAGGTCCACCGCGGTCAGGTTGATCTGCATCGTGTCGGCCGAGGCCGAGTAGCCCGACGAATACCCGCCCGTGGCGCTGATGTGCAGCGTGGTGGTGGTCACGCCGCCCGTGACCGAGGTCGTGAAGTGCAGGTAGTTCGTGATGTTCGACGACGTCGCGCCCGACAGCAGGTCGGCCAGGTTCAGCACGTCGCCGCCGTTGGACGATACGTTGCTGTTGAAGCCCGAAATCGCTTGCGTGGTTGGTGTACCGGCGGTGCCATTGGCGCCGAGTTCGAAGCGGAAGGTTTCGCCGCCGACGATCTCGGTCAGCGAGTTGCTGCCGGAATAGATCTCCGAAGTCGTCGAAGTCAGTGACGACACGCCGTGCGTATCGGTGACCGTGGCGCTGACCGTGACCACCGAAGTGCTCGGGCTGGCCGACAATGGCAAGCTGAACGCGCCGCCGCTGTAGGCGTAGGTATGCCCCGATCCGTCGGTCACGGTTGCGCCGTTCAGGTGCAGGGTCAGGTTGGTGCCGTCGTTACCGACCACATGTACCGTGCCGCCCGCCGTCAGTACCGACTGGTCGTTGGCGTCGAGCGTGATGGTGGTGTTCGGCTCGTCGGTGTAGTAACCACCCGTGACGGTTGTGCTGACCTTGCCCGCGCCCGAACTGTTGGAGGCCGTAGTGGTGATCGAGGTCGTGGTCGATGTGACGACTTCCGAGCCGACATAGATGCCCGCCGCGTTCAGTGCTGCCACGCTCGGCACGATGTCGAAGCTGGACGTGCTGAGCGCGACCGCAGTGGCGCCGTTGTCGCTGACGTTGAGATTGTAGTTGCCCGGACCGCTCTGATTGTCGTGGTACGCGGCGATCGTATACCAGCCGGTGGTGGTGGCAGTAAACGTGCCCGACTCGGTTGCGCCGTTGCTAATGCCCCAGGTGGTGTCCAACACCAGCTTGCCGCCGACGGCCAGGGCGAAGGAGTCGTCGTAGACGCCGCTGAAGGTGTAGGTGTGGCCGGCCTGCAGGTAGATCAGGCCAGAATCCTCGGTGGCGGTGCCTGCCGCGACGCTGGCGTTCGCCACGCCGGTGACGGTGGAGGTCGAAGTCGGCGTCTGCGTCGTCGAACTGAGCGTGTTGATCAAGGTGGCCGGGTTGGTGCCGTCGCCGTTGTTGCCCGCTGTGGTATAGAGCGCGTTGTTGACGGTGGTGTTGCTGACCCAGGTGGACTGCGTCAGGCCGCTCGACGTCACGCCCGGGAAGGCGATCGCCACCGTGGGCGGGTCGATCACGTCTTGCGTCGCGGTCGCGGTATTCGACACGGTCGAGACGTTGCCACCCACGTCGGTCACCGTGGCCGACACGGCGATGCTGTTGCCGTTGCCCGGCGCGGTGAATTGCGTCATGGTGATGACGCCGCCGCTGTAGCTGTAGCTGGTGCCCGACCCATCGACCAGATTGCCGCCGCTCATGTGCAGGTTGAGGTTGGTGGTAGTGCCGTCGTCGACCACTTTCACCTGGACCGAGCCGCCGTTGGAGAGATAAGTCTGGTCGGCGGAATTGAGTGTAACGGTAGCCGTCACGGTCGATGCGCCATTCAATTCGGCGGCGCTGAGGTAGCCGTCGGAATTGGCATCGGTAGTGATGGCCGTGGTCGGTGCGGACGGCACATTGAGGTCTTCGGTGGCCGATGCCGTACCCTGCGTCGAGACGTTGCCGGCAACGTCGGTTTCGGTCGCGGTGACGCTGATGGTGTTGCCGTTGCCGGGCGCGGCGAATTGCGTCAGCGTGATGACGCCGCCGCTGTAGCTGTAGGTGTTGCCGGAACCATCGACCAGGTTGCTGCCGCTCATGTGCAGGTTGAGGTCGGTCGTCGTGCCGTTGTCGACCACGGCAACCTGCACCGAACCGCCATTGGCAAGGTCGGTCTGGCCCGTGGAGGACAGCGTGACTGTTGCCTTGACGTTCGTCGCACCGTTCAATTCGGCGCTCGTGATGTAGCCGTTGGAATCGGCGTCGGTAGCAATCGCAACCGCCGGTGCCGGCGGCGCCGTGATGTCTTCCTTGGCGGAGGCGCTGGAAGATGCCGATACGTTGGCGGCGACATCGGTTTCGGTCGCGCTGACGCTGATGGTGTTGCCGTTGCCGGGGGCGGCGAGCTGCGACAGGGTGATCACGCCGCCGCTATAGCTGTAGATATTGCCCGAGCCATCGACCAGGTTACTGCCGCTCATGTGCAAATTGAGGTTGGTCGTTGCTCCCGCATCGACCACGCTCACTTGCACCGTGCCGCCGTTGGCGAGATCGGTCTGGCCTGCGGCGTTCAGGGTTACGGAGGCGCTCACGGTCGAAGAGCCGTTCAGCTCGGCGCTACTGATGTAGCCGTCGTGATTGGCATCGGTGGTGATGGCAACCGTCGGCGCGCCCGGTGCGGTGATGTCTTCCTTGGCCGCGGCGCTGCTGGACGCGGACAGGTTGCCGGCGACGTCGGTTTCGGTCGCGGTGACGCTGATGGTGTTGCCGTTGCCGGGGGCGGCAAATTGCGTCAACGTGATGACGCCGCCGCTGTAGCTGTAGATATTGCCCGAGCCGTCGACCAGGTTGCTGCCGCTCATGTGCAGG
>OUWB010726503.1_pt1 | contig 31102 bp, 23 predicted proteins | sample 1779821 | NCBI WGS metagenome assembly OUWB01 (sample SAMEA3914806, study PRJEB12502) | metagenome | biome: forest; material: soil | place: Canada | collected 2011-08-03 | depth 0.1 m
CGGCACCGGCGCGACCAATGTGATTCCGGGCACCGTGACGCTGGACTTCAACTTCCGTTTCTCGACCGAGAACACGGTGGAGTCGCTGCAACGGCGCATGCACGAGATTCTCGACCGACACGGCTTCGAGTACGACTTGGCCTGGACCGTCGGTGGGCTGCCCTTCCTGACCCCGCGCGGCGACCTGTCGCAGGCGCTGGCCCGCGCCATCCATGACGAAACCGGGGTGACGACCGAGCTGTCGACGACGGGCGGCACGTCGGACGGTCGCTTTATCGCCCGCATCTGCGATCAGGTGATGGAATTCGGCCCGCCCAACGCGAGCATACACAAGGTCGACGAGAATATCGAACTGGCCTTCGTGGAACCTTTGAAGAACATCTACCGGCGCGTACTCGAACAACTGGTAGCATAGCCGCATGCCTGGACCGGCAGTCGGTACGTTGCCGGTCCATCGATTACAGCGCCTTGGCGTGCGCCGCGCATCTCGCACTCGATACCGAACCCGAGACCGAACCCGCGCTTCAACCCGCGATTCGAACCGATGTTGCATGCCGTGCTCGCCGCCGGCTCCGAACCCACTCAAGACTCACCATGACTCTGCTCAACCATCCGTTCACGACCCTGCGCGATTTCCTGCGCTACGCCGTCAGCCGCTTCAATCAAGCCCAGGTGTCGTTCGGTCACGGCTCGACCAATGCCTACGACGAAGCGGCCTATTTGCTGCTGCATACCCTGCATCTGCCGCTCGATACGCTCGATCCGTTTCTCGACGCGACCCTGCTCGACAGCGAGCGCGAAGCGCTGTTGCAAGTGATTGCGCGCCGCGCCGACGAACGGGTCCCGGCCGCCTACATCACCGGCGAGGCCTGGATGCACGGCTATCGCTTCAGCGTCGACGAACGTGTGATCGTACCGCGCTCGCTGATCGGCGAGGTCCTGCAGAACCGCCTGCACCCCTGGCTGGCCGCGCCCGACACGGTCGATTCCGTGCTCGAGTTGTGCACCGGATCGGGTTGTCTGGCGATCCTGGCCGCCGACGCTTTCCCCAACTGCGAAGTCGATGCGGTCGACATCTCGACCGATGCGCTCGAAGTCGCGCATCAAAACGTCACCGACTATGCGCTCGACGATCGTATCGCGCTGTACCACGGCGACCTCTACGCGCCGCTCTCGGAGCGACGCTACGACCTGATCATCAGCAACCCGCCCTACGTCAACGCCGAGGCCATGAACGCCCTGCCGGCCGAATACCGCCATGAACCGTCGCTGGCGCTGGCGGGTGGCGGCGACGGCATGGACATCGTGCGCCGCATCATTGCCGATGCACGCCGCTGGCTGACCGACGATGGTATCCTGCTGATTGAGATCGGCAACGAGCGTGCCAACGTCGAGGCGTCGTTCGGCGGCTTGGACCTGACCTGGGTCAGCACCAGCGTCGGCGATGACGCCGTGTTCCTGATCCACGCGCGCGATCTGCCGCACTAACAGGAGGCGCGGGGCCGCGCCGCGCGCCCCAAGCGCTCGACGATAACCCGCTGTCATGTGCACATCGCCGCCATGTTGATCCACCTGCCGCCGTTGCTCGGCTTCGTGTTGATCCTGGTGCATGTCGCCGGGCTCCTCGCCGCCTGTCATGCGGTCCTCAACACCCGCACCTCGCAAGGCGCAATCGCCTGGGCGGTATCCCTCGCGGCGATGCCCTACCTGACGCTGATTCCCTATCTGTTTCTCGGCCGCAGCAAATTCTCCGGCTATGTCGATGCGCGGCGCATGGGCAATCAGCGCATGCGCAATCTGGTGCGCACCTACGACAAGGACACGCTTGATGCGGCATTGGAAACCCCGACCCGCCTGATCGGCCAGCGTGCAACGAGCGCCTTGGTGGGACTGGCGGGAACACCCTTCGTCACCGGCAACCGGGTGCGTCTGCTGGTCAACGGCCATGCCACCTTCGAAGCCATCTTCGCCGCCATCGCGCAAGCCGAGCACTATGTGATCGTGCAGTTCTTCATCGTCGCCGACGATGCGCTCGGCCGGCGTCTGGCGGATGCGCTGATCGCGCGCGCGCAAGCCGGCGTCAAGGTGTATTTTCTGTTCGACGGCATCGGCTCCCACGACTTGCCGACCGCATATATCAATCGCCTGCGCAGCCACGGCATAGAGGCGCACGTGTTCGCGACGACGCGTCATTTCGTCAACCGCTTCCAGCTGAACTTCCGCAATCACCGCAAGCTGGTCGTCGTCGACGGCGTGGAGGCTTTCGTCGGCGGCCATAACGTCAGCGTCGAATACCTGGGCGAGATGCCGCCGCTGTCCCCCTGGCGCGACACCCATATCCGGCTTGAAGGTCCAGCCATCGGTCCGTTGCAGATCGCCTTTCTCGAGGATTGGTATTGGGTTACCGGCGAAGTGCCGCACGTGGTGCAGCGGCCCTGCCTCGCCTGCGGCGACGAGGCGGACATGCATTGCCAGGTGATCGCGAGCGGCCCGGCGGACGAGCAGGAAACCTGCTCGCTGTTCTTCGTCTCGGCAATCAATGCCGCCAAGCGCCGTATCTGGCTCACCACACCCTATTTCGTTCCGGACGAAGCGGTACTGGCCGCCCTGCGGCTGGCGGTGCTGCGTGGCGTGGAAGTCCGCATCCTGCTACCGGGACGGCCCGATCACCGGGTGGTCTATATCGCGTCGACGCTGTATGCGTACGACGCGGTACGCGCGGGTATCCAGATGTTTCGCTATCAGCCCGGTTTCATGCACCAGAAGGTAATGCTGATCGATGACGTGGCGGCTTCGGTCGGCAGCGCCAATCTCGATAACCGCTCGTTCCGTCTCAATTTCGAGTTGACCGTGCTGACGGTCGATCCGCGCTTTGCGGCTCAGGTCGAAGCGATGCTCACGGAAGACTTCGCCCACGCGGTGCGCATCGAGCGCGGCGGCTACCGGCGTACGGCGGCCTGGAAGCGCGTGGCGATGCATGTGGCGCGCCTGCTCTCGCCGATACTGTGACGCGATGCCGGCAGATTCCGCCGGCGCCCGCAATCCGCCGCTTGTATCCGCCACCTCAACCAGCCGGCTGCCCCAACAGCGCCTCGATATCCCCAACAATCGCCTCCGGCTTGGTGGTCGGCGCATAGCGCTTGACCACGCGTCCCTTGCGGTCGATCAGGAACTTGGTGAAATTCCATTTGATGCTCTCGAGACCCAGCAGGCCCGGGTGTTCGGATTTCAAGTAGCGAAACAGCGGATGGGCATTGTCGCCGTTGACGTCGATCTTCTCGAACATCGGAAAGCTGACGCTGTAGTTGCGCTCGCAGAACGCGCCTATGGTTTCGGAACTGCCAGGTTCCTGGTGACCGAACTGGTTGCACGGAAAGCCGAGCACGCGCAGGCCGCGCGCGGCATATTGCGTATATAGGGCCTGCAGGCCGGCGTACTGGGGCGTGAAGCCGCATTCGCTGGCGGTGTTGACCACCAGCAGCACCTGTCCGCGATATTGCTCGAGGCTGATGGGTTCGCCGTTTAGCGAACGCGCCGAGAATTGATATAGATCTGTCATCGTGGGCTCCTCTGTGGGCCAATCGCGCAGGCTGATGCATGCGCAGCGCAGTCGTGGGTCATGCCAGACGCACGATATGCGGCCCTACTTTAACAGAGGAATCCCCGGTGTGCGGCAAGTCGGCCGCGACCGCCGTTCCGGAGCCTGTTCACCTTAATAGCGGCCTAGCGCGCAAGGGGCGGGATGCCGACGCGGCGCGACAACCGCCAGTTGTACCAGGCGCCGATCCCGAGCAGCACACTGGTGGAGAGAAACACGATACGCATGCCATAGTGTGCGCCCAGCACGGCACCCAGCAAGGGGCCGCTGACCTGGCCTGCGTACTGGGCCGATTGCGAATAGCCCAGCACCGTGCCGCTGACGCGGTCCGGTACGCTGTGCCGTATCAACGCGGTGATACAGGGCAGCAGGCCGGCCAGCGCCACCCCCATCAGGAAGCGCAGCGCGATCAATTGCCAGCCCTGGGTCACGAAGGCCTGTGGAATCAACAACAGTGCTGCCGCGACCAGACTGCCGATGATCACACGCCAGTGACCGACGCGATCGGCCAGGCGGCCGATGCGCGGTGCCGCCAGCATACTGCCGAGCGCCGCCGCCGCCATCGCAAAGCCGGAAACCAGCACCACGTGGTTGACATCGGCCACCAGCGTCTTCACATAGACGGTGATGATGGGTTCGATCGACATATTCGCCAACAGCAGCAACAGCGCGGTCGCCAGCATCGCCAACACTGGCCGCCGATCGGGAATCTGCCGCCAGGTGCCGCCGGCCGCCTTGTGCGCACGGTGCCGCTGCGGCTTGCGTTCTTCTCGGATCAGAAACGTGGTGGCCAGGAAGGCGATAAAAATCGCGCCGCCGGCCAGAAAGAAAGTATTGCGGATGCCGATCCAGCCCGGCAGCACGCCCCCTGCCAGCGGCCCCAGCAGGTTGCCGGCCAACACGCCGGTCGACAGCGTGCCGAGCGCCCAGCCTGAACGGGATTTCGGCGTCTGCGTGGCCACCAGTATCATCGATCCCGACGCGTAGCCGCCGGCCAGGCCGGCCATGAAGCGCAGGAACACCAGTTCGTAGACATTGTGGGCCAATCCCATTGCCGACATCACCACCGCCATGCCGAACGCCGCGCGCATCAGCGTCAGCTTGCGGCCATAGCGGTCGGCCAGCTTGCCCCACAGCGGCGAAACCAAGGCGGCCATCAGGAAGGTGATGCCGAACGCGATACCTGACCATTGGACGATCGCAGCCGGATCGCTGACGCCGAGATGCTGTATGTAGATCGGCAGGAACGGCAGCAGCAGCGTCATGCTGAGGATGGTGGTGAACGCGCCGAACAGGCAGACATACAGATTGCGCTGCCAGTGGATCGATTCCGCGCCACCGGCGTCCGCGTCGGCGCGATTCTCTTCTTCTAGGCTCAGTTCCGGCACATTGCATTCCTGGTCGGCTGGGGTGACGCCGCGCGAGGTTCACGCACCTGGGGCAAGCCAAGGGTAGTGTGCCTGGCGCGCGCGATGAAAGGCGGCGATTTCGTCCTCGTGGCGCAGCGTCAAGCCGATTTCGTCCAGGCCCTGCAGCAGGCAGGCCCGCCGAAACGCGGTGATGTCGAACGGATGATGCGCGCCGTCGGCATCGGTCACGCGCTGCGCCACCAAGTCTATCGTCAGATGATAGCCCGGAATCGCCTCGGCCTGAGCAAAGTAACGCTCGACGATGGCCTCGTCCAGCACCACCGGCAGCAAGCCATTCTTGTAGCAGTTGTTGAAGAAGATGTCGGCAAAGCTCGGCGCCACGATGGCGCGAAAGCCGTATTGCTGCAGGGCCCACGGCGCGTGCTCGCGCGAGCTGCCGCAGCCGAAATTCTTGCGCGCGAGCAGTATCGTCGCACCTTGATACTGGGGCTGGTTCAGCACGAAGTCCGGGTTCAGCGGCCGCGTCGAGCAGTGCTGCCCGGGCTCGCCGTGATCCAGGTAGCGCCACTCGTCGAACAGGTTCTCGCCAAAACCCGTGCGCTTGATCGACTTGAGAAACTGCTTCGGAATGATCGCGTCGGTATCGACATTCTCCCGATCGAGCGGCACGACCATGCCGCGATGGATACCGTCCTGGCCGAATTTTTCCATCATCGTCTCCTGTCAGTGCGCAAGCGGCTGGGCGAGTGACGCGATCTCACGCACATCGACGAAGTGCCCCGCCATCGCGGCCGCCGCCGCCATCGCCGGACTCACCAGATGGGTGCGGCCGCCCGCACCCTGGCGTCCTTCAAAATTACGGTTGGAGGTCGACGCGCAGCGCTCTTGCGGCTCGAGCCTATCGGCATTCATCGCCATGCACATCGAGCAGCCGGCATCGCGCCACTCGAAGCCGGCGTCGAGAAACACCCGGTCCAGGCCTTCGCGTTCGGCCTGTGCCTTGACCAGGCCAGAGCCGGGCACCACCAGCGCCAGCTTGATATTGGACGCGATGCGTGCCTGCCCTTGGTCCGCATATCGCCTGACCACGGACGCGGCCGCGCGCAAATCCTCGATGCGCGAGTTGGTGCAGGAACCGATGAAGATCTTGTCGAGCTTGATCTGCCCGATCGGCGTACCCGCCTCGAGGCCCATGTACTGCAGCGCACGCGCCTGGTCCGAACGCTTGACCGGATCGGGCTGGGCGGCTGGATCGGGTACCGCGGCATCGACCGTGGTCACCATTTCCGGCGACGTGCCCCAACTAACCTGCGGAACCAGTGTCGCCGCGTCGAATTCGACCACGCGATCGAAGCCTGCACCCGGATCCGAATGCAAGGCCCGCCAATTGCCCAACGCAGCGTCCCAGGCCGCCCCGCTCGGCGCATACGGGCGCCCGCCCAGATAGGCGATGGTGGTCGCGTCGACGGCCACCATGCCGGCGCGCGCGCCCGCCTCTATCGTCATATTGCACACCGTCATGCGGCCTTCCATCGACAAGCTTTCGATGGCCGGGCCGGCGAATTCGATGGCATAGCCGGTGCCGCCATCGGTGCCGATCAAACCGATCAGCGCAAGGACCAGATCCTTGGCGCTGCAACCCTCGGGAATCGCGCCGTGCACGCGGATCTGCATGGTCCGGCTCTTCTTTTGCAGCAGCGTCTGGGTGGCCAGCACATGTTCGACTTCCGACGTGCCGATGCCGAATGCGAGCGCGCCGAACGCACCGTGCGTCGAGGTATGCGAATCGCCGCAGACAATGGTCATGCCGGGCAGGCTCAAGCCCTGCTCGGGCCCGACCACATGTTCGATGCCCTGGCGCAGGTCGCTCATCTTGAATTGCAGGATGCCGGCGCCGTCGCAATTCGCGTCCAGCGTTTCGACCTGCAGCCGGGAGATCGGATCGGCGATGCCGCCCGCGCGCGCGGTAGTCGGCACATTGTGGTCGGACACACCGACCGTGGACGCCGCATGCCAGACCGGTCGCCCGCTCAGGCGCAGCCCTTCGAATGCCTGCGGACTGCTGACTTCATTGAGGAAATGGCGGTCGATATAGAGGATGGCGGTACCGTCCTCCTCGACGCGCACGAGATGGCTGTCCCACAATTTCTCGTAGAGGGTTTTCGGTGTTGTCGATGGCATGATGCGGACTCCGAATTTGACAAAAACTCGCGGTAAAAAAGGCCGGGCGCGTTGCGAGCGGCGCTCAGGCATGGCGCTGCTGCAGTGCCTCGAACGTGGTGATATGCCCCGCGAGTGCGCTCGCCGCGACCGTCAGCGGGCTCGCCAGCCAGACATCGCCCGGGCCCGAGCGGCCCGGAAAATTGCGGTTGATCGCGCTGATGGTGACCTCGCCAGCGCGAGTCGACTGGCCCGGGCCGCAATTCGCACAAGCACCGCAACCCGGCATCACGAGCTGCGCGCCGGCCTGCTCGAACACCGGCAAATATCCCTGGGCTTCGCAGTATTGCTGCACCGCGAGCGTTCCGAACTGCAGATAGAAGCGCGTGGTCGGGGCCACCTTCAGGCCATGCGCCAGGCCCCATTGCAGCACCGCATGATAGAAATCGAAATCCTCGCGCTTGCCTGCGGTACAGGACCCGCCATACGCGATATCGAGCGCGATCGCGTCGGCCGCGACTTCATCGGCGGCGACGCCGTTGCCTGGATCGCCCGGACGGGCCAGCATCGGCGTCAGCGCCGCGGCATCCAGCTTGATCACGTCCTGATAGACGGCATCGGCATCGCTCTTCATCCATGGTTCGAGCGCGAAATCGATGCCGCGGCGTTCCTTCAGGAAAGCGACCGTTTGCGCATCGGGCTCGACGATGCCGGTGAAGCCGCCCAGCTCCGCCACCATATTGGTCAGCGTAGCGCGTTCGTCGATAGACAGGGCCCGCACCGCGCTGCCGCCATATTCGAAGACCAGACCGATCGCGCCGCCGGCGCGGATCTGCGGCAAGCGCAGCAAATGCAGCACGATATCCTTGGCGGTCACACCGAGGCGCAGGGTGCCCTCGATTTCCACTCGCAGCGTGCCGGGAATCCTGCAACGGATATAGCCCGTCACCCAGCTGTTGGCGATATCGGTGGCACCTGCGCCAAAGGCCAGACAGCCCAGCGCGCCCGCATGCGGGGTATGCGAATCGGTGCCGGCGACCACCTGCCCGGGCAGCGCGTATTGTTCAGCCATCAAGGCGTGGCAGATGCCTTCGGAGCCGTTGCCGCCCGGCAGCGCGCCGTGCGAGCGCACCGGATAACGCTGCGCGAACGCAGCGTGCGCGCGGGTCAGATGGGCTATGCCGGGCAGCAGGCCGCCCTGCACATGCGGCACGCTCTGCGGCGCCAGCACCAGATGGTCCTGGAAGGCGACGATATGGTCGGGTGCGTGCAGCGGCGCGGGCTCACCGAAGGCCTTGTGCATCAGATGCGCGCTCATGCCGGTGAAGTAATCGTGGCTGAAACGCCAATCGGCCGCCATGAAGGCACCGTCGCCGACCTTGGCGCCGGCGTAGTCCGGGTGCAGATGGCGGGCGATGATTTTTTCGACCAGCGTTTGGCCCGGTGTTTGCCCATGCGTGCCCTGCCGTGTCGGCACCGGCGCCGGCCATTGCACGGAGCGGCTATAGGCCAGCAAACCGCCCGCGCGCAGCACGCGCTGGGTCAGCGCGTCGCGCCCGCGCAGGAACTCTTCGAGCGGAATCGCAACGCCCGCCTCGATGCGCGGCAACAGGGAAAAATCGGTGCTGGTAAAGATGCCGAGGTTATCGCAGTTCTGCTGATAGATGCGCTCGAAACTTTCAGCAATGATGAGGCGGATGCCGGCGGACTGCTCGGCGAGCGGACTCGACTCGCGCGACGACCCCTTGCCGTAGCGCTTACCGGCCACCGTCACTTGGAACCCGCCCTGGCGCACCGCATGCTCGCCGATAGGCCGCTCGCCGCCGGTCTGGAAACCCACGTAGGGATATTGCCCCAGACGTTCGTCGTAGGTCAGCATCACCGTCACGGGCGTGATCTCGTCGGTCGAGATATTGTCGCGCAGCGCGCCCGCTTCGGTCGCGAGTATCGCGCTCGACAGGTTCTCGCCCGCCATCTGGGCGCGGATCAACTCGGGATCGCGGCACAGGTAGAGTACCCGGCCGCTAAAGCGCATTGTAGTTTCCATCGTATCCTCCTCGAGCCACTATAAAGCGCCTGCGGCCGACGCTGAAGTGCCGATCCGGCATGGCGGCGTTCTCGTTCGGTGGTCGTTTGGCAATCGCCTGGTCGTGACAACACGCCTCCGCGATGCCAGGCCCCGCGAACAGCGTGGAAGCGGACGAACCGGGCGCGCGGCCCAATATGCGCTCAGCGCGGCTGAGTCAGGAAGTTGATCAGCGTATTGGCGCTGGCGCTGATCTGATCGCGCGCCTTGAAGACCACGAACAAATGGCGCTCCGACCAGATATCGGACAGCGGCACCAGCTTGACGGCCAGGGTATTGACGTAGAGTTCGCCCACGTGCTGCGGCACGATCGCAAGACCCAGGCCGACGTGGACCATCCGGCATAGCGCGTCGAGGCTGCCCACCTTGATGCGGATATTCATCGTGCCGCCCAGATGCGCGACTTCCTGCGCCAGCAGCTGGGTTAGCGCGCTGCCGTCGCGAAAGCCGATGAAGTTCTCGCTCAGCAGTTCGGCCAGCGCAACCGGTGTGTGCGTCGGCAACGAATGAGCGGCCGGCAGCATGACGAAAAGCCGGTCGGAACGATAGGGCAGACGTTCGAATTGCTCGATGCCGGCAATCGCGTTGCAGATGCCGAAATCGGCGCTGCGTTCCTCGACCGCCTTCAGCACCTCGGCACTGCTGTACTCCTCGAGTTCGATGCCGACGTCGGGAAACACCCGCGCGAACGCGGCCACGTCCTCCGGCAGGAATTGCACGATGGACGACAGGTTGGCGACCACACGTACGGTCCCTTTCGCGCCCGAGTTGAACTGCGACAGTTCGACCGAGAGCGCCTCGATCTGGCCGATCACCGCCTGCGCGTGACGCAGCAGCGTGTCGCCGACCGGCGTCACGGTGATGCCGCGCGGGTGGCGCTGCACCACCGGCAAACCGATCAGCGCCTCGATTTCGGCAATGCGGCGGCTGACTGCGGACGGCACGATGAACTCGCGCTCCGCGGCTCGGGCGATGTTCTTTTCCTGACACACCGCGACGAACAGGCGCAGCGAGGTCAAATCGAGTTTTCTGAGCAGGCTTTCCATGCAGGGGTCCGATTCGGCATCCGGTCCGGAATCCGATATACAACTCTAGCGGCAACGCTAGTGCAAAATCGCTCTATGCTAGCATTGCCCTTGAAAGCATACGCATTACTCGCCAAATTAAGACCATAAAAAGGCGCAGCCCCTGCCACGCGTCATCCACCGCGTGGCGCGAGGACTGACGCCGGGAGACGGCAGCATGCAACAGCATTTCATCGACAACCGCTGGGTCGCGCCCGCTGCGGGCGACAGTATCGCCATGCTGGACCCATCCGACGGTCAGCCTTTCGACGCGATCGCGCGCGGCGATGCCCGCGATATCGATCTTGCCGTCCAGGCGGCACGGCGCGCGTTCGAAGGCGCCTGGGGCGGCTTCAGCGCGGCCGAGCGCGGCCGCTGCCTGCTGCGCCTGTCCCGCTTGCTGCAGGAGCACGAGGATGAGCTGACTCAGCTCGAAGCCCGCGACTGCGGCAAGCCATTGCGCCAGGCCCGTGCCGACGCCCGCGCCATCGCGCGCTATTTCGAATTCTACGGCGGCGCGGCGGACAAGCTGCACGGCGAGACGCTGCCCTATCAGAACGGCTACACCGTCCTGACCCTGCGCGAGCCGCACGGCGTCACCGCCCACGTGGTGCCCTGGAACTATCCGCTGCAGATTTTCGGGCGCTGCGTCGGTGGGGCCCTTGCGGCAGGCAATAGCTGCGTGGTCAAGCCTGCCGAGGACGCCTGCCTGTCCTTGCTGCGGGTAGCCGAATTGGCGGCCGAAGCCGGCCTGCCGCCGGGTACGCTGAACCTGGTCACGGGCTACGGCCACGAAGCCGGCGACGCCTTGATCCGCCATCCTGGCATAGACCATATATCGTTCACCGGTTCGCCCGCCATCGGCCGGGTGGTCGCTCAGGCTGCCGCCGAGCGCCATGTCCCGGTCACACTGGAACTCGGCGGCAAGTCGCCGCAGGTGGTGTTCGCCGATGCCGATCTCGACGCCATGGTGCCGGTCGTCGTCAATGCCATCGTGCAGAACGCCGGCCAGACCTGCTCGGCCGGCAGCCGCCTGCTGCTCGAGCGCGGGATCTACGAAGCCGTGTTGGAACGGGTCGGCGCGGCGTTCAGCGCGCTGCGCGTGGGGGCGGCCTCACAAGACCTCGATTGCGGCCCGCTGATACGCCGCAGCCAGTTGGAGCGCGTGGCCGGATTCCTGGCTCAGGCACGGGCCGACGGGATCGGGCTCGTCGCTGAAGGCAAGCTAGACCATCAGGCGCCATCGGGCGGCTACTATCAGGTGCCGGTGCTGCTACGCGACGTACCGGCCCACCATAGGCTGGCCCAGGAAGAAATCTTCGGTCCGGTGCTCGCCGCCTTGCCGTTCGAGGACGAAGCCCACGCGCTGCGGCTTGCGAATGGCACCGATTTCGGCTTGGTCGCCAGCGTCTGGACGCGCGACGGCGCACGCCAGATGCGGGTTGCGCGGGGCTTGCGCTGCGGGCAGGTGTTCGTCAACAACTACGGCGCCGGCGGCGGGGTCGAGTTGCCCTTCGGTGGTGTCAAGGCGAGCGGCCACGGCCGTGAAAAAGGCTTCGAAGCGCTCTACGGCTTCACCGTACTGAAGACCATCGCGCTCAAGCACGATTGATCTCCGGCCGCACCTGTAACAGAAAACGAACGAACGAACGCACGAACGCTCGCACGAACACACATACTCAGGAGACCGCATGAACGCACCACGTCTACACCATAAAGTCGCCATCGTCACCGGCGGGGGTTCGGGTTTCGGCGCCGGCATCGCCAAGACCTTCGCGCGCGAAGGCGCGCGCGTAATGATCGCCGACCTCGCGCTCGAACGGGCGCAGCAGATCGCCGAGGACATCGTCGCCGCGGGTGGGCAGGCGCGCGCGGTGCGCACCGACGTGTCGCGCAACGACGACGTGGCGGCACTGCTGGAGGCCACGCTCAGCGCCTATGGCAGCCTGCAGATCGTGGTCAACAACGCCGGCACCACGCACCGCAACCGGCCCATGCTGGAAGTCGAGGAAGACGAATTCGATCGCATCTACGCGGTCAACGTGAAAAGTATCTACCTGACGGCCAGGCATATGGTGCCGTATTTCCGCAGCCAGGGCGGCGGCGTCTTCGTCAATATCGCATCGACCGCCGGCGTGAGGCCGCGACCCGGCCTCACCTGGTACAACGGCACCAAGGGCGCGGTGATCATCACCAGCAAATCGATGGCGGCCGAACTCGGCCCCGAGAATATCCGGGTGAATTGCGTCAATCCGGTGATATCCGCCACTGGCCTCATCACCGAATTCATGGGTATGCCCGACACCCCGGAAAACCGCAAAAAGTTCATTGCGACCATTCCGCTCGGGCGCTTTTCGACCCCGGACGATATCGCCAACGCCTGCATCTATCTGGCGTCGGACGAAGCGGCCTTCGTCACCGGCACCTGCATCGAGGTCGACGGCGGCCGCTGCGTCTGAATCGCGTTCATGCATGCGAATCGCGCCAAAGCCACGGCCCGGGCGCGACGTTGCGCGTGCAGGGGCATCGGGTTGTGCCTATCTGGCGCCGTGGCGAAAATCTGCTAGCCTGTCTTGCGCAGGGATGCTGCTCGTGACACCCAACATGGCCGGCCACCGCCCAGGCGGTTCGAGGCACGGAAAAAAATCAGGAGACCGAGATGTCCTATCAGCCGGAACTCGCCGCAGGACCAAGCGGCATATCGTTCGAAACCGCAACATATACCAAGGTGGCGTGGCGCGTGCTGCCGCTGCTGTTTCTGTGCTATATCGCATCGTATCTGGATCGCGTCAACGTCGGTTTTGCCAAGCTGCAGATGCTGAACGACCTGAAGTTCAGCGACACCGTGTACGGGCTGGGCGCCGGCATCTTCTTCGTCGGCTATTTTCTGTTCGAGGTACCGAGCAACATTATCCTGCATCGCGTCGGCGCGCGCGTCTGGATCGCCCGCATCATGATCACCTGGGGCGTGATTTCCGGCGCGATGATCTTCGTCGACAGCGCGGCGATGTTCTATGTGATGCGCTTCTTGCTCGGCGTTGCCGAAGCCGGTTTCTTTCCCGGTGTGATTCTGTATCTGACCTACTGGTTTCCGTCGAACCGGCGCGGCAAGATCACGGCCCTTTTCATGACCGCGATTGCATTGTCCGGTGTGATCGGTGGCCCTCTATCGGGCTGGATCATGCAAAGCATGCCAGGGGTGGCTGGCCTTGCCGGCTGGCAATGGATGTTCCTGGTCGAAGCCGTGCCGTCGCTGATATTGGGCATCGCCACCCTCGCCTTTCTGCAGGACCGCGTGGTCGACGCCCGCTGGCTCGAACCGAACGAGAAGGCTTTCATCGCCGAGCAGATCGCCGCCGAGGCCGGCGAAAAGCGCGAAGCCTCGCTGGCGCAGACATTCTCCGACCCGCGCGTGTGGCTGTGCTCGCTGATTTATTTCTCGTTCGTAATGGGCCTGTACGGCGTCGGCTTTTGGTTGCCCACCATCATCAAGGCGACCGGCGTGCAAAGCGTGCTCAATATCGGTCTGTTAAGCGCGATTCCCTATCTGGTCGCCGCGGTCGCGATGGTGTGGATCGCGCGCCGCTCCGACCAGCATCGCGAGCGGCGCTGGCACGTTGCGGTGCCGGCGTTCCTCGGCGCCATCGGGCTGGTGTTCAGCGTGATCTATGCGCACGACACGGTGCTGGCGATGGCCGCGCTCACCCTCGCCACCGTCGGCATATTGACCACGCTGCCGCTTTTTTGGAGCCTGCCGACCGCCTTCCTGCGCGGCGGCGCCGCGGCGGCTGGGATCGCGCTGATCAACTCGCTGGGCAATCTGGCCGGTTTCGCCGGGCCCTACGCGATCGGCTGGCTGAGAGATTTCACCCACAGCACCGCTGGGGGCATGTATATGCTGGCCGCGTCGCTGCTGATCGGCGCCTTCCTGACGCTGGCGATGCCGGCGCGGCTCGTCAACAAGTAAGTGATTTGACGATTTGACGGCTAAAGCCGGGCGCAACGCGCCCGGCTCGCCCAAGCAATCCATCCCGGGCCGCGCGGGAGGCTACAATGACGCTTTTCCCGCATCGGCCTCGGCTCGTCCCCCTTCGTGATCCGCTTCAATCAATTCAGTCTCGCGCGCGGCACCAAGTCGCTGTTCGAAAACACCACGTTCTCGCTCAATCCGGGCGAGAAAGCCGGCCTCGTCGGCGCCAATGGCGCCGGTAAATCAACTTTGTTCGCCCTGCTGCGCGGCCAATTGCATGCCGACGGCGGCGAGGTGACACTGCCGCCGTCCTGGCAAATTGCCCATGTTGCCCAGGACACGCCCGCAGTCGAGCGCAGCGCGGTCGATTACACGCTCGACGGCGACGCCGCCTTGCGCCGCATCGAAGCCGAGATCTCGCGCGCGGCCACCGCCCACGACGGCGACGCCGAAGCCCATGCGCATGCGGCCTATGCCGATGCCGACGGCTACACCGCGATGGCACGGGCCGAAAGCCTGCTGTTGGGCCTGGGCTTCACCATCGAGCAGACTCAGCAGAGCGTGGCCAGTTTCTCGGGCGGCTGGCGCATGCGCCTGAACCTCGCGCAGGCACTGATGTGCCCCTCCGACCTGCTATTGCTGGACGAGCCGACCAACCACCTGGACCTCGACGCAATCGTCTGGCTGGAAGACTGGCTGCGCCGCTATGCCGGCACCTTGATCGTGATTTCTCACGATCGCGAATTTCTCGACGCGATCTGCAATGTGACACTGCATCTCGACACCCGCCAAATCAAGCGTTACGGGGGCAACTACAGCCAGTTCGAGATCACCCGCGCGCAACAGTTGGCGCTGCAGCAAAACGCCTACGAAAAGCAGCAGCGCAACATCGCCCACCTGCAAAGTTTCGTCGACCGCTTCAAGGCCCAGGCCACCAAGGCGCGCCAGGCGCAAAGCCGAGTCAAGGCGCTGGAGAAAATGGAACTGATCGCGCCGGCCCATATCGCGTCGCCGTTCACCTTCGAATTCCGCAGCCCGCTTGCGGCGCCCAATCCGATGCTGGTGCTCGATCGCGTCGATTGCGGCTATCGTGGTGCCGACATCGATGAGGGCGGCGAAGGGGGCAACCCCGGTGGCAGCCCCGGCGACAAACTGATCGTCGCCAACGTTGCGCTCTCGATCACCAACGGCCAGCGCATCGGCTTGCTGGGTGCGAATGGCCAGGGCAAATCGACCCTGATCAAGACTTTGGCCGGGGTGCTGGCGCCACTGGCCGGCACGGTGACGCCCGGGCGTGGACTGCAGGTCGGCTATTTCGCCCAGCATCAGGTTGAAACCCTGCGCCACGACGACACGCCCTTGCAGCATCTGGCGCGGCTTGCGCCCAACACGCGCGAGCAGGAATTACGCGACTTTCTCGGCAGCTTCAATTTCCGGGGCGAGATGGCGACCTCCCCGATCGCACCGTTTTCCGGCGGCGAAAAAGCGCGGCTCGCGCTGGCCCTGATCATCTGGCAACGCCCCAACCTGCTGCTGCTGGACGAACCGACCAACCACCTCGACCTGGAAACCCGCCACGCGCTGACGATGGCGCTGGCACAGTTCGAAGGGACCTTGATCGTGGTTTCGCACGACCGGCACCTGCTACGTGCGACCACCGATATCTTCATGCTGGTCGCGCACCATAGCTTGCAGCCCTTCGACGGCGATCTGGACGACTATCGCGACTGGCTGCTCAAGCACGCGGCCGAACAACGCGCCGCCGAAAAGACTGGAAAGAACGGCCAAGCGATGACCGTCTCCGTCAAGAGTGAAGCCAAAGCGGAATCGGTGGCCACTGAAACCGAGAGCGGCGTCAAGACGCGCGAGCAAAAGCGAGCCGACGCAGAATCGCGCCAGAAAGCCGCCAACCTGCGCAAACCGCTGCAAAACCGTATCAGCAAGCTGGAAAAGGAAATCGCCACGCTGGAAGCCGAAAAAGCTGTGCTCGAGGCGATCATCGCCGATCCGGCGAGCTACCAGGCCGAACAGAAGGCTCGCCTGACCGAAACCATCCGGCGCCAGGGCGTAGTGGTCGGCAAATTGGCCGAGACCGAGGCAGAGTGGCTGGCGGCACACGAAGAACTGGAAGCCCTAGTCTGATTCGACTCAGCTGGACGCTTAGCTTGTGACGTATCGCAGGATACTGTTTGTTTCAGGACATAAGGCCGCCGATGCGGCCTTATGTTTATCCCGAACTCAAGTACCCCATGCGTTGGCCTCTCCTTTGCGCTTCTTTTGCAATTGTCACTTTTGCAATCGCCTTGCTGGCCAGCTGCCGGCATGCGCCGATGCGACTGTCGGATGAAGCGTATATCTGGCAGCGGCACTGGGATCCGGCCGTGGTTTCGGCACTGTTGGCAAGCAGCGGCGACATCTCGGCCTGGCATGTGCTGGCCGCCGAGATCGACGCGCACGGCGCTTGGCATATTATCGCGCCTGATTGGGCCGCCCTGGCGTCGACTCACGAGCCGGTTACCGCTGTCGTCCGTATCGATGGCCAACTGGCGCAATGGGACGAAGCCTCCTTGCTGGCGCAGGTGCAAGCCGTGTCGGTGGCATGGCACGCACACCGCATCCATCTGGCCGGGCTGGAGATCGATCATGACTGCGCCACCGCCCGCCTGCCCGCCTATGCGCATTTCCTGGCGCAGCTGCGGCGCCGCCTGCCACCGTCCGATCGCTTGACCGTCACCGCTTTACCCGCCTGGCTCGACAGTCCGGCGCTCGACGCCGTGCTGGCCCAGGTCGATCAAGCCGTGCTCCAGGTACATGCGGTGCAAAGCCCGCGACTTGGCCTGTTCGATGCGGACCGCGCGGCAAGCTGGATGCAGGCGTTCGCTCGACATACGCACGGTCCTTGGCGCGTCGCGTTGCCCACGTACGGAACACGGGTCGTGTGGGATCGGTCCGGTCATATGCTGGCACTCGAGAGCGAACAACCGAGCCTCACGCCAGGCGATGGCGCCAGCGAATTGCTCGCCGATCCCGCCGCGATGGAAGCCTTCGTCAAGCGCATCGAACGTCAAGCCCCCCCACAGCTCGCCGGTATCGTATGGTTTCGCCTGCCCACCGAGCGCGATGCGCGCGCCTGGAGCTTGGGCACCTGGCTGGCCGTGCTGCGGCAGTTGCCTCTCGAGGCCCGCGTGAACGCGGTTGCGCGAGCCAGCCGGGAGCCCGATCTGTACGACCTGCTGCTCGCCAATACCGGATCTGACGATGCACTATTGCCTGCCTCGATCCGGATCGATAGCAGTTGCCGCATTGCCGATGGCATCGACGGCTACACCCTGGCTCGCGATATCCATGGCATGTTTTTACAACGTACCCAGCATGGTCTGCTGCGCGCCGGGCAGCAACGGCCGATCGGCTGGCTTCGTTGCGGGCAAGAACCGCTATCGCTACATGTCGAGCCGTAAACCACTCCTCCTCGCCGGCGCCGCCGGGCTGCTATTCAACACCGTCCTGGTATTGGCATGCGGTCCTCTCTTCCCTATGCAATTGCTGGACGACCGGGCCGCGGTGCTGAATGGCCCGCCTATCAATTCCTTTGCCTACGAAGTCGCGCGGCTGGTGCCACCGCCCGCCGGCTTGAGTGCCATCGCCGACGCCGGCGACGGCACGGGAACCGCCCCGCACGCACCCACGCAAGTGCAGCCGGCCGACCTCGACTCCCAAGTGGGGGCTGCGCAGGCCGCGGCACGTATTGCTGCGGCGCAAACGAAGCTGGGATGTGACGGTTGCGAGCGCGCCCCTCAAATTGCGGCCGCACATACTGCCTATGCGCGGGTACGCCAAATTGTCGCGCAAGGTGCACCCGACCCCGGGCATGCGGCGATCGCAAGCTTGGGCGATGAGGCACTGCTGGATCTCAAGAGCCAGGCGGACGGTCAACAATGCGACTACCGCAGTTTTCTCAATGACACGCCCTGTGCCGCCCATATCGCGCCGGCCAGGCTTGAACACGCCATCAGGCTGTATGCGCAGCAGGCCGCGCTGAATTCCGATAGCGGCTTGCAGTCGCTGCGCTTGATCGCCAGTTGGGCCGAACGCGACGCCGCACGCATGACCGCTCTGCTCGACGAGCCGGTCGCGCGGCGGCTGCTGCTGGCCTACGCACTGGCGAGCGCGGACGACCTGCAAAACAACAGGCCAGTCGGTGCCAGCGCATATTTGGCCCCGCCGTTGGGTGACGGCACAAGCGGGCCCGACCATGCCCAGAGTGACACTGCCGACCCCAGGTTGATCGCGCTGCTGCAAGCCTCTCAAAAAAAGGGGAGCGGCCGCCTGGATGATGCCGACCGCCTCGCTGCCTTGGCTTATCGGCTCGGCCGCTACGACTTGGCGGCCCAACTGGCAACGCAGGTACAAAGTCCGATATCCAGTTGGGTGAGCGCAAAACTGGCATTGCGCCACGGCGATCTAGCCGCAGCCGCGCAATACTATAAAGACGCCACACAGGGCTTTCCCACACTCGATGCCTCGCTGGACTGGGGCAGCGCCAGCTTGCTCAAAGGCGAACAAGGTGTACTGGCCCTGGCGCGCGGCGAGTACGTGGAAGCCCTGTCGTATTTGTATGAAGCCGCGTGGGTCGGCGGCCCGGGTTCCGGCTACGACTACGATATGTCCTATGTCGCCGAACGCGTTCTGACCACGGCCGAACTCAAGGACTTCATCGACGCGCGCGTGCCGGCCACGCCACCGCCAGCGCTGCAAACGGTTGCCGGCACCAGCTACCCTGTGATCCCCGCCCCAGGCGTAGGCGAGCGGCTGCGATACCTGTTGGCGCGGCGTCTGGTGCGCGACGGTCGTATCGATGCATCCCTGGCGTATTTCCCGACCGATGACGACCCGCGCTACGACCATGTTGTCGACGACCCCGAAAATGGCTATCGCCTGCAGCCGGCCAAGCTGCGCTCCTGGGCGCGCGACTATGGCCGTGCGTTGCACGACGCACAGCACGACTGGACCCGTAACGGACGTGCCCAAGCGTGGTTCTCGACGGCGACCATCGCTCGCCAACACGGGCTGGAAATCATGGGCTATGAACAAGGGCCAGATTATGCCGTCAACGGCGGCGCCTTCGATGGCGGTGCGGGCCGCCAGGAACCCTACACCGACCAGATCGTCAACGGTTCCGCGCTGCGCGAAACACAAGCGTCGCCGCAGGCTCGTGCCCAGGCTGAAGTTCCTGGGCCCTATGTGACCGACGAAGAAAGGCACCGCTACGCCAGCAGCGAGGCTCAGCCCAATGTGCGTTTTCACTACCGCGAGATCGCGCTGGCCGAAGCGGAACAAGCCGCGGATCTGTTGCCGCCGCGCTCGCAAGCGTTTGCTGCCGTGCTGTGCACGGCAGCAAGTTGGAACGTCGGCGAGCAGGTCAGGACCGCGCTGTATCTGCGTTACGTCAAGCAAGGCGCTTATGTGGCCTTCGCGCGACATTTCGGCCGTGGCTGTCCGGCGCCGGATTTTCACGCAGCGGCACGGTTCGGTACCCGGCAACGGTGGCGTTCCGCACGCTATTGGCTGCACCACCATCTATACGTGGCGCTGGCCCTAGTTGTCGCGCTCGCGGCCGGGTCATGGTGGTATCGCCGTTACACGGCGGCAAGTCGCCGCCCCTAAGCAAGCCAGGGGGTGTTCCGTGCGCGGCGGCAATCATTGCCCTGCTATTCCAGCCCGCGCACCTTGTCGATCGCCTGCTCGATGCGCTCGACTGCGACGATGCGCAAACCTTCGATAGCCTGCTTGGGTGCGTTGGCCTTGGGAATCAGCGCAATCGAAAATCCCAGCTTGGCCGCTTCCTTCAGCCGCTCCTGGCCACGCGGACAGGGGCGGATTTCCCCCGCCAGCCCGACTTCGCCGAACGTGATCAAGCCCTTGGGCAGCGGTTTGTTGCGCATCGACGAATGGATCGCCAGCAAAATCGCCAGGTCGGCCGCGGGCTCCGTGATCTTCACTCCGCCCACCGCGTTCAGAAACACATCCTGGTCGAAGCAGGCGACGCCGGCATGGCGATGCAACACCGCCAACAGCAGGGCCAGCCGGTTCTGCTCGAGTCCGACTGCGAGCCGGCGCGGATTGGGCACGTGCGCGGTATCGACAAGCGCCTGGATTTCGACCAGCAACGGCCGTGTTCCCTCCTGGGTGACCAGCACGCAGGATCCCGGCACAGTCTGTTCATGCTGCGACAGGAACAGCGCGGACGGATTGCTGACGCCGCGCAAGCCGCGCTCCGTCATCGCGAACACGCCCAGTTCGTTGACCGCGCCGAAACGGTTCTTGAACGCGCGCACCAGCCGGAACGACGAATGGGTATCGCCCTCGAAATACAGCACGGTGTCGACGATATGCTCGAGCACGCGGGGGCCGGCCAGACTGCCCTCCTTGGTCACGTGCCCGACCATGATGATGGTGACCCCGGTCTGTTTGGCGATACGCGTCAGCTGCGCCGCGCATTCACGCACCTGCGAGACGGAACCCGGGGCAGAACTCAGCGCGTCGGAATAAATGGTCTGGATCGAGTCGATCACCGCTACTTCGGGCTTTTCGGACTCGATCGCGGCCTGGATCTTCTCAAGCTGGATTTCGGCCAGCAGGCGCAGATCGGGCTCGGGGCCGCCGCCATCGAGCAGGCCCAGGCGCTGCGCGCGCAAGGCGATCTGCGCGCCGGATTCCTCGCCGCTGACATAGAGCGCGCGGCGCTCGCGCGCCACCTCGGCAAGCGATTGCAGCAGCAAGGTGGATTTGCCGATGCCTGGGTCACCGCCGATCAGCACCACGCCGCCCGCGACCAAGCCGCCGCCCAGCACTCGGTCAAACTCGCCGACGCCGGTCGGAAAACGCGGCACGTCGGCCGCTTCGATCTGGGCCAGGGTCTGCACCGACGCGGTTTGCGCGAGCGCTTGGTAGCGATGCGTGCCGGCCGGTGCGGCCACGCCCTCAACCAAGGTATTCCAGGTCTGGCAAGACGGACATTGTCCGCTCCATTTGGGCGCCTGGGCGCCGCATTCGCTGCAGGTATATACGGTCTTCGCCTTGAGTGCCACTGCCTTCGCCATCGTCAATCCGCCCGCATCGGCACGCGCTGGGCGACCGCACACATTAATTCGTAGCCGACCGTACCGCTTGCCTGCGCGACCTCGTCGATAGGCAGCGACGGCCCCCAGAGCTCGACCGCCGCGCCGATGCCGGCTTGCGGACAGGGGGTCAGGTCGACCGTGATCATGTCCATCGAGATGCGCCCGACAGTGCGCGTGCGCACCCCGTCGACCAGCACCGGGGTGCCGGTGGGCGACAGCCGCGGATAGCCGTCCGCATAGCCGCAGGCGATCACGCCGATGCGCATCGGATGCTCGGCCGCAAACACCGAGCCGTAGCCGGTGGTATCGCCGGCCGCCAATTGCTGTACCGCAATAATTTCGGTGCCGAGTGTCATCGTCGCCTGCAGGCCCCGGCCCACGATATCCGCGACGACGCCGGAGGGCGATGCGCCATACAGCATGATGCCGGGACGGACCCAGTCATGGTGGGTCTGCGGATGCCACAGGATGGCGGCCGAATTGGACAGGCTGCGCGCGCCCGCGATACCCTCGGCGCCCAGTTCGAAGGCCGCCGTCTGGTGGGCAATGCCGCGCGCGCCATCGGCGTCGGAAAAATGGGTCATGAGCGTGATCTGCCCGATGGCCGGGCAGGCCCGCGCGCGCTCCCAGGCCGCCAGGTAGCGCTGCGGCAGATAGCCCAGGCGGTTCATCCCCGTATTCATCTTCAGCTGGATGTTGACCGGTTTGCTCAGGCGTGCCGTTTCCAGCATGCGCAGTTGCTCGTCGCAATGCACCGCGGTGGTGAGACTGTAGCGATCGACGATATCGAGGTCGGTCGGCTTGAAAAAGCCTTCCAGCAATAGAATCGGGCCGGCCCAGCCGTATTCGCGCAGCCGCACCGCCTCGTCCAGATCGATCAAACCGAAGCCGTCGGTCTCGCGCAGCCCGGGCAAGGCTCGCGCCAAACCGTGGCCGTAGGCGTTGGCCTTGACCACGGACCAGACCTTTGCGTGCGGCGCACAACGGCGAACCACGGACAGATTATTGGCAAGCGCGCTAGTATGGACGACGGCTGAGATTGGACGGGGCATGGGACGGTGCAGGTATCGCTCGGTTTAGTGTGGGGGCACGGTCCGATCGGCGTCATGCGCGACAGGTTCCGGCACCCACGGATATCGGATATTCAGTATTTTCGTGTTATAAAGCCGAGCGCACAACCCATTTCGGAAAATGGGACGGCCGCCCGGAATGCACTCGAAGGTATCAGGCAAGGACAGATCCGCTTCAGATGAAAAAAGGCTTTTATACGATCATGGCTGCGCAGTTTTTTTCGTCGTTGGCCGACAGCGCGTTGCTGATCGCCGCGGTGGAACTGCTCAAGGATCTCCACTCGCCGCCCTGGATGACGCCGCTCCTGAAGCTGTTTTTCGTGTTGTCTTATGTCGTGTTGGCTGCCTTTGTCGGCGCATTTGCCGATTCCCGTCCGAAGGGCAACGTGATGTTTCTCACCAACACGATCAAAATCGTGGGCTGCGTCACCATGCTGGTCGGCGCCCATCCCCTGATTGCCTACGGCATCGTCGGCTTTGGCGCGGCAGCCTATTCCCCCGCCAAATACGGCATCCTGACCGAACTCCTGCCTCCCGAACGTCTCGTTGCCGCCAACGGCTGGATCGAGGGCACGACGATAAGCTCCATCATTCTCGGTACCGTGATGGGCGGCCTGCTGATTGCACCGCGTGTGATGCGCTACACGATGCATTACTCGTTGCCCTTCGTGCACTCGCCCGCCGAAGCGGCCATGGTGGTAATTACCGGGGTCTACATCATCGCTGCGCTGTTCAATCTGGGTATTCCCGATACCGGGGCGCGCTATCCTATACAACAGCACGATCCGATCCGCCTGCTCACCGATTTCGCCGATTGCTTCACCACCTTGTGGAACGACAAGCTGGGCCAGATCTCGCTGGCCGTCACCACCTTGTTCTGGGGCGCCGGCGCCACCTTGCAGTTCATCGTCCTGAAATGGGCCGAATCATCGCTCGGCATGAATCTTTCGGAAGGCGCGATCCTGCAGGCGATCGTCGCCGTCGGGGTCGCCGTCGGGGCCATGCTGGCCGCCTCCAAAGTGCCGCTGAAGCGCTCGCTGAGCGTGTTGCCGGTCGGCGTCCTGATGGGTGTCAGCGTGATGGGTATGGCCTTCTACAACCGCGCCTTATTTCCGGCAGGCCTCGGCGTGACCATAGGCCACATGCATTTGCCCGCCTATCTGATCGTCGGCTATCTGTTCCTGATGGTCGTCGGCGCCCTGTCGGGCTTCTTTGTGGTGCCGATGAATGCCCTGCTGCAACACCGCGGCCACGTGCTGCTGTCCGCCGGCCACTCGATCGCTGTGCAGAACTTCAACGAGAACCTGTCGGTACTGGTGATGCTGTCGCTATACACCGTACTGCTGTGGCTGCACGTCCCGGTCGAGTGGGTGATCATCCTGTTCGGCACCTTCGTCTGCGTGATGATGTGGCTGGTCATGCTGCGCCACCAGGCGAATCAGCGCGTATTCGACTCCGTCGCACTGATCGGCGAAGCCAAACACTGATGCGCTGCCTGTCGGCGCCAGACTCTTTCCTTTCATCATCCTTTGTTTCATGACGACCCACGCGCCATTCAAGGTCCTGACCATCGCCGGATCGGATTCTAGCGGCGGCGCAGGTATCCAGGCCGATCTCAAGACCTTCTCCGCACTCGGCGCGTACGGCGCGAGCGTGATCACGGCATTGACCGCGCAAAACACCCAGGGTGTGGTCGATATCCACGTCCCGCCGGCGGAATTCGTCACGGCACAGCTTGATGCGGTATTCAGCGATCTGCCCATCGCCGCGGTCAAGATCGGCATGCTGGCCAATGCCGGCATCGTGCGAGCCGTGGCGGCCGCCTTGCGCCGCTACCGGCCGCAGCATGTGGTACTCGACACCGTGATGATCGCAAAGAGCGGGCACGCGCTGCTGGCACCGGACGCGGTGGCCGCTTTGCGCGATGAACTGCTGCCGCTCGCCGATCTGCTGACGCCCAATCTGCCGGAAGCAGCCGCGCTGCTGGGCGAAAATGAAGCCGCGGACGAAGCCTCGATGCTGCGGCAAGGCCAGGCGCTGCTCGCACTCGGCCCGCGTGCGGTGCTGATGAAGGGCGGGCATCTAGCCGGTGCGCTCTGCCCGGATTGGTTGATCGAAGGCGGCGGCGCGAGCCGCCTGGGCGGCACACGCATCCCGACAGGCAACACGCACGGCACCGGCTGCACGCTGTCGGCCGCGATCGCCGCGCTGCTGCCCCAGCGCCCCGCATTGGCCGATGCGGTGATCGATGCCAAGGCCTACCTGAGCGAGGCCCTGACGCACGCCGACCGGCTCGAAGTCGGGTCGGGCATCGGCCCGGTGCATCATTTTTCGCGTTGGTGGTAATACCGGTGGGAAGGCTCCCAGTCATCCCTTTACCAAGTCTGGTGGCCAACGCACTCGTAGCCCCCTACGCCGCGCCGGCCGCATAGCGCCGCGCGCGCTCGGGCCACGCATCGTCGACGACGAAGCCACGCGTCACTTCCACCCATAGATCCTGCTGGCGTGCGAATCCGGCGATCAGCCAGGGACCCGGTTGCGCCGAGCCGTTGCTGTTTGCCGTCGGCGTAGGCGCAAGCGGTGGCGCGCCGAAATGCGCATCCAGGCGCTCGCGTAGCGTAGTCGCATCCACCAAGACGGCGGCATCGGCCCCCGCGCTATCGATGCGGCGCGGAGCCATCCACTGCAGCCGCGGCAAGACCCGCCAGACCTCCGCGCCAAGCGAGTGCGCCCGGTCTGACCAAGCCTGGGTCGTGCCCCACCAGCCATGCAGATGCTGCGGATTCAACAAGGCCGGCAGCGACGTCTCGCTTGCGATTGCCTCCCCATGACCACTCATCAGCGGATAGAACAACCAGCCGCGCAGGAACAGTTCCGCATGCCAGGGGCCGCCGCCGATCTGGGCGGCGAATTCAGGTCGCTTCGACAAGGGTAGTTGGTGTTCGAACATGCGCGTCAGCTTCAGATCGAAGCGATCGGCCAGATTCGGGCCGACGTAACGCGCAAACGACTGCCATCGATTGCCCCGATTGCCCTGGTCGATGTCATCGCGGTCACCCCGCGTGGCCGCTTCGTTTTCCGCACCGGCCGGTGCCACGCACAGATAGCATTTGACGGCCAACTCCCAATGCAGGCGCGTGCCGTCCTCGGCTTCCAGCAGAAAATCGCATTCGCCGAGGGTCTGGTTGCCGCGTCGCAAAGGCAGGTTGGCGGCGATCAGCCGGCCTGTCAGCCCGGACTCGAGAAAGAATGCGAGCAGCCGCTCCGCATAGTGGCCGAGCCGCTTTTGCGGTGTCGCGGCGAGCACCGCATGGAGCGCGCCACTCGCACCATCGAGGCGGACCAGCCACGCCGCAATGCGGGCCAGCAAATCGGTGTCCGGTTGCGCCAGCGCCTGCGGTACGGCCGCAGCCAGCAGGGGCGGCGAGCCCAGCAGCCACAGCACATCGCGCACGACCGGGTCGCGCAACCCGCCGAGCACATCGCGGTAGAGAGCGGTCAGCCCTTCAGCTTGTCGTAGGTCGCTTGCGCCAAGCATAGATCGGTCCACGCCTTGGCCTTGTCGGGCAGGCTACGCAATAGATAGGCCGGGTGATAAGTCACCACCACCGGCACGCCCTCGTACTCGTGCACGCGACCGCGCAGCGAAGCGATGCTGCCGGTGGTCTTGAGCAGGCTTTGCACCGCGAAGCGGCCCATCGCAACGATCAGCTTGGGCCGCACCAATGCCACCTGACGCTGCAGATACGGCTCGCAACGCGCCACTTCATCCGGTTCGGGATTGCGGTTGCCGGGCGGGCGGCACTTCAGCACGTTGGCGATATACACATTGCGGCCGCGTTGCAGCGCCAGTGCCTGCAGCATATTGTCGAGCAGCTTGCCGGCCTGCCCTACGAACGGTTCGCCCTGCTTGTCCTCGTTTTCGCCCGGCGCTTCGCCGATCAACATCCATTCGGCTGCCCGATCGCCGATACCGAACACGGTCTGCGTGCGTTTCTCGCACAGACGGCACGCGGTGCAGCGAGACACGCGTTCGGCCAGCGCGTCCCACTCCAGCGAGGCAATCGGCGGCGCGGCATCGTCCAGACGGCCTGTGCGCGCTTCAAGCGCCGCCTCGGGCCGACGTTCGACCCACATCGGCGCAAGGCCAAGTTCCCGCAGTCGCGGATCAAGCCCGACCATGCCCATGCTCCAAATGGTTTATCGACAGATCCGACAGGCGCATCACCAGCGCGTCCTCGCGCTGCCCCTGCGCTGCCGGGTAGTAATGCTTGCGCCGTCCGATCTGGGCAAAGCCCGCCCGGCCGTATAGCGCCACGGCCGCCGTGTTCGACGGACGCACTTCAAGCAACATCGAAGCGAAGCCGCTAGCGTGGGCCGACGCGATCGAGGAAACCAGCAGCGCCGCCCCCAGCCCTTGACGCTGGCAGGCGGGCGCGACACACAAGTTCAGCAGATGGACTTCGTCGATCACCGGCATCAGCACGCTATAGGCTTGCAAAAGGCCCTGCGCATCGCGCACGCACAGCCCGGTGTAACCGCTGTCGAGCGCATCCTCGAAGTTGCCGCGGGTCCAGGGGAACCGATAGGCCAGCACTTCGATGGCCTCGACTTCGCCCAGATCGGCGCGCGTCATATGGACCGGCACCAGCGACCGCGATGCCCCGACCGGCGCCTGGGTCGGTACGGTATCGGTCGCGCCGGCGCTGCCGGCCTTGGACGCGCTCATCGTATTCCGGCGGTGTCGGACACCGCACCCATTTCCAGTCCCGCACCGGGCGCCCCGACCGCAGCCGAGGCCGTTTGTGCCCGCGCGGCCGCACGCTCCTCGGTGGTCTGTGCCACCTTGTCGCGCACATAAAGCGGCGCGGCCTGCTCTGCCGGCAACGCCAGCCCGGCGCGCCACGCCCGCCAACCCAGCACGGCGACGGGCAACGCATGCGGCAACGCAGTATCGGCCACATGCACAGCGTGCGCCGCGGCCGGCAGGCGTGCGCCGAAAGCGGTTGCGGCGTTGCCCGCCAGTACATAGGGCCGGGGCGGCGCGGCGAGCGCCTGCGGCGCACTCAAGGCCACGCCTTGCAGGGCGTGCCAGCCCAGCGGGCCCGTCGGCTGCCATTCGTAGAGTGCCCAGTACACCTCGTCCATGCGCGCGTCGAGCGCAGCCAATACGCAATCGGCTAGCGGATCGACCGCGCGCGCAGCCTCGGCGCAGGCCATCAAGGTCGCGACCGGCACCACCGGCACGCCCAGGCCGAACGCCAGCCCTTGAGCGACGCCGGTAGCGGTGCGCAAGCCGGTAAAGGCGCCCGGCCCCGCGCCGAAGGCGACGACGCTGCACGCAGCCAGAGGTAGTTCGGCCTCGGCGAACACGGCCTGCACATCGGGCAGCAATTGGGTGCTGGACACCGCGCCGGTACGGTTGTGGCGCAGATAGACGCGCACCCCTGGCGGCACCGCCGTTGGGCCGAACGGCGCCAAGCCAGTACAGGCCGAGGGTACGACCAGCAGGGCGACCGAGCAGTACTCGGTCGACGTTTCGAGCGCGAGCACCACGGCCGGCCCATGCGCGCGGGCATGGGCCGCACCCACGCCACCTGAGGAAAGAAAATCAGTCATGGCGCTATTGTAATGCCCAGCGCCCGACTAAAAGGGGCCGCGCTGCAACCCGACGCAAACCCGGCGCGCCGCGGACACGGTTTCGGCCTGCGCTCGCTGTGCGCGGGCTTTCGCCGCCGCCGCGTACATGTTGTTACAAAGCCGGCAAGATAGGCGCTCGCGAGCCTTGTGGCGGCGCAGCATTCTGGGGTATCATCTCGCTGTTGTGTCTGCGGCAGTCAGTTTCTAGCAGTCGGTCTGATTTACGCGGCGCAATGATTCAGCGTTTTGCCCCAATCCAGTTTAGACACTGTCCCCATCTGCTCCGGCCCCGCCGCGCATAGTGCGCGGAATGCAAGCTTCAAGCGGCTAGCTTAAAGCGCGTTACGGCTGGCGTCAGCGCCCTGACCGGCCTGCCTGCATCCGAAACAGTCTCTAACGACGATATGTCCTCGCATGAGAGACGTATCACGCCCGCTTTTCGTTTGACTTTGCGTTGTATTTTGCGTCTGGCCTTGCATCTGTCTTTGCATTTCGCTCCGCATTTCGCTCTGTTGATTCCGACGACTTGGGTATGCCGATTGGCGCCGACGCCCTATTCACGTATCCAAGGACAGTTTCATGACTTCGAGTAATCCCCTCGCCGACCTGGCTCAGAACATTCTCACCGATGGCGAAGCCGCTGCGCCCGCGCCCGCGCCCGTGCCCGCGCATGAGGGCCCGAGCTTTGCCGATCTCGGTCTGTCGGCCGAAATCGTCTCGGCGCTGACCGCCACCGGCTACAGCAATCCGACCCCGGTGCAACAGCGCGCGATTCCCGCCGCGCTGGCCGGCCGCGACTTGCTGGTGTCGAGCCCGACCGGGTCGGGCAAGACCGCGGCATTCATGCTGCCTGCGATCGAACGCTTCGCCCAACTGCAAAAGCAAGGCAACAACCCAGGCAACGGCCAGAACGGTGGCGCCGCGCGAGAAGGCGAACGTCGCCGCCCGTCGCCCGTCGCCCGTCCGACCATGCTGGTACTGACCCCAACGCGCGAACTGGCGCTGCAGGTCACGACCGCATCGGAAACCTACGGCAAGCATTTGCGCCGCCTGCGCACAGTCAGTATTCTCGGCGGCGTGCCCTATCGCCAGCAGCTCACCTTGCTGGCCAAGAGCCCCGAAATCCTGGTGGCGACCCCGGGCCGCCTGCTGGACCACCTCCAACGCGGCAAGATCGATCTGTCGCAATTGTCGATACTGGTGCTCGACGAAGCCGACCGCATGCTGGACATGGGCTTTATCGACGACATCGAAACCATCGTCAAGGCCACCCCGGCCGAGCGCCAGACCCTGCTGTTCTCGGCCACCATCGACGGCAAGATCAGCTCGCTGACGCAGCGTCTGCTGCGCAACCCGGAACGCATTGAAATCATGCAGCGTCCGGAACAGCGGGCCAATATCTCGCAATCGATGCACTGGGTCGACGACCGCGCGCACAAGGATCGTCTGTTGACGCACCTGCTGGCGGACCAGGGTCTCGATCAAGCCATCGTGTTTACCGCGACCAAGAACGACGCCGATCAGCTCGCCGCCCGCCTGTCGGACGCAGGCTTCGCCTCGGCACCGCTGCACGGCGACCTGCCGCAAGGCGCACGCACCCGCACCATCCGTGCGCTGCGCGAGCGCAAGGTGCGCGTCCTGGTCGCAACCGACGTGGCAGCGCGCGGGATTGACATCCCGGGCATCACCCATGTGTTCAACTATGACTTGCCGAAGTTTGCCGAAGACTACGTGCACCGTATCGGCCGTACTGGCCGCGCGGGCCGTAGCGGCTCGGCGGTCAGCCTGGTGCATCATGCGGAAGGCCAGGTCTTGAAGCGTATCGAGCGCTACACGCACCAGCGTATGCCGGTGAACGTGATCGTTGGCTTCGAGCCGCGCCGCACCCCGTCGCCGAGCAGCAATCGCCCCGCCAGCGGCCGCCCGGCAGGTGCCGGCGCCCCGGGCAACAAGCGTTTTGGCAACAAGCCAGCCGGCGCAAGCCGCGGCGGCTGGGGGGACAAGTCAGGCGGCGGCCAGCGCGATGGCGCTCACGCTGCGCGCCGCAGCGAAGGCCAGCGCGGTCCGCGCCGCAGCGACTACTAAGTCGACGCCCCTCCCTTCCGCTCGAACCGCGGCCCCGAACCGAACCTGGATCACCAGGCTCGCGGCTCGGTGCGAGCCGGCGCTCCCAGGGCCTCCGCACGCGAAACTGCCGTGCCGAGGCCCTAGCACTTTTCCCAATCCAGTCAGCCACCCGCAGGCTTGGCCACAAGCCGCGCTGCGGCGGCACTCGCACGTGCGGCAGACGGTCGGACATCGCCGGTGGCCGCCGACACCCGCGCAACCGGCTTGCGGTCGCTGCTGCGGGTCGGGACCGGGGGCTTGAGCGCGGTCGCGCTCGGCTGCCGCAATGCCGTATCGGCAGGCGCACCCGACTCCGCTACCGCGGCATGGGTGCGGAAGGACGACACAATCTCCTTCAATTGCGCGGCCTGCTCCTCGAGCGACTGGGTCGCGGCCGACGCCTCCTCCACCAGGGCCGCGTTTTGCTGTGTGGCCTCATCCATCTGCGTCACCGCAATATTCACCTGATCGATCCCGCGGCTCTGCTCGGCCGCCGCACTCGCAATCTCGCGCACAATCTCCGTCACCCGCCCGATCGCCACCTGCGCCTCCTGCATCGTGCTGCCCGCCTTCTCCACCCATTCCGAGCCGCTACCCACCTTGTCCACCGAGGTCTGGATCAGCTCGCGGATCTCCTTGGCCGCCGTCGCGCTGCGCTGCGCCAGCGTGCGCACTTCGCTCGCCACCACGGCGAAGCCCCGCCCCTGCTCGCCCGCGCGCGCCGCTTCCACCGCCGCGTTCAGCGCCAGAATATTGGTCTGGAACGCGATCGCCTCGATCACCGAGATAATCTCCACCATCTTGTGCGACTCGCCCGAGATGTCGCGCATTGTGTTCACCACCTCGCCCACCATGCTGCCGCCACGGTTGGTGATGTCCGCCGCCGAGTCGGCCAACTGGCTCGCCTGCTTGGCGTT
>OUWB011209479.1_pt1 | contig 31026 bp, 35 predicted proteins | sample 1779821 | NCBI WGS metagenome assembly OUWB01 (sample SAMEA3914806, study PRJEB12502) | metagenome | biome: forest; material: soil | place: Canada | collected 2011-08-03 | depth 0.1 m
ATCGCCCATGAGCGCAAGCTCGTCGACATGGCGGCGCACCAGTTGCGCACGCCGCTCAGCGGCCTGAGCATCGAGGCGCAGCTGTGCGCCCGGATGACCGACCCGGTGGAACTGGCGCCGCGGCTGCAGCGGCTATACCAGTCGACGCGGCGCGTCTCGGCCCTGGTCGACCAGTTGCTGAACCTGGCCCAGATCGAGGCGGTTATCCCTGACGGCGATCAGGCGGTGACGGTGCGCGCGGTTCTGGCGACCGTTATCGCCGACCTGGCGCCGGAAGCGGCGCGGCGCGGCGTCGACCTGGCCATCGAGGGCGACGACCTGACCTTGAACGGCACTGAACTGGCCTTGCAACTGATGTTGTCGAACATCGTCGGCAACGCGGTCAAGCACGCGCCGCCAGGTAGCGAGGTCGTTGTGCGCCTGTCGCTCGACGGCGGCCACCGCCGCATCGAGGTCGAGGATGCCGGACCGGGAATCGGCGACGACGCCAAGCGCGTCGCTTTCGATCGTTTCTGGCAGCAGGACAAGGGCGTGCCGGGCGGATCGGGCCTGGGACTGTCGATCGCGTGGGAAGCCGCGGTCCGGCTCGGCGGTCATTTGCGCCTGGCCGACCGCGCCGACGGCAGGAGCGGACTCGTCGTACATTTCGAAGCCTGATCAGGCTCGAGCAACCGGCGCGATAAACGGGGGTCAGTTTGGCGTCAGGCCGTGACCCTAGGGTCGGCGGATGACCGGCTCTCCAAGCGACATGCGCCCGTTTCAGACAAAGGCGGAAATCAAGGCCTATCTTGATGAGGATCGCCTGGCATGCCTGATCTGCGGCCAACGCCTGACCGTGCTGCCGGCGCATCTCAAAGCCCGCCACGGCATGAGTGCCGATGACTATCGCGTCCGCTTCGGCATTCCTTTCAGTTACGGCCTGGCCGGCCAGGATTTTCGCCGCAAGGCGCAGGCGCGCATGCTCGAACTGCGGGCCCGCGGGGTCATTACCGGGCCCGAGCCGGACAAGATCGCGGCCAAGCTGCGCGCCGGGCGCAAGCGGCCGCGCACGGCGCCGGCCTTGCGTCATGACGATGTCGAAAAACTGATGCGCGTGCACGGCCGCCGCGCGCCGTGGCAGGCGCGCGATTTCGAGGAATTCGTGCACCGCGTCGAGAGCGGACGCAGCGTCGCCGCCGTCGGCCGCGACGCCGACATGCCGTCGCGCCAGACCCTGTTCAAATATCTGGCGCGCCACCCCAATCTGAAGACGCGCTACGATCGCGTGCGTCAATCCCAGCCCCTGGCCGTCCAGGTCCGCACGCGCAAGACCGGGGCCCTCTATCGTCAGACGATCGCGCGCCTGCGCAAGGCAGGCATGACATGGGCGCAGATTTCGGCGGCGACCGGCGTCAAGGCGTCGACCCTGCGCAATGCCTGGCGCACCATAAGGCTTGAGGTCGCGCCCGCGTGATCGCGGCGCCTGTCGTCGACCGTTTTTGGGTGAGGCGAGCCCGCCCCTGGAACCTCAGGGGCGGACGGACGTCTAGGGGACCGACGCCCGTCCTGGCTGAGACACGGGGAATGCCTTCGCATAATCAGGATTTGCACGTGTGACTGATGTGAAACTGACGATCGGGGCGCCGCGTATTTCCTCTGCCATCCCCAGAGAATCTGCCTATTCTTAAACTCGCATTAACCAAGACCGAGGCAATTTCGGCCGGGCGCGCCCGGCAGTTTTTGCCGGGTGGGCGAGCGCATTGCAATAGAGTGCGTGACCAAAAATATACTCTGGAGTGCCTATGAACGGGTCCGAAATATTGGGTGTTGGCCGTGACGCCATCTGGCTGACCATTCAATTGTGCGGCCCGATTCTCATGGTCGGCCTGATTGTCGGCGTTTCCATCGGCCTGTTCCAGGCGCTGACGCAGATTCAGGAACAGACCCTGATCTATGCGCCCAAGATCATCGCCATCTTTGCCGCCTTGCTGCTGTTCCTGCCGATGATGGGGGCGCTGCTGGCCGGCTTCATGCACGAGATCGCCACCAAGATCGCGGGAATTTGATCATGTGGGCGGCGGCTCCCGAGCTGCGCATAGACCCGGTTCTGGCGCACGCCACGCATATGGCGGCGACGTCGTCGCTCGCCGATATCACCTCCTATTTCGGCACCTCGTCCTCACTATGGGTGACGGGGCTGATCTTTTTCCGCATGGCCGGGGTCGTCATGCTGATGCCCGGCATGGGCGACACCGGCGTGCCGACGCAGGCACGGCTGGCCTTCACCCTGCTGTTCGCCCTGATGATGACGCCGGTCGTCGGCAATACCTTGCCGGGCTTGCCCACCGGCCTGGGCGAGATGATCGGCCAGGTGTTGCACGAAGTGATCATCGGCCTGATTCTCGGCAGCCTGATGCGCGTGATGATCTTCACCCTTCTGACCGCCGGCGAGGTCATCTCGTTGCAGACCGGCCTGTCCTTCGCTCAGACCGCCAACCCGGCCCAGGCCCAGCCGTCGACCTCGGTCGGCTCGTTCATGTCCATGCTCGGTCTGGTCCTGGTCTACGCCACCAATACCCACCACCTGTTCATTCGCGCCTTCGTCGATTCGTATCAGGTGTTTTCGCCGTTGAAGAAGATCATGCTGGCCGATGCCGCGACGCTGATGGTGCGGACCTTGAGCCAGAGTTTCGTTCTGGCCATGCAGATGTCGGCGCCGCTGATCGTGTTCGCCCTGATCTTCAACATCGCCGTCGGCTTCGTCGGGCGGGTGATGCCCAACTTCCCGGTGTTCTTCGCGGCGACGCCTCTGTCCCTGCTGCTGGGCCTGTCGCTGTTCGCCCTGGGCCTCGGATCCATCGGTATGGTGTTTATCGACCACTACCAGGACATGATGTCCATTCTGATCCGGAGTAGGTGAAGTGGAGCACAATTCGGTCGCCGCTACGCTCAGATCTCCGATGCCTTTTGGCATCGGCAAGGCCGACTGGCCGCCGCGCCCGTTGGCGCGTAAGCCCGCGCGGCGTCTGAGCGCATAAAATGGCTGAGGAATCCGAAGGCGACAAAACAGAAGAGCCATCGGCTCGAAAGCTCCAGCAGGCCAGGGAAGAAGGTAATGTCCCCAAGTCGCCGGAGCTGCCGCAAGCGCTGTCTCTGATCGGCGCCTGCGCCCTGATCGCGCTCAAGGGGCCGGATGTCTGCCAGACCATGGTGAGCGCCCTGTTGCCGTTCATCGCCCATCCGGAGCAGTTCGTAGGCGCACTGAATGGCGGCGACGGCGGTCTGACGATTGCCCGCGATCTCGGCGTGGCCGTTCTGCCGGTGATGATCATGATCCTGGGTGTGACCATGGTCCTGGGCGTCGCCGGCAATGTGCTGCAGACCGGCCTCATGTTCGTGCCGAAGAAGCTGGCGCCGGACTTCACCAAACTGAACCCGATGCAAGGATTTGGGCGCCTCTTCGGCGTCGATTCCTACATTCAGTTCGGCAAGACCGTCCTGAAGCTGATCATCACGGCCATCATCGTCTATATGGTGATGAAGTCGCGCGTGGTCGATGTCCTGGTCCTGTCCCGGGCGTCGCCGTTGCTGATCCTGCCCTATGCGCGCGAAGCCTTCATCGCCCTGGCCATGGCGGTATGCATCTTCTTGATCATAGGCGCCGGCGCCGACTACATAATCCAGCGCATGCGCTTCATGCAAAGGATGCGCATGTCGAAGCAGGACTTGAAGGAAGAATTCAAGCAGCAGGAAGGCGATCCGCACGTCAAGGCCAAGCTCAGGCAACTGCGCTTCGAAAAGTCGCGGCGGCGGATGATGGCCAATGTCGCCAAGGCGACGGTGGTGGTTACCAACCCGACCCACTACGCCGTGGCTCTGCGTTACGAACAGGGCGAGCAGACGGCGCCGGTCTGCGTCGCCAAGGGCATGGACGAGGTCGCCTTGAAAATCCGGGAAGAAGCCGGCAAGCACGAGGTGCCGATCGTCGAGGATCCGCCGCTGGCACGGGCGCTATACGCCGCGGTCGAAATGGACCAGATCATTCCGCAGGAGCACTTCGCCGCGGTGGCCAAGGTGATCAGCTTTATCCTGACCCGGCGCCGAAGAGGGTTCTGAGCCTATTCCGCGGGCTGAGCCACGACGGGTTCATCCTTCTTCGGAAACGGCCGGAAGGTCGCGGCGATCAGCAAGGCGCCGACGCCCATGCCGAAACTGGCAATGTACAGCCAGCCATAGCTGTGGGTGGTGTCGAAGATCCAGCCGCCCAGCACCGGGCCGGTCGACATGCCGAGGCTGCCGGCCATGGCAGTGCCGCCGATGATCGTGCCCATCATGCGCAGCGGGACGTTCTCGCGGATGATTACCGCATACAGCGGCATGACGCCGGAATAGGTAAAGCCGAACAGCGCCGCGACGATGTAAAAAGCGATCAGATCGCGGCAGACATAATAGGTCAGGGCCACAACCGCCTGGACCAGAAGGCCGGCGACCAGGACGCGCTTGGCGCCGAAACGGTCGCCCAGTATGCCGAAGCCGATGCGCCCGCCAAGCCCGGCCAGGCCCTCCAGGCTGTAGATCGACACCGCCGCCATCGCCGGAATGCCGCAGAGTATGGCGTAGCTGACCGTATGGAAGATCGGACCTGAATGGGTGGCGCAGCAGAAGAAGTTGGTCAGCATCAGGATGATGAACTGCGGCGAGCGCACGGCGTCTTTCAGCGACATCTCCGGCGGCGACATTTCCGGTGCGGCGGAGGTGTCGGGCGCCGCGGCCGTGGCCGGCGCGTCAAGCGCCGGCGGACGGCGCACCAGGAAGGCTATGGGGATCATGGTCACCGCCGCGATGCCGGCGATGATCAGCATCGAGGTGCGCCAGTCGTGGGTAGAGATCAGCCACGCGGCGACCGGCGACATGGTCATCGGTGCCATGCCCATGCCGGCCGAGACCAGCGATACGGCGAGACTGCGCTGGGTGTCGAACCAGCCGGTGACCGTCGCCATCATCGGCGCGAAGATGGCCGAGGTCGCCGTGCCGACCAGCAGGCCGAATACGAGCTGGAACAGCACCAGCGACGGGCACAGGCTGGCCAGCGCCAGACTTCCCGCCAACAGAATCGACCCGGTCAGCACCACCAGCCTGGGGCCGAAGCGGTCGGTCACCGTACCCCAGGCGATGCTGCCGACCGCCATGGCCAGAAAGCCTACGGTCATGGCGCTGGAAATACCGGTGCGCGACCAGCCGGTGGTCTTGGCCATCGGCGTCAGGAAGACGGGCAGGGAGAACATCGCGCCCATCGCCACGCAGCCCAGAATCCCGCCGGCTATGACGATCACCCAACGATAGTGTTTGTCGATCATGCGGAGTCCTCCCCTGGCCAATCCTGGACGCTCAGGATACCATTGTTCTCAGCAGCCGTCATTCGAGGCCGTAGACCAGGCTGAGCCGTCCATCTGGCAGGGCCTGCGCCTTTTGCAGGGCAAGGCCGCGCCGCTTGTGGGCGTGGGCGAACAATACCCGGCCGTCGCCGCAGATCAGCGGATGGACGAGCAGCCGCAATTCGTCGACCAGGCCCCCGTCGAGCAGGGTGGCGAGCGTCCGCCCGCCTCCGACCAGGTAGATATTCCGGCCGGGCTGGGCCTTGAGCGCCGCGACTTCGTCCGCGGTCCGCAGGAACCGCGTCCGCGGCCACTGCGTCTGCGTCAGGGTGGTCGACAGGACATAGTGCGGAGTCCGCGTGATGAAACGGGCCCAATCGCGCTCGGCGGCGGTCGGCGGGGCGCCGGTGATCCAGACGGGTGTTTCAGGCTCGGCCTGGATGCCCGTCCAATAGCGCTCGTAGCCCGGATACATGCCGCCACCGAGGAGGCAGGCATCGATCTCAGGCGTTACGTCGTAATCATCGGCCCAGGCCTCGACCCAATCGGCCATGTCCTCCGCGTCGGCATAGCAGCCGTCGAGGGAAATCTTCATCCCGGCAATCAGCTTGCGCATGACATCCGCCTATAGGGAAAGCCGGCGCTCGTACTCGGCCTTCAGGCTTTCCCTGATCTGCGAGTAGGGCGCCATCTTTGCACCGGTGAGGCGCCCGGCCAGGAAGTCGAGATGGGTATGCCAACCGGTGCTGACGCCCATAAGCGTGCCGCGGTCGGGGACACGGCTGTGGATCAGCGTCAGGCGGACATTGGCGCCCTCCTCGGCCAGGGTGAATTCCACGTCGCCGACCTCGTTCCAATGATAGGCCAGGCGATGCGGCGGTTCGAAAGCCACCATACGGCTCGTCTGGACGAAGTGAGGCGGCGTATCGTCGGACCGCGTTTCCGGCGGGTTCGCCAGTTCGTCGTTGCGCCAGGCCAGTTCGAAGGTCGACCCGGGCTCCGGCTTCATGTCACCCGAGGCCAGCCATTGCCGGCGCAGGTCGGACTGGGTGAGATAGGCCCAGACGCGGTCGATGGGGCCCGGCAACAGGCGCTCGATCTTGAGCGTGGCCGGTTCGATCAATGTGCCGTAGGCGTCGGGAGCGGCAAGTTCGGTCATCGGTCGTCTCTCTTTTCTGAAGATGAAGGTGGAAGCGTTTGGGGCCTGGCGTCGGCCTCGCGCAGCAACCGTTCGAGGATGTCGAGACGGCCGTTCCAGAAGCGTTCGTAGAAGCCGAGCCATTCGTGGGCGCTGGCCAGGGGACCCGGCGCGAGGCGGCACAGATGGGTGCGGCCGCGCACTTCGCGGCGGATCAGCCGGGCGCGTTCCAGCACCTGGATGTGCTTCGACGCGGCGGCCAGCGAGATGGCGTACGGCTGGGCCAGTTGCCCGACCGAGCGTTCCCCGCCGGCCAGGTCGCGCAGCATCCCCCGGCGCGTGGCGTCGCCGAGCGCATGAAAGACGATGTCGAGATCGGGGGCATGTAATTCAATCATGTGGTTGAATATAGTTTGGCGCGCCCAGATAGTCAACCATTTGATTGAATGTCACGTGACTCTTCACGTTTCCGGGAAGCAATCCACTGATCCACAAGTGGTTTTTGCCGTAAGCGTGCTTTTTCCCAAAATAGGTTAATATCAGGGGGTGTGATTCGCTTTCCCCCTTGCGCCGCAAGGGTATGTAAGCCGCGTTCCAGAAAGGTGCCCGCCTTGTCCGTTGCCAAGTCCCCGTCCGCCGATACGCCCGCCGCCAGCGGGGCCGTAGCCGGCAAGAGCCCTCCGGCGATCACCGCCGCGCGGCTGCGGTCCGCGGTCAATCCGTTGAGCCTGCTCATCGTCGCCGCCATTGTCGCGGTGGCGTGCGGCAGCGTCTATCTGGTGTCCGGGCGATTGCCGGTCGGTATCGTGCTGGCGGTCATACTGGTCGCCTTCGCCGGCGTGATCTTCCTTGGCATGTTCGCCTTTTCCACCGAGGAGGAGATATTGAAGTCCGAGGGTTTCAAGGCGGCCGAGATCGTCGGCGCCCTGGCCGAGCCGGCGGCCATCGCCGGCTTCGACGGCCATCTGCTGGCCGCCAATCCGGCGTGGAAGGATGCCGGCGGTTCGGCTAAGCGCCTGCCGGCGGGCGATGAGGCGCCGGCCCTGTTCACGGCGCTGCGCGAAGCCAAGTCCCAGGGGACCGGGCGCGCCCTGGTGCGTCTCGGCGGCTTCGATTTCGAAATGGTCGCCTCGCGCCTCGGCGACGATCTGGTGTTGGTGCGCGCCGCGTCGCAGGGCGTGCTGGGCACCGGCCTGCTGCTCAATCACGAAATCCACCAGGCGGGCCTGCACGGCGAGGACTATCTCAGCCATGACGACGCTGCTTCGACGCCCGAGTCCGTTGAGACCGAGCATCCCGAAGCCGTGCTCGACACCTTCGCCGGCGCCGCCCCTTTCGGCGCCGCCCTGCTGATGGGCGAAAATATCTTTTCGGCCCATGTCGCCGAGTTCAATACGGTCTTCGCCGCCCTGCTCGAGCAAAAAGCCGATGCCCTGACCGGCTGCGCCTTCGGCGATTTCATCACCGAGGCGTCGAAGGCCGACCTCGCCGAAAGGTTTGCACCTGGCAAGGACGCCAAGAAAGACAAGGCCGGCGTCGGCAAGGCGGGCCCGTTCGACATCGTGCTGACCGCGGCCAATGCCTCGAAGCAGATGACCGAACGCGCCGTGCAGATCTATGTCAGCCCGGTCAAGGACGGCTTCAACGTCTATCTGTTCGATGTGTCCGAACAAAAGCGCCTCGAACAGAACCTGATCCAGGCCCAGAAGATGCAGGCGATCGGCCAGGTCGCCGGCGGCATGGCCCACGACTTCAACAATCTGCTGACCGGGTTCAAGTTCCGCAACGACCAGTTGCTGCTCAACCACCCGCTGGGCGATCCGTCCTATGACGACCTGAACGGCATCCGCCAGATCATCGCCCGTGCCGAGGACCTGGTGCGCAACCTGCTGGCTTTCGCGCGCAAGCAGACGGTCAAGCGCGTCACGCTCAATGCCGGCGAGATGGTCAGCGAGGCCGAGGTGCTGCTGCGCCGCCTGGTGCGCGAGGACGTCAAGCTGGAAACCGATTACGGCCGCAACCTGCCCAATGTCCATGTCGACAAGGGGCAGATGGAAATGGTCATGATGAACCTGGTGGTCAATGCGCGCGACGCCATGAAGGCCCAGGGCGGCGGCAAGGTGATGATCAAGACCACGGCGCTCAGCCAGGCCGAGGCCAAGGCTCAGGGCTGGGCCGAAACGCCGGCCCAGGGCGCGGCGCTGATCGAGGTGTCGGACACCGGGCCGGGCATTCCGGCCGACATCGTCGCCAAGGTGTTCGAGCCCTTCTTCACCACCAAGGCCCAAGGCGAAGGCACCGGGCTTGGTCTGTCGACCGTGCACGGCATCATCAACCAGGCCGGCGGCCATATCATCATCGAAAGCCCGCCGGGGCAGGGCGCGACCTTCCGCATCTTCCTGCCGGTGTGGATCGAGACCGAAGCCGAAAAGGCGGCGCCCAAGCCGGCCGTCGCCGCCAAGCCGGTGCCCAAGGATCTGTCGGGCGTCGGCCGCATCCTGTTCGTCGAGGACGAGCAGATCGTGCGCGGCATCGCCGCCCACCTGCTGCGGCAGCGCGGCTATGAGGTGCTGGAGGCCGAGGACGGCGAACAGGCGCTGGAGATCATCGAGGCCGAGAACGGCAAGTTCGACCTGTTGATCTCCGACGTCATCATGCCGGGCATGGACGGGCCGTCGATGCTGAAGAAGGCGCGGCACCTGCTCGGCAATGTGCCGGTGATGTTCATCTCGGGCTATGCCGAATCCGAATTCAGCGACCTGCTGGAGGCCGAAAAGGGCATCTCGTTCCTGCCGAAGCCATTAGATATCAAGACTTTAGCGGAGCGCGTGAAAGAGCAATTGGCGGCTTAAGTCTCGCGCGAAGCGCTAATCATGGGCGTTGGTAACGCCGATGCCGCAGGATGAGCATAAAATCTGCGTTAATCTGCGTGCATCTGTGGATAATTCTTCTTCGAAAAGAAGGGTATCCACAGATGCACGCAGATTAACGCAGATTTCTTGGGCGCCTGCATAAAGGATGGCCGTCCTGGAAGGCGCTGCGCGCCTCAACAGGCCGTGCCGCCCTCGACCTTGATCGACTGCGAGGCGCCCTTCCACGTAATGGTCAGGTTGCCGGTCATTTCGACGCTGTCCGTGTCCTCATGCGCCGTGCCGGTGATATAATTCTCGGCGACCGTAAGCTTGCCGTCGGCCGAGCGGAATAGCCTGAGCCCGCCCTTGCCCGACTGGGTCTGCGACACCAGCTTGACCCCGATCATCTGGCCGTCGATCTTCATCAACCCCTTGGCATCGGTGTCGACCGCGTCCTCGACGAAGAGGCTGGCGCCCGGCTGGGCGCCAATGCGGCTGAACACCGTCATGCAGCCCTGAATGCCGCTATAGTCGGCCTCCGCAAGCGTATCGACCGAAAAGGCCGCCTTCGGTGGCGCGGGCGGCTTTTGCACCGCGGCCGGCGGACTCTTGGGTTGGCAAGCGCTTATCAGGATGGCGCCGGTCAACAGCGCGGCAACGGTCGCTTTGGTCATATCTCCCCCTCTCAGTCGTGAAACGTTAGCACGGATGTGCCGACCGATCCACTGCCGCCAGCCGGGCCAGCACATGGTCGCGCTGCGCCGTCAGTCCCTTGTAGGCCAGTTGCGCCGGGTTCATCGCCGCCAATTGCCCGGCAAGCTGTGCCGCCAGCTCCGGCGGATGGCTCGCCAGGGCGTCCAGCGGATTGAGATGGATGCGGATGGTGAACAGGATGGCGCCGGTCTTCGGCAGCTTGCGCAGGGTCTGGCGTTCCAGTCTCAGGAACGCGCCCCCGGCAAAATCATAAGGCCGGCCGATCGGCGGATGGAATAGCGCATCGTCGTCGTGAATCGACCAGTTCCAGCGGATCACCGGCTGTTCCGGGCGTAGATTGTCGAAGATGCGCTCGATCATCCCGGCATGGCGCGTGCCTTCGCCGAAGTCCGGCACCGGGGCGTGGACCTCGTGCAGCGGCCGGCCGAATTTTTCGCGCAAATGCCACGATGATGGAAAGCATAGGGACGCCGCGCTCAGCCGCCACGCATCCTCACCCTTCGCCATGATCACCAGATCCTCCTGCACCAGGGAAGCCGCGGTCAGCAGCGGGGGCAGGGGGCTCAGCAGGTCGGCGCGACGAAAGGCCGGCAAGATGTCGACGGCTGTGCCGTTCGGGCGATAGATGTCGGGAAAGCGCGCCGGCAGATGGGCGGCCAGCATGTCCAGCACTTCGCGCTGGGCGTCGAAGCTGCCGGGCTCGGCGGCGAAGACCTGCTCCGGGGCGCGCTGGGACACGCGGTCCTTCTCGTCGAGATAGGCGCGAAGCCGGCCGTCGACCTCGATCCATTCCGCCGGATCGAGCGGTTTCAGACCGATGGTGAACGGCTTGCTCGAGCCATCGAAAGGGGTGTGGAAATCGGGCATATCGCCGGATTAGCATGAGAGGTAAAAGCAAGAAACCCCACCACCACCCTTCGCTGCGCTACGGGCGGTCCCCCTCCCCGAACAAGTCGGGGAGGTACAAAAAAGCCGGCCGGATTGCTCCGGCCGGATTTCGAAACCTTACCAACCGTTCCAGCCTTACTTCTTGAGGAAGCCGGCGAACTTGTTGTTGAAGCGCGACACGCGGCCACCACGGTCGAGCAGCGTCCCCGAGCCGCCGGTCCAGGCCGGGTGCGTGCGCGGGTCGATGTCGAGATTGAGGACGGCGCCTTCCTTGCCATAGGTCGAGCGCGTCTTGTAGGTGGTACCATCGGTCAGAGTGACCGTGATCCAATGGTAGTCGGGGTGGCCTTCGCTTTTCATCGTCGTGTCCTTCCACGTCGGCCAGCATGGTGACGACGCGAGAAAATGGGTGGGGCGGCCAGAGGCACCGTTAGGTGGAAATCTCCACTTGCCGCGGGAAGTCGCGCCTCTTACATGAACACCCAGCGCAACGCAAGACTTTCCCAGAGGTGCAATGGCCGATTCGCCGCCGCCGGACCACGCTGCCCCGCCGAAAGACCGCCCCTCGCCCGGGGCCGAACTGGCGCGGCAGATGCAGCAACAGGCCGGCCGTCGCGAGAAAAGCCGCGATCTGCGCCCGCTGGTCCGGCTCATGCCCTACATGTTGCGGCAAAAGGTCAATTTCGGCTTCATGCTGCTGTTCCTGCTGATCTCGTCGACCACCGTGCCGGCGATGACCTTCCTGGCGCGCCGGTTGATCGATAACGGGTTCGGTATGGGCAATACGGGCGCGCTCAATACCACCTTCGCCGTGCTGGGCGTCATCATCGTCGTCATGGCCCTGGCCACGGCGCTGCGTTACTTCTTCATCACGCGCCTGGGCGAACGCATCGTCGCCGACCTGCGCGAGGACGTTTTCGCCCATATCCTGAGGCTCGACCCGGGCTTCTTTCTCAAGATTCGCACCGGCGAGGTCATTTCGCGTCTGACCGCCGATATCCAGATCATCGAGACCCTGGTTTCGGCCTCGGTGTCGATCGCGCTGCGCAACCTGGTGACCTTCGTTGTCGGCCTGACCATCATGTCGATCGTCAGCCCCAAGCTGACCCTGCTGGTCGTCTGTACGTTCCCGTTCGTCATCGTGCCGCTGGTGGTTTTCGGGCGCCAGGTCGGCAAGGCGACGCGCGATACCCAGGACGCCTTCGCCCGCGCCATCGGCTTTGCCGGCGAGGCGCTCGACGCGCTCGAAACCGTCCAGGCCTTCGTGCGCGAGCGCTTTACCCAGGGCCGGTTCGACGAGGGCGTCGAGGCCGCCTACAAGAAGTCGGTCGGACGCATGGCGACGCGCGCCGTCATGACGGCCCTGTTCATCGTCCTGGTCCTGGGCGGTGTTGTCCTGGTTCTGTGGCTGGGCGCGCAGGACGTCATCCACCATCGCATGAGCGCGGGCACCTTGGCGCAGTTCGTGCTGCTGGCCATTGTCACCGGCGGCGGCGTGGCCAATCTCAACGAGACCTGGGGCGACGTGCAAAAGGCCGCCGGCGCCATGACGCGCATCGACGAGCTGCTGCGCAGCGAGCCCGGCATCCGCGCGCCGTCACGCGCCATCGTCCTGCCCGATCCGGGGCGCGGCCAGATTCGCTTCGACGCCGTCCGCTTTTCCTATCCGTCCCGTCCCGACGCCGTGGTGCTCGACGGCTTTTCGCTGGACGTGCGGCCGGGCGAGACCGTGGCCCTGGTCGGGCCGTCGGGCGCCGGCAAGTCGACCGTGTTCAAGCTGTTGCTGCGCTATTACGATTACGACCAGGGCCGGATCGAGCTCGACGGCGTCGATATCCGCGCCGCCGACCCCAAGGCGGTACGCGAGCGCCTGTCGCTGGTGGCCCAGGATGCGGCGCTGTTTTCCGGCTCGGCTGAGGAGAATATCCGTTATGGCCGCGAAGGCGCCACCGGCGAGGAGGTGCGCCAGGCCGCCGCCAAGGCCCAGGCGCTGGGCTTTATCGAAGCCTTGCCCGACGGTTTCGACCATCAGCTCGGCGAACGCGCCAAGTCGTTGTCGGGCGGCCAGAAACAGCGCCTGTCGATCGCCCGCGCCCTGGTGCGCAACGCGCCGGTGCTGTTGCTCGACGAGGCGACCTCGGCGCTCGACGCCGAGAACGAGCGTTTGGTGCAGATGGCGCTGAACGAGGCGATGAGCGAACGTACGACGCTGGTCATCGCCCACCGCCTGGCGACGGTGCTCAAGGCCGACCGCATCGTGGTCATGGAGGCGGGCAAGGTCGTCGACATCGGCACGCACGACGCCCTGGTGGCGCGCGACGGCCTCTATGCCCGTCTGGCGCGGATGCAGTTCAACGGGTAGGGACGCGATTTCGCGCGCGAAGCGCCTTCAGATAAGAAGAATTTAGCCACGGAAAACACGGAAAGCACGGACTTCGTGGTAGTCGGGCACACCGGTGGGATACATCGAGACAGCGCTGCGCGCAGCTTCTAGTCCGTGCTTTCCGTGTTTTCCGTGGCTAGAATCTTTCTTTCCTCATCCCGCGAACATCGCCATCGGCAGGCCCTTGTGGCCACGCAGCAGCGGTTTCGGCACCTCGAAGATCGTTCCCGCGGCGCCGAGATCGCCGACGATTTCCTGCGCCGCCGAGGTGACCACCAGCCGGTCGAGATCCGGGCCGAAGAAGCTCAGCGACGTCGTATTCTTGGCCGGCAGTATGACGTCGAAATCGAGCGACCCGTCGGGCTTGTAGCAACTGACCCGGCCGCCGCCGTAGTGCGACACCCACAGCCGGTCGTCGGCATCTACCGTGCAGCCGTCGGGCAGGCCGACGCCATCGGGGAACTTGGTGAAAACGCGCCGGTTCGACGCGGAGCCGTCGGCGGCGATGTCATAGAGGTAGACGATGCCGTCGTGGGTTTCGTTGTGGTACATGCGCGTGCCGTCCTTCGAGAAGGCCGGGCCGTTGGTGCACACATAGTTGGTGTCGATGACGTGGACGCTCATGTCCGGATCGATGCGGTAGAGCGACGCCGTGCGATCCTTGAACGCCATGTCCATGGTGCCCGTCCACAGCCGCCCCTTGGCGTCGCACTTGGCGTCGTTCAGCCGGTTGCCGGGCTTGTCGGGCTCGACGCCGAGCACCTTGGTCAGTTTGAACGGATCGATATCGAGGAAGTAGACGTCGTTCTTCACGCCGACGACGAAGCCGCCCTTTTCGCGCTCGATCACCCAGCCGATAATGTCGGGCATGCCGAAGCTCTGCACGACGTCGCGCCGCGCCAGGTCATAGCGATGTAGCTGCTTACCCAGGATATCGACGAAAAACACGGAATTGTGACGCGGCGACCAGATCGGCCCTTCGCCCAAAGGATAGCCGGGCTTGGTCAGGGGAATAATCGCCGAATCGTCGGCCTTTTTCGCCTTTGCGGCCTGAGCCGCGAGGGGAACGGCCGCGCCTATTCCCAGGGCCAAACCCAATCCCAGTCCGCCACGGCGCGTGAACGCACTCATGCTCGCCTCCCTTTTTTTATAGCTCAAGCGCCGCATGGCTCCTCGCATAAGCTCGGGCGGCCAGTCGGCCTTGCCGGATTGCCTGCCTTACGGGAATGTCTGCCTTAAAGGTCAGGCAATCCGGAGGGATTAGCCTCTGCCACGTTCCGTTTGTCAATGGTTTGACCACCGTAGTTCGCCCACCTGACGTCGGGCCTGAAACGAGGCCTGATATTGGTTGAAAACGATTGCGTGAAATCAATGCCGCGGTTACGACTTAGCCATAATGGCGGTGTCATATAACAGTCACCCTGGCCGCGCGTCTTGGCGAGCTGGGGGAAATCTACAGTGGAGTAAACCCCGTGTTACGGTTTTTCGTTTCGACCGCCGCCCGCTTCTGTGAAGCTCGCGGCGTGGCGTCCGCCGCCGCTTTTGCCATCGACTATGCCCGCGCCGCGCCTTGGGCCGCGCGCTGGAGCACCTTTATCGACCGCTTCTGCCGTCGCCGTTTCGGCACGGCTGCCCCCCTCGACCTGATCCAGATGGGCCTGGCCCGCCCAGGCGGCATCAGCCACGCGCGCCAGATATTCCGGTTGCGCGCGCATTACGACGTCATCGCCGCCTACTTCTCCGACATGGCCGCCGTACGCATGGTCTTCGAGCGCGCCGTGCCCTTGGCCGTGGCAACCGGCGCCAGGGGGGACGTCTACCGACTCGATGTCGCGACACCCCTGCCGTATATGCGCGCCGAGGGCGAGTTGATGCTGGCGCTCAGTCACGCCGGCGGGCTGGTGGCGGCGCTGCCTTTCCGCTTCGGCTATTGCGGCGGCAACCGTCTGGCGTTGCGCCTGGGCCATATGCATGTCGTCGCGCCGGGGCGGAGCGTCGAGGCCGATCTCCATGGCCTGCCGCTGCGCGCCGTCCTGATGGACGGGGTCTATGCGATCGTGCAGGAACTCGGCATCACCGAATTGACGGCCGAGCTCGACGGCACGAGCGATCTTTGGAGCGCCTTCATGCGCGATTGCGGCGCCGCGTACATACCGGGCGGCCGCTTCGACTTGCCGCTGGAGGGCCAATTCTGGCACTCGGATGCCGGCCGCGCCGCTCTGGGAGACGCCTGGGTGGCGCAGCAGTTGTTGCGGGCCGAGATCATGTCCCAAGCCAGTGCCGCGGTTGCGTCGTGGCTGCGCTATGACGAGACCATTGCCCGCCGCGCCCGCCGTCCCGTGGCCGTCGGCACGCACACGAAATAAGCCGTGCAAATCTGATAAAAAGCGACCGCCCCTTACGGGGGCGCGCCGACGCCTGTGTCATCCTTATGAAAGCGTAAATGGACGGCCGGCCGGGCCGCCACCCGTAGTGTAAAGCTGCAGTGTGCCGAAGGCCTATATTCGCCGAACGGGTGAATAAATACCGCCGGACGGACTGTTTACGCCGAAAAATTCAACGGATCATCGATCTAGACGAGAGGCGGCTTTTCCATGGAAAGCACGTTGCTGGCAACGGCGCGCCGAATTCACGTGGCGCAGGGATTCAAGAAGACGAAGTTCTTCGTGCTGAAGTATGTTCAGTACTTTCCCTATTCGCAACGCTGGGTCCGTTTTATCGACGGCTATTACGGCCGTTATACCGGCGAGACCGCGCCGATCGAACTGGTGCGCACCAAGTTCCTGCGCAGCTTCTATAGCCGCAAGCTGTCGCCGGTCGCCCGGCTGGGCAAGCTGAAGGCGCATTATGATTTTCTCGAAACCCACTTCCGCGACCACCTGATCCGCACCGTGCTGTCCGGCGCCGAGATCCGCCTGGCCTCGTTGACCGGCAAGGGCGGCGGTCTCTACGATATCGGCCTGGCCCAGCATCCGCGCTACCGCGCCGAGGGCGACCTGACCCTGTTCCTGCGCCGTCGCGGTGACGATGTGGCGCTGGCGGCCCTGACGTTCAGTTTCGCCTCCGGCGTGGGCAGTTTCGCCTCCGGCGGGGGCGGCCGGCCCAGCCTGCATATCGGCGGGCTGCAAGGTCCCCAGGCTGACGACGGCAAGCAGCGCGTCGTCGACGCCACCCGCGATCTCAACGGATTGCGTCCGAAGGGCGCTGTGCTCAGCGCCTTGTACGATCTGGCGGCCGTGCTCGGCGCGACCGACATCGAAGCGGTCGGCATGGTCAATCATCCCCTGAACGACCGCCGCCACGCCGTCTTCGCCGATAACGACTCGTTTTGGGCCGAGCAGGGGGCCCAGGCGCTTTCCGGCGGCGATTTCCGCTTGCCGGCGCGGTTGCCGCAGCGCGCGCTCGAGGAGGTCCCCGCCAAGAAGCGCAAGGACTGGCTGGCGCGCAACGCCCTGCGTGAGACGGTCACGGCTCAGGTGACGCCGATGTTGCGCTCGTGGTTCCGTGTCAATGAGGCGGCCCGTCCCGACGAGGATATCCGTCCCTATCTCATACCGGCCGGCCAACCCCTCTATGGCGATTTCGAGCTGTTCCCGGCGGAATAGATGGCGCGAGCGGGTGCATCGCTCTGTCTCGCGCCCGACGAAAGCCGATGCCTTGCGAAATGGATTTCATCCGATCATTGAATCGGCAATCGCATTGCTCGTCCGGTACAAGGCCTCGGCCAGGGCCAGCGGGGATATGGCGGCCTGTCCCAAAATCCATGGCATCAACACCGCGAGCTGAGCCGCGGCGATCTGTCCCGCAATCAGCGCCAAAGGGACATGATGCGGCCGGCCGTGGGCACGCCCCTCAAGACGCGTTTCGATCAGCTCGCTGAGCACGCGCTGCATCGAGCCATAGGCCGGCAGGTAGACCAGCACGCGGGCCAACGCCTGATTGTCGCGAAAATGCTGCAGCAGGGCGCCGAAACGCGGCGGCAGGGTCTGGGCGCCGACCAGTTCGGCCAAGCCGCCGAGCGGCATGCGCACGCAGTCGCGGAACAGATCGTCCTTGGTGCGGAAGTGCTCGTAAAGCGTCGAGCGGCCGACATCGGCGCGCGCGGCGACCGCGGCCATGGTCACCGCCGGATAGTTGTTTTCGAACAAGAGGTCGAGAAAGGCCGCCTGGATCGCGCCTCGTGTCCGGCTTTGCTGGCGAGTCAACGGGTGCAATCCAAGGGCAGACATATTTGTCTCCGTGTCCGGTATCGGACAATGCATATATCCTGTCCGAAGGCAGACCGCACCTCTTTTGCTAGCGTTTGGGTCCCGTTACCCGAAGAGACCCCTCATGACCCAACCGCTACGCTATTTGCAATTGAATGGCCCAGCCTATGGCTGGCTGCTCGCCTTGACGACCTTGGTGTCGTGCATCCTGATCGCTCATCACCCGATTCCGGACTTGCATGACCCGGCGCGCGGCCTGCAAAACATCGTCGCCCTGGGCGGGGCCGAGCGCTGGATGCACGGCGCGATGATCCTGATCGTGCTGCTGCTGACCACCGGCTTTTCCGGCTTCGCCTGGCGGCTGGGCGTGGCGCACCCCCTGGTCATGGCCGGCTGGTTGAGCCAGGTCCTCGGTGCCGCGGCGATGATCGGCGCGGCCCTGCTCGACGGTTTCGTCATACCGGACGTGGCGGCGCGCGGCGTCGCCGAGGGCGGCAACCCGGCGGGCATCTATGACCTCATCGCCCTGTGCGGCGCCTGGCTTCAGGCCGATACCAAGCTGGGCTTCGTGCTGATGGCGCTGTCGGCGGTGTTTTTCGGTCACGCCCTGCTGCATCACAAGGGTGGCGCCTTGTGGATCGGTCTTTTGGGCATCGGCGCCGGCGGGTTCTCGGCGGTCTATGTTTTGACCCTGGCCGCGCGCTTCAACCCGCCGCTGCTCCTGGCCTATATGACGGCGCAGGCGGCATGGCACCTGACGGTGGCCGTCTGGATGATCCGCGGGCTCAGGCGCCCCGAATGACGGCCGTTCCGGCACCCGCGGCTTGACTATGTTTGCGATACATGCAAAGCTTACTTTGCATTATGCAAAGTAAGGTGGGCAAGTCCGATGGGTGCGCCCTTCAATCCATGGAGCGCAGGAATGACATTGCACCATCAATCCCGGCCTCGTCTGTATGCGTTGCTCGTGGCACTTTGCCTTGTCCCGAGCGTCCTGGTTGTCGCGGCTTTTCCGTGGCTCAGGCAGCAACCGCTAAATTGGGTTCTTTTTGTCACCGGGATCGCCGGAATCCTGACGATCCTGGCGAGTCTTGCGCTCGCCATTTTGCACGACCGTTCAATCGGTGAATGGGAGAGAAGTAACGCGCGGTTTTCGGGCCATTGGGGAGACGCGATAGGCACGTCCTTGGTGGCGCTGCTTCTCACCGTGCCGCCAGGCCGTGAATGGGTTCTCTCCGTGGTGGCGCGTTTCGCTGGCGCGCCGAATCCAGATCCGAAACTTGTTTTTCTCGCCTTCGCGCTCGGCTTCGGGACGCTCGTCATAGCGAGAGTTGTGTGCATGGCGGTCGTCAGCATTGGTTGGACGTTCTGGAAGTCCCGCCCCCTGCGCGACCCGTCATGAAGAACAAAATCAGGGTGTTGCGTGCGGAACGCCGCTGGAGTCAGGCGGATTTGGCAACGCGCGTGGGCGTGTCTCGCAACTCCATAATTTCGATCGAGAACGGACACTTTGATCCGTCGCTGACCTTGGCCTTCTCTATTGCCGATGTGTTCGACATGAAGATCGAGGAGATCTTCGAGCGAGACCCGCCAAGGCCGCTCAAGTCTCCGGATTGAAGGTCGTTTCCCCGACGATTACGGCCCGCCGAGCATTGCGCTATTGCGCCAGCTTCAGCTTTTCCAGCAATTGCGGGTGAAGCTCGAGGTTGGCGCACAGGATCTCGCCGGTCTTCATCGGGCTCTCCTCGGAATCCAGCGAGGTGATCTTGCCGCCGGCCTCGGTAATGAACAGAATGCCCGCCGCCATGTCCCACGGCTTCAGGCCGCGTTCCCAATAGCCGTCGAACTGGCCGGCCGCGACATAGGCGAGGTCGAGCGAGCAGGCGCCATTGCGGCGGATGCCCGAGGTGCGCGCCATGATCTGGTGCAGCTCTTTCAGGAACTGGGCGTGGCCGGGCTTGCCGATGAAGGGCGCGCCGGTGCCGATCAGGGTATCGTCCAGCACCTTGCGGTTCGACACGCGCAACCGGCGGTCGTTGAGATATACGCCCTTACCCTTTTCCGCCCAGTACAGGTCGTTGAGGATCGGGTTGTAGGTCACGCCGGCGACGATCTCGCCATCGCGCTCCAGCGCCACCGTGCAGGCGAAGTGCGGAATGCCGTGCATGAAGTTGGTGGTGCCGTCGATCGGATCGACGATCCAGCGGTGGGTCTTGTCGGTGCCTTCGATCTCGCCCTGTTCTTCGCCGAGGAAGCCGTAGCCGGGGCGCACGCGCATCAGTTCCTCGAACATGGCCGCTTCGACGCGCTTGTCGGCGGCGGTGACGAAGTCGCCGGGGCCCTTGCGCGACACCTGAAGCTCGGTGACCTCGCCGAAGTCGCGCGAAATGCCCTTGCACGCCTTGCGCACCGCGCCGACCATGACCTGGATGAGGGAGGATTGAAGGACTGTCATTGGCTGTCCGCCTGATTTCGCGCCCAGGGGCGCACAAACAAAAATGCCAAACCTGAGCCGGGGTTTTGGCCCTGGCTCAGGTTTGTCGATCTCAATAATGACCCCCTCGGTAAAAGGGGGAACCGGTTAGTCGGCACGCTTCATATATTCGCCGTCGGCGGTCGAGACGACGATACGTTCGCCGACGCCCATGAACGGCGGGATCATGACGCGCATGCCGTTGGAGGCGATGGCGGGCTTGTAGGACGATGACGCGGTCTGGCCCTTGATGGTCGGCTCGGTTTCGACGACCTCCAGGACCACCGTGTCCGGCAGCGAGATCGAGATCGCCTTTTCGTCGTGGAATTCCAGGATGACGACCATGCCGTCGTGCAGGTACTGAATCTGGTCTTCGCCGACCCAGTCCTTGTGCAGGCTGATCTGTTCGTAGTTTTCCTGATCCATGAACACCAGCATGTCGCCCTCGGTGAACAGATAGAGGTGATCCTTCTGTTCCAGGGTGACGCGCTCGACCGTGTCTTCCGAGCGCAGGCGCTCGTTGAGCTTGGTGCCGGTGATCAGGTTCTTCAGCTCGACCTGAGCGAAGGCGCCGCCCTTGCCCGGCTTGACGTGGTGCGACTTGACGACGGTCCACAGACCGCCCTGATACTCGAGCACCATGCCCGGCTTGATCGTATTGGCGTTGATTTTCATGAGATAGGACTTGTCAAAGAAAGGCGCCACGCGAGGCGAGGCGGAAAAAGTTGTGTGGGTTCCTAGCCTTTCGGGATGGCAAAGGCAAGTCATAAGGCGCTTTGACAGCCGCGGGGCGCGCTCTATGATCGGCCCCTTATCCGGGGAGGCGGCGATGTTCGGGATAGTATTGGCGATCGTTGTGGCGGCGTTGCCGGTCCCGGCGGCTCAGGCGCCGGCGCCCCTGCATTTCGACTGCACGGGCCCGGTGACGCAAACCACGTCGGCGGCGGCCGTCCTGACGCGCTTCGGCCGCGAGGCCCGGCGCGGCGACGTCACGGGCGCCGACGGCCGGCCGGCGAGGGGCGTCATCCTCTATCCCGACGATCCATCGCGGCGGCTGGAGATCGCCTTCTGGGACGATGCCCAGACCGTGGTGTCGAGCGTCACGGCGGACGCGCGGACCACGGCCTGGACGGGACCGCTCGGGTTGCATGCCGGCTCGACCCTCGCCGAGGTCATCGCGGTCAATGGCCATAATTTCAGCCTCAGCGGCTTCGATTGGCGCTACGGCGGCTACATCACCAGCTTTTGGAACGGCAGGCTATTGAAGTTGGATGGCGGCTGCGCCGTGCAGATCCGGCTCGGCCTGCCCGTCGATGCCAAGCCATCGACGACCATAGTGGGCGAGCGCGACCTGAACTCGACCTTGGCCGACGTCAAGGCGGCCGGCCCGCGCATCGATCGTTTGTCGATCGGCTGGCCGCTGCCGGCGGGCGTCAAAGCGTCGGCTGGCGGGGGCGAGACACTCGGCTTCTGAACCGGGGGGGATGTTTCGACGCCGTGACCTTCGACGCGCCGAAACCTCAGGCGATCGCCTTGAGCAGCGCGGTCACTCCGGCGGCCGGTCCATCCGCGTGGTTCCACACCGCGCCCGACACGGCGATAAAGTCGGCCCCGGCACCGGCGATCTCGGCGGCGTTGGCGGCGGTGATGCCGCCGATGGCGACGCACGGTATCTCCATGCTTTCCTGCCAGATGCCGAGCGTCTCCAGCTCGGCCATGTGCTCGACCACCTTGGTCGTCGTCGGATAGAAGGCGCCGAAGGCGACGTAGTCGGCGCCGCCTTCGGCCGCTTCCATCGCCAGATGGCGCGAATTGTGGCAGGTGACGCCGATCATCGCCGAGGCGCCGAGGACGCGGCGCGCTTCCTTGAGGGAGGTGTCGCCCTGGCCGACATGGACGCCGTCGAGCCGCAATTCCTTGGCCAGGTCGACATGGTCGTTCATCAATACGGCGACCTCGTGCCGGTGCGCCACCGGCGCCAGGATGCGGGTGACGGCGCGAATCTGGTCGGCGGAGACGTCCTTCAGCCGGATTTGCAGGGCGGCGATGTCCCCTGCGGACAGGGCCTCGTCCAGTTGGCGCGCGAACAGGTCGGCATCGCTGATGTCCGGCGGTGTGATCAGATAAAGTCGGCAAGTCGTCATGCCATGGCCTTGCAATGTAAACGCGGCGTCGTCAACCCGCTTTACCCTGGCTTTACGCACAGGCTGCAATTCCAAACCCCGCTTCGCATTGCTGTATTGGTCAAAAATCCTAGAATTCGTGACGTTTTACGCGAGGGGCGTGATCACGTGTTTAGGAGTGTAACATGAAGACGAATATCACGGCCCTTTTGGGCGCGGCGGCGGCTTTGGCCCTGGTTTCGGCGGCGCCGGCAGCCCATGCTCAATCCTATGACGGTTATTGCTACGCCAAGAAGAAGGCGGACGCGACGACCGGCACCATCGTCGGCGCGATCATCGGCGGCGCCATCGGTTCGCAGGTGTCCAAGCACGAACGCGGTCTCGGCACGGTCGGCGGCGCGGTCGTCGGCGGCGCGGTCGGCCACCAGATCGGCAAGGACAGCGCCAAGTGCCTGAACGGCGCCTACTATTCCTATCAAAGCAGCGGCTATTACACCCCGCCACCCGCGCCGGACGGATATGAGGTCGCCTATTACAACAGCCGCCCCGACGGCAGCTACTATAGCCAGGTCTACACGACGCGCCCCTACGCCTATAACAACGACCCCAACAGCGACGTCCAGCCAGGCGCCGTCACGACAGACACCTATAGCTACGATTATCGCGGCGCCGGCGCGCGTCAAGGCTGGCGCGACACCGACGGCAATTGGCACCTGGGCAAGCCCTCGGCCTATGGCTGGCGCGACAGCGACGGCAACTGGCACCAGGGTCAGGTGCAATCCTACGGTTGGCGCGACAGCCAGGGCTATTGGCATGACGACAACGACAGCACCGATAACACCAACGGCAATTAAGACCGCCGCGTCCTGACAAAAAGCCCTCGGGTTCGCGCCGGAGGGCTTTTTGGTGACCGCGGTCTGCGAATGACTTGCAATTTTAATCGCGGCCAGTTATATATGAGAGGCATTCTCATTATCAACGGCTCAAGTTCCTGTGTACATCTGTAACTGTAACGCCATTCGCGAACGCGACGCCCGCCAGGCCATAGCCAACGGCGCTGCGACTCCCAAGGCGGTTTTCGCCCATTGCGGCGCCAAGCCCCAATGCGCCAAGTGCGTCTGCGAGATGCGCGACATGATCGACGAGCAGCAGCAGGCCATGGCCATCGCCGCCGAATAGTTGCGAGCAAATCGCACTTTCATTCGCATTAAGCGCCTGTTTTCTTTCCAAAAAAACCGCTTTTCACGAGCGGTGTCCGGCTCTATGGTGCTGACGGATTTTCGCCAGGAGTGCGCACCATGAAGGGCCAGCCCGACATCATCAAACTGCTGAACAAGGTGCTCACCAACGAGCTGACGGCGGTGAACCAGTATTTCCTGCACGCCCGTATGCTGGAAAACTGGGGCATGTATCACCTGGGCCGCATCGTCTACAAGGAATCGATCGAGGAGATGAAGCATGCCGACATGCTCATCAAGCGCATACTGTTCCTCGACGGCCTGCCCAATCTCCAGGACCTGAACAAGCTGAAGATCGGCGAGACGGTCGGTGAATGCATGGTTTCGGATCTGAGCGTGGAAACGCGCGGGCACTCGACCCTGGTCGAAGGCATCAAGATCTGTGAGGACCATAAGGACTATGTCAGCCGCGAGATCGTGCGCCGCATCCTGGAAGACACCGAGCACCATATCGACTTCCTCGAAACCCAGATCGGGCTGATCAAGCTGATGGGCGAGGCCAACTACATCCAGAGCGCCATGAAGGAAATCGAAGGCGAGGGGTAGCCGCTACCTCTTTCTCGGGCGTTTAGGCGGGCGTGCCGCTTGAAACGCAAAGGCGGCGTGCAGACGCTCCGTGAGTTCCGCTTCATCGATCGCCGCCAGCCGTGTCAGCACGGCCGGATAGCCGCGGTAGTGGTCGTCGTCGAAATAGATATGCGGCGCTACTTCGACCAGCAGTTCCTTCTGCTCCAGGGGGCAACTGATGGCCAGGACGTCGAGGTTCGGCCGGCGCGGCTTTTTTGGCGTGTCGCGCTGCATGAAGCTCCAGGCGAAGCCGCGCTCGCCGCAGGAAAAAGCGAGGCGGTCGTCGCCGGATTCATCGGTGGCGCCGGGTATGCCGGTTACCAGATGCCGGACTTGAGCGGGATTGATCATGATCCAAGCTAACATACGACCTCCAAATCGCGCAGCGATTTGGCAAGGCCGACCGGCCGCCCGAGCTTATGCGAGGAGCCATGCGGCGCTTGAGCTAAATCAAGTTGACAAATCACTAAAATTTTGACGTTTGGCTGAACTCCGCCTAACCTGACAGGCGAATTTGTTTTGCGCACAAAAAGGGCAGAGGGCTTGGCCGGAGTAACGCGCAGGATTGTGCTGGGAGGGTTGTCCGCCGGTGGCATGGCCGTCAATCTCGGCCTGAGCGCGTGCGGCAAGAAGCCCCAGACCTTCACCGAGCCCAATCCCGACGGTGACCCTGAAGAGGTGGTCGATGCCAAGCTGGCCGTACAGCCGGGCACCTTGCCATGGGCGGTGTCGGGCAAGTGGCGCAACGCCATCGACAAGGGCCGCGACAAGTACCGTCATCCCATCGAACTGCTGGCCTTTTTCGAGGTCGAGCCGAACAGTTCGGTGATCGATATGTGGCCGGGTGCCGGCTATATGACTGAAATCTGCGCGCCTTATCTGGCGCACGGCAAGGGGCAATATATTGCCGCCCTGTTCGAGGCCTCGGACGGCGGCGCGGCGGCGACGCTGGAAAGCGCCTATCGCAAGCATTTCGCCAGCGACAAGGCGCTGTATGGTGATATCCGCTATACCGAATTCGGTCCCGATTCGGGCAAACTCTACGATCCGGACAGCGTCGACGTCATCCTGATGCTGCTGGTCATCCAGGACTGGATGGCCGCGGGCATCGCCGAGAAAGCCTTTGCCGATGCCTTCGCGGCCTTGAAGCCCGGAGGTATACTCGGCGTCGAGCAGCACCGCGCCGATATCGGCAATGTCCAGGACCCGGCGGCGACCAATGGCTATGTGCAGGAACCCTTCGTCAAGCAGTTGGCGACCGAGGCGGGCTTCCAGTACATCGCGGCGAGTGAGATGAACGCCAATCCGAAGGATGACAAGGATCACCCGTTTGGAGTATGGACATTGCCACCGCAACGGTTAACGGCGCCGCGCGGACAGCCGCCGAACCCGCAGTTTGACGGCACACTTTACGAATCGATTGGGGAAAGCGACCGTATGACGCTGAAATTCAGGAAGCCGCAATGACCTACGGAGGGGCAGGCAATACCCGCATCGCGGCGCTGTCGACCAGCGCCCCGCTGATGTCGATTCCCGAATCGCGCGCGCCCGAGGGCGGCGTCGGCGAATGGTTTCGCGGCGCCGGCGGCCTGCGGCTGCGCCTCGGTTACTGGCCCTGCGTGCGTCCGGCGCGCGGCACCGTCTTCATTTCGCCGGGGCGCGGCGAACCGATCGAAAAATACTACGAAGTGGTCAAGGATTTGCGTGAGCGCGACTTCCACGTCGTCGTCCACGACTGGCGCGGCCAGGGCCTGTCGGCGCGGCTTCTGCCCGACCGGCTGAAGTGCCATGCCCGCTCGAGCGAGGAATTCCTCGATGATTTTCAGCGCCTGCTCGACGTCTTCGAGGACCGCGCGCCCAAGCCGTGGGTGCTGGTCGGCCATTCGATGGGGGCGGCGCTCAATCTGTCGACCCTGATCAAGGGCGAACCGCGCATCGCCGGCGCCTTCTTCACCAATCCGATGCTGCGCATCAAGACCGGCCGGCACAGCCTGTGGACGGTGAACTTCCAGACCAACTGGCAGCTCAACCACGGCCGCGGCACCGAATATGTGCCTGAACTGTTCGACGATCCGTTCGAGCACACCTTCGAGAACGACGCCCTGACGCACGACCGCGAGCGCTATAACCTGTGGCATGAGCAGTTGTTCGCCTGTCCGCACCTGGCGGTCGGTTCGCCGACCTGGGGCTGGCTCGCCTTCGCGCTGAAGATCGGCGAAGTCCTGCTGAAGGACAAGAATCGCGTCGCCAAGAAGGTGAAGACGCCGGTCACCTTCCTATGCTCCGGCGACGACCATATCATCCACAAGGGGCCGACCAAGGCCTTCGCCAAGAAGCTGGGCAAGGCGCAATATGTCGAGATCGCGGGCTCGGAACACGAGGTCATGATCGAATCCGACGAATACCGCCGCCAGATGTTCCAGGAGCTCGACACCCTGCTCGACTACGTCGCGCCGCGCGGCCTGACGCACGCCGGTGGCGGCCTGGAGGGCGCAGGCATGGCGGCGGAGCTGAGCCGCGGTGCCGCCGAGCGCTTCGGCGATGACGATGACCTGCCGGAAGAGGCCCGCACGGACGCGCCGGATGGCCTGCCCGAAGACGAGGCCCTGGCGATCGGGTCGAAGGAAGAGCGGGAGTAGGCGCGTAGCTCGGCGCCTGAGCGCTTTAGGTGGCGGCGGGTGACAGGTGTTCACGCGCCTGGTCGATCAGCGCGCGCGAACCGGCGGCGATAACCTGGCCGCCGTCCTGACCCACGGGGTTGCCCCGCCAATCGGTGACGCAGCCGCCGGCATTCTCGATCACCGGGATGATGGCCTCGATATCCCAGCACTTCAGGCCGGTTTCCAGGGCAATGTCCATCGTGCCCATGGCGACCATGGCGAAGGCATAGGCGTCGCAGCCGTAGCGCGCCAGTTTCACGGCGTCGAGCAGGCCGTTATAGGCGTGCGCCTCGATGCCCGTGAACAGGTTGGGATCGGTGGTGCCGATGACGGCGTCGTGCAGCGCGGCGCACGGGCGTACGCGCAGCGGCGTGTCGCCGCCCGGGCCGATCAGGCGCGAGCCCAGTGGCGAGCCGATAAAGACTTCGCCGAGATAGGGCTGGCCGATGACGCCCAATACCGGGCGGCCCTTGTGGCGCAGGCCGATCAGATTGGTCCATAGCGGCAGGCCGGAGATGAAGGCGCGCGTGCCGTCGACCGGGTCGAGTACCCAGACATATTCGGCGTCCGGATGTTCCTCGCCATACTCCTCGCCGATAATGCCGTGCTCGGGGAAGGTCTGGTTGATCAGCGCGCGGATGGCGCGCTCGGCGCCCTTGTCGGCCTCGGTCACCGGATCGAATCGCGACAGATGGGCCAGCTTGTTGTCCTCGCCCAATCCCCTCAGGCGGAACAGGGGCAGCGAGGCCATCGCGGCGGCGGCGGCGAGATCGAGCGCGAAGCGCTCCAGCGTGGCGAAGTTCGGCTCTGATGACATGAGACCCGCATACCGGGGAACGGCACGCGGGTCCAGTGAAGGTTAGTGAAGTTTCGCCCTCCGACCGTCAGGCTAAAGCGCTATTTTCCGAAAGCATAGCTTTCGGCAAGCGCGACCGCGCGCCGCCTGAGCGATATCAAGCCGCGACTTCGTTTTCGCCGTTCAGCGACTTGGCGAGGTCGAGCAGGCGACGGCGCGGACGCTCCGACAGGCGGTAATAGGCCTGGATGAGGTCGAGCGTTTCCTTGCGCGAGAAGACTTCGATGCCTTCGTTCTGGATGGCGGCGACTTCGGTCTTGTCGTCGCTCAGACCATCGTAGAAATAGTTGATCGGGGTTTCCAGCGCCTTGGCCAGTTGGAACAGGCGGGCAGCGGAGATGCGGTTGGCGCCGCACTCATACTTCTGGATCTGCTGGAAGCGGATGCCGACCGCCAGGGCCAGCTGTTGTTGCGTCAAACCCAGCAGGCGGCGGCGGCGGCGCAGACGCTTACCCAGGTGAAGGTCGATATCGGTGGCCATGTTTTGTATACCCCGTGAAGTGCGAAAATCGTGTCTTTGGCGTCCCAGACTGGGACGGCTCGCGTTCATGGGTTCAAGCTTCGTGCCATAGGGGAGTATCGGCGTTACGGGTACGCCAGGGGGATGCTTCGCGGAAATGGAGGGCTTGGTGCACGGCGCGAAAAAGCCCCCGTTTGCGGCGGGGGCTCGATCGAGACAATAGTGGTGACGGGATCAGGCGTCGGCTTGAAACGCCGTCTGCAGGCGTTGGAATTGGCTGAGGACGGGATTGACCTCTTCACCCGCCGGCTCGGAATCGACGAACATGCGCTTGTCGAGATGCGAGATGCGCTCGTACAGACGATTGGAGCGGTCAAGCAGCGACAGCAGGCCGCCCGGCAGGACGCGCTCGCGGTCCATGGTGTCGGCGGCGAGCGGCGAGATGCGATATTTTTCGTCGCAGGCGTCGGAGGCTTCCATGTCGCCTTCACGCACGGCGCGCTGGACCAGAAGCCACGAGGCGATCTGCATCAGCCGGGTCGTCAGGCGCATGCTTTCGCCGGCATAGAGCAGGGCGTCTTCGCGCGACAGCAGACGCGAGTCGCGGCGGCCGTCACCGTCGAGATAGGCGGCGGTTTCCTCGACCAGCGCCATACCCTCCTTGAACGTGCGGTCGAACAGATCGCTGGAAGCGAAGTCGCGCAACAGGCGGACACGCAGATTGAGGGCAGGGGCGGAACTATCGGACATGAATCAGGGCCTTGGTTCGAAACTCATCTAGTGGCAGCGGCAATCCGGCCGCGCCATGGCAGAGGCAGGTGCAACCCCCGTGCCACCGCGATACCCCGTCATGCCCCGCCATAGGTTTAAGTCCCCTTAAAAGAGAATAAAGCATCCGCCGCCGTGCGACGGCTTTTCTTGCGTTCGATGGCGTCCTTGGCGCGGCGCACCTCGCTCTCCAGAAGCGCGATACGATCGCCCAGATCCTCGACCGAATAGGGATCGAGGTCTTCGCGCATCAGGCTGGCCAAGGCCTGGGCGCCGGCATGGGTGGTCTTGAAGCTCAGCGGCAGATCGTCGTCCTGCATGGCCCACCTGTCTGTTATTCAGTATGGACTTTCAACGCCCGGGCGTGAAAAGTCCTACTATGATGAAACGCCTCTTGGGCGAAGAAATCAAGGGAAACGAATCGCCATGAAGGCCATTTCAATCCACGGGAACGGTCAAAACGCGACGGACCTCCATGTCGAGGACGCGCCGCGCCCCGAAGCGGGACCGGGATTTGTCCTGATACGGACCAGTTACGCCGGCGTGAACCGCCCGGACGTCCTGCAGCGGCGCGGACTGTATCCGCCACCGCCCGGAGCCTCGCCGCGGCTGGGGCTGGAAGTGTCGGGCGTTATCGCCGAGAGTCATCCTTCGATCGTCCAGGCCGAGGACACGGCGTGGAAAGTGGGCGATGAAGTCTGCGCCCTGGTCAATGGCGGCGGCTATGCCGAATATGTCGCGGTCGATATCCGCCACCTTTTGCCGATCCCGACAGGCGTCAGCCTGGCCGAGGCGGCGAGCCTGCCGGAAGGGGTGCTGACCGTCTATGCCAATCTGATGGAGCACGGCGCCTTGCAGGCCGGCGAGACCGTGCTGGTGCACGGCGGCAATTCCGGCATCGGTTCGATGACCATCCAGATGGCCAAGGCGTTTGGCGCCAAAGTCATCGCCACGGCGCGCGGCGCCGACAAATGCGCTTTTGCCCGATCACTGGGCGCCGACCTGGTCATCGACAGCGACGCGGAGGATTTCGTCGGCCCGGTAAAGGCGTTCGGCGGGGCGGATGTGGTGCTCGACATCGTCGCCGGCGATTTCGTCGAAAAGAACCTGCTGGCGCTCAATCATAAGGGCCGGATGGTCCAGGTCGGCAACGGCAAGTCCGCAACGGTCGAGATCGACCTGCGCCGCATCATGCAGAAACAGGCCATCCTGACCGGTTCGATGCTGCGTCCGCGATCGAATGACGAAAAGGCGCGACTGACGGCCATGGTTCGCGCGCGGGTATGGCCCTTGATCGAGGCGGGCAAGATCAAGCCGGTGCTGGCCGAGACCTTCGACTTCGCCGACGCATCAGGCGCGCACGCCTGGATGGACGGCGCCCACAATGGCAAGGTGGTGCTCAGGGTTTAGATTTTGAACAATGTTCAAATCGCTTGAGTGCGGCGGCGTTCAATGCTATATGCCTGTCCGGGCGAGGGGCATATGAATCGCATAGGTCATCATTTCATCACGATCGCGACGGCGTTGTCGCTCGGCGTAACGACGTCTTGGGCCACGGCGGCGCGCGCCGGGGACGGGCTCGACCTGCTGTCGTCGCGGGGACCGGCCCTGGCTTTTGCCGTCAGCGACGTTTGCGTGCCCTATCTGCGCCGGGGCGGGACGGTCGCGGCACTGGCCGGCCGGTCCGGTGTGGCCGCCGAGCTCGACGGCCGGCCGGCGGTGCGGCTGCACGGCTTCGGCCGGGTCTTCGTCGCCGTCGATCCGGCAAGCCGAAGCTGCGTCATCGTCACCCATACGGGCGATGGCCGCACGGCGCGCGCCGAGGCGTTGAGCGCGCTGGAAAGCGGCTATCTGCTGGAAACCTTGACCGGGGCCAATGAGGCGGTGCTGCACGGCCGCAAATGGGCCGGCCTGAACGAGGCCTATTGTTTCCGCCTCGACGAGAAGGTGGTCGAGGTCGATATCTCCACCGCGCGCGATCAGGACCGCGACGATCCGGCGCGTGCCGATTCGCTGCGTCTGCGGCTTTACTGGAGCGATGCCGAAGCGATGAAAAAGGGCGTCTGCCGCGCCTGAATTCCACAGGGCTCCGGCCTTGCGGCATACGCTCTAGAAATCACCTTTCCATACGCGGAAAATCGGCCTATATCATCGCCAACCCCCTACGCCCGGCTGCAAAAGCCGGGCGTAGCTATTTCTGGATAGCCAAAAAGGATAAGACCATGTCGGACATCCTGATGCCGAAAGCCACCGCCGTGTGGCTGGTCGACAATACGTCGCTCAGCTTCGAGCAGATCGCCGATTTCGCCGGACTGCACCTGCTGGAAGTCAAGGGCATCGCCGA
>OUWB010000004.1_pt1 | contig 30950 bp, 31 predicted proteins | sample 1779821 | NCBI WGS metagenome assembly OUWB01 (sample SAMEA3914806, study PRJEB12502) | metagenome | biome: forest; material: soil | place: Canada | collected 2011-08-03 | depth 0.1 m
CGCCTGCCCGACTATGTCCAGGTCAATGCCAGCATCGCCCACCACCTCGACTGGGCCGGCGGCGCCGATGTTCGCCTCGACGTCATCAACCTCTTCGACAAGGCTTACGAGATCCGCGACGGCTCCGGCATCGGCGTCGGCGCCCCGCAATGGGGCCCCCGCCGCGGCTTCTTCGTGGGATTGAGCAAGAACTTCTAAACGGTCCATATAGCGGTCAACTTCCTCCCCGGACGCGTGACCGTTTATATGTTCGGGCTGGCGGCGCTTAAGTGCGCCCCCAGCCCGATGTTGCTTGTACTGACCTATGGGGTAGCTCTAAATACCCTGGTGTCTTGAGTTTCTTGAGATAGCGAATAACCCAAATCCAGCAACCAGCAGGCATAGGCCCAGTAGCACGCTCGCCGGAACGCCCAACATCCATATCGCGACAATTACGTCCCCCATCCACTCGCGCCGGTATCATGAACAAGGCGGAAATATCCCATAATTCCAAGGCCAGCCACGACGGGTACGAGCGCGACGATTGGCGCCAAAACCATAAGCGTGACTCCAATTCTCTTGAGAGTCATAGTGTCCTCCAGATCAAATTTGGCATTGGGGCTGAAAGTATATGAACGCCGTTCAGTGCCGCAAGCGCTTTGCGATAAATATGGAGGAAACTTCGCGATCGTGGTTCACATAGGGCCACGGTAAGGGAGATCGCCACTCCTAGGAAGCGGCCACGAAATCCATCAAGCGATGAAAAATGCGGTGCAAGGTGATGTCGGTGGCCTAACAGACGGAGCAAGGCGAAAGGTGTTGAGGCTCGCGCCTTGCCCCGCGCGCTGACGATCGCACCGCGTGATCGTCAGAACCTGATCAATTGAACCTAAGCATAACGGGCAGGCTACCGCAATACTTGCCGCAGCACACTTTCATATCCGTATTGCAGCTTCTCCCGGATTTAGATTTTGCGTTGCAACATTAAAGTCTCTATCTATTATCTGAGAGAACTTATCCTGATTAGGTCGGGTCGTATGTGGCATTGGGTGTTGAAATTGGGGAAGACGGGCGGCTTTGTGCTGGCGGCCGCTCTTATTTTTACCTTCTATGAAGCCTTCAAGCCTCCGCGCCTGGGCGGCGGCCTGTTTCCTTGGGACAAGGCGGACCACTTCAGCGCTTTTTTCGTCCTGACCGGCCTCGCTCTGGTCGTTTTTCCACGTCAGCCATTGTGGCGCATCGCTGCGGCAATGGCCACAATCGGGGCGGCCATTGAACTTATACAGGGCATCCCTTTCGTGGGGCGGGATTGCGATTTCTGGGATTGGTTCGCCGAATTATGCGCTATTGCGGCAGTTTACGCTGTCATGCTGGCAGCGAAAATGCGCGCGACCTATGCCAAAACACCAAGCCATCACTTCGAGTGACTATGACTATTATCCCGTTGCACTGCTCATTCCCGTTTCCAAAACCGCCGCCCCTCCTCGCGCACAAAAAGGGCCTAGGCAGCTAGCCTCCGAAGTAAACTTGCCTTGTTGACTGGCAATCGCCCGGACTCAGCGGAATTAATCCTGCGACAAGTCTAATAGGCCGTCCGGCTTGACCTCGTCAAAATCCATTCTCCGGGCCACCGGCCTCAGATCTGCTTGGCTTTTACCATCCGGAAAAACACACCCATCTGGCCATTGTTCATCAGGGCGAATGTGCCTTCCATCGTCGCGGGCTTATCGTCCCAAGTGATCGGATGATCGCTTTGGACTTCGATCACCTGATTAGGATCACCCGGCGGATGGTAGAAGCAAACGGGTGTATTCACACCGATCAAGAAGTGCGAGGTCTTGTCATTTCCATCAAGCGGCAAGGTGAAGCCCTTCACCTTGACGACCTGGCCAACCATTGCCTTTACCGCAGGCGTCGGCTCCAGACTATAAAGCCCCGTTTTGGAGTTATATCCGACCTTGCAGGCCGCGAGGGTCGTCCAGAACGGATCGTGAGACTGTGGCAAGGTACGCTGCGCCTTGCGCTCTTCGCACAGTTCCTCGTCGGCACACTGCACTGGCGCGCTCGATTTCTGGGGTTGTTTGGTGAGGCCCATGAGCCCGAGTCCACCCAGGCCGAGAGCCGCGGTGATTATATATCGACGGTCGATCATGCCTTTAACGCTCCTTCCCCGTCAGCGGTAACCGCGCGGATTACGGGCAAAATGGAAGCCAAGATCGCGGCCGCAAGGGCCCCCAAATAAAGCAGCAGCAAGGTCCGGGCGCTAGCCCAGGGTTCGATATAAAGACCATAGCTGAAGAGCTTGTCGGCCACCAGTAAGCCCAAAGCCAGGGCCAGGATAAAGCCCGCAACGTAGGCGAAATGAACGATAATCAAGGCTTCCTGGACAGCGACACGGGCCACCTTGAAGCGCGAGGCGCCTAAGATGCGTAGCAATGCCAAGTCCTTTGCGCGCTGGTTAAGCGCGCTCATCAGTCCGATTGCGGCCATCAGAGCGGCAATGACGCCGAACAGGACACCGAAGATCATCACGAGATTGAACCCCGGACGCGCCAGGGCGCTTAGACGCGCCATTTCCAATAATGGATTGGCGGCGGTAAGCGTCTCGGACTCGGTGCTGATCTGACGCGGCACGATGGCCGCGGCAATCGGCGACGAGAACTTCGCAATCATGGCGGAGATGGCGAGCGGATTGCCATCGGCGTCGTAGCCCTGACCCGCCACTTGCGTTGGACCATGTTCATCCGGATCGGACATATCGACGTGAACCACCTTGATGCTCTTCAAGTCAGCAAGAACCAAGCGGTCTATCACCGTCCCCGTCGGCGCCAGGATGCCAACAACGGTGTAGTGGGCATTTGTGTGCAACTCCCCGCCGATATCGAGACCGTGGGTGCTGATCATGGTCGAGCCCATATGCAGATGCTGCTGTCGGGCCGCCTCGGCGCCGATGACGGCTTCCATCGCCCCCGTCCACATCCGTCCCTCGGCAAGATGGGCACCATAAATGCCGACGATGTCCGGCCGCGTCCACAATATCCGTGTACCGTTGTAGCTATCACCCAACGCAATCGGCACACTAGCCTGCACGTACGGGTTTGTAACGGCCGTGAGGGCGTCTTTGTACGGCACGAGGCCGCGCGTTGGCGTGATATGCAGCGCGCAGCACATGACGAGATCGAGCTCCGATCCCTTAGGCCCAACCACCATGTCGGCGCCGCCCAGCGCCTTTTTGACGGCCGCTGGGATATCCTCGCCCATGGTCATCACCGTGCTCAGCAGTGCAAGACCGAAGGCCCCGACCAGAACGGTAAGAGCCGCGCTTCCCCACCGCCGCGCCAGGTATCGAAACGAAAGGCTAAAGAGGTTCATGCCGATGCGACCTCCGCGTGCAGTTCGACAACAGCACCCAGCGATTGCATCACCCGTTTATCGTGGGTCGCCACCAGGAGCGAAGCGCCCTCCGCCGCGGCCGAGGTCTTGAGGAGATCAATCATCGCCGTCGCGGATTCGTCATCCAGCGCCGCCGTCGGTTCGTCACACAGCAAAACCTTCGGTGCGTTCATCAGCGCCCGCGCCAAAGCCACACGCTGCATCTGTCCTTGACTGAGTTGATCGCTCCGGCGCACTTCGAGCCCGGCAAGCCCGAGCGATTGAAGGAGGGCTGCTGCGCGCGCACGGTCGGGCTTAAGTCCGGCACAGGCGCGCGCCAATTGGAGATTATCCATCACGCTCAGCGCGTCAATCAGATGAAATGACGCGAAAACATAGCCGATCTTGCGACCGCGTAGCAGTGCCCGGGCTTCGCCGCCCAGATCCCACACCGACTCCCCATCAACGAAGACGCGTCCCGCTGCAGGCTTGAGTATGCCCGCCATCGCCAACAACAGCGAGGTCTTGCCGGCGCCCGAGCGACCCCGCAAGGCCAAGCTCTCGCCCGCCCCCATCGATATGGGCGGACTTATGATGGTGCGGCCGCCGCGCCGCACACTCAATCCATCGACATTGAGCACAACAACCACCGTTCCGTTTTGAATGTAGGTTATAACGTAACATGAGGTGGCGCGGTGGCACAATGCCTAAGTTTGCCTCTGCGCCCTTAGCCGCTGATCAACTTCGCCTGGGTCAACCTGAAATAGACACCGGCATCGCCGGTGGCAGCAATGGAAAAGACGCCCTCCACCAGTTTTAGCTTCTCGTCCCAGGGTAGGGGCGAAGTCGCGGTAACCTCCAAAATCTCGTTCGGTTCACCCGGCGGATGATAGAAACAGACGGGTGTATTGACCGCGATCAGGAAGTGCGAGGTGCGGTCCGTGCCGTCGAGCGGCACCGTGAAACCCTTGACCTGAACGGTCTTGCCATTGAGCGCCATTACTTCGGGTGTCGGCACAAGGGTGTAGGTGTTTTGGGCCGGATCGTGCTGGACCTCACAAGCCTTTAGCTTGGACCAAAATGGATCATCGGAATGCGGCAGCCGCTTGCGCTGTTCGGCTTCGGAGCACAGCTCGGGATCGGCGGCACAATCTGCCGATCCCGCGGCCGTCTTGGGCTTGGGCGGCGTCAAGCCCGCCATCAGGCCCGGCGCCACAAGCGCCAGGCCCGATACTATGAATAAACGTCGAGCGATCATCGAGGATGTCTCCATAATACGCCCCCAGCAACAGATGTCTTAGCCAGCAGCGCCCATCAATTCCTTCACCAGGGCTTCACGGCCATAGACCTTCGACAGGGCCTCAGTGATGGCGCCCGTCGATACGACAACGCAGCGATTGACGCTGCCGTCATAGGCAAACGAGCCACCAAGCGACAGGATGTTGCCGTCGAAGGCCGCACCGATCACTTCGCCTTTGGCATTAATCACCGGCGAACCCGAGTTGCCGCCGACGATGTCGTTCGTAGTCACGAAATCATAGACCTTGGTCGGATCGATCCTGTCCTTGGCCGCCAGGAATTTCGGCGCGGCATTAAACGGTTCCTGCCCTGTCGCCCGATCGAACAGGCCGCCCATGTAAGTATAGGCGGGCACCGTCGTGCCATTATAGGTCCAGCCGGCAACCTTGCCGTAGGACAAACGCAGGCTGAATGTGGCGTCCGGATAGGTCGATGTGCCGTAAGCGGCGAAACGAATCCTGGCAATCTTCTCGGCTGCGATCTGCGTCGGGCCGGTGACCTTGGCTTCCCATTCGGTGCGGACCTGACGGGCCTGATCATCGATCTTGATGGCATATTGGATCATTGGATCGTCAGAGGCCTGCAGTTGCGCCCACGTGCTGTTCCACAATTGCTTACGCACCGCCACGTCGTCGAGGTGCGTGCCGTTGACCAGACGTTGTGCCAGACCCTCGGGCGACTCCTTGCCGAGAAGCAATTTGGTCACCGGACTATCGGCCGTCAGGTTCTCGCGCGCCTTGGAGAGAGTAAATTCGACTTGGAGCTCTTCGAGGTTCTTATAGATTGGCGCCGTCGAGAACAGGTTGGCCTCTACGGCCGGAAGGCGCGAATCCGCGTATTCGGGCAGGCGGTCGGCGGAAGGCTTTTCACGCTCCTTTACGCCACGAACGATGGTGCGGGCATAGGACAGCAGATCGCCCGGCATGCGATCAAGATAGCTCTCCGAAAGACGAAGACGCTTATAGTCGACCGTCGTCGCCGCCATGTCCGCCCACGGATCACTATTGGCGTCGACCCCCTTCAATGTCGATTTGAGATAGGCCTCTTCCTTCTGCTTTCCCTGAATGATCGCAGGGTCCACCAGTGCCAATTCCTCACCACTATAGGCCTTGAAGGAATTTTCGACGCCGAACAGGGTATCCTTGGCGATACGCTTGTTTTCGGGGGTCTCTTCGCCAAAGCGGATCAGGCGGCCGCGCAGTTCTGACAGGTTTATCAATGTGGCCGGCAACGACACGTCGCGTCGGCTTTCCAGTTGATAAGGCGTCAGGCCACGCTCGGTCGTGCCGGGATTGCCGACGACGAAGGTCGCCTCCCCTTCCTTGGGTGCGTTCGGATTCCACTTGAGATAATGCTCGGCATGAACCGGCTTGCCGTTTTCGTAGAGCCGCAGGAAGCCGACATCGAGCGCATAGCGCGGGAAGTTGAAATTGTCAGGGTCTCCGCCGAAAAACGCCGCCTGGAACTCAGGCGCGAAGACGAGACGTACATCCGTGTACTTGTGGTACTTGTAAAGCTCATACTGACCACCCTGGTAGAAACTGATAACCTGGCAGCGCAGCGTCTTGTCATCGCCGCAGACCGACTTTTCCAATTCAGCTTCCTTGGCGCCCAATGCCTTGACGAAGGCCTGGCCCGTCAGGCCATGCGTCGTGTCGTTCAACGTCTTGGTCTCGTCGGTAATTGTCTCGAGGATCTCGGCCTGCATGCCCGGGCAGGTCCGCTCCTCTTCGCGGCTATTCACCGTAAAGCCGCCATTGACGTAGTCGTGGCTGGCATCCGACAGGTTCTGGGCGCACTCCAGCACGCAGTGATGATTGGTCAGCACCAGGCCATCGGGAGACACGACCGATGAGGAGCAGCCGATATTGAGGCGCGCCGCGGACGCCTGGACGTTGCCGATCCACTGGGGACTTAACTCGACGCCATATGCCTGCTTGATCTTGGCCAATGGCAGATTATCGAAGGTCCACATGCCCTCGTCAGCGAAAGCGCCGTTGGCCACGGCAACATTCATCACGAGCCCCAATGCGGCGCCGTAAATCAGCAAGGTTTTCAATCCAGGCATCCCGCCCCTCCAATGATCGACATTACATTTGCATGAGAGCGATACGATATATCATTACTTCCGTTGCGCAAGAAACTTTTCGCCTGAAGCGTTCCGGGAAAATTAATTTTTTGACAGGTTTCCACTTGTTGCCGGCTACGTTATATCGTAACGGTAATGCATGCAGACGCCATCCGAGGAGCTTGCGATGCTATCTGTTACCGTTCTGTCTGGCTTTCTCGGCGCTGGAAAAACGACCTTGCTCAATCATGTTCTGCGCAATCGCGAAGGTCTAAGAGTCGCCGTCATCGTCAATGATATGAGCGACGTCAATATCGATGCGGCGCTCGTTCGCGACGGTGACGCCAACCTGTCTCGCACGCAGGAGAAGCTTGTCGAAATGAGCAACGGCTGCATCTGCTGCACCTTGCGCGAAGACTTGCTCGAAGAGGTCCGTCAACTGGCCATGGACGGCCGTTTCGACTATCTTCTGATTGAAAGCACCGGCATCTCCGAACCGATGCCCGTCGCCGCGACCTTTGACTTTGAGCAGGAAAGCGGCGAAACCCTGCAAGACATCAGCCGTCTTGATACCATGGTGACCGTGGTTGACACGTTCAACTTTCACCGTGACTACGCCTCGCGGGATTTCGTGACCGACCGGGGCGAGAGCCTCGGCGATGACGATCATCGCACCGTGGTAGGCCTGTTGGTCGACCAGATCGAATTCGCCGATGTCATCATCCTAAACAAACTCGATCTCGTCAGCGAGGCGGAAGCAAAGGTCGTCGAAGGCATTTGCCGCTCGCTGAATCCGCTCGCGCGCATTTTGCGCGCCGAGAAAGGCATGGTGCCATTGTCGGAAATCCTAAACACGGGCCTGTTTAACATGGAACGGGCGCAATCGGCACCCGGCTGGCGACAAGCGCTCGAGTTCGGCAAGACACCGGAAACCGAGGAATATGGCGTCAGCAGTTTCGTCTATCGCTCGCGCCGACCATTCCATCCGCAACGTCTGAAGGCGGTCTTCGACAAAGGATGGCCGAATGTCTGGCGCTCCAAGGGATTCTTCTGGCTGGCGACCCGCATGCATTATGTCGGGAGTTGGTCCCAAGCAGGTGCGGCCGCGACGAATGAGTGGGGCGGCTATTGGTGGGCGGCATTGCCACCGTCGCGACGACCGACCGATTCCGATAGCGGCGCCTTCCTGAAAAGCGTCTGGCGCACACCCTACGGCGATCGCCGTCAGGAGATCGTGCTGATCGGCGCCGATATGGATCAGAAGGCTCTGACAGCCATGCTCGATGCGGCGCTTCTGACATCGGCGGAAATGCAGCGCGGTGAGAAATATTGGGCGAAGCTGCCCGACCCCTTTCCAGCCTGGGGGCCGCAAAATGCCATGGCCTAGATACGCATTGCAAACCGTTACAGGAACAATGAAGACCATGCACGGCGTGCAGTCCGATTTTGCCTTCGATAAGGGTCTCGTTGATCAGATGCTACCGGGAGATCCATTGTGACCATACTTCCCACCGGCTTTGGTGCCCTCGGCGTCTTGTTTCTTCTAGGCATGCGACATGGTCTCGACCCAGACCATATTGCGGTTATCGATAATATTACCTTCCGTGCGCTCGATGAGCGACCGCGGGTGGCCGCTTGGACAGGCTTCCTTTTTTCCTTGGGCCATAGCTTGTCCGTCATGGTCATCGCCTTGATATTCGGCTTCGTCGGCAAAATCCTGCGTTTCGCGCCTTGGTTCGAGCACGTCATGGCGATCTTGGTGGTCGGCCTTCTGGTCCTCGTCGGGACGCTCAACCTACGCCTTGTACTGACCAAAGACCCGTTCAAGCCCCAAGGCTGGCGAAGTCACTTCATGCCGAGAATCCTGCGCGACTCGACGCATCCCTTTGTCACCCTGGCGATCGGGGTGATATTTGGGCTCGTCATCGACACCGCCGCCCAAGTCGCCACGTGGGGTGCGACCGCGGCGACCGCCGGCGGGTTGGGTGCCGCCGCGCTTGTCGGTCTTTGTTTCGCTGTCGGTATGGTTGTCACCGACTCCGTCGACAGTTTCATCGTTTCGCACCTACTCAGCGGCACGGACAATACAAAACGGGCCATGGCATATCGCAGGATCATCGGCTGGCTGATCGTTGCCCTCTCCTATGGAATGGCCGCGCTCGGCGCGCTGGCTATCGCCAAGGCAAATACCGATCTCTCGGACGGCCAGGTCCTCATCCTTGGGATCGTCATGGCCGCCGCCGTCATCTTGCCCCTCCTTTATGCAAATCTCTCGAGCCGTAGATCCGTGCGCCGCTCAGGCTCGCATGGCTAATTCCGGCGTACGGCCAAGCGGCCGGCACTCCTCAATCTTCCCAGCCGCCCTTGCCCAGGCATATAAGTACTGTTACGATATCACGTAGCATCTATATTCCATGTCGACGATGGGCCCGTTCTGGGACCATGTGACGATTTCAGCGGTGGCGACAGTTGGACATCGAGCACATTCCTGCTTCCAGCGCACGGGTGCCGGCGGTCGTAGTTTGTCACGGACAGGCGAAAAACGTGTCTCGGCGGGGACGTCCGCGGGGCCTCTCAACGCTCTTGGGGAGCCTGCTGTTCACAGCGCTCCTTTCCATCACGCCAGTGGCGACGGCTCAGACTGAAATCGCCTCCGACGACGTCATCCGGGATACGGAAATCGAGGCTTTCCTTAAGGTTCAGACGCGCCCCATCTTAGTCGCTGCCGGTCTAAATCCCGATAGTGTGCACTATCTCCTCATCGCCTCCGACGACATCAATGCGTTTGCTACCCTCCATCTGATCATTGGCCTGAATACCGGACTGATCTTGCAAGCCGATAACCCGAACCAGCTCTTCGGGGTCATCGGCCATGAAACGGGACACTTAAGTGGTGGCCATCTGATGCGGACCGACGAGATCGAACACGCCTCGCGGGCCCCTATGGCCATATCTCTGGGACTTGGGATCGTGGCGCTGCTGGCCAGGGCGCCTGAAGCCGGCGCCGGCTTGATCGCGAGTTCTCCAGGATTTGGCGATTTGGGAGCCCTGCATTACATGCAGACCGAAGAATCCGCCGCGGATGTGGCTGGCGTGAAGGCCATGGAACGCGCCGGCATGTCGGGCAAGGGGCTCGAGGAATTTCTCTATAAATTCCGAAATGTAGAACTCTACAACCACGCCGAGGAATACAAGTATTTTCAGACGCACCCGCTGTCGCGCGAGCGCATTCAGGCTCTGGACGATTTCGTCAAAAAGCAGCCCCACTACAACACGCCTGACGATCCCGCGGTCATCGCTCAGTTCAATATCGTGAAAGCGAAACTGGCCGGATTTCTGGATGATCCTATGAAGACATTCCAGCTCTATCCGGAAACCGACACCTCCTACCCCGCACGCTATGCCCGGGCTATCGCCACCTATAAGCAGGGCGACTGGGATAAGGCGATCACGCTCGTCGATGCCTTGATCGCCGAACAACCCAACAATCCTTATCTTTGGGAACTGAAAGGGCAGATCTACTTCGAAACGGGCCGTCCAGCCCTGGCCAAGCCCGCCCACGAAAAATCGGTCGAACTCATGCCGGACGCACCTCTGCTGCAGTTGAACCTCGGCCAGACCCTTATCGCGGTTGGAACCAAGGACGATCTCAAGGGCGCGGTCCAACATCTGGAGGCATCGGTCAAGGCTGAGCCCGACGATGGCTTTGCCTGGGAGCAACTGGCTCAGGCCTATGATGGTCTCGACGAGCCCGGGCACGCGAGGCTCTCCTCCGCCGAGGCCGAGTTCTACGAAGGTGACTACGAGTCCGCCCGTACATCCGCTGTCTGGTCTCAAAAATTCTTCGACGCGACCTCTCCGGAATTCCGGCGCGCCCGCGATATCGTCATGGCGACCTCGTCGGATTTGGGCATCGCACCCGTGGAGACCGAGACGCCTGGCAAGAAGCCCGGGAAATAGCATCACCAGTTCCGAAAACAATTCCACATCGGTTCAATCAGAAGGGGTTCACATGCGTAAATCGGCTTTGCTGGCTTTCTGTGCGTTTGCGGCGATGGCGTCTGGTGCGTGGGCGGCGACCGACCCTCTTTCCCCCGTCGGCGCGCCGGCAGCGCCCTCCCCACCGCCCGTCAAGCCAGTAACCGAAACCCTATGGGGCAAATCGGTGACCGACAATTATCGCTATATGGAAGCTTTGGCTCCAGACACGATCGACTGGATGAAGGCCGAAGGCGCGTACACGCATTCAGTCCTCGACGCGATTAAACCAAGGTCGGCACTTGAGCAAAAGATCGCAAGCTTCACCGGAAGCTTCGGATTTGTGCAAGGCTACGTCCATTTCGGCGACAGATCTTTCTATGAGGAGCGCACGCCCGGCTCCGACAATTTCGACCTCATCGTCGAGGATGGCGCGGGCAAGCGTAAGATTGTCGACGTCGGCGCCCTGCGCCAAGCCAATGGCGACAAACCCTATGCCATAAATTATTTCCTGGCCTCGCCCGACGGTAACCTTGTTGCGGTTGGTATTTCCGAAGGCGGGTCAGAAGACGCCTCTATCTTCGTCTATGATGCAGCGACTGGGAAACAAGTCGCAGGCCCAGTCGACCGCGCGCAATTTGGGGCGACGTCGTAGAGCAATGACTCAAAGACACTCTATTTCGTCCGGCTCAAGAAGTTGACCGACGGCGACCCCAGTACCGAGCGCTATCGTGACAGCGCCTTGGTTGCCTGGGATTTGAAGTCCGAGCCCGTTACCATCCTGGGCTCCAAAGCCGGGCATGGCCCGTCTTTCGGTCCGGATGAAAGCCCTGCGCTCGGCATTGTGCCCAACGGACCGCTCGCGATCGCCATATCCATTAATGGGGTCCAAAATGAGCAAGCCCTGTGGACGGCGCCGGTAGGCCAAGTAAACGATGCCCATGTCGCTTGGACACAGCTCGTTACCCGGGATGACGACGTCAACAGCTTCGATGCTGGTGGTGACTATCTCTATCTGTTGTCCCACAAGGATGCGCCAACTTTCAAGGTTCTAGCCCTGAAAGCCGGCCAACCGCTGTCTTCCGCGAGCATTCTCGTACCTGCCCTCCCGGATCGTGTCATCGATTCCGTGCATGCGGCGTCCGATGCGCTTTACGTGCTCGCCCGAAAAGGCGCCTACTCCATCCTGCTGCGTATCCCGACCGGATCGACTCATATCGAGGAGATCAAACTTCCCTTCAAAGGACATGTCGCCGAAGCCTTCACAGATCCACGTGCTGCTGGGATAACGCTCGACCTGGAAAGCTTCATTGTTCCGCCCACCGTGTTTAGATACGACCCGGCCAAGGCGACCTTCGTCGACCTCAAGCTGGGTGTAACCCCGGCCTACGATTCCAGCCGCTATACGGTCATGGACCTTGAAGCAAAGGCCGAGGACGGGGTCATGGTCCCCGACACGCTGATAAGGCCCAAGAATGCCAAGGGTCCGCAGATTGTCCTTATTCAAGCCTATGGCTCCTATGGCATTTCTCAGCTGGCCGATTTCTCGCCCCGCGCCGTCAGCTTCCTAGAGGCCGGAGGCACCTATGCGTCCTGCCATGTTCGTGGCGGTGGCGAACTGGGAGATGCCTGGCGCCTCGCCGGCAAGGATGCGAACAAGGATCATACCTGGCGCGATCTGATCGCCTGCGCCGAGGACCTGATTGCTCGCGGCTATACGACGAAGGACAAGCTCTTCATCTTCGGCGGCTCGGCTGGCGGCATCACAATGGGGCGTGCCTTAACCGAACGACCTGACCTATTTGCCGGCGTAATCGACGCCGTGCCGTCCGCCAACCCATTACGCGCTGAGTTCTCACCCAATGGGCCGCCGAATGTTCCGGAGTTCGGGAGCATCACGACCGAACAGGGTTTCAGGAACCTCTACGAAATGGACACGCTCCAGCATGTGCAAAAGGGCACGCAGTATCCGGCGGTCATGATCACAACGGGTCTCAACGATCCGCGCGTTTCGCCGTGGGAGCCCGCGAAGCTTGCCGCCTATCTTCAGGCGTCGGGCACAACCAATCCCGTCTTGTTGCGTGTTGATGAGGCCGCCGGCCATGGTATCGGATCGACCAAGTCGCAGAACGACGAGCTTTATGCAGACATGTACAGCTTCGTCTTCTGGCGAGCCGGCGTTCCCGGATGGCGACCGGATCTGACAATGAAATAGAGCGCCCCGCCCTTTGGCGTGCCGCAGCCATTCGACGGTCATTGCATATTGTAAATTCCTGCGGCGATCTTGCCGAGGGCCAAGCAAGGAATTGCCGCCGGCGAGGATTGCCTCGGCCGTCTTTAAAGTTGGCTTCCGCAGTGGCCTGGGCTGGCTGACGTCGCTGATCAGTCATCAACGACCGCGAAGCCGGCAGCGACCAGCCTCGAGCGAATTCGTTTCATAAATCGGACTATTCTCGTTTTTGTGAAATTAACGACGATCAATTTAGGACTTGTTATATCATATCGCACGTCTAAAGATTGTAGGATCGCCCTTAAAAAGGGTACATTATCTTTAGTCGCATTTGCAATGGGTCTGCGAGGCGCCGTTCCGGCCTCGGCGGGCGCGTGCTTCAACCCAAGCCACTCGGCCCCGCAGCGGTAATGCGACGACAACCGCTACCGGTTTCCGGTAGAATTCAAGAAGGATACAAGGATGCCAACGAGGCATGCGCAGATCGACCGGCTGTCAAAACGCCAGAAGGAAATTCTTCGGTTGATCGGACAGCACATGCAGGCGAAGGAAGTCGCCCTCAAACTCAAGATCCGGGAAACGACGGTCCGAACCCATACGGAGGAAGCCAGGCGGCGCCTGGGCGTTTCCACGAGCCGAGAAGCCGCGCAACTGCTGCTCGATTATGAGCAACGCGAAGCCCTCCTCAATCGCAGAGGACCTCTATCATTGAGGATAGCCGAACTGACCGCTAAAGGCACACAATCGCAGCATGAACAAGACCTTCGATCCGAACGAACACTTTCTAATGGTCCGATGGACGGATCTGGAACAAGCCTGGACGATGCTCGCATCTCCGGAAAAGCTGCGTCAGATTCGAGACACGATCGAAACCGTCAAAATGCTCGACCGGTTCTACAGTCAGGAACGCGCGGTTTTCAATATGGTCGCCGCCACCGCCTGGCTGACAGACGATGGGCCCTGTTCGAAAGACGGTTGGCATCCATAAAGCTGTGGCAGTGGTTTGGGTATGGCTTTCTCGCTGCGGTGACCTTGACCGCCAGTGCAGGAGCCCTTCTCCAAGGCGCTATCAGTATGTTTGGGATCTTCCACGAATTGCAGCGCCACTCCGGGTGACCGTCCCCGGCCTGGCGTCGCCCGGCCGGCGTAGCGGCATTAGGAGAAGATTATGAAAAGAGTAGAAATGGTACGCGTTGGCGCAGAACAGCTTTTCCTGGCCGAGCAGGCCGTGGAGCAGGCGTTCAATCAAGTGACCACGCTCGCCACGTCCCTGACGGACATGCGGCTGAAGTCCAATCTCGCCATCGGGGTCGGTCGCGACGCCATGAAGTCGATTACCTCCTCGATCCACCTATTGGCGGCCGTGCGCGAGGAAATGATCGACGCCCACCAGCACCTCGACTCCGTCAAAACCCAAATTGGCTGCAGAACGGTGATGATCGGTCACCTCGATAAGCCAAGCAGCGATGGCATAATCGCACAGCCGACAGGCCTGCACATCGTGACCGATCAAAAGACAGCGTGACGTACGGGACGCAGAATATGGCATCATTTGACGCGTGGTTCTGGATTTGGGTCGTCGAAGTCGCGTGCTGCTGTATTCTCGCTGCCTGGAAAGGCGGATCCACCGAACGCATCGGGGCCGCCATCATTCTCGTCGGCTGGCTACTTTCTGAACTGCTGGAGTCGCATAAGGGCAAGGGACCAGGTCCAGGTGTCGTGATCGTTGATCTGGCCGGACTTGTCGCAATCGGAATCCTCTCGGCGAAGACGCGCCGGCTCTGGACCCTGTTCGCCTTCGCTTGCCAGCTAAACGGAGTTGCCGCGCATTTCGCCGAGCTTTTTACCCGGTTCGGGCTGTTTAGCTACATCACCGACCTTGGTATTTGGAGCGGCGACGGCTTGGTCATTTGTGTGATCGCGGGAATTGTTGACCATCGGCGTCGGAAAAAGCGGATCGCGCGAATGACGGCTGCGGGCATGGTTTTGCCTCCTATCGGAAGGCGCTAGTCGAGGCAGTATGCGCGCTCCTTGAAACCGGCTCCGCCCGAGGTTTTACGCCGGCCGCGGCCGGATCATTATCGATCCCGCGGTCCGGTCTTTACACCCCCTGATTGGGCCGACCAAAATCTGGCCCGGCGGACGACGCCCTCTCTCCGATAGGAGGCGCAGGTTCTAGATTGAGTGTTCGGAGCGGCGAATGAACGGGGCGACAGCGAAAAACGAATTGGTCTATCAGGCATTGAAGGGCGACATTCTGAATGGCGCCTACCCCCCTGATCACCATCTCGATAAGGAGGCCCTTCGTAGGAAGTATGGCTTCAGCACAACTCCTACCAATTTCGCGCTCATTCGCCTTTTTAACGAGGGGTTATTGGAGAAACGTGGTCGGGACGGATTTTACACGCGCAGGGCGCTGCAACCAACTGAACTTAAAGAAATTTATCTTGCTACAGGTTTTGTGTTGAAGATCGCTGCGGAGGAATTTCTTACGAATTGCCCCAATGTGCCAATTAAATTCAACCTCAATATGGATTTGGACATTGTCACTCGAACTGAGCAGGTATTCGAGTCCATAGCGTGCCTCCAAGGCCAGTTTGCGTTTCACGCGATAGCTCGCGCGAACAATGACCGACTGCATTTAATTCGAGTGAAGAAGGCTGAACTGTTTCGGGATCGGGAAGAGGAGTTGGGGGTTTTGGTGAGGACGCTTGAAGCGCGCGATTTGTCGACTTGGGCCGTACTTATCGACAGATACATAGCTCGGCGCATCGCAGCTTTGGCAGATCTTGTGCGCCTAGCGGACCAGACTTACCGACCTTTGTGAGTCAAAATATTTCACTGGATGTATCACATTATTGTTTGATTTGAATCATATCGCTTCGAATAAAGTCTAAGCGGACAATTATAAAGGGAAATTCTCGAAAAGTATTTCGGATATTTCTCAAATGCACCTGAAGAGTCTTTGCCATATTTTTACACGCGGGAGTAGCGTTCCTGCGTCATGACCAGCATGACGTCAAACCTAACAGGAGATCGCTATGACCAACCTTATCGCCACAAAGCCCGCTCTCAGCGCATCCCGGAAGACCCTCGGCAGGGCCAGTGTCGTTACGAAGGGCGGCGCGCTGCCCATCGTCCAAGAAGCCAACGGCTTCAGCCTGCCCACCGGCTTGAACGATCGCTGAAGCGCCCGCGACCATCCATCCTCATGGATGGTCGCGCCTTGACGCTTTTTGGCGTCGGGAGAAGGTCATGGAAAGTCTAAGTTCGTTTTGTACTTGCTCCGACAAGCTCATCATCCTTGACGAAAAGCGGGACCAGTACTACTTACCCGATGCCGAATTGGAAGCGATCTTGCGAAACGCTATGTCCGAAGGGCTGGTTCCCCAAGATGTGCGCCCGGCGCTAAATGACGTCGGGCTTTTGCAACTGATCGACGGTGTTCCTCGACTTCGAATGCCGGTCGAAATCTGCGTTCCCGGGGCGAGCCTTTTAGAGTCAGACGCTGCTATCGCCCCCCCGGCGAACATTTTTGAAGTGGGCGCGCTCGTCCTGAAGAGCAATATGTTTCTAAGAGCATTGCCCTTTGCCGCCAGACTTAAACATTTACGGGCCCGCAAGGCGAGGCTTAAACAATCTTCACCGTCGCCCGCACTTTCGGCACTTGCACTCTCGTTTTTGAAGGCACGCCGGCGGATACCGATCGAACCAGTCTGTCTTGCCGATAGCCTTGCGATGCTGGACTTTCTTTGGCGAAGGGGACATGTCCCCCAGTTCATAATAGGAGTTCGCTTGAATCCATTTACGGCTCATTGCTGGGTCCAAACCGATGAGCTTTTACTCAATGAAGCCGTCGATTTCGCCACAGCGTTTACTCCCATTCAAGCCATCTGATGGCAAAGCGCTTTTTCGCCCTGGCTTGTCCTGGTGACGCCCCGGTCGCGGCGCGCCTTCGTAACCTAAAGCAAGCTGCTGCTGCCCTTTCACTCAATTGCATATTTGAGTGTCCAAGGCTGGTGGTGTTTGCGACCATCGACACCCAAGCTGTATTGATTGGACAGGGCGCGGGAGTGATTGTCGGTGACCTGTTCAGCAAGGAAGGCGACTATAATCGGGTCAAAAGTCTTGATGGTACAGCTCTCCATATTTCCGAGACCTGTGGCGAAGCACTGGCCCAGAATTATTGGGGTTCGTATGTCGCCTGCCTGACATCTAAAAAATCGACTTACATTCTTCGCGATCCTTCGGGCACCGTTCCATGTCTCCAGACCGTCGAAGGTGGGATTCATTTCTTCTTCTCCCATATCGACGATGGCATTCAAATCGCTGGCCTCAAGCCGAAGATCAACCGCTCAAGTCTCGCACGACACCTTGCTTTCGAGACCTTCCGAGACGAGGCGACATGCCTGGAAGGTATTCGCGAATTGCTCCCAGCCATGCGCTGCAAAATTTTGCCCCAGGGGGCCAACTCAGACTACTATTGGACGGCGTGGGATTTTGCATCGAGAGACAGGCAGATTGTCGAATACGAAGAAGCGACGACGGCCGTACGTGACGCGGTGCTGAAGTGCACGCGCGCGTTGGGTCGCGACTCACAACGTCCGACGGTAGAGCTGTCAGGGGGCCTTGATTCATCGATCGTGGCCGTTTGTCTTGGGCAATGCGCTCCCAACTTGTCTGCCATCACCTTAGTGATGCCTGATCCAAGGGCCGATGAGAGACGCTATGCAAAACTCGTTGCTGACCAGATAAGGGCCACTTTCCTCCAAAGCCCCCTCACCGCGGATTTCGCCGATATTACTCGACTACCCGACCAACGCATCCCACGGCCTCCCCTCGGCGTACTCTCCTTAGCCGTCGATCAGGCAATCATTAATGCCACCGGGCGACAAACGGACGCATTTTTCAGTGGGGTTGGCGGAGACGACGTATTCTGCTTTCTGGATAATGCAGGTTCGGTCGCCGACGCCCTCCTGACATTCGGCCCTAGCCATCAGGCTTTCACTGCAGCCAGCGAGTTAGCAACTATTCATCACTCAACGTTCTGGAAAGCATTGTGGTACGGGATAAAAAAGGCCCGGCGTGGGCCGCGGCCACCCGTTGCCGACTACAGCTTTCTGCAACAAGTACATCGAGCGGAAGCACCGTCAAAGCACCCTGGTCTCGTGGCGCCGGCTGGTATCCTACCAGGCAAGTACGACCATTGCGCCGCTTTGGTGGGTACCCACAGCCGCTTGGAGGGTGTTAATCGCTTGGCGATCGCGCCAATGCACTTTCCCTTGCTCTGCCAGCCTGTTGTTGAAACTTGCCTGCGAATACCAAGCTGGATGTGGACACGTGGAGGCCGGAACAGGGCAGTCGCGCGCGACGCGTTCGCGACCGTTTTGCCGACTCAAATTGCGCATCGACAGACTAAGGGCGATTTTTCATCTTTTAACTGGGAAATCTACGAGCGCAACAGTGAGGCAATGCGTGAATTGCTACTGACAGGTTTCCTAGCTAGCGGAGAAATCATCGATGTGCGGGCAATCGAATCCCAAATTGCTGAGGGCACCGAATTCAGCATCGTCACCGCCGGCCGCTTGGTGCGCTTGGCGGCCGCCGAGGTCTGGGCCCGGTCATGGATCTAATAGAGTCGGATCGGCCCCGGACGCCGCGAGGGTCCGAGGCCGCCGCACGAGCAATCCCGGAGAGGTGCTCGCAACCTTAGTGCTGACGTGCTCGCAATGCCTCCCAGCGTTTATACTGATCAGCCTTTGCCGGGTCGGGATCCTCGTACCCTTGTAGCCAGAAGCGGAACCAATCGAGGTTTCGCTGATAGGCGGCAGCCTTGTGCCGTGGCTGAAACTTTTGATGCGGTTCGTTGGGAAATACATATAACTCAACCGGCGTCGTCGAATTCGCCAGCTTTCCGTAGTATTCCATGGTCTGGAGATATTCCTGTTCTGGCATCTGCATCAGCAGCGGCGTTCGCATACTTTCAGTCTGATAAACCGGTGACATTTTCCTCCAAAGCTCCGGCGTTTCGTCGGGTGTTCCCAGCCCCCAGTGCGCCCGAAGAGCCGACTTGAAGTTCGGCTGGAGGCTGTGAAACCAGTAATAGGTCGGCGTCACCGCGCTTGATGTAACCGAGGCTGCCGCGAGCAGGTTCGAGTGGCTGATGATCCAGAGCGTCGCCTCACTACCAAAGCTCAAGCCGCCCATCCCGATGCGGTCTGGATCAATGTTCGATTTTTTCTGAAGTAGCGCGATGGCACTTCGGACACCCGATAGAGCCGCATCAAATTCGTCAAACGCGTTCTCACCGTTATACTTGTTTATGCAAAGTGCACCAATCCCGGCGCCGGCAAGGGAGGCTAGCGGCCACTCATCACCGACCCCGCCGCGTAGGTAGCCACCGCACGCATAGTAGGTAATGAACAAGGGCGTCGACCGCCCGTCCGAACTCGCAATGGGTGGGAAATATTGGCCGGTAAATTCATGACCACTATCGTCATGCCATGTAAGAAATTCAGCCTTTGGTCCGGCTACGTCGACCAGGACGGAGTTCGGGTCATAAAGCAACTTCCGTTCGCCTGTCTCCAGGTCAATCCGCTCAAGTCGCGGGGGAATATTCGGCGCCGCGACAACGCAGATTGCGTACTGGTCACCTATGGCGCACCCCTCACCGCCGAGTTCCGGCCGCCCGCCGTTGAGCCATCCATCTGCCCCGATTATCAGGCGGGTCTTTCCTGTTTGAACGTTCCAGTCGTAAAGTGACTGCATGCCTCGGGCGACGTCCGAGGTCGTGTAGATCACCTCATCACGCCCAGGCCGCCAAGCGAGAGCCTTGATGCTTGACCCACGGCAAGACGGATCCGAACAGTCCACGACCTGTCCAGGCGCTGCCAAATCAAAAGCCTTTAGATCACCCTTGTCATAGGTTCCGGACACGTAAGCGACCTTGTTGTCCCTCGACCGAGCCGGATAGCTAAAAAAGCTGAAGTCTGGAGACAGGCTCTTGGGCTGCGCCCCCTCGTAGGCACGCGTCTCCTCAGGCGTCGCATCCCTTGTAACCCCGGTCTGTAAATCGACCACGCGCACAAGCTGAGGCCTGTCGCCTAAAAGGCCTTGGGTCGCGACCCATAAGCCAGTAAACCTCTGGCTGGAAAGATGACCATTTACGTCGGCGGAGCGAAACAAGTTCTCGCCGACCGGTACTGTCCCATCTATTCGTATGCCTTGATCATATTCAGTCTCTTCGGCGCGACGGATTTCTTCCCGGGAGGCTCGAACGACGTACAGCAACGATTTTCCATCGGCCGAAAGCGAGAAGGCTTCCACGTCCGCCACGTCACTCGTGACAGCCCGGCTTCCGCTGCCATCACGGTTGGCCCTCCACACCTGAACTTCACCGCCGATCTGCGCGCGGTAATAAATCCACACGCTGTCGGATGACCATTCAGGTGCCTCATTCAGGCTTTGGCCCGCGAAATCCCGTAGCGGAACTCCGCCGTCGGCGACGAGCCTCGGACCCTCGACGCCAGAAATTGATTGCATGTACCATGAGGAATCGTAAGTGTTGCGCTCCACCGAGGCCCTTTCAACCCGAATGGCTACCTCGCGGCCGTCGGGCGATACTGAAGGCCCCGACAAATCGGAGATTTCGACAAGCATCCTTGGCGTTGGAGCCGAGAGAGCCGGACAAGCTAAAGCAACACACACGATCGAAATGAGCCCTATGGCGCAGATGGAGACTTTCACGTTGTAATCCTAATCTGCGGTCGCGCACCGCCCTCAGAAGGTTGCGCGACCGCTAGGTGCCGGCAGCGTTCTTGGGCTAAAATTGCTTCCTGACGGTCAGCGCGATGAACCGCCCGATGACTGACGCGTTGGCGCTATCGAAATACAAACCTGTTGTTTGATAGGCAGCGCCGCGCGCGAAAGGCGGGTTTTTGTCGAGAGCGTTCGTAACAGAGAGCGCAACGTCAAGGCCAGACAGAGCACTCACGCCACTCCCAAAGCGATACCCGACGTTGAGGTCGAGCGTAGTCCAGGACGCAATTTTGGCAGTCGGTGAGACATTTACGTCGGTTTCGCCGGAGACATAGTCGGCCATTACGTTGGCCCGATAGCCGTCCAAGCTCCAGGTCGCACCTGAGCGGTTGCGCAACTTTGCGGGATAGGAGAGCGTACCAGTTAACTCGGTTTCCGGCAGTGTCGGGATGAGCTTTTGCCCGATATCCAACCAAGTCGCGTTGCTCAGTAGCCCGATATTTCCAAGCGTTGTCTCAAAGGACTTTGTAACCGACAGATCGACACCCCGGATCTTTTGCTGGGTCGCATTCACGTCACGGTCTTCAACATATGCGATTACGTTCGCCGGTACGTAGGCCACGCCCGAGTAGTTCCCAAAGACGCTCGACGCAGCCATATATTGCGCTTGCTGGCCCGCCGTCGGATTTTGGGTGACGAACGGTGCGAATATCGCATTCGACAGGGCTTGCCCGGTCGCCGAGATCGGTGAGACAACCCGATCAGTATAGTCGATATTGAAATAGGTCGCCGATACCTTCAGCGACCGCATTTGTGGCGGTTGCCAATCGATCCCGATCGTCGATGACCTGGATTTCTCCGGCTTCAGATCAGGATTGCCGCCAATGCTGATAAGCGCTTGGCCTGAAGGTGAACCTCCCAGAACAGCACCATTGAACAGGTAGAGCTGGCTTGGTGTAGCCAGCTGAACGAATGATGGAGCCTTAAAGGACGTGCCCCACGTTGAGCGAATGCTTAATCCTGGGACGGGCACATAGCGAACGCCGAACTTCGGATTCGCGGTCCGACCGAAGTCATTATAATCCTCGACTCTGCCGGCGATACTGAGTTCGAGCCTATTCAAGCCGAACCGTTCATCCGAGGGAGCGACCAACGGCGCGAACAGCTCCCCATAGAAGTAGCTGACATTGCGATCGTCATCATAACCCGAACCCGCAAGCGGCCAGTAACGAAAGCTCTCCTCCCGATACCCTCCCCCAAATGCCGCTTTCAGCGGCCCGCCTGGTAGCTGAAGGAGTACGCCGTTGGCGTTCACTTCAAGCGAATTGGTCGAGTTTCTGTAGTTGAAAAGATAGACAGCGCCGGATGGCGAATAAACGCTCCCCTCTGAATCCATACTTCGGGATAGAGTTCCGTCTACAGATAGGCTCCATTCGGCTGGCAGCTTGAAAGTCATTCCTGGTGCCAGCATGGAGGACCAGACGTTCAAATTTGATTGGATCGTGTCACTGGCGGCTGACGTCTTGACGGTCAAGTCGCTCTCGCGTTTCGTGTAGAGACCGTCGAGGTGTACTGACGCCCAATCCGACAGGTCTTGTTTTCCGTTCACAAAAAGCGAAGTCTTGTCGCGACCGTCTTGAAGGCTATTTTGGGGCTCCATCAATGACGTGAATTCGCGTTGGCTGGCGAAAATCGGCTTCTGATCGGACCATTCGGCGCCGCCAAGTAAGTGTCCGGTTTGCCAGGCGTTACCCGTCATCACATTATAGCTCTGCTCAGATCCACCGCCTTGGGTCGCTCCGCCCAGTTCCGCGCTAACTTCGGTACCGCTGTAGTCTTTCCGAAGGATAAAGTTTGCGACCCCGGCAACGGCATCCGACCCATATAGAGCTGAGGCCCCGTCTGTGACGATTTCCACGCGTTCCAGCGCTGCCAGCGGAATCATCGATATATCAGGCGCGGGCGAGCTTTCGTCCGCTGCGAGCCGATGTCCGTCGACCAGGACAAGGGTGGCGTCGGGCCCAATGCCTCGCAGATTCATTGTCTCTTCGCCACTACCAGATGTGGCGCCGAGAGTACCACTTACAATTGTCCTTCCCCGGCTTGTATCGGCGTTTTCCGGTAAGCTGCGCACCAAATCCCCGACTTGCGAGTATCCGGACTGATCAATGTCGTCGCGCGTTATGATGTGCACTGGGGACGTCGGACTCCCACCTCGGATGTGGCTTCCAGTGACAACGACTTCGGTCGCAGCGCCAGCATCCAATGAAGCTTGGTTTCTGTTCTTCGCATCGATGATTTTCAGTATGATGACTGCATCGGTCTCTTGAGCGACGCCGAGGCCGCTCCCATCCAGAATAAGTTTCAGAGCGGTATCGCGATCGTATTGCCCGGCAAGGGCCGACGACGAATGGTTGACTACGGCGTCGTAGGGAAACAGGATTTGGACGTTCCCTTGCCGGGAAAAGTCCATAAGCGCCTGGGCTGTGCTTTCGGCTGGGATATTGAACGTATAGGTTTTCTGTTGAGCCAGCGCCGGCCTTTGCAGTGTGCAACAAAGCGCCAGGGCGATGACGGCCGACGAAGCCGAATGACGAAAATACCGACGCGTGAACTGAAACATGTGCCACCCCTTTTTGGTATATGTCACTTTCGTGACCCAAAGGAGTGTCCCCGCCGAGCGCGCTTTCCGGTAAGCGCTACCGATTATTTTGTCAGCGCGACGGTACCTGAACCGTCCGACACTGCATTAATGCCGAACCCCGCGTGAAGAGCGGCGAGGAATGCAGTGGGGTCGTGACTGGTGAAGCGGCCGCCAAGGCGGATATCGTTAAGAGACGGGTCGGCGATGATGAGCTTGCGTGTGAGATAGCGATTATATTCACTCACAGCGGTTGCCAAGCTCTGCCCTTGGAACATTAGTTCCCCTTGCGGCCAGCCCGAAAGGAAGTCGAGTTCGGCCGGATCCATCGGACGCACATGTTCTTGCGCCCCGCCAGCGACAACTGCGTGCATGGCGGTTACTCTTGTGACCTCAATCGCTCCGGACCTTTTAATAGTACAGTTGCCGGCCACGACCGCCAGCTCGAGTAAATTGCCACGAAGTCGGGCGTTGACCAGGCTTTGACTTATGTCCACAATTTGTCCCGCGGCATGAAGGAAACACACCGCGGGGGAGCTGCGCAGATCAAGCGCCAGTTCACCTCGCTGCAGCCACACTTCAAGCCCCTGCGCTCCCGTCTTCCATTGTGCCCGGGAATCCGTATTGAGCTCCATTCTTGCTTTTTCGGGCAATGAGATAGTTTTCTGACCGCCTATCGGCGTCGCAACATTGGAGCGCCCTCCACTCCTCCACAAAGCTGCGGAACTTCCCGCCAATGCCAACAGTCCAAGCCCCCCGCCTACAAAGAGCACGTTTCGTCGACTGGTCGTCCGAGTAGCCGGTCGCAACATTTTGTACGTCGGCTTCACGCGGTCAAGCGTGCGCGTTACGTTAGCTATTTGTGCAAAGGCAACCGCGCGGCGGGGATCAGCCGACCGCCACGCTTCGAAATTTTCAAGGCTTGCCTTGCCGCAATCCATATCGGCCAGCCATTGCGCAGCTTCGGCCTTCAACTGATCCCAGCTCGGCGATTGGTCGGAAGTCACGTTCTATCCTCGGCCGCCATGTGGGTTTGCACATGGTACCAATATATCTCAGCACACATTGCTCGTCTATTCGGCCTGGGAGACTTGCTTTGGCTTTCCGCCTTTTCGCCGGCGTCGCGACATCCGATCGCCAAGCGTGTCACTCAGCATGTTCAGGCCCCGCGCCAGGTGCCGGTCCACCGTATCGACCGCGATGCCGAGTCGCCGGGCGATTTCGGATGGCGACAAATCTTCCAGCCGGCGCATGGTCACAACCTGCCTGCATCGAAGCGGCAACGCGTCCAGTGCCTCCAACACAGCAGCAAGCTCTTCCTTTCCTGACAAAATCTCGAAGGCGTCAGGCCCATGCTCATCAAGGAACAACTCGAGGGCGGGCATATTCCGCATTGGCACGATCTTCTGCCGATTCACCCAATTGAGAGCCCGGCAATATACGACGCGCGCCATGAACGCTTTGGGGTTGACCGCCGCCCGCCATCCCTCCCCGTCCAGCACTTCAGCATATGCGTCCTGCACGATATCCCGGGCCGCATCGCCGCTGTTTGTAATGCGCCGCGCAACCGCAAGATAAGTCCCCTGATAAGGCAGGACTTCCTCGCAAAGCCATCGGTCAACGTCACGAAGCCAACTCATTTTGGCTCCAATTTGTAGTCGAAAAAATCAGCCACCGGGATGTCGAAGTGTCGCGCCAGGATGTAAATCTTCGCCGCCGGAATGCGCTTTTGCCCCTTTTCGAATTTAACGATATCGCCGGATGGAATTGACAGCAGGACCGCCAATTCCTCGCGCGACGCTCCTAATCTCTCCCGGATGCTTTTCAAGCGCTGGCCGACGAACCGGTTCGAGCGTGGTGGGCCCGATTGAGCTCGATATAGCCGAGTCCAGCGAAGAACGTCCCTCAGCCACCTCATCTAGCACTACCTATGAAAAGACTTGCCTAGCTCAGTCGATCCGAGCCCGCGGAATATTTAAAACCTTTGTCCTTAAGGGAATATCCCAAAATGGGTTTCTGGAGAAAGAGGGATAAATGTTTTGGCTCAACGGATCAATAGACGTGAGCAATGGACAACGGTCGATTTTCCCCTCGTCAGAAATTATTGAGGGCGAAACTTAAGGCGGCTCGAAAGAACGCTAAGCTTACACAAAAGCAACTTGCCTCAGTATTAAGTAAGCCGCAGTCTTTTGTTTCTAAAATTGAAACGGGTGAACGGAAAGTTGAATCACTCGAATTGGATTTAATCCTCACCGCACTGGGACTGGATACTGAAATCTTTATTAGCGATTTGAAATCTGAACTTCAGTAATTCTTATTATCCCGAAATGGGATAATCCCAATATCGGATTATTTACCTGCCTCATCATTAGTGTGAGGCGATCTATGGAAAAAGTACTGCGTTCCCGTGAACAGAAAATCCTACAGGTGATGCTAAGGCAGGCCCGCGAGCGCACGGGAATCAATCAGGAAAATTTCGCCGCTGTGATCGATGAGCCACAGTCATTCATCACAAAATACGAAACAGGCAAGCGAATGTTACGAGTCATTGAGCTGATTGCGATCTTGCGCGCCTTGAATGTTTCGCCGAGCGAATTCATTGAAGAGCTCGACGAGAAAATTGGACCTGAAATTTCGATACTGCCGCCCAAGTGATTGCGGAGAATTTCAGTTGAAGCCTCATTGGCAATGACACTAGACCGATATTCGCGTTTTCGATAATGCCAATCCGGTCTCCAGTCAGCGCCATTCGCGACGGGTTGCCCCAATCTAGTTGTCAACGAAACTTTAAGGACAAGCTTCCTACTATTGACGCGTGTGCTTTTGCGCCTGGACACGTCCAATGAGCCGTTCCCGCCTGACCGTCACCGTCGACGAGACCCATAAGCTGCTAATCGCACGATATAGCGGTCTGATGAGCGGCGCAGAAATTGTCACACACCTCGTGGACCAAGCCGAACGCATCCACGAGCCCTGGACCTACGACCACATCTTCGACACCCGCCGCCACGACGGGGTGATGCTCATGACCGACATGGACACGCTCGCTAAGCGTTGGGCTCGCTTGGCGGAGGGTCGCGACGCCGGTTGCATGTCCGCCATGATTAGCGCAGATCCGCTGAATTATGCGCGCCAGAGCCAGCGCCAAGTTCTATTCCCTGGACGGATAATGGGCGTCTTCGCGACGTTCGATGAGGGTCTCGAATGGATCAAGACCGTCCGCGGCTACAATCAAAGGGCGACCTCGCTGTCCAATAGCGTCTCGCTTTAAGCAGGCGCAATGTCGCCGCTCCTTCGCGGGATCGATAAGATAGACAGTCCCCTTGAATCTTAGCCAATCTATCCGTATATTCGGACTCATTAGGGGATGAGCTATGTCGGATAGACCTTACTCCATAAACGAAGCGGCCTTTGTCGTCGAGCGACCCGCGAAGGTTCTGACTCGCGAATTCGATGAGGGCGTGCTCTCGTCGGGGTTAAAAGCTAAGGGCAACAAGCTCGGCCGCCACATTCGTGTCTTTGGGCCGTCCGAGCTACGATTCTTTCGCCTCATGAAGCATTGGGAAAACGACTTCACGCCAGACGGTCGGCGCAACGTCTTTCGGTGTGTCCGAAACATGGGACCTCACGACAAGTATCTCGTTTGGCGCAACGCACGGTACGATATGTCGCCCATCGATCAAGAGCTGAAACAACGCGAAGCCAGCCTCGAAGCCCTTCGGAGCAAATTCGTTCGTACGGACGGAGACGTATTCTTCGAAGGAACTGATATCTCGGCTTACAGGGTAGCAGCCCTGACCGAGTCGCAGTCCATCGATGAGATTGCCGAGGACTATCCCTCGTTGACATTGGCGATGATCAAGGATGCCATCGACTATGAAAAGGTCTATCCAAAGAAGGGTAAGCCCTACCCGACGCGCAGCCTCAAACGAACCCTAATTGACATGGGTCGCAGTTTGGACAGCGAAACATTGGATTTGCTTTTCGGCGAAGCCGGCCCGGCCGTGCGTGAAGATTGACGCGTTATCTCCTCGACAACAATATCGTTCGAGGCATCATGGCCGAGAATACCGAAGTCATGAAATGGTTTCGATCCGTCAACGACAGCGACATTTGGCTGGCGGCCCATACTCTGTACGAAAGTCGTAAGGGCATCGAGAGTGAACTGAAAAAGGATCCGAACAGGTTCGGCGCTCTGGCGGGCCTGGCCGCGTTAGAGGCGCTGGAGGCAAGATACGAAAAGCGCGTTGCAACATTCGACGCTCCCGCAGCAAGGGAGGCGGCCCGGCTATTCGCGGAGCGGGGTGTCGACGAAAAAGACCGGATGTACGTAGCTGTCGCGAAAGTCAACGACATGACTTTGGTCACTCGCAACACGAAGGACACCCGTGGTCTCGGCGTTCCACTCCTCAATCCCTACACCGACCCGCCCGACCGCTTCGACCCAGCTGGCTATCGCGAAAAGAAAGAGTGATCGCCACGGAAGTTGCGCCCGATTGCCACGCGACAATATCCCGAGGTTGCTTTTCGTCACCTCCGTCCTCTGTCCGAGGACGCAGGACACTAGCGCATCCGACGCCGAAATGTCGAAAAGCCGAATTTCAGTTACAGCACAGAAGACGTTTTGGGCCAGTCTGTCAGCATCGTGCTCAGCAGTTCAGGCACCAACGCCGAAGTGAACAAGGCCTATAGTCGCTTCGCCAGCGGGTACGTGAAAAAGCCCCTGAACACCGACGACTATGACCGAATTGCCTGCTGCTTGAATTCTTGCTTCCTGGAAATGATGGAATTGCCTGTCGCGGCAAGGCCGTCGGCAGCAAATTAAGGGCCTCTTCGAAGAGGACACCTCGAACGTTGTAAATCGTCAGGCGCCCATTCCCGGCAACCGCGACGCAAATGACACGACGCGCCACTCCAGTCTGGCGCGTTCTCGCGCGCCTTTTCGTCCTTTAGGCGAAAATCCTCCTCTACTATGCAGGACCCCCAAGATTGAGGATGGCTAGTCGTGTTCATAACCCGCCAAATCCTCCAGTGATCTGCCCAGGATCGCAAGGAACCCGATCGCCGCATCGGGTCAGGAGCCTGAACCGAATAACTACGCGATGACCCAGCCTAATCCAAAGCCAACGTTTGCCAACCTTCAGACCTTTCGCCATTTCCTTTCATCCTCAGCCATCGAGACCGTAGCGGTCAAGCAGTTGACAAAAGGCGCCTTTTGTCTCGCGACGGGCACCGGAGAGGATCCCAATAGCCTGATCCTGGGCGACCGCACACATCCGTCTACGCCAAGGCGGTTCAATAGCCTGGAACAATGCGCCCGGTTCGCGATCACTAGGTTTGGCGTCCGCTTGATCTATTTCAACTTGATCGATGATGAGGCAATCGAGAAGCCACGAGAGGTACCCCCGCGTCGAACGGGCGATTAGGCAAGTTGAGATTTCATTCTATGCTGGGCTCAGGCTCGTCGGTTGCCCTCCGGGCCCCTCCTCATCGTCCCTTTGTTCGATAACATCCGGCGATGATCGGCAGCATGGTGGCAAGGTATGCGCCCCCTACAACGACCAAAGCCACCCGCGAGGGTGGCTTGGCTTATATGTCCCTTGACAGGAGACGGTCACGCGTTTCCACGTCCCGCAGATGTCAGGACAAATACGCGTCCTGCGACTGTTGAGCAACCCCCTCGCTGGGACGGCGGGATCGGCCACCGATCTGAAGGGGCCGGACCGCCTTCCTTATCAGCGCGCGCGTTCTCTCGATCTCTCGCGCGGTATGGTCGCCGTAGGTTGGGGCTCGGATCGCGGAGCGGCGCGGTCGAACACGCGCAGGTCCGCCGGGCGATGCGCCCGCTCGGCCGCGGCGGTCACCCGAGTCTTGGCTTCGTCCCGCAAACGGTCAAACCCGACGATCTCCCAGGTGTTACGATCGACCTCTTTTTTCTCAAATCGGATGGTCTTCCCATTTTCGTCACGCACTGGGTCATCGACCGTCACCGTCTGACGTCCCTTGAATGCGAGTGCAATCTTCTCGCCTGGTTGCGCCCGTGAAGCTTCGAGCGCGCGCGGGAGATCGACACCCCACACCTTCGACCTCTGCCCCTTGTCGTCTTCCAAGGTGACGAAGTGGCTCATCTTCTCGCCCGGCCGATCCTGATAGGCGCCCGTTCCGACCTCGACAAGCGTGCCGACATGGACGCGGTCACTTCGCAGGCGTTCCGTCAGCTCCGCCCTGGCCATCGAAATGGCCCGCTGGCTATCGCCCCGCGACCGCATCATAACCTCCATCGCGGAGACGGCCTGGTCCTGAGGCTTTGTCAACGCCAATGGTGGCTCGTGGGCCTCAGTTTCGGCCAGCGGCTTAAATTCCGGGCGCTTGTCGCGGCTCGCGCCGGTTGGCGACACGTCAGCCACGACGTTCGCGCGGTCGGCCGAGGGCTGCCCGCCCCGCTCAGCCTTCAGCTCCTCCAGGCGAGCCCTATCCACGGCGTTGGGCCGATAGCCCGATACCTCCAAATCTCTCAGGTTCGCTTGCAACCAGGCCTCGCGCTTGAATTCGTTCGTGCCAGTCAATTTAAGGGACGACCAGCCCTTAGCTTCAGCCAGGTCGATCATCGAACTGACGACGGAGGGCGTATCGTGCGCTGTCACCAGCTTTTTCTCCTGCGCCTCGAACGCCACTTCACGGCCACGATCGCGGAAATGATACTTGTCGTCCGCCTTGAGGTACTGGCGCTCTAACCCCTCAAGCAGCATCCGCGCGCGTTCAGCCTTTGGATCATCGTCTTCGCGCTTGGGCGTTTCAGGCGCCTTCGATTGACCCGGTTCCGTCGCTCGAGCCTTCGGCTCCGCCGGCGTCTCTGGAGGGTCCTGGTTACGCCCTCGCTGCGGTTGGGCCACGCCAATCTCTTCGGACGGATCGAGAAAGGGCTCTGCCGCCGTCCTACGCCGACGCCGGCCGGGCTCGATCGAGTTCACCGTCTGCGGCTCTCTTTCTGTTTCCGTCAGTTCGGGTGGTCGTGGGACATAGGTCGGGACATGCTCATCCCAGACCCTTGCCGCCAGCTGCGGATCTGTCGCGGCGACCTTCAGGAGGTCCTTGCGGATATCGAGCACCTCGATGCGGGTCTCATTCCGTTTGTCCAGATCGCGGCCATTGAATTGCTTCCAATTCACCGCATCAAAGCGCTCTCCGACTTCGATGCTCTTGGCCAGCGCGTCGGAATCGAAAGTCGTCGTGTCGGGTTCGGCCATGGTACACCTATACGAATTGGATTTCGACGCGGCGGTTCCGCGCCCGCCCGACTGAAGTGGAATTGTCGGCGACGAATGCGCCCGCTGATCGGACGAACAGTCTGATCTTGGCCGGCGCGATGCCTTGGGCGACGAGGAAGCGTTTGATCGCCGCGCCTCGGCGCAGCAATTGCGCCCTGATCGCGGGTGACGGTCGAAGCCGGTCGCCACGGCACAGGATACGGATGCTGCCCGCCGAGCGCGCGGTTGCCACCAATTTAGCCTGTTCCGTGGGCGACAACGACGCGATGCCACGCGGTGCCGTCTGATCCGATAGGACGATGACTGTCGAAATCGGCGGCGGCGGCGGCGCGGAGGGGACCTGGGTCGGGGGCGCTG